>Ga0193742_1002355_pt1 | contig 10899 bp, 10 predicted proteins | sample L2c1metaG_FD_165511 | JGI IMG/M metagenome (GOLD analysis project Ga0193742, IMG submission 165511) | Soil microbial communities from a riparian zone of the East river system, Colorado, United States - L2c1 | ecosystem: Environmental > Terrestrial > Soil > Riparian zone | place: USA: East River... | reverse complement strand
AGCCCTGACCGAGCTGCGATCGCTGCACCGGGGTCGGCTGAATCTGGCCGCCAATGAATACACCAGTCTTTATCTGCTGCCCCTGCTGGACGAATTCCGTAGGCAGAATCCGCGGATCAAGCTGGCGGTCCAGAGAACCCTCGCCAGCCGCATTCCCGACGAGGTATTGATTCATTCGGTCGAGTTTGGAGTCCTCTCGTTCCGTCCGGACGACGCGCAGATCCGATCGATCGTCGTCTACCGGGACGAGCTGGTCCTGGTAGTGAATCCAAGGCATACTCTGGCCGGGGCGGGAAAGGTATCGATCCGTCAGCTCGGGGCGCAGAACTTCATCGCGCACAATATTCCCTCTCCACAGCGCCAGAAGGTGATCCAGACCTTCAAAAAACACAAAACTCCATTGAATATGGGGGTCGAGCTACCGTCGCTCGAGGCCATCAAGCGTTTTGTGGAGATGGGCAATGGCGTCGCGTTGGTTCCGCGGCTCACCGCTGTCCCCGAGCTGGCCAGCGGGGCCCTGGTCATGCTCGAGGTGCCAGAGCTGCAGACCGAGCGAAAGTTGCGCCTGGTCTATCGCCGGCAGGCGAATCTGTCGCATGCAGCCCTCGCCTTCCTCAAGGTGGTGGAGTCCTATGCTGCCACCCATGGCGATCCCTACTGCTTTCAGCCCGACCGTGGGGCTTGACCAGACAATAAATTTATTTGCAGATGCAGAACATTTTTCTCCCGATCGACGTCTGTAGGAACAGACTTTTGAGGGGCCGGCTCTCCGGTCCTTCCAAATGTGAGGTGAAGTCGATGATGAAAAACATGTTTCGCAAGGCAGGTATGCGGATTGCCGCGGTCGCCCTTTGTAGTGGCGTACTGTGTGCGCTTCCGGTGATGGCGCAGGATACGGCGCCGGCAGCTTCGGCACAGGGAGCAGAAGGTCACGGAAGGCGTGGCGATTCGACGGCGATGCTGACCAAAGCCCTCAATCTCACCACGGACCAGCAGGCCCAGGTCAAGTCGATCAACGACGACACACGATCGCAGATGATGGCTTTGAGGAACGACACTTCAATGTCGCAGGCGGACAAACGCAGCAAGATGATGGACCTTCACAAGTCGTCCAATGACAAGATTCGCGCCGTGCTGACCGACGAGCAGAAGACGAAGTTCGATGCCATGCAGGCGAATATGCAGGAAAGGATGAAGAACCGGGGCCAGGGCGAAGCCGCTCCCCAGTAAATCCGTCGAAGTCATTCAGGAGATCTAGAACGGCCGGGGGAAAAGTTCCCTCCGGCCGTTTCTGCGTTCTTAGGCGCATGAGGCACGGTTGTGCGGTTACAATGAAAGCACAGTGACGAAGGCGCTGGAAGTTGTTCTGGACGATTTCGAAGGGGTCTGTCGAAGAATGAAGAAGACGATGTTGTTGGGCGCGCTGATGCTGGTGGCGTCGGTCGGGTATGCGCAGGAAAGCCGGCAGGACGTAAGCGTAAGCGTGATGGGGGTCTTTTCGCCGCAGGTAAACGGAAACGCGGTGCAGTTGAATGCGACGAAACCAGTTGGAGCTTTGGTCAGCTATCGGTACATGCTGACGCCGCGCAGCGCGCTCGAGCTGAATTACTCCTTTGCGCAGTACATCTCGAAGTACAGCACCAGCTTTCTCCCCAATGTGCGTATCCACACCCGCCAGCAGGAGATCACCGGAGCGTACGTCTATAACTTCCGGAACTTCCGGAACTTCAATCCCTTCCTGGAAGGCGGCGTCGGCGGCCTCATCTTCTCCCCTATCCGCGACTACCAGACCACGAACTTCGACACCCGGCAGAACACCAATATCGGCGCTCTGTTCGGTGGCGGCATCGCCTACGAGCTCAGCCCCAGCTGGGACATCCGCGCCGAGTATCGCGGCTTTGTCGTGAAGGCTCCCGACTTCGGCTTGACGAACTTCAAGACGAATCGCTGGGAAGTAGTTTCGATGCCGACGATCGGCATGGCATACCACTTCTAAGACAACTCTGAAGGAACGCACAAAGCCCCGGAATATTCCGGGGCTGTTTCTTTTAAGACGGAGTCAGGCGGAATCTAAGCCAGGGTCTAGTGGAACCGGTAGGCTGCCCCGATGGTAACCACGGAGGGAGCCAGCCCGTTGGGGGGGAAGCCGAACCAGCGTTGATATTCGTACTCGGCGCGGACATTGAGAAAGCGAAGGGCCTTGTAGTCCAGGCCTCCTCCGAAGCCGACCATGTTGTACGCCAGGTTCGCGATCGTCTGGTTGCGATACGTGAAGTTGAAGACACCTCTGCCGTAAAGGACCTTCGCGTATGGAGAGAAGCGCTCGTGGTAGGTTCGGGAGTACCGCGGGCCAATCTCGTAGGTCTTCTCGTAGATATTGGTCTTTCCGTCCTTGATGTAGCGGAACTCGCCTTCGAGACCAAAATGATGATAGAAGTCCCAGTCCGCGTAGATGGTGGTTCCGTTCACTCGATTGGGAAGGTAGTCGGTATTGGCGGATGAAAAGCCGGCCCCCACCTGGAGCGAGGATTTGCGGGTAGCGGTTGGTGCAGCTTGTCCATGCAATACGGCGGAAGTGCTTACGAGTGTTGCTGCGATCAGAATCTTCTTAAACAATCACGATCCCCTGGAAGAGGCCCTTGTGCATCGGTGAGGCAGGCCCGAAAACCTTGTCGATGGAAAGAGCTGCTCCACCGAATTCTACCGGAGGAGCAGCTCTGGGTCTTTAGCGGAATCTATAGGCGGCGCCAAAGGTGAAGACGTAGGGGTTCAATCCGTTCGACCCGAACCCCGGCCATCCCTGGTACTCGAAGTCAACAGCGCGAATATTCAGATGCCGGTTGAGGCGATAGTCCAGACCTCCGCCCAGCGCGTAGATCTTGTAGGTATTCGTAAAATTCACCCTCTGCTCGGCTGCAACATAGTCGGTCTTGTAGCGTCCGAGGCCGAGCTCCCCCTTGATGTAGGGTTGGAAGCGGCGGTAATGGAAGGAGTAGCGAGGGCCTAGAAGGTAGGAATCTAGGCCCACATCGTTGGGGGTAATGATGCTGTTCCGATGGATATTGCCTTCAATGCCCCAGTGCCGGGTAAAGTCGAAGTCCCCGTAGACCGTGAACCCCTGAATCTTCTTCCTGTAGATGTCGGTCCTGCCAAAGGAGTATCCGCCTCCAAGCTGGATCGAACCTCCTTGTGTTGCTGTGGGAGATGCCTGTGCATGGGAAGCCGGGGCCGTCGTCCATAAAAAAATTGCGATTGATGTAAGAACGATAAGACGTTTCAACTCGTGTTCCTCCAGAAAAAAGTGACTTTCAGGCTTAAGTTGCAGGGACGAGGACGAGAGAATCCCTGCAGGTTGGTCGAAAGTGAGGATCGTCTCGTTGAACGATCCTCGCTGGAACGTATAAAAGTGTTCAGTTCTGCGGTGGGTTGGCCGCAGTAGGTGCAGCAGGTGTGTTTGCGGGATCAGCCTGTCCAGCGGGAGGGTTGGCAGGCTGTGGAGTTGTTGTGGCTGGAGCGCCGGCTGCAGGAGCCGGGGCCTCAGTCGGTGGCTTGTAGTACGCGAGCTTGATGTAGACCGGCGCAACTTCAAAGGGCATCTTATCGGCCGGAGACAACAGTGGCTCGAAGGCAGGGTGAAGCGTAATCATCTGGTCGGTCCAGGGATCGCGGCGCAGGAAGCTGGACAGCGGCATCGCTGCCTGTTGCTTCAGGTTCGCCGCATCCAGCTTGGGGCCCTTGGACATCAGGCCCTCCAGCCAGAAGGTCAGATCGTTGTCGCTCTTAACCAGGCCATCTCCGATCATGGGTTGATTGAGCGCCCTCAGCGATCTCACTCGTGCCTGCAGCTGCTGCAGGTAAAGACCAAAGTATTGCTGCCCTCCAACCAACTCCTTGGCGTTGAGCAGCTCCAGAGCCTTCTTGGCCGCCGCGGCGTTATCGGCATCCGTATGGTGCATTGGAATGCGAGTGAAGACCGAATCCGCGGGGAAGAGCAGCCGGTCGTTGAAGGCGAACTTCGTGTCGAGCCGGTGTCCCAGGATGATGTGGGAGAGCTGGAAGGCGAGCAAAGCATTCAGATTGCCCATCTGCTGCGAGCCATCCTGGCTGAGAACGGCGGTCGTGTCGATCAGGCTCTTCGACAGGATGATCGTGTTTCCGACCGAGAGCGATTCCAGAGGCTCGGTCAGCAGCGTGCGGACGTGGATCGGCCGCGACAGGGTGATGTTGTTGTAGGCCAGAATATTGGTTGCCAGAGCCTCGAGAGTCTTGTCGAACTCGCTCGGAGCATCCAGCAGACCGGCCTGGAAGAGGCGTTCGACGACGTTATCCTCCGCCTGCTGAACCCAGGCGCGCTGGGCTCCCAGGGCGCTCACGTCCTGGGCATCGTTGCTGACATCGGTAGCGCCGACTACATCCATCGAGGTGTTCTCGGAGTCCTTCGTCGGAACCTTCAGAACATAGCCCCAGATATGGTTGATTGCCTTGAACTTCAGCGAACGGGTGGAGCTCTTCGGGTCGCTCTCTTCCACGTAGAAGGAGGTCGGAAGCCACAGGTTGGGCTGAACGTTGGTTCGCCAGCTGTCGAAGTGGTAGTACTCGCGCGAATCCTGCTCGGTGCCGGCGAAGTTTCCGTTCAGACGCACGATATTGCCGTCGCGCGTTTCGATCCAGATGCGGCCGAAGAAGCGGCCTCGCCTGTCCTTGCCGATCGGGGCAACATCGAAGACCGCCGTGGGAGTGTTGCCCAGAAACTCGTTGCGGACGTAGGCAAACTGATAGTGCTGCCGATCGAAGTCGTTCGAGTCCATGATCAGCATCTGGATGAAGCCGGTCTCACTGAAGGTGAGGTGCAGGCTGCTGCCGATGCCGGTGATGAACGAGGTGGAGTGCTTGAAGAAGCCGCCGAACCTTCCGTTCTCGCCCTCGGAGATGGACTTGTTTACCTTGTACTCGTTTCCGCCGATGATGCGGCTGAACTCGACGCGGCCGAGAAAGTGCTGATCCGACTCCGGGACCTGGCCAAGCGTGTTGTCGGGCCGCATGTTCTGGATGTAGGTCTCCACCAGCGGAGCGCGCTCCTTGAGGGTCTTGATGACGTCTTTCTCACGCACCACCGACTTATCGATCAGCTGATTCTGGCTGGCGCTCAGTTTCGTGGCCGGCAGGTCCTGTGACTCCTTTTTTTTGCCCAGTATCGAGGCTGCGAACACTGCCGGCGCGCAAAAGGTGGTGGCGAGAACTGCCAGCGCTAGACCGGCGGCGGGTTGTTTCCGAAAGATCATGTCTACGGCTCCTGCGGTGACCTTAGGTCATCCATTGGTGTCTTGCTGCGATTGGTAACAATACAAATCAATACGGACCAAAGCAATAAACTACCCTGCAAGCTGGAATGCGACATTCACGATGCCTTCCCAATCTACGGGATTTCCCGAAGCATCGGTCGCGGGCTGGAAGCGGGTCGCCTCTACGGCGCGGATAGCAGACTCTCCCAGGCCATGTCCCAGATCGCTCGTGACCCCAAGAACATGTACGGCTCCGGTCGCGGAGACGTGAACGCGGACGGAGACAGTTCCCTCGATGCGTAGCTTGATTGCTTCCTGCGTGTACTCAGGACGCGGCTTGTACAGCACCTTGGGCGCCCTGGCCACCGATGCGGCGGGACCCGCCGGCTTCGGCATAGGCGGCGGAGCTGCCTGACCCAGATTGACCGGGCCGACCGCGGCGCTGCGGCTCGTCGAGTTGAGCGGACCGGTTCCACCGGGAACCCCCAGCTTTACTCCCTGGACCGGACGGGACCCATTGCCGGTCATGCTCTGGCTTCCGGGACTCCCGGAGCCAAGGTTGACTGCCGTGGCACGAGGGCCGGTTCCCGTGTTCGAAGCCGGCATGCCTGGCGCTCCTCTCTGGCCCAGATTCACATTGGCTGTTGCCGGGAGGTTCGAGGGAGCAATGGGATTATCTGGCCGGCCGAGAGCGACCGGCGTCGGATGAGGCGAGTTATTCACGACCGATGCAGCCTGGGGATGAGCCAGAGAGACGGGCTTCGGCGCTGCGGGAGCGACGACCCGCTTCGGGGGAGCAGGGGGAACCTCCGGCGCCGGCTGCGGCATCTTGACCTCGACCGGCTTGATGGGTTCAGGCGGCTTCTCCATCGGCGGAGGAACGATCTTGGGAGGGGAGACCTTCACCACAGGGGGTGGCGGAAGGGGCTTGGGAATCACCTTCGGCTTGATAGGTTCAATCGGCTTCGGAGGTAGCGCCAGGCTTAGCTCGGTCAGCTTGTGAGTGTCTTCTATGGTCTTCTTCGCCGCCGCGCCCACAATGCAGACGATGATTGCAAGAATGACGTTTACAGTAATGGAAGTGTAGAGCGATCCCTTGCTTTGCTGGCCCGCATGCAGAACTCCGAAGTGCGAAAACTGCGTGCTGGGTGGGGTGAGATCGTCAGAACGTAGTGGCTTAGCCATAAAAAGTCCTTTTTGTTGACACCCCCTCTGCGCAGAAGAGGTGGAACATTGGGACCAATCCGAGTAAAGAAACGGAGGACTGGTGTACCGGGGAGAATGAACCCTAGCCCAACGGGAAAACACGGTCGAGCGCTGCTCAAAAGTTACCGACGACAACGCAGTGCTGGCGCCGTGAAGCGTAACAAGACAGACGTGAAGCATTGCAACAGGGTTGCAGCAATTTCCGTGCAATTGGGAGACCAAAACCGGTCCTGAATTCGCCGGGGACCTTCCAATACACAGCTTCCAGTATAGTGCCGCAAGCCTATGTGGTTGACACTGATACTTTTGTGGTACGCAGAAATAAGACTTAAGGAGCCGGAAATGAACATCTTAGTGACAGGCGGCGCGGGTTACATCGGGGGCACCGTAAGCCGCTTTTTACTCGCTGAAGGGCATAAAGTTACGGTCTATGACAACCTCTGCCACAGCCGCAGGGAAGCCGTTGGTCACGGGGTACATTTCGTCGAAGGAGACCTGGCCGACCGGTCCAGGATCGAGGCGACTCTCCGCGAGGGGCGTTTTGATGGGGTGATGCACTTTGCCGCGCTCATTGAAGCCGGCGAAAGCATGAAGGTTCCCGAGATCTATTTCCACAACAACACCATGGCTACCCTTACCCTGCTGGAGGCCATGCTGGCCACCGGCCACGACCGCCTCGTCTTCAGCTCGACCGCCGCCTGCTATGGGGAGCCGGAGACGACGCCGATCACCGAAGACGCCCGTCTGTTGCCCACCAACGCCTACGGCGAGAGCAAGCTGCTGGTCGAACAGATGCTTACCTGGATCAACCGTATCCACGGCTTCCGTTACGCTAGCCTTCGTTACTTCAACGTAGCCGGGGCCATCGAGGGATACGGCGAGGCTCACGAGCCGGAGTCGCACCTGATCCCCCTGATCCTCGACGTGGCTATGGGACGCCGGGCCAACATCAAGGTCTTCGGCCAGGACTACCCGACCAAAGACGGCACCTGCGTCCGCGACTACATCCATGTCAGCGACCTGGCCGAGGCACACTTTCTCGCCCTCGGAGCGCTCGATCGCAGCAGCCGCCTGATCTATAACCTCGGCAATGGGCAGGGCTTTACCGTGCGCGAGGTCATCGAATCGGCGCAGCGCGTCACCGGCCGTCCCATCGCGGTGGAGGAGTGCGAGCGCCGTCCGGGCGATCCGGCCGTGCTGGTCGCCAGCTCGGAGAAGATCAAGACGGAGCTGGGCTGGCAGCCGAAGTTCCCCGAGCTGGACCAGATCGTCGCCAGCGCCTGGGACTGGCACCAGCGCCGTTACGCCTGAGGAAAGAGAGCGGCCGCAGGCATCGAAGTCCACAGGGAGGATCTCTCTTTTGATCGAAAGTATGTTTCATCTGCACCTGCCCGTGCTTGAAAAGATCCTGCGGCCCATCATCGTCTATCTCTGCCTCGTCGCCTTTGTGCGCCTCTTCGGCAAACGCGAGCTGGCACAACTCAATCCCTTCGACCTCGTGGTTCTGCTCTGCCTGTCGAATACCGTCCAGAACGCAATCATCGGCGACGACAACACGGTGAGTGGAGGCATCATCGGTGTCTTTGCTCTGCTGACAATCAACTTTGTGGTGTCGCGCATCCTCTTCAACTACCCATCTCTCACCAGGATGGTCGAAGGCACCGAGACGGTATTGATCCGCGACGGAAAAATCGATCAGGAAGCGCTCCGGCGCGAAGCTCTCACAGAGCTGGAGCTGAAGACCGTCCTGCACAAGCAGGGACTGAACGACTTCAGCCAGGTTGCCCGATGCGTTCTCGAACCCAGCGGCAACTTCTACGTTGAGCAGAAAGATCCGCTGCGCGAAGGCAAGGAGCGCGACGAGATCCTGCGTCAGATTACGGCGCTGACCGCCGAGGTGAAGGAGCTGAAGACACTGCTGACCGCCAGAGGCTAAGACCGTACCGCTTCTCTACGTTGCTCAGGTGCAGCCAGAGCGCGCCAGCGCTTGCCGAGATACCGGTTCCAGTACATCAGCACGCCGGTCACGCTCAACACAGCCAGCGATACGCCCAGCAGACACCACAGAATCTTGATCGGAAGCCCCCACAGCGTTCCGAAGTGCAGGGGATGCATCGCCCACAGGATCCAGTCCCCGAGGCTCTGATTGCGTCCATAGTGCCAGATAGTAAGCAACCTTCCGCTTGCGGTATCGAGCGTCACCATATCGCGGTGCGAAAAGTCTCCCGGCCGGCCGAGATCCATCAGGACCATCGCTGTCGGCTCGGTCAGGGTCGGGTTTATCAGGCCGCTGAGATGCCCCGTAGGGGAGGCCTTCTGTGCGGCCACTACTATCTCCGCGAGACTCACCTTCGGTGTTCCCGCAGGCAGAGGGGCCAGCTTGGGAGGAGTCGGCGGAATCATATTCCGCAGCGGCGAAACCAGATTTACGGCGAACCCAACCTGCCGGTACCACCCGAAATAAACCCCTGAGAACACCCACCACGTAACGATCGCCAACGTCCAGATACCGATGGCGCTATGCGCGTCGTAGTTGATCCGCCGCCAGCTATGACGAAACGAGACGCGCAGCCCGCGCGTCCACACCTTGACCCCCGGCCACCACAGCACCAGACCGCTGACAGCCAGCAATAGCAGGATAGCCGCGCCCACGCCATTGACCTGAGCTCCGTGAGCCTCGCCCAGCAGCAGATAGATGTGCAGGTCGTGCACGACGTTGAGCCAGTTGCGCGGCTGCGCAAAAAGTGTTCCCGTCACGGGATCGCCCGCAACGCTGAACTCCCGATGCTGTCCGTCCACTGCGTGGATCTGAAATGCAGGAATCGCAGCTATGGGCACAGTAAGGTATTCGATCTTCGTTGCCGGATATGCGGAGCGGAAGTTGTCGACTACCGTAGTGACTGGCGCCACTCTCTTCGCATCGTAGTCGTGTAACCCGGCTGGCAGGGTCGTCGAAGTAAGCTCCTCCTCGAAGACCAGGATCGCTCCGGTCAGCGCAATGACGACGAGATAGAGCGACAGCAGAACACCCGCCCAGAGATGAACCTGGAAGAGCGCTCGGCGCAGCCAAAGCTTTCGTGGGTGATGCAGCGCATTCTGAAAGAAGTTCATCTCGTGTGCTCGCAGTTCAGAAGCGATATTTCGGACCGTATTTGTCGAGCATGCGGGAGCTAGCAGGAGCACCGGATCTGGCGCGCTGCCGAAGAGGAGAGGTCCGGCAGCGGACGCCGGGGAGAGCAAAAACAACAGGGAAGCTACGGTACATCGCCATAAAAATCGCCTTTCGGACGCAAGGGGGCGAAGGCGCGAGCGCGCCGTTTCACCATCTCGCCAAATGTTTCAAGATGCGTTACGGATCTCTTGTTGGGTCCGGCTGCTTCGCCAGAAAGACCGCCAGGCCCAGAATTTACATCAGTTGAATAAAGACTAATTCAGTCCTATATCTGAGGCAAGAGAGTTTTCGAAGAAATTTCTGAAAGGATTGAAACGGGAGAGTACAGGTCCCCGCCCTGTCTTTTTTGGCGAAGCGGAACGGGGACCCGGAGATCGGCAACCGGAAAGGCTGACGACGTTGTAAGACTACCGGGGCCCAGGGGGTTCTACAAGCGCGCATTTTTGCTGTTCTGGAGTGAATTCACCTTCTTCAACGCTGTCCGGTAGCGTTCCGGCGGTTCAGCGAGTTTGGAGTCGCGAATGGCCGCGCGGTATCCACCCATGTAGATCGAGTACATCACGGCCAGCGCGCAGCCTACACCGAAGAAAAAGCCGATAAAGAAGCCGATGCCGCCGGACCAGAACAGTGTTGTGGAGGACATTCTGTCTAGAGTCTATTCGTCCCTCTAGCAGAGTGGTAGACGCAACGGTCGGTGCATGTAGTCTTCACTGCCGTCGTCCTCAGTGGCAGACCTTTTTCGCTGGAAGGCTCGAAAAATCAGCAAAAAGAACGAAGGAATCCTCCAGCTTCCCTGCGGGGCCGGGACATTTGTCCTAGCCTCTTGTTGCCCCTCGTATAAGCCATAGCGTACCTTTTTCTTACTGAAATTCTGTGGAGGATGTTGCGTGACGGTGATTGCGGAAGGAACGACGAATCTGGATTCGAGCCTGCGGGAAAACAGGGTCTTTGAGCCCTCAAAGGAGTTCCGCGCCAAGGCTCATATCTCCAGCCTCGAGCAGTACGAGCAGATGTATCGCCGCAGCATCGAAAAGCCGGAGGAGTTCTGGGCCGAGGCGGCCTCCGAACTGGAGTGGTTCGCTCCCTGGACGAGTGTTCTTGAACCTGGCCGTGACGGCTCCGGCTTCGGGGCAAAGTGGTTTACCGGAGGCAAGCTCAACCTCTCGCACAACTGCGTGGATCGCCACGCCACAGGAGCTCGTCGCGATAAGGTCGCGCTGCTCTGGGAAGGTGAGCCGG
>Ga0193742_1002354_pt1 | contig 10902 bp, 7 predicted proteins | sample L2c1metaG_FD_165511 | JGI IMG/M metagenome (GOLD analysis project Ga0193742, IMG submission 165511) | Soil microbial communities from a riparian zone of the East river system, Colorado, United States - L2c1 | ecosystem: Environmental > Terrestrial > Soil > Riparian zone | place: USA: East River... | reverse complement strand
TCGCGCCAGATGATGAGCATCCTCGACCAGGCCCGGGTCGCGATCGGCCTCGTGTACCCCCAGGAGGTATAGGAGGGGCACCTCAAGAAAGGGAGATTTATGCACGGTTCTCGACGCACAGTGAACCGAACCACTCCGACCGTTGACGACTCCAGATCATGCGAATCGCGACCGAGTCATTCTTTTATCCTGAACTTGGATCTCCAAGCCCCCTTCTCCTCGGTCGCCCTGCATTCAAATCCCGGAAAATGGTCAGTCCGCTTAATTTACCGCACTCAAATCCGGGAATTCGAAGCTGAAGCTGAAGCTATTGATGATTCCATTCCCAACCGTGTAAAAATTTTCCATCATGACAAGTATGCGAAACGTCGCCAACCTGGTCCTCGCCACCGTCCTCCTGGCTCTCTCACAGCTCGCCCATGCACAAGAACCTATCACCGCAGCCGACGCCATCCAAAAAATTCAGAGGCGTTATGCCCCTGCGCCGCCGTCCAATACTGTGGACACCATCAAGGCCGGCGACCCCAGCACGCTCGTCACTGGTATCGCCACCACCTTTCTCGATACGATGGACGTCCTCCGCGAAGCCTCCCGCCGCAACGAGAATCTGGTCATTACGCACGAACCGACGTTCTATAACCACCTGGATGACACCGCATTCTTCGGAGACGATCCCGTCTATAAAGAGAAGCTGGCCTTCATCGAGCAGCACCACATGGTCGTCTTCCGACTGCACGACGAGATTCACATGGCTCGGCCCGACCCCATCGGCATGGCGCTCATTGAGGCCCTGGGAGCTACAAAGTATCTCGACGATCCCAACAATCCCAGCCTCATTACGATTCCCCCCGTCTCACTCCGCGTCTTCGTCCGAGAGCTCCAGTCGCGTCTTCACGCGCAAACCATGCGTATCGTTGGCAACCCCGACATGTCTGTCAAGCACATCGCCATCCGTCCTGGAGCCTCAGGACTGCAACGTCAAGTCAGCGCGCTCCGCCAAGACGACGTAGATCTCCTCATTGCGGGAGAAGCTTCTGAGTGGGAGACGGTCGAATACGCTCGCGACGCTACCGCACAGGGACGCCAAAAAGCACTTGTCCTCATCGGCCATCAACCTTCAGAAGAGCCCGGCATGGAACAAGCCGCAAAAGACATCCGCACACTCTTCCCAACACTCAAGGTCGATCACATCCTCGCTAACCAGTCGATGTGGAATCCTGACCACCCGCCCGCGAAATAGATGATTCTGGTTATTCGGTGGAGACGGCACTGCGTGAGTATGCGCGGTGGTTCCTGCCCCTGAGCCCTGCTCCCTTTTTTTCCTGTCAAGCCCCTGACAGCCGAAACTAAGACGCATCTCCGCATGCAAATCAAACAAAAAAAATACCTTAGCCTCCGAAAATAATCTTCCGCAAAGTGGCCGATTAGTTTTACTCAATCGGCTATAGTTAATACAGAGTCAGAGAAAAGCCCCGGCCAACCCCGGGGCTTTTCTCTTTAAACCAATAAACCTTTTAGAAAGACGAATTTAGCCGTAACCAGTTTAGAATGACGACTTTGCAGCGATAGATTTTTTTAAGTCGCTGAATTAAGAGGACTTGCAGTAAGGTACCCCCGGGGGGGAGGGGGGTCTAAGGGAAGCAGTGATCGTAGTTCATACACTGGCTCTAGGGCGTAGCGACATATAGGCTGCTTGTAATAGGCTGCTTGTAAGTAAATATAGGCGCTTGTAAGTAAATATAGGCTGCTTGTAAGTAACTGACTTATATAAAATCTGTCATCCTGAGCGGAGCTTCTCGCAGTTTTTTCGCGAGAAGCGCAGTCGAAGGACCTGCGGTTTACTCGGAGCGCCGACCTTTTCAGGCTAGCTCCCGCGCATCTCAACCCAATCCACCTCGTCTTAATATGTCGATACACCCTAGTGTCCATCTCCACCTCCAGGCGCAGGCGCCTGCCTTGGCTCTGATTCTTCGGGAAGCTGTTTACTAAATCGTGGATAGAGCAGTGGCAGGACATAGAGAGTCAGGGCTGTGGCGGAAAAAAGCCCACCAATGACGACTGTTGCCAAGGGCCGCTGAACCTCAGAGCCTCGAGAGTGCGCGAGCGCCATCGGGATGAAGCCAAGGCTCGCGACGAGCGCGGTAATAAGCACTGGGCGAAGGCGATCGGCGGCACCATGTTGTACCGCTTCCTCCATGCTCTTGCCCCGCCTCCGCAGCGAGTTGATGTGACTCACCATGACGACCCCGTTGAGGACAGCAATTCCAAACAGAGCGATGAATCCAACGCTGGCCGAGAGATTCAGGTTGATGTGTGTAACCCATAGAGCCGCAATTCCACCAACGAGAGCTAACGGAACGATTCCGAGAATCAGGAGAGTTTGCGATATATTACGGAAAGTCGCATAGAGCAAGCCTCCGATGATCAGGATCGAGACAGGTACGACGATGAGGAGACGCTGCTGAGCCCTCGTCTGGTTTTCGAACTGTCCACCCCATTCCAGGTGATAGCCCGCGGGAAGCGGAAGTGCCTTCGCGACTGCCTCTTTACAATCCTCGACGAAGCCGCCGAGGTCTCTCCCCAGGACGTTCGACATAACTACGGCTCTGCGATGCGCATTCTCCCGGTTTACGAGGATCGGCCCGGGCGTGAAACGTATGTCTGCCACTTGATCTAAGCGGACCAAGTCGCCAGTTGGGGCCTTGAGCTGAAGCGAGCGAACACCTTCAAGGTTATTTCTCGCCTGGTCCGGAAGACGTACCGCCAACGGAAATCGTTGATCGCCTTCGACGATCTCCGAGATCTCGCGGCTACCGTACATGGATTCGATCACCTCTTGTACGTCGCTTACCTTCACGCCGTATCGAGCAGCGGCAGCCCTATTTACGTGGATCTGGACTTCTTCTGCGCCGGAGAACTGTTCCATCTGTGTTTGAGAAGCTCCCCGGACGGAACTAACGATCGCAGCAGTCTTATGACCGAGGGAGTCGAGCATATCCAGATCAGGACCAAATATCTTCAGAGCAAGGTCACCCCGCGTACCTGTGATCGTCTCGTCCATGCGCATCTGCATTGGCTGTGTGAACTCATAGCTCACGCCAGGGATTCGGTTGAGAGCTACTTCAAGCTTCTGTTCCAACTCTTCTTTCGAGTGACAGCACTTCCACTTGTCTTCCGGAAGAAAGGAGACATACGTATCGGACTCATGCACATCCATAGCCTCCGTCGCGAGGTCTGGTCGTCCCAGCTTTGTCACGACGCTGGTCACTTCCGGAAAGCTTCGAATGGTCCTCTCGATCTGCGTTCCGATTTCGATAGACTTCGTGAGCGAGATGCCCGGCAGACGCCGCGATGTGATGACCATCGATCCTTCGTCCAGGGTCGGCATGAACTCCGTGCCAATGAACTTGAGCGATCCCAAGGCAATTAGGACCAATCCGAGAGCGCCGAAGACAAGAATGCGACGCCGTTTTTGTGCGCGCTGCAGAGATCGCTCATACCAGCCACGAACACAATCAAACCAGCCGGCATCTTCCTTGCGTCCAGCACCCTCTTCGCCGCTATCTCGCTTCCGCAAGACGAAGGTGCAGATCGTCGGTACAACGAAAAGAGCGAGAAAGAGGGAACCGGCCAGTGCCGCCACGACTGTGACCGCCATGGGACGGAACATCCGTCCCTCCAGACCCTCGAGTGTGAAGATCGGGATATATACAGCCATGATGATTAACACGCCAAAGATGACAGGTTTTGACACCTCCCGCGCCGCACTGCGAACGATCTCCAGAACGGATCGATCATCTCGGTCGGACTCGAGGTGGTGGATGCAGTTTTCCACCATGACGACGGAGCCATCCACGATCGTACCGAAGTCGATGGCTCCAAGGCTCATGAGGTTTGCAGAGATTCCGAACCACTTCATTCCCATGAAGCCGAAGAGCAACGAAAGCGGGATGGTAAGTGCGACAACGAGGGCAGCACGCCAATCTCCTAAGAAGATGAGAAGAACCACGATGACGAGGACCGCAGCTTCGAAGAGGTTCTTCTTTACTGTGTGGATCGTTGCATCGATAACGTTAGACTGGTCATAGAAAGGTATGATCTGCGCTCCACCAGGAAGGGGAATGCTGGCAACCTTTTCTTTGATCTGATCGAGGATCTTTCCTCCATCCTCCCCACGAAGGAGGATGACCATGCCAGAGACGGTTTCTCCCTGACCGTCTCTCATCACTGCTCCATGCCGAAGCATCGGCTCAATCTTCAAGGTTGCAACCTGTTTCAAAAGGACAGGCGTTCCTCCGCTTACTGTAAGGGGCAAGTCTCCTAAGTCAGCTAATCCGTCTACGCGGCCTATGCCGCGCAGCGTGTATTGCTGCTCTGCATGTTCGATATAACTGCCGCCGAAGTTCGAGTTGTTCTCGGATACCGCAGTCACCACATCATGTAGGGTGAGGTTGTAGCGCCGCAGCGATCCAGGATCGACTTCCGCCGTGTACTGCTTCGTATAGCCCCCCCAGGAGTTCACTTCACTGATCCCCGGAATCGTGAGGAGCGAGTAGCGGATGGTCCAATCTTGAAGGGTCTTTTGATCCATGAGCGACATCTTGGGAGCACTCAAGGTGTACTGATAAATCTCACCGAAAGCTGTCGCCATCGGGTTCATTCTGGGCTGAAGATTCGCAGGGATGCGCCCTGACACTTGATTCAGACGTTCCGCTACGAGTTGCCGAATGAGATAGCGATCCATGGAGTCGTCGAAGATCACTGTCACCATCGATAGTTCCAGTTTCGAAGTGGATCGAACCGTCTGCAGCTTCGGCATACCCATCATGACGGTTTCCATTGGATAGGTAACGAGCTGTTCCACTTCTACAGGCGACATGCCGGGGCACTCTACCGTGACGACCACCTGATTGTTCGTGAGATCTGGAAAGGCTTCCATTGGAAGTTGCAGCATCGTGGCTATACCACCTACGATGATCATCAGAAGCAAGCCGAAGACGAGCCATCGATTGTTGAGAAGAGCGTCGAGAATGCGACTCATCGGTTATTTCTCCCCTACAGAGCTCTTAAGCAGCCCCGATTTCACCATGAACGCACCGGACACAGCGATTCGATCGCCCGGCTTGAGCCCCTGCAGCACTTCAACACGCCCGTCACTGCGAGTACCCAGCGACACACTTTGTGCGCGGAAGTGATCCGCGTCGGTGAGTACGAAGACACTGGCAATGCCCCTGATCTCCTGGAGAGAGTCCTCGGGCACGAAGATCGCCGGCTTCGTTGCGGTCTCCTCTATCGTCGCGGTCGCAAACATCTCCGGTTTCAGCTGGAGGCCAGGGTTGGGCACGATCACTCGCACTGGAATCGTTCTGGTCTCCGGATCAAGCGTGCTACCAATCTGGCCGACACGGCCATGAAAGATCTCGTCCGGATAGCCTTGCACCTTTACGGTAACGGGGTTGCCGATTCTCACGAGCGAGATGTCCCGCTCACTTACGGCTCCGGTGACCCAAACGGTTGACAGGTTGGTCACCACAAACGCTTCCGTTCCTGCTTGCACGACAGTTGCCGGAGTGATGTTCCTTTTGATCACTACCCCGCCGAGCGGTGTGCGTACGGGGACATCGTCATACTTGAAGATGTTGTCTGCGTTGAGGTCTCCGGATTTACCTGAACAAGTTCGGAGAGATGCTCCCGTTCGCGCCTTACGTTCGCTTGCGCGATAGTTAGTTCACCCTGAGTTTGGATAAGTTGCTGGATCGCGCGTTGATCTTCTTCGAGCGAGGCCGCTTTGATGTCATAGAGGTGCGCGTACCGAGAGCGCGCTTGTTGCACAAACTGCAAAGCGCCCTTCTTCTGTTCGACCTCTGCATAAGCCTGCGCTAGGGACGCTGCAGTTTCGTGAATCAGATGGCTGTGAATGTGAGCGAGAGGCTGACCTGCACGAACAGTATCTCCAGGCAGTACGGATACAGTTTCGACAATGCCGTCCGCCAACGCGCCGATATGCGCGGTCTGCCGTTCGTCCATGACTACCTTGCCTGTGACCGTTAGGGATTGAGGGACGGCGCGAGTTTCAACAGCGGCAGTACGGATTCCGGCTTGTGTCTGTTGTGCCGACGATATCTGCACAGCATCGGCGCTGATCGGCGCACTATGTCCATTTATGGCTGTCTCAGCTGCGACGTTTGTTTTGGAGCAGCCGGCAAGCGCTAGAAGACAAAGCATGGAAAATACGTAAAAAGTCTCAATTAATTTCATAGTTGTTCTCCGTAAGCAAGTTGCAGCCGAACTGCACTCGCGTGATATTCCGCAAGACGTTGCAATACGCTCAGTTCCACCTCAACAGCAAGGCGGCGAGCGTCGATGTAGCGTAAGAGGTCAGTGCCGCCTGTGCGGTACGCATCGTCCAGAATGGCTAGATTTTCTTTTGCGCGGCTCTGCATCACTGGGAGCGTCGCCTGCACGATCTGACGAGAGCGCTCGTATGCCGTGCGTGCGGCTTCGATCTCAGCACGAGCAGATAGCTCGGTCTGCGATCTGGCTGCCTCCGCCGTTCGCACGGAGGCATCTGCGCGCGCGATCTCGCCTTGATTGCGGTTACTGAACGGAAGGGGAATCTGGAGGGATGTGTAAATGGAGTTCTCTCCGACGTTCCGCTTATAGCCGCCGATAAAGTCCGGGTCAGGTACACCGTTGGCCCGCTGCAGTCGAGCATCGGCCTTCGTACTCGTAACCGAATCGTTAGCCGCGCGAACGTCCGGTCGCTGGGCAAGAGCTTCTTCAGCCGAGACCTCTGCGACAGGATCGATCGCCGTCAGCGGATCAGAGAGTTGAACATCGCCTAGGAGAGCCGTTCTCCCAAGTTCTCGAAGGAACTGCAACCTGAACTCATTCGCGTCTCGTTCTGCTGTTTGCAAAGCAAGTTGAGCCCGATCACGCTCCAATTGCATGCGCAACAGGTCGACCCCGCGCATCGCCCCTGAGTTGACTCGCTCCTGGTGATACCGGACCACCTCGTTTGCACTTTCCAGATTCTGCTTTTGCAGTTCCATAGCTGCTTTTGCCGCTGCGAAGTTCCAGTACGCAATCGCGATGCGGGCGGACAGTTGCTGTCGCAGAAGAGCAACCGTGGCCTCGGCCCTGCTGGCGTTCGCTTTGGCAAAGTCGGTCCGTTTAGCGCGTTTTCCCGCTACCTCTAGGGTCTGACCGGCAAAGACATACGACTCACTCTTGTCTGCCATCGAAAAATTGCTGTCCCACGGTCGCAGATCCTCCGATTGCAGAAACAGCCTAGGATTGGGTCTCAGCTTTGCTTGCTTGATAAGAGCCGATGTTTGATCCGCCTGCCCTTGATAAACCTGCGCTGCAGGACTGCGTAGCCCCTCTTCTATGGCTTGATGGAGGCTTAGTGTCTGTTGTCCATAGGCGTAAGAACCGAATAGGAAGACGGCGGAGGCGCAAGCTAAGTCAACGAAGCTTCTCCGCATCTGAGACAGTCTTTCTAAGGAAGTGGCAAAGAGTTTCATAGGATCTTGAATGGTGACCTTTCAGTGGCTACGGCTTCGGATAGTTCCTTTTCCGACAGGCGCTTCCAGAGCCTTTCAACACGCTCTGATCCGCCAAAGATATGGCCGGCGGTAAGCGGGCCGAGAACGCGATGATGTCCGACTGCAGCAAGTCCTGTGAAGGCAATCCAGCCACACTGCTCACAGTCGGGATCTCCGCCAAATTGACAAGGAGTATTGGAGGTCTTTAGGTCTGCCGAAAAAACTGCGGCAGTCTGTGCAAAGATGCACTCGCTGGGATTACGAGGCAGCTTATCGATCTCAGCGATTACCGTATCTGGTATATCCAGAAGGGAGTACCGCTGTCTGAGCCGATACAGCTCTTTCATTACCGCAACGCGCTGGGCAGGCGTGAGAATCTCAGGGTCTTTGGCGCCGCGCTGCGGTGTGAACAAGCTGAACCAGACTTTCTTTACTTCCGGCCAATCGCACCAAAAACGTAGAAAGTTTTCCAAATAGCCTCTGCGATCTGCGATCTGAGAGGTAATCGTGCAATGGATAGTGACTTCAGCGCCCTTGATGTTCTTCAAGGTGCGTTCATAGGTCGCTGGTTTCCACCGTTCGTCATGTTCCGCTGGAAGCCCGTCCACCGAAATAACGACGTTCAGGTGCTTATATCTGTTCCACTCCGTCGGGATCGTGCGGAAAGCGCTTGTCACAAGTTGCGTGTGTACGCCGCGAGCTTCCAATTGAGGGAGCAATTGTTCAACCTCTTGATAACGCACAAGGGGATCGCCACCGACCAGCGAGACGTGTAGCGACTTGTGACGATCGACAAGCGCGAGAACTCGACGAACGAGCTCCTCACCCTTGAAGTCGGAAAGCTCGCGCAGTTGGACGGTGCCGCCCAGATATGCGGGAACAAATGCATAGCATCCAGGACAGCGAAGTGGACATTCCTTCGTAATCGCAATGGAGATCGACGGAACTCGTCCGGCGAGAATTGTTCGCCAGGCGCGGATTACTTCAGAGGTATTCATGACCTCTCCAAAAGCACTCATCGCTGAGTGCGCAGATGAAGAATGGGACAGCGGGATCTCGGACGAGATCTCAGGGTCGCCAGGAGAGGTGGATCAGATTAGTAGGGGTAAATTGAAGTAACCTGCTTCACAAGGTCGGGCGCGGCTCCATGTCGACGCAGGATTCAGCACTCCAAGATCGAGCGGACGACCTTCATACCACAATGCGCGCAAAAGGAAAGCAAGCCACCCTTTGAGGCGACACAGGAGTTCCTTGATGTCACCCTGCTTGCTTCTACAAAGCAATAGAAAGAGAGAAAAGAACGTGAGCCCGAGGAGTAAGCTGTACTCGGTATCGTCGTGACCCTGAAGAAAGTTATCTCCACTCCAGACGCTTTGCGTCACAGGAGTGATAGTGATGAGCAGGATCAGCAGTACTATGACGAGTCGAGCCGCACGCGTCCAGACATCTTCTGGATGCATAAGCAAGGCCCGCTTTGTGATCGCTTTTGTCCTCACGCCGTTTCGATGGCTATAGGATACCGCATCGGACGGCACCAGCGTCTTCGAGGCTTCCCGGTTTCTTCCCTTGGGGAGCAAAGCTTTTGAACGCGATACGCCTTGAGGACTCAGGGGCACGAAAAACTGCCCGTTTGGACACACCTCATTGAGAACCGGCGGAATACCGAACGATTGTTCATGACAAACTCTGTTGTGTTGGACAGAGCCATTTATGGATGTGTACGGTATGCCAGAATATGGAAGGGGCCGGCGCTCCCATTTACGCTGTTCGACTCCACAAGCACTTCAAAATGTGGAAGCGAGCCGTCGGCCTTCTTGATTTTCGCCAGAAATGGCAACAGGACTGCATCGTCGAAGAGAAAGTCGCTGATCGCCTCAGTCCCGGCCATGGAATTTCCCTCGATGATCAAAGCGTTTCCATTCCCGTCCAGATTCGGCAGGAAGGCCAGCACTCCCAGCACTCGCTGCTTTGGATCGGTTTCCGCCACCGAGAATTCAGTTGTCTCTCCCGCCTGCGGATGGCGATTGATAAAGCTGTATGTGCGGTGGACTCCATTATTCGAGCCGATGAAATTTAACTCAGGTTCATAGAGCTCGAGCCAGGGATTCGCCCCGCGCGCTCCCGAGAGGATGACACTGCCCTGCTTCAACTCATTCATCTGAATGTCTCGCGCATATTTAACCTGTAGCCCACCTGAGGGGCCAAAAGGCAACTGTTGGAGGCGACGAAAGATGTTCAGATCCACGAACGAGGTGTAGCGGCGGTTTGCCATGTTCAATACCTCCTCCCCCCTTTCCGGAGAGAGACCACGCATTTCCCGGCTGAAATCGCGACTGAGATACTCCGCCAGCGTGGTCTCCTTCTGCGTCATCCGGTGCAACAGCACCAGACCGCTATCCGCGGCCACGAACGTTGTGATTTGACCGGGTTGAAAGAAATGGCTCCAGAGGGGATGAGTGGCCCCTCGAGTCAGTTGTGTTTTCGAAAAAGTGCCTATATTTCCGAGAGACATCGTTAGAATTGCGATCGAGAGAATTGCAACCACGCTCCATGCAAGTGCAGAGCTTCCTGAGTGTCGTACTCCGTCTTGGGGCGGCCGCCCAGATGAAATCGCTGGTTGCGCAATTGGGGTCGGCGCAGAAGCAGGAACTGCTACCTGTGTCGATGATCGCGGCTCGAAAAACGGAACGTAGCCGCCCCTGGGGATAACAATCTTAATTGGTTCATTCGAGCCTTCGTCATCGAAGTAGAGGTCGAGTCTTTGCCGAAGACGGCTAGCCTGCGTCCGCACGATCCCATCAATTGAGGAATCGTAGTCACGTGGGCGACCAAAGACAGCCTCACCAATCTTCTGCTCGTTGATCTCGTTTGCTCGACCGTTCAGGGTGAGGTCGCAGACATAGATAAGGAGACTCGAAAGACGTTCAGATTTCGAGAAGAGGGAAGACGTAACAACACGATCCACCAGCTCGCGACGTGTGTCCGTTGCTGAGGGTTTAGAAGGAGCTACCTCTTTGTCCGTAAAGATCATGCTTAAGCCTTTAGTCAGTTAAACATGTTCGTGTAAATCCTGCATAAACAGAATTGCAACACTCTATTCACTGTATCGGTTACATCGAGATTCACGGTAATCCATTCGTAGCCATGGGTTTATAGCGTGTATCGATAATGTCGCGGTGAATTGCTTTGGTAGCTTTCGAACAAAGTGCTAGTTCTATGCGAACTGAGAAGTCGAGACGGCAGATGAGGAGCTTGCTCCGCTTCCGGTACGACTCCGGGATGGCGGATTGAGTTGCACCAACTGATTTCACACCAACCATGCTTAGGAGAGAGTCAAGTGATCCGTAATCTTTGT
>Ga0193742_1002353_pt1 | contig 10907 bp, 8 predicted proteins | sample L2c1metaG_FD_165511 | JGI IMG/M metagenome (GOLD analysis project Ga0193742, IMG submission 165511) | Soil microbial communities from a riparian zone of the East river system, Colorado, United States - L2c1 | ecosystem: Environmental > Terrestrial > Soil > Riparian zone | place: USA: East River... | reverse complement strand
CGCTCGTAGTCGACCCACACTTCCATGGGAGCGGACGAACGGCTCCTCGACTACCGTTCGTTCGCTGTTCCGATCGGACAGCGGCAAGCACCTCCAGGCGAGAATCTTCGACGAGGTGATCTGGAAGCCGACTCTTGCCGCCGCTGGTCTGATTCCAGCACCGACCAAGGACGTCCGCGGCCGACGCCGCTTTGTCACCGATCGAAGAACCGGCCTCCACTGAGACACTTCTACGCGAGCGTCACCCTCGCCGATGGAGTCAATGTGAAGGAGCTCGCCGCGTACCTCGGTGATCACGATCCGGGGCTCACTCTTCGCCTCTACACGCATATGTTGCCGTCGTCGTTCGATCGGGCCTGGCGGGCTATCGACAACAGGATGCTCCGGCGATCGCGATCGGCCGCTGACGGAGCAGGGGCGGAGCAGGGCGATCCCGGCCCGTCGGCCATCCATCGGCTGGGTCGGTTCCAGAGACGACCGAAGAGCCGTCAATCGGCCTCTGACCTGCTATTTCAGCTCGGCTGAGGTCTTGCCCAGCAACCTTCTGGCGACGATCAACTGCTGGATTTGTTGGGTGCCTTCGAAGATGTCGAGGATTTTGGAGTCTCGGGCCCACTTTTCCAGCAGGTGGTGTTCGCTGTAGCCGAGGCTGCCGGTCAGTTCAACGCAGCGCAGGGTGATGTCGTTGCCGACGCGGCCTGCCTTCGCCTTGGCCATTGAAGCCTGGAGGGAGTTGGGTTTGCCGTTGTCGGCCATCCAGGCGGCCTGCAGCGTGAGGAGGTACGCCGCTTCCCAGTCCGCTTCCATCTGCAGGTACGACGCGGCTGCCGCCGACTGCGTGTGGACCGGTCGGTCGTAGTCGATCTCGACACCCGCCTCGGCCAGCAACTCCCGCGTCAATTCCAGCGAGGCCCGGGCACATCCGACAGCCATCGCGGCCACCAGCGGGCGGGTGTTGTCGAAGGTCTGCATCACACCCGCAAACCCCTTCTCCGCATCGACTTCAGCCGAGCCGAGCAGGTTCGCGGCCGGCACCCGGCAGTCCTCGAAGCGGATGGTCGCGGTGTCCGAGGAGCGGATCCCGAGCTTGTGCTCCAGCCGCTCGACCGTCATCCCCGGGGTGTCCTTGAACACCACGAACGACTTGATCGCCGCCCGGCCGAGCGACTTGTCCAGCGTCGCCCACACGACCACGGCATCACACCGACCGCCCGCAGTGACGAAGATCTTCTCGCCGTTGATGACGTAGTGATCGCCGTCCAGCCTCGCGGTCGTCTGAATGCTCGCCGAGTCCGAACCACATCCCGGCTCGGTGATCGCCATCCCGGCCCACACCCCGTCGAACCGTTCCAACTGCTCGTCCGACGCCACCGAGGCGATCGCCGAGTTGCCCAGTCCCTGCCGCGGCATCGACAGCAGCAGCCCGACGTCGCCCCAGCACATCTCCATGATCGACAGCACCGACGAGAGGTTCGACCCGTTCTTCACCTTGGCGTCGTCCGGGTCCTCCTCAGTCCGCCGTACGCCGCTCGCTCCCGCACCCGAGCCTGTCCCTGACGCGCTGAGGCCGTCCACCAGCGCCGCGAGCATGTCGAGTTCCTTCGGATACTCGTGCTCCGCGAGGTCGTACCGGCGCGAGTTCGGCCGCAGCATCTCCGCCGCGACCTGGTGGGCCTGGTGGACGAAGGCCCGGAACTTCCGTGGCGTCTCCAGGTTGATCATCAGACCAGCACCGCGCCTTCCATCACGCCGACGGCCCGCAGATCGCGGTACCACCGCTCGACCGGATGTTCCTTGACGAATCCGTGCCCGCCGAGCAACTGCACCCCGTCGGTCCCGATCTGCATCCCCTTCTCGGTGCACAACCGCCGAGCCAGCGCGACCTCACGGGCGAACGGAAGCCCTTGTTCCGCGCGCGATCCGGCCCGGTAGGTGACGAGCCGCATGCCCTCCAGTTCGATGGCGATGTTCGCCACCATGAACGCCACCGACTGCCGGTGACTGATCGGCTCGCCGAACGCGGTCCGCTGGTTCACGTACGGCGTGACGTAGTCGAGCACCGCCTTCGCAGTACCGAGGGAGAGAGCGCACCAGCCGAGTCGCGCGAGCCGGACGCAGTCCGCGTAGTCCTCGAGTGATCCGAGTTGGACGGCCGGAACGTCGTCGAGGAAGACCCGGCTCAGGCTCGCCGCCCGGAGTCCCATCGACGGTTCCGCCTCGATGGTGACGCCGGGGTGGTCCGACTCGATCAGGAACAACGCCGGGCCCTGGTCCTCCAGTTGCGCCGCGATGACGAACACCTCCGCCTCGGCGCCTCGTGGTACGAGGGACTTCACCCCATTGAGCAGGTGACCCGTTCGTTGCCGGGTCGCGCGAGTCCGCAGGTCGAACGGGTCGAACAGCGGCCGTGGCTCGACGATCGCGAGAGCGGCAGCCGGCACGGATTCCCCGGTGAAGGCAGGCAGGTACGTCGCCTGCTGGGTCTCGTCGCCCCACAACGAGATCGCCGTGCTCACCGCAGCCGGTGCGAGACACGCAACCGCCTGCCCCATGTCGCCGTGAGCCATCGCCTCCGCCACGAGCACCCCGGTCATCGCCGACCGCTCGCTGACGATCCCGCCGAGCTCTTCCGGTACTTCGATCAGGCTCAACCCGAGCTCGGAACTCTGCTGAAGCACCTTGAGATCGGTAGTCCCGGCGCCATCCGCGTCGGCAGCACCCGGCCGCAAGACCTCGGCGGCGAACTCCGTCACCACCCCGACCACCATCTGCTGGTCTTCGGTCGGCGTCAGATCGAACCGCCCGGTCCCCCGCGCCGCAGGCAACCGCGACGGCTTGGCCAACTTGCCGGCGGCGGTGAAACTCCTGGTCAACGCCCCAGCCGTCCGGAACCCGGTCCGAGTCGCCTCGAACACCACCCGCTCGGTCTGCTTCCGCAACCCCAACCGGTCGATCGCCCGCGACCTGGCCAGCCGGTTCAGCAGCGCGACCCCTATCCCGATCGGATCCCGCCGCACCTTGCCCCGGGCACTCCGCTGCTCGATAGCCATGCCGCAACTGTAAACCGAAGTTACAACCCAAGTCACGTGACGCCGCACACGGTGACGGCTGGTGACGTGGGAGCCGGGGTAGTGCGTGATGGGATCAGTCGGCGGGGAGGGCGGCGGCTTTGGTGGAGAGGTACTGCTGTTCGGGGAGGCTGGTGGTTCGGCGGGCTGCTGCCAGGTAGTGGGCCCGGGCTTCGCGGGGCTGGCCGGCTCGTTCCAGTAGGTGGGCGCGGACGGCGTCCAGGCGGTGGTTGCCCGTCATGCGGTTGTCGCCGTCGAGGGTGGCGAGCAGGTCGAGGCCGGCCTGGGGGCCTTCCACCTCGGCCAGAGCGATGGCGCGATTGAGGGTGACCATCGGGTTCGGGGAGAACCTCTCCAGCAACAGATACAGCGACAAGATCTGCGGCCAGTCGGTTTCGTCGGCACTCGGGGCTTCGGAGTGGACGGCGGCGATGGCGGCCTGCAGTTGGTACGGGCCGACCTGGCCGTGACTGAGAGTTCGCAGGATCAGCGCGGCGCCTTCGTCGATCGACTCGCGGAGCCAGAGGCTGCGGTCCTGTTCGTCGATGGGGACCAACCGGCCATCCGGCGTACTGCGGGCCGCGCGGCGGGCGTCGGTGAGCAACATCAGGGCCAACAGACCGGCGACCTCCCCGTCGTCCGGGAGGAGCTGGTAGAGCATCCGGCTCAGGCGGATCGCCTCGGCGGTGAGCTCGACCCGTTGCAGGTCGGGACCGGAACTGGCCGTGTAGCCCTCGTTGAAGATCAGGTAGAGAACCTGGAGCACCACCCGGAGCCGATCGGCCCGCTCCTCCTCCGGCGGCAGGACGAACCGGCTGCCCGCGGCTTTGATGCTCTTCTTCGCCCGGCTGATCCGCGGCGCCATCGTTGCCTCCGGCACCATGAACGCCTTGGCGATCTCGGCAGTGGTGAGACCACCGACCGCGCGCAACGTCAACGCGACCTGCGACGCGGGCGTGACAGCCGGATGGCAGCAGAGGAAGAGCAGGGTCAACGTGTCGTCGGATTCCGGCGGCTGGTCATGATCGGCGCCCGGGGCAACCAGTTCCTCAGCTCCTGCCATCGCGGCGACATTGTCCTCACGCCGCCGCCGCGCGCTCTCGCTCCGGAACTGATCCGTCAGCTTGCGGCCGGCAACGGTGATCAACCACCCCCGCGGATTGGCCGGGATCCCATCGGCCGGCCACTGGGTCGCCGCCGCCAGCAGAGCTTCCTGTACTGCGTCCTCGCACAGATCGAACTGCCCGTTCCTACGCGCCAGGAACCCGAGAACCTGCGGAGCCAACTCCCGCAGCAACTCCTCGACGCGGCTACTCACTACTCCTCCACCCGGCCGGACGGGGGCGCGAGGATGCCGGTCTCGATCGTCTGGAGGATGGTCGCCGGCGCGGCCAGGCGGGACAGCGCGTTCTCCTCGACGGCCTCCCAGCCGATGAAGACCATCCACATCAGGATCCGGGTGATCCAGTCAACGCTGAGATTGGCGGCGAAAACGCCCTCGCGGTGGCCGCGGTCGATCAGCGCCTCAATAGGCTTGCTCGCCTGCTCGAGCTTCTCGAAGAACCGCGCCACGTCGGGGTCGGGGTCGGGCTGGTAGAAGGTGGGCTCGTTGAACAGGAAGAAGATCCGCTGGCCGAGCGCGGAATACCCGACGACCAGCCGCCGGAACGCCTCCAGCGGGGGGCCCTGATCGAGCTCGGCGTCGGCGATCGCCCGCTCGAAGCCGACGAGCACATCCTCCGCCAGAGCGAAAACCAGCTCGGCCCGATCGGCGAAGTACCGGTGCAAGGTACTGCGGGCCACCTTCGCCTCGGCCGCGACCTCGCTCAGCGACGCGTTCCGCCGCTTGGCGAACACCACCACCGCGGCGTCCAGGATCGCTCTGCGGGTCCGCGTCCTGCTACCCGACTCGACCGTGTCAGTCATGACCCCGACCTTATCCCCATCGGTCGCCATTGGTTAAGAATAGGACATCATTGTCCGATTCTGCTACCTTGGCGCTCTAGTGCCGATCACCGGAGGGGACCGATGAGCGAGAAGTTGCGGTGGCAGAACGTCCGGATGCTGTGGTCGTTCGTGCGACCGCACCGACGGACACTCCTGCTCGGCCTGGTGCTGGGCCTGGGCACAACCGGCGCGTCCCTGGCCACCCCGATGGTGACCAAGTCGGTGCTCGACGGTCTCGCGACCTCGGCATCGATCGGCCCGGCGGTGGCGCTGCTGATCGTGCTGTTGGTGGCCGGCTCGATCCTCGGGCTGATGCAGTGGATCGTGCTGGGCCGGATGGGCGAGCGGGTCGTACTCGATGCCCGCAGTTCGATGGTCCGCAGGCTCTTCCGGGTCCGGATCGGTGAACTGGCCGGCCGCTCCCCCGGCGAACTCGTCACCCGGGTCACGTCGGACACGGTGCTGCTCCGCGAAGCCGCCGCGTCGAGCCTGGTGGAGCTGGTGAACAGCGTGATCGGGCTGGTCGGCGCCCTGATCCTGATGGCACTGCTCGACGGGGTCCTGCTGGCGACCACCCTCGCGGCGCTGGTGATCGTCGCGATCATCGTCGGCCTGCTGATGCCCCCGATGGCCCGGGCCCAGGAGCAGGCCCAGGGTGCGGTCGGCCGGCTGGGCGGCGTACTGGAAGGTGCGTTGCGGGCGATCCGCACCGTGAAGGCGAGCCGCGCCGAGGCGCGGGAGAGCGAGCGGGTGATCGTCGAGGCGACCGAGTCGGCGCGGCAGAGCATCCGGGCGGTCCGCTACCAGGCCGTCGCCTTCACCATCGCGGGTTTCGGGATCGGGCTGGCGATCATGATCATTCTCGGCCTCGGTGCCTGGCGGGTCGGCGAGGGACTGCTGACCGTTTCCGCGCTGGTCGCGTTCCTGCTGTACGCGTTCCAGTTGATGGAGCCGGTGTCGAGCCTGGCGACGACCGTCGGCGGACTCCAGTCCGGCATCGCCGCCGCGGCGCGGATCCGGGAGGTCGACGCGTTCGAACTCGAGCCGGCCGACACCGGCCCGGCGCGGGTCGCGCAGCAGGACCTCAGCAAGGCCGCGCTCTCCTTCGAGAACGTGACGGCTCGCTACGCCCCGGGCGCCGCCCCGGCCGTCCGGGACATCACCCTGGAGATCCCGCGGGTCGGGCATACCGCGATCGTCGGGCCGTCCGGCGCCGGCAAGACCACCATATTCTCCCTGCTCCTCCGCTTCCTGAATCCCGACAGCGGCCGCCTCATACTGGACGGAACCCCCTTGCAGGACTGGTCTTTGGAGGACCTGCGCAGGAGAGTCGTGTACGTCGAACAGGACACTCCCCTGGTACCGGGGACCCTCCGGGAGAACCTGCTGTACACCCATGACGAGGCAAACGAGGACGACATCTGGGAGGCACTGCGGGCGGTCCGGTTGGACGAACGCGTCCGCGCACTACCCGACGGACTCGACACCTCGCTGTCGACGGCAGTGATCTCGGGCGGTGAGCGGCAGCGGATCGCGTTGGCCCGGGCCTTGGTCGGCGACCCCGAGATCCTGCTACTGGATGAGGCGACCGCGCAGTTGGACGGGCTCACCGAGGCCGCGGTGCACGAGGTGATCGCCCGGATCGCGAGCACCGGCGCAGTACTGACCATCGCGCACCGACTGAGCACGGTCATCGACGCCGGCCAGATCATCGTGCTGGAGGCCGGCCAGGTCCGGGCCCAGGGCAACCATCAGGAGCTGCTCGCGTCCGACGATCTCTATCGGGACCTCGTTGCCGCCCTCCGGATCGCCACCCAGCCGGAGCGATCAGCTCTGGAGGTTGCGGAGTAGCGCATTCAAGGGGCGGCGCGTCAGCGGGCCGAGGACTGACGCGTCACGGAGCGCCGTTCGGGCAGCCAGGTGACCGCAGGCACCGTGGACACCAGGACCTGGGTGGATCGCGGAGCTGCCCAGGTACAGGCCGGACACGACCGTGCGGGGACTGCCCAGGCCGATGGTCGGGCGGAAGATCAGCTGCTGGTGGAGCTGGGTCGTGCCGCCGCCCAGAGCACCGAGGCCGAGGGAGGCGTTGGCGGAGGAGAAATCACTGGGTCGCTGCAGGTTGCGATCCAGGATGACGTCGGCGAAGCCGGGTGCGTAGCGCTCGATCAGCCTCTCCATCCGGTCCCCGAGCTTCTCGGCCGACGCGTCGTCCGCGATCCCCCGTGGCAGGTGTGAATAGGCCCAGACGGCCTCGGTCCCAGCCGGCGACCGGGACGGATCGGACTTGGTGGTCTGGCCGATCAGCAGGAACGGCGCCGAGGGCAACCGCCCGGTGTCGAGGTCGGCGGACAGGTGCACCAGGTCGTCCGCGGTGCCGCCGAGGTGGACCACGCCGGCCTTCCGGGCGTCCGCGGCCTGCCACGGGATCGGTCCGCTCAGGCGGTAGTTCAGTTTGACGGTCGGGTAGTCCCATTCGAACGCGTCCAGATCGCGGCGTACTCCCGACGGAACACTTGCTTTCGGCAACAGTTCGTCGTACAGGGTGAGGGCGGACACGTCCGCGATCACAGCGCGGCCGACGGCGACCTGCTCGCCGGAGGCGGTGCGGACGCCGGCCACCTTCCCGGCGGACACGTCGATACCGACAACCGGAGTACCGGCGACGAAGAGCGCACCCGCGCGTTCGGCGCGGCGGATCAGGGCGGAGGACAGCGAGCTGGAACCACCGGCCGCGACCGGGAACCCGACGTCCTGGGCCAGCATCCCCAACAGCCAGCCCATCGTCCCGCTGACGCTGCCACTGGGGGGCGCGTCGGCGTGGAACGAGTTGCCTGCCAGCAGCGCACGGCCGGCGGGACCTTCGAAGAGCTCCTGTCCCATCCGGTGCATCGGCATCGCCATGAACCGCGCGAACCGGGCGAGCTCCCCCGCCGAGCCGAGCTTGCGGGCCAGCTTGACGCCGGGGACGACCGGAGGCCAGGTGGTCAGCAGGGACTGCAGGAACGGCTCGCGAATCTTGACGTACTTCTCGTAGAGCCGAAGCCAGGCCTCACCGTCGGCCGGGTGGTCGACCGAGATCGACGCGGCGGTGTCGTTCGGGTCCGGATGGATCGATGCCGCCGTGTCGGGGTCGAGCAGGTGGGTCAACGGCAGCGGCGCATGCGCCCAGCGCAGACCGAACTCCTCCAGCCCGAGCGACCGTAGTACAGGTGAGGCCACGCCGAGCGGGTAGTTGGAACTGAACCGGTCGCTGATCCAGCCATCGCTCGCAGTGGATCGGACGGCACCGCCGAACTCGTCGGCGGCCTCCAGTACGAGCACGTCCCAACCCGCGTCAGCCAGAGCGATCGCGCTCACCAGCCCGTTCGGCCCCGAGCCGACCACCACAGCATCAACACTGCGCGGCAGCATGCCTCGACCTTAGCTCTGGCGGGACTCGATCTGTTGCATGAGGGTGGTTAGCTCTCGGGCGCGGCCCAGCATCGCGGGGTCGACCATGCGGCCGTCGGGGAGCACGATTACGCCGCCCTCGGCGACGCCGGCCTTCTCTACTGCGGCCAGCAGCGCGGCCGCATCCGCCACCTGAGAGGCAGATGGCGTGAAGCATTCGACGATCGTGGCCAGCTGTCGCGGGTGGATCGCAGTACGCCCGACGAACCCAAGCGCCCGGCCCTCCAAACAGGTCCGCCGCAGACCGTCTTCGTCGTTCACGTGCGGGTAGACCGACATCATCGGCGCACCGCGCCCGGCCGCCCTTGACGCGGACACCAACCGGCCGCGGGCCCATCCCAGTCCTTCGGGACCGTCGACACCGAGCGAGCTGGCCAGATCGGCTTCACCGAGCGCGACCGCGACCACCCGCTCGTCGGCGGACGCGATCTCGAACGCCCGCTCCAGCCCGAGCGGTGACTCGATCAGCGCGGTGATCTTTGCCGACGGCACCCGCTCCAGCACCCACCGAATGTCGTTCGCACTCTCCACCTTGGGCACTCGGATCCGCACGCCCGGTACTGCGGCCAGCGCGGCCAGGTCGTCCTCGCTCCAAGGCGAGCCCGGTGCGTTCACCCGGATCTCGACCGAGTCCGACGCATGCGCCGCGATCCACGCGACCGCCCAGCCACGAGCCTCGGCCTTGTCGTCCACCGGGACGGCGTCCTCGAGATCGAACACCACCAGATCCGCTCCGGCCGACACGGCCTTCGAGAACCGATCAGGCCGACTCGCCGGCACATAAAGAGCCGTCAACACGTGGCGCCCCATCTCATAACCGTCGAGTTATCCCACCAAGAGACACTAGACGACACCGGCGTCACGGAGGGCGGCTAATTGTTCGGGTGTGACCCCGATCTCAGCCAGTACTGCGTCTGTGTCGGCGCCATGAGGTCGGCCCGCCCAACGGATCGACCCGGGCGACTCCGACAGCCGGAACAGCACGTTCTGCATCTGGACCGGACCGCCGAGCTCGTCGTCATCCACCTCGACAATCGTGTTCAGTGCCGCGTACTGCGGATCCGTCATGATCCCGCGGATGTCATGCACCGGCCCGACCGCTGCCTCCGCCTTCTCGAAGGCGAGCATGACCTCGTCGAGAGAGCGCTCCCCGATCCAGGATCCGACCGCGTCGTCCAACTCGTCGGCGTGCTCGGCCCGTTCCCGGCCGGTCCCGAACCACGGCTGCGCGACCAGATCCGGCCGGCCGACGAGCGTGACCACTCGTTCCGCGATGCTCTGCGAGCTCGTGGAGACGGCGACCCAGCGGCCGTCGGCGGTCTGGTAGACGTTGCGAGGCGCGTTGTTCGACGAGCGATTCCCCAACCGGGGCTGGACATAGCCGGTCTGCTGGTACGCCGTGATCTGGCCGCCCAACATCATCAGGATCGGCTCGATGATCGCCATGTCGATCACCTGCCCCGCCCCCGACCGATCCCGCTCGCGCAGAGCCACCAGTACGGCGTACGCGGTGGCGAGTGCTGTGATCCCGTCGGCCAGGCCGAAAGGTGGCAGCGTCGGAGGGCCATCGGGTTCACCTGTGACAGCGGCGAATCCGCTCATCGCCTCGGCCAGGGAGCCGAAGCCCGGGCGGCTCGACCAAGGGCCGACCTGGCCGAACGCGGTCACCCGGGCGATCACCAGCCGGGGGTTGGCCTCCAGCAGCACATCCGGTCCAAGTCCCCAGCGCTCGAGGGTGCCCGGCCGGAAGTTCTCCACCAGCACGTCGTTCGCCCGCACCAATTCCAGGAAGACCTCGCGCCCTTGCGACAGGTCGAGCGTCGCGAGCCGCTTGTTCCGGCCGAGGGTCTTGAACCACAGGCCGACACCGTCCTTGCTGGTGCCGTGACCGCGGGCCGCGTCCGGCCGGGACGGATGCTCGATCTTCGTCACGTCCGCACCGAAGTCGCCCAGGAACGTCGCTGCCAACGGTCCCGCGAACAACGTCGCGGCCTCGAGGACCTTCACGCCCTCCAGCGGTGCGGCTCTCATCTCATCCCGCGCATCTACTGTCCCATCATCCGGCGCACCGGAAGCCGATGGTCTCCGAGCGATCCAGGCCGCCGCCGGTGAGCACCAGCTTGAAGCTCACCTCGGGCTCCTGTGGACCGCCGTCGGAGTACCAGTCGGAGCCCTCGGCAACGTAGTACGAGCCGCCCTTGAGGATGCAGAACCGGCTGCGGCCGTCGCGGTGCTCGCTCTCGGTCAGGTTCCACACCAGCGGCTCGGCCCGGGTGAACCCGTCGAGCCCCGCGGCGACCTGCCATTCGTCCTCGGTCGGGAGCCGCCCGCCACGCCACTTCGCGTAGGCCCGCGCGTCCGGCAGATCGACATACGTCACCGGCTGATCCTCGGCGCCGGCCACCGGCGCCCCAGCGACCCAGTGCGCCAGGAAGCGGT
>Ga0193742_1002352_pt1 | contig 10911 bp, 10 predicted proteins | sample L2c1metaG_FD_165511 | JGI IMG/M metagenome (GOLD analysis project Ga0193742, IMG submission 165511) | Soil microbial communities from a riparian zone of the East river system, Colorado, United States - L2c1 | ecosystem: Environmental > Terrestrial > Soil > Riparian zone | place: USA: East River... | reverse complement strand
CTGGACGACGTCGGCGGCGCTGGCCTGCAGCCGCTCGAAGGTGCCGTCGAGGTCGGTGGTGGCCAGGTTGATGCCGGCGTAGGTGCCCTTGGCCATCATCTCGGCGATGGTGCGGCGCTCGTCGTCGGTGATGCCGGGGTCGGCGGCCGGCGGATGCAGGACGATGGACGTGCTGGGCTGGTCGGGGGGGCCGACGGTGATCCAGCGCATCCCGTCGTATCCGACGTCGTTGCGGACCTCGAACCCGAGGGTGTCGCGGTAGAAGGCCAGGGCGGCGTCGGGGTCGTCGTGCGGGAGGAAGCTCGAGTGAATGGTGATGTCCATGGCGATCAGGCTAGTTGCGGCTCGTGACCTGCGCTTCTCGATTCCTGATCGGCCTGGTCACCCGTTTCGCCACGCACGACGGCATCCCCGCCGTCGCGTGCGCCGCGTGGCGCCGGTAGGCGCTGGGCGGCATGCCGACCAACTCGGTGAAGCGAGTGCTGAACGTGCCCAGCGACGAGCAGCCGACCTCGAAACAGACTTCGGTGACGCTGAGGTCACCACGACGCAGCAGCGCCATCGCGCGCTCGATGCGCCGCGTCATCAGATAGCTGTACGGCGACTCGCCGTAGGCGAGCCGGAACTGGCGGCTGAGATGCCCGGCCGACATGTGCGCGCCGCGCGCGAGCGCCTCGACGTCCAGCGGCTGCGCATACTCCCGGTCGATCCGGTCGCGGACGCGACGCAGCAGCGCGAGGTCGCGCAGGTGCTGCGCCGCGGCGGGTCTGCTGGTCACCGCGAGATCATGCCACGTCGCGGCCTCGGTCAGGTGCGGACGTAGGCCGCGAGGTGCTCGCCGGTGAGGGTGGAGCGGGCGGCGACGAGGTCGGCGGGTGTGCCCTCGAAGACGATCCGGCCGCCGTCGTGGCCGGCGCCGGGGCCGAGGTCGATGATCCAGTCGGCGTGCGCCATGACCGCCTGGTGGTGCGCGATGACGATGACCGACTTGCCGGAGTCGACGAGCCGGTCGAATAGGCCGAGCAGCTGCTCGACGTCGGCGAGGTGGAGGCCGGTGGTCGGCTCGTCGAGGACGTAGACGCCGGGTGGGTGGGATGGTTTCGCCAGGTGGGTGGCCAGTTTGAGCCGCTGCCGCTCCCCGCCGGACAGCGTGGGGAGCGGCTGGCCGAGCGTGAGGTAGCCGAGCCCGACGTCGGCGAGCCGGTCGAGGATCTTGTGCGCGGCCGGCGTGCGCGCGTCGCCGGCGCAGAAGAACGCCTCGGCCTCAAACACCGACATCGCGAGCACCTCGCTGATGTCCTTGCCACCGAATCTGAACTCGAGGACCTCGGCCTGGAATCGCTTCCCCTCGCACTCCTCGCAGACGGTGGCGACGCCGGCCATCATCCCCAGGTCGGTGTAGGTGACGCCGGCGCCGTTGCAGTTGGGGCACGCGCCCTCGGAGTTGGCGCTGAACAGCGCCGGCTTGACGCCGTTGGCCTTCGCGAACGCCTTGCGGATCGGGTCGAGCAGTCCGGTGTAGGTCGCCGGGTTGCTGCGTCGCGAGCCCCTTATCGCTGCCTGGTCGACCGACACCACCCCGTCCCGGCCTGCGACCGAGCCGTTGATCAGGGAGCTCTTGCCCGACCCGGCCACGCCGGTGACCACCACCAGCACGCCGAGTGGGATGTCGACGTCGACGTCCTGCAGGTTGTGGAGGCTGGCGCCGCGCACCTCCAGCTCGCCCGATGGCGTCCGCACCGACGGCTTCAGGGAGGCCCGGTCGTCGAGGTGCCGCCCGGTGATCGTGCCACTCGCCCGCAGTCCCTCGACGGTGCCTTCGAACACCACCTCGCCGCCCTCGGTGCCGGCGCGCGGGCCGAGGTCGACGACGTGGTCGGCGATCGCGATCGCCTCCGGCTTGTGCTCCACGACCAGCACGGTGTTGCCCTTGTCGCGCAGCTGCAGCAGCAGGTCGTTCATCCGCTGGATGTCGTGGGGATGCAGCCCGATCGTCGGCTCGTCGAAGACGTAGGTGACGTCGGTGAGCGACGATCCGAGGTGGCGGATCATCTTGGTGCGCTGCGCCTCGCCGCCCGAGAGCGTGCCCGACGGCCGGTTGAGCGAGAGGTAGCCGAGCCCGATGTCCACGAACGAGTCGAGGGTCTCGCGCAGCGCCGCGAGCAGCGGCGCGACGGACGGCTCGTCCAGGCCTGCCACCCAGCCCGCGAGGTCGGTGATCTGCATCGCGGAGACGTCGGCGATGCTGACGCCGTCGATCGTCGAGGACCGGGCCGCCTCGCTGAGCCGGGTGCCACCGCAGTCGGGGCAGGTGGTGAAGACCACCGCCCGCTCCACGAACGCGCGGATGTGCGGCTGCATGGCGTCGACGTCCTTGGCGAGCATCGACTTCTGGATCGTCGGGATCAGGCCGGAGTACGTCAGATTGATGCCCTCGACCTTGATCTTGGTCGGCTCCTTGTAGAGCAGGTCGTTGAGCTCGCGCTTGTTGAACTTCTTGATCGGCTTGTCGGGGTCGAAGTAGCCGCAGCCGCGGAAGATGCGCCCGTACCAGCCTTCCATGCTGTAGCCGGGGATCGTGAGCGCGCCCTCGTTGAGCGACTTGCTGTCGTCGTAGAGCGCGGACAGGTCGAAGTCGTTGACCGAGCCGCGGCCCTCGCAGCGCGGGCACATGCCGCCGACGCGGCTGAAGCTCGCACTCTGCGTGATGGTCTTGTCGCCGCGCTCGACCGTGATCCCGCCGCTCCCGTGAGCGGAGGCGACGTTGAAGGAGTACGCGCCAGGCGAGCCGATGTGCGGCTTCGCGAGCCGGCTGAACAGGATGCGCAGCATCGCGTCGGTGTCAGTGACGGTGCCGACCGTCGAGCGCGGGTCGGCGCCCATTCGCTCCTGGTCGACGCTGATCGCGGTCGTCAGCCCTTCGAGTACGTCGACCTCGGGCCGCGCCAGCGTCGGCATGAAGCCCTGCAAGAAGGCGCTGTAGGTCTCGTTGATCAGCCGCTGCGACTCCGCGGCGATCGTGCTGAACACCAGCGAGCTCTTGCCCGAGCCGGAGACGCCGGTGAACACCGTCAGCCGGCGCTTCGGGAGCTCGACGCTGATGTCCTTGAGGTTGTTGACGCGCGCGCCATGCACGCGGATCAGATCGTGGCTGTCGGCATCATGCAGCGCAGGCGACTGCGTGTCCGTCCTCGTGGCCATGCTCATCGGTCCTGAAGCAGCCCGAGGACGTTGCCATCGGGGTCGGTGACGGTGGCCACCAGGCGGCCGCCACCTACGTCGCGCACGGGCTCCTTCACGGTGGCACCGGCAGCGGTCACCTCGGCCAGCTTCGCCTCGATGTCCGGGACGTGCCAGTAGGCCACCGGCGAGGTCATGCCCTGCGGTCCACCGCCCGGCACCAGCCCGATGTGCTGGCCCTCGGCCTCGAAGCCGACGTAGTAGGACCCGTCGGTCTGCGGCGGGACGCCGAGCAGGGCGGCGTACACCGCCTTGGCCGTCGCCAGGTCGGACACGGGATGCAGCACGGTCTTGATTCCCTGCGTGGAAGAGCCGGTCATGGGGTGTCGCGATCGAAGGCCAGGGAGGCGTCCGGGTCGTCGTGCGGGACGCAGCTCGAGTGAATGGTGATGTCCATGGCGATCAGGCTAGTTGCGGCTCGTGACCCGCGCTTCTCGATTCCTGATCGGCCTGATCACCCGTTTCGCCACGCACGACGGCATCCCCGCGGTGCTGTTCATCATGGACGCGATCATCCGTCCTCGCCGTACGCGTCGTGGTAGTTCCACCAACCGCCCGACGTCTGCGGATAGCCCTCCGGCGAGTCCTCCCACTCCTCCTGGCGACCGAGCGCGGTCATGTCCAGGTAGCTCCACGTCGTCCCCATGTGCTCGGCGCCGCGGCTGTGGATGAAGTAGGTGCGGAAGATCCGGTCCCCCTGCCGTATGAACGCATTGTGCCCGTGCCACTCGTCGACCCCGAAGTCGGCGTCGAAGTCGTCGGTGATCGTGTACCAGGGGATGAGCTCCCATCCGTGGCGCTGCTTCAGGCCCTGGATCTCGGCCTGGGGGGCGCGGGAGGCGAACGCGAGCGTCGTGTCCCGCGCGTGCAGGTGGGCCGGGTGCGCGACCTGGTCGGCGATCATGGAGCAGCCGACGCAGGCGCGCTCCGGGTACGAGCCGCCTGGCGCGAGGGTGGTCACGTCCGGCGCATAGAACGCGCGGTAGATGACCAGTTGGCGGCGGCCCTCGAACAGGTCGTCCAGGCTCGCGTCGCCGTTCGGGCCCTCGAAGCGGTAGCCCTTCTCGACCGCCATCCACGGCATCCGCCGGCGCTCGGCGGCCAGCGCATCGCGGGCGCGGGTCAACTCCTTCTCCTTCACCAGCATCTTCTCGCGCTCGGCCTCCCACTCCTGCGGGGACACGATCGGTGGCATGTTCATTGGTGTCTCCTGGTTCTCTCGTGTTGGTCAGGCGATGGCCGGCTCGGCCTGGGCGACGGCTTCGGGCGCGCGGCTCCGGCCGAGCAGCAGGCTTGCCGCCGCGATCCCGAGCGCCGCGACGGCGATCGCTGCGGCGAAGGCGGCCTGGTAGCCGTTGGTGAGCGCCGCCAGTGGGTCGGGGCCGTGGGCGCCGGACACGGCCGCCGTGGACAGGATCGCCACGCCGACGGCGCCGCCGATCTGGAAGGAGGCGTTGTTCAGGCCCGAGGCCAGCCCGGCTTCGGTCTCGGCCACGCCGGTCAGCGACGCGATCGAGCCCGCGACGTAGGCGGCGCCGATGCCGGGGCCGAGGATCAGCAGGGCGAAGAAGAGGTCGCCGACGTAGCTGCCGTGGACCGACACCTGGGTCAGCAGCAGGCTGCCCAGGCCGCAGAAAGCCATGGCGAGGACCGCGACCGGCCTGACGCCGCCCTTGGTGGCGATCGCCTGCGCGGCGGCGGTTCCGATCACCGCCGTGACCGGCATGACGAGCGAGGCGAGACCGAACTGGATCGGCGACCAGCCAAGGACCTGCTGGGCGTACTGGGTGAGGATGAACGGCACGCCGAAGGCCGTCGTCCCCAGCGCGAAGAGCACGAGGTTGCCCCCCACCAGCGACCGCGACCGGAACACCCCCAGCGGCGCCAGCGGCGCGACGGAGCGCGACTCGATGCCGACGAAGACCACGGTCAGGACAGCCGCGAGCGCCAGCAGGCCGAGCGTCTGGGCGTCACCCCAACCGGCCTCCGGGGCCTCGACGACCGCGTAGACCAGCGCCACCAGCGCGGCCGTGATCGTCACCGCGCCGCTGAAGTCAAAGCGCCGCTGCCCGGCGGCTGCGCGGCTCTCGCGCAGCAGGACCGGGCTCAGGGCGGCCACGGCGGCGGCGACAGGCACGTTGATGAAGAAGATCCACTCCCAGCCCAGGCCGTCGGTGATCGGGCCGCCGACCAGCCACGCCGCGGTCCCGCCGATGGCGCCGGTCGAGCCCCAGATCCCGAGCGCCTTGTTGCGCTCGGCGCCTTCGGGGAAGGTCGTCATCACGATCGACAGCGCGGCCGGTGTCATGATCGCCGCCGCCACGCCCTGCACGGCGCGCGCGGTCAGCAGCGCCCCGCTCGTGCCCGCCAGTCCGGCGCCGAGCGAAGCGAGCGCGAACAGGCCGGCGCCGAGGATGAACATCCGGCGCCGCCCCAAGACGTCGGCTGCGCGCCCGCCCAGCAGGAGCAGACCGCCGAAGCTGAGCAGGTAGGCGCTCAGCACCCACTGCAGATCCCCGGCCGAGAACGCCAGGTCCGCGTCGATCGAGGGCAGCGCCACCACGACGATCGAGGAATCGAGGATGACCATGAAGAAGGCCGTGCACAGCAGCGCCAGCGCCTTCCAGCGGCGGGGGTCGAGCTGTGTGAGCTGTGTGTCGGACACGATGTTCTCCTTGTCGATTCGCGCCGCCCCAATCGGCGGCCTCGACAACACGTCGCAGCCCGAACCACGATTTGGACAGGCGAGCCTCACGCCGGCTGCGGCGCGGGCGCGGCGCTCGTCCCAAGGGCCTCGCCGCGCACGCTCCGTCGCCGCGATAGCGCGAGGAACGGGAGGCCGAGCACGGCAATGCCTGCGGACATCGCGTAGGACGGTGCGTAGCCCCAGGCGTCGGCGGCCCGGCCGAGCACCGGCTGGCCCCAGACCCCGCCTGCGGAGCTCATCAGCGAGTCGAACGAGAGGATCGTGGCTCGCTGCTGCGAGGGGATCATGTCGTTGAGGAAGGCTTGTCGTATCGGCATGGTCGCCGAGAACAGGAGGCCCCAGACCACGGTCAGCCCGATCACGGCCCAGAAGCTCTCGGCGAGACCTATCGCACCGATCGTGATCGCGCTACCCCCGGCCATCGCGATCAACGCCGACGCGCGGTGGCGAAACAGGCCGCGGATCCGGACGGCGAGCACGCCGCCGAGGATCTGGGCGCCGGCCACGATGGCCGCCGAGAGGCCGGCGATCTGGTACGCGTGCGGGTCGCCGTAGAGCTCGAGCAGGTACGGCTGCAGGGCGTAGAAGCCGTAGATGGCGACGCCGCCGGTGCACAGCGACTCGACCATCAGCCACTTGACCGCCGGCACTCGCCAGCCATGGTCGATCGAGGCGGAGGCGACCTGGCGCATCGCAGACAGGGGGCGCCCGGTCCCGGCCGGGGTGAACCCGATGTCGCGCATCAGCTTGAACGCGACCGCGAACATCAGCGCGAGGACGACGCCGCGAAGCACGAACGGGACGCCGAGGCTGGTCTGCTGGGCGATGAGGCCGCCCGCGACCGGGCCGGTGAGCATCGCCGCGCCGGTGACGGCCTGGCCGCGCCCGAACACCGACTCCATATTGCCGGTGAAGCCGGTCGCGGTGAGCGCGTCCACGACCCATGCCTGGAGCGCCCCGGAGAAGAACGTGAATCCCAGGCCGAGCAGAACCGACACCACCGCCCATGCCCAGAACGGCGCCCCGACCTGCCAGAGGAGCACATAGAGCAGCGTCGTGGCGGTCAGCGTGACGGTGCCGAGCAGGTACGAGGCCCGGCGCCCGACGGTGTCGGCGACGACGCCGGTCGGCACCTCGAACAGAACCATGCCGGCCGTGAAGAACGCGTTGGCCGCGAAGGCCTCGAGGTTCGAGAGCCCGGCGTCGAGCAGGAAGATCGTGTTGATGCCCCAGATGAACGACGCGGCCAGCGTGTTCCCCAGGAGGAGCACGAGATAGGTGCGCTGGATGGATCGGGGGTTGGGCATGACGTCCTCGTCGTCGATGTCGCCGCCCGAATCGGCGGCCTCGACAAGACGTCGCAGCAGGAAGGACGATTGGACAGGCTTCGGAAGATCCGTCAGCCCAGCGCGCCCAGGCGCCGCTCGAGCTCCGCTCGCTCGACGGCGTTGGCGGTGAGCGCGATCGCCCGCTCGTACGCGCGCGCGGCGCCAGCGGTGTCGCCGGCGCGGCTGAGCAGCTCGGCGTGCGCGGCGTGCAGCGGCTGGTAGCGCTCGAGCGCCGGATCGCCGAGCAGTGACTCGAGCAGCTCCAGGCCCGCGGCAGGCCCGGAGGCCAGGCCGACGGCGACCGCGCGGTTGAGCTCGACCACCGGCGACGGGTTGAGCCGGCCCAGGGCGCCGTACAGCTCGGCGATCTGCGCCCAGTCGGTGGCCTCGGTGTTCGGGGCCTGGATCTGCAGGGTCGTGATCGCGGCCTGCAGCTGGTACTCGCCCGGCCGCCGCAGGCGCACCGCGCGCTCCAGCTTCGCGAGACCCTCGCCGATCCGGCCCTGGTCCCAGAGCGACCGGTCCTGGGCGTCGAGCGCGACGTAGTGGCCGCCCGGGTCCACGCGGGCGGCGCGGCGCGCGTCGTGCAGCAGCATCAACGCCGACAGTCCCCATACCTCGGCGTCGTCGGGCATCAGCCGGCACAGCAGCTCGCCGAGGCGGAGCGCCTCGTCGCACAGCTCCTCGCGGACGAGGCGATCGCCCTCCGTGGCCGCGTAGCCCTCGTTGAAGATCAGGTACACGACACGCAGCACGCCGCGCAGGCGGTCGGGCAGCTCCTCGTCGGCCGGCACCCGGTAGGGGATGCCCGCTTCGGCGATCTTGCGCTTCGCGCGCACGATCCGCTTGCCCATGGTCGGCTCGGCGACCAGGAACGCGCGGGCGATCTCGCCGGTGGTCAGGCCCCCGAGCGCGCGTAGCGTGAGCGCCACGCGCGCGGGCATCTCCAGCGCCGGGTGGCAGCAGGTGAAGACCAGGCGCAGCCGGTCGTCGACGATCGTGCTCTCGTCGTCCATGGAAGGCTCCTCGTGCTGGGTCTCGAGGCGCGTCAGCTCGGCGAGCCGCTCGGCGCGATCGGCCACCGACCGGTTCCGGCGCAGGCGATCGATCGCCCGCCGCCGGGCGGCGGTGGTGATCCACGCGCCCGGGTTGGCCGGGACACCGTCGCGCCGCCACACCGTGACCGCGGCCTCGAACGCGTCCTGCACCGCGTCCTCGGCGAGCTGGAAGTCTCCGGCCTGCCGGATCAGCGTCGCCAGCACGATCGCCCGCTCTTCGCGGAACGCGCGCGCGACCGCTGCCGAGACCGGGTCGGCCGGCTCTGCGCCACCGCTCACGCCAGGTCTTTGACCGCCTCGTCGGGCACGTCGACGCCGGCCTGCCGCACCAGCTCCACCCACTCGTCGGCCGACACGACCGGGCGGACCTCGACCGTCCCCCAGCCCGTCATCGGCAGCCGCGCGGCCTGCTTGAGCGCTTCGTCGAGGTCGGCGCAGTCCAGGATGTAGTAGCCGGCCAGGACCTCCTTGGTCACCGCGAACGGGCCGTCGGTGATCTCCGTCTGTCCATCGCGCGCGCGGACCGACGTCGCGCTCTCCACCGAACGCAGGCGCTGGACGCCCACCAGCAGCCCGGCCTCACGCAGGCTGGCGTGCAGCTCCAGCAGCGTCGGCGTCACCTTCTCGCGCTCGGCCTGCTCGGCCGGCTCGACCGCCTCTTGATACACCAGCAACATGTACTGAGACATCACACCTCCAACGTTCGCGCTCTTCGCCGCACCCTACGCGGCCCTCATCACCACGTCGCCGCTCGTGGGACCATTTGGACAGACCCGACCCGCGCGGTGCCGAGCCGTTCAGCATCCAGGCGCAACCACGCGTGACGGGACGCTCGGCGCCAAGAACCGCATCGAGGCCACCAGCCACCATCTCGACCAGGCGCCGGCTCCGGAGCCGGTCAGGGCTGCGCGTACGCGGCGAGGAAGGCGCGCACACCGGCGTCCGCATACCGGTTGAGCTCGGCGCGGGCGGGCGGCTGATCCTCGCCGAGGAACATCGCCCGGTTGAGCGGGCTCGACATGACGAGCCAGTTGAAGTGTGTGGCGGCGAGTCGCGGGTCGTCGAGCCGCAACACGCCCCGCTCGGCCAGGCGCTCGAAGACGGTTGCGAGCGCTGCGATCGTGCGTCCAGGGCCCTGCTCGTAGAAGGCTCGGCCGAGTTCCGGAAAGCGTCCGGCCTCGCCGATGACGAGGCGGCGCAGCTGCAGGATCCGCGGCTGCATCACCCGCTCGAGCAGCCGCCGCGCCAGACCGCGAAGATCGACCTCGACGTCACCGCTGTCCTCGAGCTCGAGCACCTCGTCGTAGACGGGATCGCTGACCTCGTTCACGGTGCCGGTGACGATTTCGGAGAAGAGGCTCTCCTTGTCGGCGAAGTGCTTGTAGACCGTCTGCTTCGAGACGGCGGCAAGCGCGGCGATCTCGTCCATGCTCGTGCCCCGATAGCCGTTGCGCAGGAACAGCGTCGTGGCCGCCTCGAGGATCGCCCCGCGCTTACGGGCCGACCGAGTCTCCTCCCGCCCTTGTGCAGGCGCGTTGGCTGATGGAGAGCCGCTCATCGAAGCCGCGCGAATGGTACTAGACGGTTCCGTTCTGAGTACTATACGGTCTAGTTCCACAGCGCACCAGTCCCAACTGCGGGCCAGCGGCCCTGACTCGAGGAGGTCCTAGATGTCGTCACAGCAACCACCGGTGGTCGAAGCACAACTGCTGCTGAGCGATCTCGTGATCGGCGAGTCGCCGCGTTGGCACGAGAACCGCCTCTGGTTCGCCAACTGGGGGGCCGGGGAGATCGTCGCTGTCGATCTCGAGGGCAATGCCGAGGTCGTTGCGAAGGGCCCGCCGGGCCTCGGGTGGTCGATCGACTGGCTCCCCGACGGTCGCCTGCTCGTCACGGGCCAAGGGCTCCTGCGCATGGAGCCCGACGGCTCGATGGTCCGGCACGCCGAGCTCAGCGGCGTAGGCGTCGACCGCTTCAACGAGATCGTCGTCGACGGCCGCGGCAACATCTACGTCAACGGCGGCGTCGAGTTCGACCCCGGCGAGGGGAACGCCCCCGGGATCATCGCGCTCGTCACTCCCGATGGCTCCGCGCGCCGCGTGGCCGACGGAATCGCCTTCCCCAACGGCATGGCCGTCACGTCCGACAACTCGACCCTGATCATCGCGGAGTCCTTCGCCGAACGGCTGACGGCGTTCGACATCGCCGCCGACGGAACCCTCTCGAACCGCCGGGTATGGGCCGACGGCGTTGGCCCCGATGGGATCTGCATCGATGCCGACGGCGCCATCTGGACGGGCGTCCGTCCGTTCGGCGACAACGACGTCGGCCGGGTCCGCGAAGGTGGCGAGGTGCTCGAGCGCGTCAAGCTCGACATGCCCTGCTTCGCCTGCATGCTCGGAGGCGAGGACGGACGGACGCTGTTCATGCTGACCGCAGACTGGCGCATGAACGAGAGCTTCGACCACAACATCGCTCGGCTGACCGAAGGACCGCGCACCGGCCGGCTGCTGACCGCGCCCGCGCCCGCACCAGCCATCGGATGGCCGTAGGTCTCCATCGGCACGCTCGTCGGCCA
>Ga0193742_1002350_pt1 | contig 10915 bp, 10 predicted proteins | sample L2c1metaG_FD_165511 | JGI IMG/M metagenome (GOLD analysis project Ga0193742, IMG submission 165511) | Soil microbial communities from a riparian zone of the East river system, Colorado, United States - L2c1 | ecosystem: Environmental > Terrestrial > Soil > Riparian zone | place: USA: East River... | reverse complement strand
TCGGCACGGTGCCGTCGGCGTCGACCTGGACCTCGTTGCCGTCGATCTGGATGCTGTCGTCACCGTCGCTGATGTCGATCTCGGAGCCGTCGATCGAGATGGAGCCGCCGTCGCCGTCGCTGATGTCGATCTCGCTGCCGTCGAAGGAGATCGAGCCGTCCGAGTCGACGACGCAGCCGTCCCCACCGCCGCCCTCCGCCTGGGACTGCTCCACGGTGGTCTCGGTCGTGCCGGAGTCGATCGTCAGGCCCTGTTCGTCGTCGTCGCCCGAGCTGCAGGCACCCAGCAGCAGGGCGGTGACCGCCGTCAGGACAGCGACGGTCGCGGTACGGGTCGGGGTGCGGGTCGGGGTCCGGGTCATCGGGGGTAGCTCGCCTTTCTTGGTGGACTTCACAGGGTTCACAGGTCGGCGCCGACCAGCAGGATCTCCACCCGCCGGTTGCGCTGGCGGCCCGCGGGATCGTCGGCGCCGTCGGGGGTCGTGTCGGGGGCGACCGGCCGGGTCTCGCCGTAGCCGGTGGCCGTCATGCGGTCGCCGGCCACGCCCAGGACCGCCAGGGCGTCGCGCACGGCGGTCGCCCGCTGCTCGGAGAGCTGCTGGTTGTAGGCGTCCTCGCCCACGGCGTCGGTGTGACCGCCGATCTCGAGCGTCGCGTCGGGGTAGGCGGCCGCGAGGCCGGCGACCAGGCCCAGCTCCTCGCCGGCCGCGGGGAGCAGCGCGGCGCTGTCGAAGTCGAACAGCACGCTGTCGGGCAGGGGGACCGAGATGCCCTCCTCGGTGTCCTCGCCGCCCAGCTCGGTCACGGCGTCGTCCACCGAGATGGCGACGTCGCCGTCGGGACCCGAGATGGTGATGCCGCCGTCGTCGGCGCCGACCTCGATGTCGCCGAAGCAGCTCTCGATCGTCACGCTGCCCTCGCCGACCGACACGCGGCCCTCGCCGCTCTCGACGTCGACGCCGTCCTCGCCGATCGTGATGCCACCGCCCTCGCCGTCGCCGCCGACCGAGATGCCGTCCTCGCCGATGGAGACGCCGCCGTCGCCGCTGTCACCGGTGTCGGTGTCGCAGCCGGCGGCGTCCTCCGTGGCCGGTGTGTCGTCGGGCGTCGGCGTGGTCTCGGGGGCCGGGCGGTCGGCCGACGCGGCGTCGCCCGAGCGTTCGTCGTCGTCCCCACCACCCCCGCAGGCGGAGACCGTCACCGCCACCAGCAGGGTCAGGCCCAGCAGCCGTCGCGTTCTTCTCGACATGGGCCGGGACACTAGGCACCCGCCGTGAAACGAGCGTGAAAGTCGTGCTCAGAGGGTCCGCAGGGCGGCGAGGGCGTGGCGGGCGAGGCGGTGGGTGCCGACGTCGAGGTCGAGGCCGTCGAGCTCGTCGAGGCCGGCCCAGCGCAGGCCTCGCGACTCGTGGTTCCCGCTGGCGACTGCGCCCGGTGGTGCCACCACCAGATAGCGGACGTCGAAGTGGAGGTGCGACACCTCCTTGGCGGCCTCGAAGAGGTGGACGTCGAGGTCGATCGCCGGAGCCGCCGCCCGGAGACCCGTGATGCCGGTCTCCTCGGTGGCCTCGCGCAGCGCCACACCCGGCAGGGCGGCGTCGCCGTCGGCGTGGCCGCCCGGCTGCAGCCAACGCCCGACCTTGGCGTGCAGCATGAACAGGAACCGCTCCGTGTCAGGGTCGACCACCATGGCCGAGCCGGTCAGGTGCCCCTCGACGCACGTCCGATGGAGGGCGTCGGGGTGGGCGTCGACGAAGGCCAGGATCTGCTTGCGGAGGTCGTCGTCCACGGTGGGCAGGGCCGCCTCCACGTGCCGCCGGGCGACGGCCAGGTCGGCGGTCGGCGCGACCAGGGGGTCGTCCGGGGCGAGGAGGCGCAGGTCGGTCACGACGGGCGGTCGAAGAGGTCGCGGCGGGGGTCGTCGGTGTACACGGGGTCGCGGCCGGCGTCGAAGGCCCGGATGGCCTCCTGCAGGTTCTCGGTGAAGCCGAGCATGAGCTGGTTGCGGTCCTCCAGGGCGATGGCCGACTCCAGGCTCGCCACCTCGAGGTTGGCCCACAGGGCGTCCTTGGTCATGGCGAGGCCGTAGGGGCTGAAGCGGGTCATCGCCTCGGCCATGTCGAGGGCCTCGTCGAGCACCTCGCCGTCGTCGACCACCCGCGACACCAGGCCCAGCTCCTGCGCCTCCGCGGCGCCGACCTTGCGCCCGGTGAGCAGCAGGTCGTTGGCCCGGGCCGCGCCGATCAGCCGGGGCAACAGCCAGCCCGCGGCCATCTCGGTGCTGGTGAGGCCGTTGACGATGCCGGTGGCGTTGAACTCGGCCGACGTGGCCGCGATGCGGAGGTCGGCCGCCAGCGTCAGGCACATCCCGCCACCGTAGGCGGGGCCGTTGACCGCCGCGATCACCGGTTGGGGCAGGCGGCGCAGGCTCAGCACCAGCTGGCTGTAGACCCGCATCGAGCGCTGGGCGATGCGCCCGACTGACAGGCCGTCGATGCCGGGCACGACGCCGTAGTCCTTCAGGTCGAGGCCCGAGCAGAACCCCCGCCCGGCGCCGGTGAGCACCACGACCCAGGTGTCGTTCTCGGCGGCGACCGTCGTGAGGGTGCGGTCGAGCTCGAGCGCCAGGTCGATCGACAGGGCGTTGAGCCGCTCCGGCCGGTTCAGGGTCACGACCGCGGTGTGGGGCCGCGGGTGCTCCAATAGAACAGGTTCCATTTCCGGACGTTAGAGGCCGGCTCAGCGGCGCGACACGTTGGGGTCGCCGGTTACGTACCAGCGCCACGGGTGCTCGGCGCCGGCGGACAGGCCGACCCGGGTGGTCTGCACGGGGTCGGCGGGCGGGGCCGTGCCGTCGTCGAGGATGGTGACACCCCGGTCGGCGGCGACCAGGTCGGCGCCGTCGAACGCTCGGTCGAGCCCGAACGCCTGGCACAGCTTGGCGGGGCCGCTGCACAGGTCGCGGTCCCGGCGGGCGGCGGGACGACGGGCCCGCATCTCGTCCAGGCCCTCCAGCGGCGCCAGGGCCCGCAGCAGCACGGCGATGCCCTCGCCCTCGTCGCCGCAGACGGCGTTGGCGCACCAGTGCATCCCGTAGGTGAAGTAGACGTACAGGCCGCCGGGCGGGCCGAACATGGTGCGGTTCCGGGGCGTCAGACCCCGGTAGGTGTGGGCGCCGGGGTCCTCGCCGCCGCAGTAGGCCTCGGCCTCGACGATGCGGCCGACGAGGTCACCGTGCACGAGCAGCTTGTTGAGCAGGTCGGGCGCGACCACCCGGGCGTCACGCCGGTAGAACTCCCGCTCCACCGTCCGGCGCACTACGGCTCGTCGTCGTCGGACTCGGCCTCCGGCTGGGTCTTGTCGAGGTCGAGGCCGGCGACGAACTGACCGAACTCCCCGAGGTCGAACTCCCCCGAGACCGGCTTGACCTCCTCCTTCTTCTCCAGCGCCGCGACGGCCGCGTCGACGAAGGCCGACGCCAACGGCGGCACCTCCGACACCGGTGCCGGCTCGGGCTCCTCGTCCTCCGACGCCTCCGGCTCGGCCGCCGGTTCGTCGTCGGCTTCGAGGCCCGACTCGTCGTCCGCTTCGGGGACGACCTCGGAGTCCGCATCCGGCTCCGGTTCCGGCACGGCCTCGGCGTCGTCGACTGTGTCGGGAACAGCCCCGTTGGAACCGACATCCGGGACAGCCTCGGTGGCGGCGTCGGGCTCCTCGGGCGCCCCGTCCTCCGGAACCTCGGGTTCCGACAGCTCCGGCTCGGCCTCGGCCGCCTCGGGCTCCGACACCTCCGGTTCGAACTCGGGCGCCGCGGCCTCGAGCACCTCGTCCTCCGTCACGTCCGGCTCGGCCTCGGCCGTGGTCTCCTCCGACACCTTCGGCTCGGGCTCGACAGGGACGGGAACGGGGGGCGGGGTCGGCTTCGTGAGGGCCTCGACGTGGGCGGCGAAGGCCTCCAGCTGGATCGCCACCGGGCCGGGACCGGCGGCGCCGGGGCTGGTGCGACGTTGGATGACGCGGCCCTCGCCGATGAAGCGGGCCGGCTCGGGGCCGAGGTCGGGGTGGAGGGCGATCAGGTCCTCCAGAGGCGTCCCCTGGTCGATCGACCGCCGCACCAGCTCGCCGACGATGGCGTGGGCCTGGCGGAACGGCATCCCCTGCCCCACCAGCCACTCGGCCATGTCGGTGGCCGCCAGGTCGGGCGAGTCGGCCGCCGCCTGCATCCGGCGGGGCTCGAACTCCAGCGTCCGGTACAGGCCCGCCATCGCGCCCAACGCCAGGCTCACCTGGTCGACCGCGTCGAACAGCGGCTCCTTGTCCTCCTGGAGGTCGCGGTTGTAGGCCAGCGGCAGGCCCTTCAGCGTCACCAGGAGCCCGGTGAGGTTGCCGATCACCCGCCCCGCCTTGCCCCGCGCCAGCTCGGCGATGTCGGCGTTCTTCTTCTGGGGCAGCATCGAGGAGCCGGTGGCGTAGGCGTCGTCGAGACGGGCGAACCCGAACTCCGCCGTCGTCCACAGCACCACCTCCTCCCCCATCCGCGACAGGTGCACCGCCAGCAGGCTCAGGTCGAACAGCGCTTCGGCCACGAAGTCGCGGTCGCTGACGGCGTCGAGGCTGTTGTCGAACGGCCGGGCGAAGCCGAGCTGCTCGGCCGTGAACGCCGGGTCGAGAGGCAGCGACGACCCCGCCAGTGCCCCCGCGCCCAGCGGCGACACGTCGAGCCGGCGCACGCAGTCGGCCAGGCGGTCGACGTCGCGGGCCAGCGCCCACCCGTGGGCCAGCAGGTGGTGGGCCAGCAGCACCGGCTGGGCCCGCTGCAGGTGGGTGTAGCCCGGCAGGTAGGTCGAGCCGGCCTCCCGGGCCCGGTCCAGCAGCACCCGCTGCAGGTCGACGACCCGCCCGGCGATCGCCTCCAGCTCCCGCTTGCACCACAGGCGCAGGGCGGTCGCCACCTGGTCGTTGCGGGATCGACCGGTGTGGAGCTTGGCGCCGGCGTCGCCCGCCAGCTCGGTGACACGGCGCTCGATGGCGGTGTGGATGTCCTCGTCGGTGGGGGCGAACGGGAAGTCGCCCCGGGTCAGCTCCTGCTCGACCTGGTCGAGGGCGACGAACACCTCGGCCGCCTCGAAGTCGCTGATCAGCTCCGCCCGCGCCAACCCGGCGACGTGGGCGGCGCTACCCGCCAGGTCGTCCAGCGCCAGCCGCTGGTCGAACGACAGGCTGACCGTGAACGCCAACAGCTCGTCGGCCGGACCGCCGGCGAACCGGCCGTGCCACAGCGTCTGCGTCGGCTCCGCCGAGCCCTCCTTGGGGGCGGGCTCGTCGGCGGTAGGGGCGTCCGGAACGTCCGGGAGCCCGAAGAAGTCGACCTTCTCGGGGACGTCCGGCGCCTCGGGGATCTCCGGTTCCTCGGTCACGGTTTCCCGGCGCCGGTGCCCTGGACCGCCGCCCAGGTCTGGATGCCGAGGCCCCACAGCCGCACGAAGCCCTCGCTGTCCTCGTGACGGAAGTTGTCGGCGGCGTCGTAGGTGGCCAGGCCGTAGTCGTAGAGGCTCACCGGGCTCCGCCGGCCCTCCACCTGGCACGACCCGGGCGCCAGCCGCAGCCGCACCTCGCCGGTCACGTGCTGCTGGCTGCTGTCGACGAAGGCGTCGAGGGCCTGCTTCAGCGGGCTGAACCACAGGCCGTCGTACACCAGCTCGGCGTAGCGCGATTCCATGCGACTCTTCTCCCGGGACAGGTCGCGCTCCAGCGTGATGCCCTCGAGGTCGGCGTGGGCCAGCATGAGCGCCAGCGCCGCCGGGGACTCGTAGGTCTCCCGGCTCTTGATGCCGACCCGCCGGTTCTCCACCATGTCGATCCGACCCCAGCCGTAGCTGCCCACGAAGCCGTTGAGCTGCGAGATCAGCGTGGCCGGCGACAGCGCCTGGCCGTCGAGCGACACCGGCACGCCCCGGTCGAAGCCCACCACCACGTCGGCGGGCTCGGTCGCGGTCGGCTCGGTGAGCGACCAGACGCCCGCGGGCGGCGTGGCCCACGGGTCCTCCATCTCGCCGCACTCGATGGCCCGGCCCCACAGGTTGTCGTCGATGGAGTAGAGCTTCTCCTTCGTCGCCGTGATCGGGATGTCGTGGTCGTCGGCGTAGAGGATGCAGTCCTCCCGGGTCATGCCCCAGGAGCGGACGGGCGCCACCACGTCGAGGTCCGGCGCCAGAGCCCGGGTGGCCACCTCGAAGCGCACCTGGTCGTTGCCCTTGCCGGTGCAGCCATGGGCCACGGCGTCGGCGGCGTGCTCGCGGGCCGCGGCGACCAGGTGCTTGACGATCACCGGCCGCGACAGGGCCGACACCAGCGGGTAGCGGCCCTCGTAGAGGGCGTTCGCCTTGAGCACGGGGAGGCAGTAGTCGCGGGCGAACTCCTCCCGGGCGTCGACCACGAAGGCGTCGACGGCACCGGCGGCCAGCGCCCGTTGGCGCACGACGTCCCAGTCCTCGCTGGCCTGGCCGACGTCGACCGCCAGCGCGATCACCTCGACCTGCAGGTTGTCGATCATCCAACGGACGGCCACCGACGTATCGAGACCACCGCTGTACGCGAGAACTACGCGCTTTGCCAACGTTCCTCCTGGGGTTACAAGCCCGCGAGCTCGCGGAGCTGGGCTGCCATCTTCTTGCCCCCGATCTCCTCGGCGACGACCACCAACAGGGTGTCGTCGCCGGCCACCGTGCCGATCACGCCGGGCAGGCCCGTGCGGTCGAGCGCCGATGCCACCACATGGGCGGACCCGGGCGGGGTCCGCAGCACCACCAGGTTGGCCGACGCCGCCACCTCGACCACCCACTCCCCGAACACCCGGCGTAGGTGCGTCTCCGGCACGTGCTGCTCCATCGGCAGCTCGGGGATGGCGTACACCGTGTCGCCCCCCGGCACCCGGACCTTCACCGCGCCCAGCTCGTCGAGGTCGCGCGACACCGTCGCCTGGGTCGCCGCGATCCCCTCGTCGCCCAGCAGGTCGACCAGCTGGGTCTGGCTGACCACGGAGTTCTCCGTCAGCAGCCGGGCGATCCGGTGCTGCCGCTGCGGCTTGGCGAGGGTCCGTACCGAGTCGCTCATCATGCGGCGCCCCTTCCGTCGGCGTGGTCCAGGAGCCACGACAGCAGGCCCCGGAAGCTGTGCAGCCGGTTGTGGGCCTGCACGATCGCCCGGCTCTGCGGACCGTCCATCACCGACGCCGACACCTCCTCGCCCCGGTGCACCGGCAGGCAGTGCATGAACACCGCACCGGGCGCGGCCCGGGCCATCAGCCCGTCGTCGACCGTGAAGCCCTCGAACGCCCGGCGCCGCTCGTCGGCCTCGCCCTCCTGGCCCATCGACGCCCACGTGTCGCTGTGCACCGCCAGCGCACCCTCGACGGCCTCCTCGGGCCGGGCGCTCACGGTCGGCTCCGCGCCGGCGGCCCGCAGCCGGTCGACGTCGGCGTCGTCGGGGCCGTAGCCCGGCGGGCAGCCCAGCCGCACCTTCATGCCCAGCATCGTCGCCCCCAGGCTCAGCGACCGGGCCACGTTGTTGTAGTCGCCCACCCAGGCGACCGTCGCGCCGGCCAGCGACCCCAGGGTCTGGCGCATGGTCAGGAGGTCGGCCAGCGCCTGGCAGGGGTGGCCCTCGTTGGACAGCAGGTTGACGATCGGGATCGACGCCGCACCCGAGAACTGGTCCAGCAGCTCCTGCTCGTAGACCCGGGCGCCGAGCACGGCGTGGTAGCCGGACAGCACCTTGGCCATGTCGGGGATCGGCTCGCGGTCGCCGGGGCCGACCTCGTCGCGCCGGAAGCTCACCGGGTGGCCGCCGAGCTGCACCACCGCCACCTCGCAGGAGTGCCGGGTGCGCAGCGACGGCTTCTCGAAGTAGAGGCCGACGGTGCGGCCGGTGAGGACGCGGGGCAGGTCGGGGCTCTCGGCCCGGTCGAGCACCTCGACCAGCTCGTCGGGGCTGAGGTCGTCGACCTCGAGGAAGTGGCGCAGGTGCAGGCTCACTGCACCGCCTTCAGGGCCGCGCCGACGCGCTCGACGGCGGTGTCGATCTCGTCGTCGGTGATCAGCAGCGAGGGGGCGAAGCGCAGGGCCGTCGGGGTGACGGCGTTGACGACGACGCCGGTGGCCAGCAGCGCGGCGGCCACGTCGGCCGAGGCCACGCCCGGCGCCAGCTCGGCCGCCAGCAGCAACCCGAGGCCCCGGACGTCGACGACGCCGTCGAGGTCGGCGAGCCCGGCCACCAGACGCCGGCTCGCGGCGGCGGCCCGCGTGGGCACGTCCTCGGCCTCCATCACGGCCAGCACCGCGCGGGCCGCGGCGGTCGCCAGGGGCTGGCCGCCGAAGGTGGTGGCGTGGTCGCCCGGCTGGAACACCCCGGCGACGTCGGCCTTCGCCCAGCAGGCGCCGATGGGCACGCCGTTGCCGAGGGCCTTGGCCATCGTGACCACGTCGGGAACGACGCCGAAGTGCTGGAAGCCGAACCAGCGGCCGGTGCGTCCCAGGCCGGTCTGCACCTCGTCGACGACCATCAGGATGCCCCGCTCGTCACACAGCTTCCGCACGCCCCGGAAGTACTCGGCGCTGGCCGGGTTCACCCCGCCCTCGCCCTGCACCGGCTCCAGGAGCACCGCAGCGACGCTGGGGTCGAGCGACGACTCCAGCGCGGCGAGGTCGTCCCAGGCCACGTGGCGGAACCCCTCGGGAAGCGGCTGGAACGCCTCGTGCTTGGCGGGCTGGCCGGTGGCGTGCAGGGTGGCGAGCGTCCGGCCGTGGAAGCTGCCGTAGGCCGACACCACCACGTAGCGGCCGTGGCCGCCGAAGCGCCGGGCCAGCTTGAAGGCGCACTCGTTGGCCTCGGCGCCCGAGTTGGCGAAGAAGACCTGACCGCCCGGCGGGGTGCCGGCGTCGTCACCGACCAGCCGGTCGAGCGTCGCCGCCACCTCCCAGGCGATCTCGTTGCCGAACAGGTTCGACACGTGCAGCAGCGTCTGCGACTGCTCGGCCAAGGCGGCCGCGACCGCCGGGTGGCTGTGGCCCAGCCCGGTGACGCCCAGGCCCGACAGCAGGTCGAGGTAGCGGGTGCCGTCGGCGTCCCACAGCCACGACCCCTCGCCCCGGACGAACCGCACCTTCGGCTCGGCGTAGGTCGGCATCAACGCCGCGAAGCTCGTGGCCGTCATGCCCCCACTCTCTCCAATTCCAGCTCGCCGCTGGTGATCATCGTGCCGATGCCCTCGTCGCTGAACAGCTCCAGCAGCAGGACGTGCGGGATGCGCCCATCGAGCAGGTGGGCCGACCCGACCCCGTTCCGCACCGCGTCGGCGGCCGCCGCCACCTTCGGGATCATCCCGCCGCTCAGGCCGCCCGACTCGATCATGGCGTCGAGCTCGGCGGCGTCGATGCGGCTGACGAGGCTGGCGGGATCGTCGAGGTCGGTGAGCAGGCCGGCGATGTCGGTGAGGAAGATCGCCTTCTCGGCCCCCAGCGCCGCGGCCAACGCACCCGCCACGGTGTCGGCGTTGATGTTGTAGGCCTGCCCGACGGCGTCGGACCCGATGGTCGACACCACCGGGATCAGGTCCTCGGCCAGCAGCTTGTGCACGATCCCGGGGTTCACCGCCGCCACGTCGCCGACGAAGCCGAGGTCCGGGTGGCGGGCGCTCGCCAGGATGAGGCCGGCGTCCTCGCCGGCGATGCCGACGGCGAGCGGACCGTGGACGTTGATCGCCGACACGATGTCGCGGTTCACCTTCCCCACCAGCACCATGCGGGCGATGTCGACGGTCTCGGCGTCGGTCACCCGCAGGCCGTCGCGGAACTCGGGCACCTTGCCCAGCCGCTCCATCAGGTCGCTGATCTGGGGGCCGCCGCCGTGCACCACCACCGGCCGCAGGCCGACGGCCCGCAGCAGCACCACGTCGGCGGCCACGGCCTTCGCCAGCTCGGCGTCGACCATGGCGTTGCCGCCGTACTTCACCACCACCACGGCACCCCGGAACGCCTGGATGTACGGCAGCGCCTCGACGAGCACGCCGGCCCGCTCCTCCGCGACCGAGAGCGGGAGCCTCATGACGTCCCCATGTTCTCGTCGACGTAGGCGTGGGTGAGGTCGTTGGTGAGGATCCGGGCCTCGGCGGGGCCGACGCCGAGGTCGCAGTGGAGCTCGACGTACTCGCCGTCCATGTGGGCGACGACGGCGGCCCGGTCGTGGTCGACCTCGACGCAGCCCCGGCTCACGACGGTGCCGCCGTAGGCGATCGCCAGGGCGCCCACGTCGAGGGCGACGCCGGCGGTGCCCAGGTCGCTGGCCACCCGGCCCCAGTAGGGGTCCTTGCCGTACCACGAGCACTTCACCAGCTGGCTCTCGGCCACCTTGCGAGCGGCCCGCCGGGCCTCGTCGTCATCGGCGGCGCCGGTCACCCGCACCTTCACGACCTTGGTGTGGCCCTCGGCGTCGCCCACCATCTGCATGGCGAGGTCGAGGCAGGCGTCGGCCACCGCCGCCGCGAACCCCTCGGTGGAGGCGGGCGGACCGGCGAGGCCGCCGGCCAGCAGGATCACGGTGTCGTTGGTCGAGGTGCAGCCGTCGATGGTCATGGCGTTGAACGAGTCGGCCACGCCGGCCGCCAGCGCCGCCTGCAGCTCGGGGCCGTCGACCGCGGCGTCGGTGGTGAGGACCGCCAGCATCGTCGCCATGTTGGGGGCCAGCATCGCCGCCCCCTTGGCCATGCCGCCGACGACGAACCCGTCGCCCCGCACGACCGTCTGCTTGTGGCGGGTGTCGGTGGTCATGATCGCCCGGGCCGCGGCGATGGCGTCGGTGGGGGCCGGCCCCAGGCCGGCAGCGAGGTCGGGCACGGCCTTGGTGACCAGGTCGATCGGCAG
>Ga0193742_1002347_pt1 | contig 10926 bp, 8 predicted proteins | sample L2c1metaG_FD_165511 | JGI IMG/M metagenome (GOLD analysis project Ga0193742, IMG submission 165511) | Soil microbial communities from a riparian zone of the East river system, Colorado, United States - L2c1 | ecosystem: Environmental > Terrestrial > Soil > Riparian zone | place: USA: East River... | reverse complement strand
TATCGGTCGGCTATTTCGCACAGCATCAGGTCGACGAGCTCAATCTCGACGGCTCGGCCTACGATCACGTCCGCAAGCTGATGCCGGACGCCACCGAGACCAAGGTGCGCGGACGCACCGGCGCGATCGGGTTCTCCGGCAAGGCCGGCGATACCCTGGTCAAGAGCCTCTCGGGCGGCGAAAAAGCGCGGTTGCTGCTGGGACTTGCGACCTTCTTCGGTCCCAACATGATCATTCTCGACGAGCCGACCAACCATCTGGACATCGACAGCCGTGCGGCACTTGCCGAAGCGATCAACGAATATCCGGGTGCCGTCATCATGGTCTCCCATGACCGCTATCTGATCGAGGCCTGCGCCGATCAATTGTGGGTGGTCGCCGATCACGCCGTCACGACCTATGACGGCGATCTCGACGATTACCGGCGCATGGTGCTGTCGGCGCGCGGCATGCGTTCGAATTCGCGCGACCGCGGCGATAATGAACGCAGCGACGGCCGCGACAAGCCCGCGCGCAACAAGTCCGAGAAGCGCATTCCGCTGAAGCAGAAGATATCGGACGCCGAGGCCGAGATCGCGCGCATCAACGGCATCATTTCCAAGATCGATACCGCGCTGGCGCTGCCGGATTTGTTCAAGCGCGATCCGAAGCAGGCAGCCCAGCTCGGCAAGGCACGGGCCGGCGCCCAGAGCGCGCTGCAGCGCGCCGAGGAAGAATGGCTGGCGGCAAGCTCGCAATACGATCAGGCGACGGGCTGAGCCGGTTCACGGCTTACAGCGTGCGGACCAGCGATCAGGTCGCGGCCGGCTTCTTCTTCGGCTTCGCCGTTCGCGCCGGCGCCACCGGTTCGGCGCCGCGCTCGATCGAGCTCAGCCGTCCCGCGGTGAAGGTGTAAATTCCGGCGCGTTGTCCGCGCGAATAGGTGACCACCGCCACCCGGTCGCCGCGCGCATTGTTCGAGAGGTTGACGCTGTCGGGTGCGCCGATGCCGCGCACGACGTCGCACTCGGTATGGAGAAGCGCCACCGTTCCCCGGGTCGAGGGCGCCGGCGCGCCGGCCGCGCCGTCGGTCAGGGCGTTGGCGTCCGCGCCAGGAGGCGCCATTCCCGGGCAGCCGCCATCGGCGCTCACCAGTTCCTCCGCCGTCACCGGCTTGTCGGGGGTCAAGGGCGACGTCTCGATCGAAACGTTCTTGATGAACAGCCTGCCGGAACGGGAAAACCATTCCGCGTCCTTCGACAGCAGATCGGACTGAAACATGTTGGACGCGCCCGAGCAGCCCGCCATCAGGGGGGCCAGCAGGAGCAGCGCCAGCAGGTGTTTGCGATGAAGGTTTTTGTCTAGCACGATTAACTGACTTCCCAACCCTGTCGCCTAAGCGGTTGTCCCACCATCACTTTGCGGCATGAGCGTGACTATGTCCAAGCCCAGGGGCTGAAACCGGCCGAAACCGCAGATTATCATTAATTGCCGGATATCGCTAATTCCGCCGCTGCCACCGGCCGCGCTCGTCAGCCTGCCAGTAGGTGACCTCGAACCCCCGCGACTTGCAGTCGGTCCAGGCGCCCCGCGCAGCGCCGAGCGCGTTGTCGTCGTCACCGTTGAAGACCAGGACCAGGCGGTCGTAGCTCTCGCAATCCGCGGGCAGCGCGGCGTTGTCGATCAGAAACCGCACATTGGCCCGATTCGGGTTGCCCTCCTCCACCGCCAGCACAATCGGCTGATCCTGGACGTCCGCGGCGCGCCAGGTGGCGTGCGGCAGGAACGAGTCGTCGCGATAGGTCCACAGATGGGCGTCGAGCGCGTCCGCGCGCTCTTCCGATGTCGACTGCACCACCACCCGCCAGCCACGCTCCAGCGACTTCTCCAGCAACGGCGGCAGCACGTTCTCGAGCAACATGTCCTGCAGATGGTAGAACAGAACTTCCGTCATCGGGTTTCAGCTATTTGCTGCCTTCGTAATACTCCGCCACCAGCCGCTCCAGCAGGCGCACGCCATAGCCCGAGCCCCAGCTGTTATTGATCTCGGACTTCGGCGCGCCCATCGCGGTTCCCGCGATATCGAGATGCGCCCACGGCGTGTCGTCGACAAAGCGCTGCAGGAACTGAGCGGCGGTGATCGAACCGCCATTGCGGACGCCGGCGTTCTTCACATCGGCGAATTGCGAATCGATCTGCTTGTCATATTCCGGACCGAGCGGCATGCGCCACACCCGTTCCCCGGTCTCAAGCCCGACCTTGGTCAGCCGTTCGGCCAGTTCGTCGTTGTTGGAAAACATGCCGGCATATTCGGTGCCGAGCGCCACCATGATCGCGCCGGTCAGCGTTGCCAGATCGACCATGAATTTCGGCTTGAACTTCTTCGCCACGTACCAGAGCACATCGGCCAGCACCAGGCGGCCTTCGGCGTCGGTGTTGATGATCTCGATGGTCTGGCCGGACATCGAGGTCACGATATCGCCGGGGCGTTGCGCATTGCCGTCGGGCATGTTTTCGACAACGCCGATGGCGCCGACCACATTGACCTTGGCCTTGCGCGCGGCCAGCGCATGCATCAGCCCGACCACGCAGGCCGCGCCCCCCATGTCGCCCTTCATGTCTTCCATACCGGAAGAACCCTTGATGGAGATGCCGCCGGTATCGAAACAAACGCCCTTGCCGACGAAGGCCACCGGCTGCTCGCCTTTCTTGCCGCCATTCCAGCGCATGATCACGGTGCGGCCGGGCTGCGTCGAGCCCTGGGAAACGCCGAGCAGCGCGCCCATGCCGAGCTTGGTCATGGCCTTGACGTCGAGAATCTCGACATCGACGCCGAGCTTGCGCAGCTGCGCGGCGCGCCGCGCGAATTCCACGGGGTAAAGTACGTTCGGCGGCTCGTTGACGAGTTCGCGCGCCATGACGACGCCATCGACAATATGCGCGCGAGGGGCGAAGGCTTTTCGCGCGGCAGCGACATCGCCGACCGCGAGCGAAACCTCGGCGCGCACCGCGGCATCCTCGCCGTCCTTCTTTTTGGTCTTGTAGCGATCGAATTTATAGGCGCGCAGCCGCACTCCCGATGCCACCGCGGCAGCCTGGTCGGGCTTCATCGCGCCGTCAGGCAATTCCGCCATGATCGTCACCGCCCCGTTGCCGGCGAGCAGCTTGCCGGCCGCTGCGCCGCCAAGCTTGAGAAAATCATTGTCCTTGATCGCCGACAGCTTGCCGGCGCCAACCACGATCAGCCGCGAGGCCTTGAGACCCTCCGGTGCCAGAATATCGAGCGTCGAGCCGTTCTTTCCCTTGAACTGGTTGGTTTCCGCCGCGCGCTTGACGACATCGGCCGCCGTCCCCAGCGACTTGCGGGTCGCCGCGCCGAATTTCAGCGCGTCGTCGCAAAACACCACCAGAACCCCGCGCGGGGCGGTGGAAAACGGAACGAAGCCGACCTTGACGGCGTCGGACATGGGCAAATCCTCCAAGAATTCAGGCTGTCGCTGGGTCGGGAACCGGCCGGGCGGTGTTTCGAATGTTCTCATCGGCTGTGGCTGCACATCCGCGGGAAGCATGGTCCGGGACACTATGGCCTGTCAGCCGCCGCGCTGCCAAGCGCCCCGTGGCCCCCAAGCCACATCGCCCGAATTATTAACCATATAGCGAGGGTGCCATGGCGCAGCCATTTTGTTGACGGATCAAAGGGATGGTAGTGAGAATGTGAGCCGGCAGGACAACTGCGGCACGACCAATGGGGATCCCGATTTCGGGATTGGTCGTGAGCCGCGGTTTCGGCTCGCCAGGTGGGGATCGTGCGGTAACGATGGGGTCGATCGACAGGTATATTTTTCGAACGACGCTTGCGTCGTTTGCGTTGATTCTGGTGAGCCTGACAGGGGTGATCTGGATTACGCAGGCGTTGCGCGGCATCGACCTGATGACGAGCCAGGGCCAGACCATCGTCACCTTTCTCGGCATCACCAGCCTCGTCATCCCCGCGCTGGTGCTGATCATTGCGCCGATCGCGCTGATGATCGCGATCTCGCATACCCTCAACAAGCTCGCGACCGATTCCGAGATCATTGTGATGAATGCGGCGGGCTTCTCGCCGTTCCGGCTGTTTCTTCCGTTCTTCTATGCCACCTGTGTGGTGTCGGTCATGGTTGCCTTCATTGCGGCCTACCTGGCGCCCGACGGCATGCGCCGCATCAAGCAGTGGGACGCCGAGATCACCGCCGATGTGCTCACCAACATTCTGCAGCCCGGCCGCTTTGCCTCGCTCGATCGGAACCTGACGATTCGCATTCGCGAGCGTCAGCCGGGTGGCGTGCTCGCCGGCATTTTCGTCGATGATCGCCGCGACCCCAAGGAACGCGTCACCATTATTGCCGACCACGGCACGATCCTGCGCAACGAGAGCGGTTCGTATCTGGTGCTGGAGGACGGCAACCTCCAGCGATTCGAAGCCGGCAAGCGCGACCCGGCGCTGGTGGCGTTCGTCCGTTACGCGTTCGACATGTCGAAATTCTCCAATCAGGGGCGCGACGTCGCGCTGGGAATCCGCGAACGCTATATCTGGGAATTGCTGAAGCCCTCCCCTGAGGATCCGGTTTACCAGCAATTGCCCGGCCAGTTCCGCGCCGAATTGCACGACCGTTTCATGGCGCCGATCTATCCCTTCGCCTTCGCGGCGTTGACGTTCGCGTTTTTGGGAACGCCGCGCACCACGCGGCAGAGCCGCAGTTTTGCGATCGGCGGCTCGATTTTGGCCGTGTTCGGGCTGCGCATGGCGGGTTTCGCCTGCTCGGTCGTGACGGTGAGATCGCCACTCGCGGCCGTGCTCCAGTACCTGATGCTGATCGTCGCGATCGGCGGCGGGCTGACCATGATCCTGGCCGGAATTGTGGTGGAACCGCCCGCGGCACTGATGGAGGCCATCAACAGGTCGAATGAACGTATTCTGCGGCTCTTCGGCCGGCCGGTCGCAGCATGAGCATGATGACCAACACGCTCGGGCGATATTTTGCCAGCCGCTTCGTGATCTCGGCGGTGGGCGCGTTCGCGAGCATCTTCCTGCTCCTCGTGCTGGTCGATTACATCGAAATGGTCCGCAAGACATCGGGGCTGGTTTCCGTGTCCGCCATCACGGTGGCGAAAACGTCCATTTATCGCGTGCCGCAACTGCTCGAAAAAATGATGCCGTTCTGCGTCCTGATCGGCGCGATGACCTGCTATCTCGCGCTGTCGCGGCGGCTGGAACTGGTCGTGGCGCGCGCGGCCGGCGTTTCAGCCTGGCAGTTCATTGCACCGGCATTGGCAAGCTCGATCGCGCTCGGGTTCCTGGCAACTGTCGCCTACAATCCGATGTCGGCCAATTTACGCGAACTGTCCAAACGCATGGAGGCGGAACTGTTCGGCTCCGCGCCCGGCGGCGGAATCCAGGACGCATCCGGCTTCTGGCTCAACCAGATCGGCAGCGACGGGCAGTGGATCATCAACGCCGCCCGCAGCGAGCAGCAGGGCGTCCTGCTCACCGGGCTCACGGTGTTCAAGTTCGACAATGACTTCCAGTTCAAGGAGCGCATCGAGGCGCGCGAGGCGCGGCTTGAGGAAGGCCGCTGGGCGTTCAAATCGGCGCGCCGATTCTCCCTCAGTTCCCCCCCGGTTGATCAGGACGACTTCTTCATCCCCACCAGCCTGACGCCCGCCCAGGTTCGCAACAGTTTTTCCACCCCCGAAACTGTGTCTTTCTGGCAACTACCGAGCTATATCCGGTCCTCGGAAAGTTCGGGATTCGCGACCGCCGGGTACCGCTTGCAGTACCATAAGCTCATTGCACAGCCGTTTTTGCTGGCTGCCATGGTCATGCTGGCGGCCTCCGTGAGCCTGCGCTTCTTCCGTTTCGGCGGCGTGCAAAAGATGGTTTTGAGTGGCGTGGGTGCAGGCTTTCTGCTCTACGTTCTGTCGAAAGTAACTGAGGATTTGAGCAAGGCTGAGTTGATGCATCCGATCGCTGCGGCGTGGCTGCCTGTGTCTGTGGGCGGCCTCACCGGCTTTTTGGCCTTGCTGTACCAGGAGGACGGGTAGTGGCCGTTGTCGCCGCCCGCCAGGGAAGGTCGTCCGCGCTCCCGCGGCGCACGCTCGTGCGCCGCCACTGGAGTCGCTTGGCCGCAGCCGGCGGCCCGGTTCTGGCGCTGGCCGCCGGGTTGATTCTGGCTACCGCGCTCGACATAGCGACCATGGCGCCGGCGTCCGCGCAGGGCTTCACCTACAATCCGCGCCCGCCCCGTCCGGTCCCGCCCCGCCCCGCCAACGACGGACAGATGCTCGTCCAGGCGGTCGAGGTCAATTACGACTACAACAATCAGCGGGTGTCGGCGGTCGGCAACGTGCAGCTGTTCTTCAACGGCACCGGCGTCGAGGCCGACAAGGTCATCTACGATCAGAAGACCAAGCGGCTCCACGCCGAGGGCAACATCCGCATGACCGATGCGGAAGGCAAGATCACCTACGCCAACATCATGGATCTGAGCGACGACTACCGTGACGGTTTCGTCGATTCGCTGCGCGTCGATACCGCCGACGCCACGCGAATGGCGGCGACGCGGATGGACCGCTCCAGCGGCAACTACACCGTTTTCGAGAACGGCGTTTATACCGCCTGCGCCCCGTGCAAGGACGATCCGAAGAAGCCGCCGCTGTGGCAGGTCAAGGGCGCGCGCATCATTCACGACCAGACCGAGAAGATGCTGTACTTCGAAAACGCACAGCTGGAATTCTTCGGCGTGCCGATGGCGTATCTGCCGTATTTTTCGACGCCCGATCCGACCGTGAAGCGCAAGACCGGATTCCTGATGCCGGGTTTCAGCTCGGTGACGGGCTATGGGTTCGGCGTCGAGACGCCGTTCTATTGGGCCATCGCTCCCGACTACGACGCGACCTTCAACCCGCGTTTCACGACCCGGCAGGGTGTGCTGTTCCAGGGCGAATTCCGCCAGCGCCTGATCAACGGGTCCTATCAGATCCGCGCCTACGGCATTAACCAGCTCGACCCCGGCGCCTACGCCGGTCAGCCCGGCGACCGCGACTTCCGCGGCGGCGTCGAAACCAAGGGCCAGTTCGCGATCAACGATAAATGGGTGTGGGGCTGGGACGGCGTCCTGCTGTCCGACTTCTTTTTCATGTCCGACTACCGGCTGGCCCAGTACCGGGATCCCCTGGGCTCGTTCCTGAGCCTGCCGACCGAAGCCATTTCGCAGCTTTACCTGAGCGGTGTCGGTGACCGCAGCTTCTTCGACCTGCGCACGATCTATTACCTCAGCTTCTCGGGTAACCAGGATCAGGTTCCCGTCATTCACCCGGTCCTCGATTATTCGAACGTGATCAACAGCCCGATCTTCGGCGGCGAGTTCAGCTACAAGACGAACCTGACCAGCCTGTCGCGGGACACCGCGGCGTTCGACCCGATTACGACGGTGGCCAACCTCCAAGGCCTGTGTCTGAACGCGTCGGCCGATCCGCTGGCGCGGATGCCGAGCCAATGTCTGCTCCGCGGTGTACCAGGCACCTACACGCGGGCGACCGTCGAGGGGCAGTGGCGGAAATCGTTCACCGATCCGATCGGCCAGATCTGGACGCCGTTCGCCATCCTGCGCGCCGATGCGATCGATGCATCGATTTCAAACCAGCCGGGCGTTTCGAATTTCCTCCCGGTCGGCGACACCCAGGCGCTGCGCGTGATGCCGACCGTCGGCCTCGAATACCGCTATCCCTTCATCAACGTTCAGCCCTGGGGCTCCACCACGATCGAGCCGATCGCGCAGATCATCGCTCGGCCCAATGAAACCTATGCCGGCAAGCTGCCCAACGAAGACGCGCAGAGCATGGTGTTCGACGCCAGCAACCTGTTTTCCGTCGACAAGTTCTCCGGCTACGACCGCGTCGAGGGCGGCGGCCGCGCCAATGTCGGCGTCCAGGCGACCACGCAATTCGACCGCGGCGGCTCAGTCAACGTGCTGTTCGGGCAATCCTACCAGCTGTTCGGCCTGAACTCGTACGCGGTGGCGGACGTGACCAATACCGGCCTTGAATCCGGCCTGCAGAATACGCGATCCGACTATGTCGCGCGCGTCAATTATTCGCCCAATAGAACCTACACTTTCAGCGCGCGAACGCGCATCGACGAAGCCACGCTCAATGTCAATCGTTTCGAGGCCGAAGGCCGCGCCAGCTTCGACCGCTGGTCGGTCGGCCTGTTGTACGGCAATTATGCCGCGCAGCCGGAACTCGGTTACCTGACGCGTCGCGAAGGATTGCTCGGCAGCGGATCGATCAAGCTCGCCGCGAACTGGGTGGTGACCGGAGCCGCCCGGTGGGATCTTGAAGCCAACAAGCTCAATCAGTACGTCGTCGGCGCCGGCTACGTCGACGACTGCTTCGTGCTGGCCGCCAACTATGTGACCTCTTACCAGTATTCGGCGGGCACCACGCCGCCGGTACTCAGTCACGCGTTCATGTTTCAGATCGGCCTGCGGACGCTTGCCACCACGTCGACAGCCGCGGCCGGCGGCGCCATACAATAGAGCCGGCCCGCGATGCTGCCGGAGGATCATTCCCGCGTCGCGGATCCAGTTCGAACCGGGTTGATACAGCGAAGATGATCATGACGAACCCCACGCCCTTTCATCGCCTTCGGTCGCTCGTGCTGGGTTGCGCCTTGGCGCTGGTCTTGATGGCCGGCGGGTCGCCGCTGCAGGCGCAGACCGTGGCCGTCATGGTCAACGGCGAACCGATCACCAATTACGACATCGAACAGCGCGGCAAGCTGAATTTCCTGTCCACGCGCAAGGCGCCGGTCCGCGACGAAGTGATCAATGAACTGATCGATGAAAAGGTGAAGATCAAGGAAGGCAAGAAATTCGGCGTCGAGCCGACTTCGTCCGATGTCGATCAGTCCTATGGGCAGATGGCTTCGCGGATGCGCATGGCCGCCGATCAACTCGACAAAACTCTCGGGGCCCAGGGCATTCGCCCTGACACGCTGAAGTCGCGCTTGAAGGCCGAGATCGTCTGGACCAGCCTGGTCCGCGGGCGCTTCAAGGGAAGCCTCCAGGTCGGCGAGAAGGACGTCGCCGCCGCCGCCCAGGCCGCCGGCAGCGAGAAACTCGAGGCCGAAGCCTTTGAATATCAGCTGCAACCTGTCGTGTTGATCGTCCCGAAGGGATCAGCCCCCGCCCTCCTCGAGTCACGACGCAAGGAAGCCGAAGCGCTGCGTAGCCGGGTGCAGACCTGCGAGGAGGCCAACACCCTGTTCAAATCCATGCAGAATGCCACGATACGCGCCGTCGTGACCAAGACGTCGGCCGACCTCCCGCAGGTGCTTCGCGACGTACTCGACAAGACCCCGATCGGCCATTTGACCGCGCCTGAGCAGACCAAGCAGGGCGTCGAGATGGTGGCGCTGTGCGGACGCAAGCCGACCACTGTCGACACGCCGAAGAAAAAGGAAATCCGCGACAAGATGTATGTCGAGAAGTACGAGGCCAAGTCGAAATCCTACCTGCAGGAAGTCCGCAAAGCCGCGATGATCGAATATCGTTGATGCATGGCAAAGCCCCTCGCGCTGACCTCAGGCGAACCTGCGGGTATCGGGCCCGACATCACGATCAAGGCGTGGCTGCGCCGCGATGAACTGAAGCTCCCCGCATTTTATCTGGTTGGCGATCGCGACTCCATCGGCAAGCGAGCGGAAGTCCTCGGACTGAAGGTAAAACTCGCCGACGTCCGACCAGAGGATGCGGCCGCGGCATTCGCCGACGCACTTCCGGTCGTGGCCACCGGCCGTGCCGCGACGGCGCGGCCGGGCCAGCCCGATGACAGCAGCGCGGAGGCGGCGCTGGCCTCGATTCGCCAGGCGGTCGCCGACGTTGCCACCGGGCGGGCCAGCGCAGTCGTCACCAATCCGATCGCCAAGAGCGTGCTCTACCGCGCCGGCTTCCGGCATCCCGGCCATACCGAATTTCTAGCCGAACTCGCGGCAAGGGGCGGCCGCACGCCGCAGCCGGTGATGATGCTGTGGTCGCCCACCCTCGCCGTCGTGCCCGTGACCATCCACCTTTCACTGCGCGAGGCGATCGCGCAGCTGTCCAGTGAATTGATTGTCAGCACGGCCCGCATCGCAGTGGCGGATCTGAAAGCCCGCCTCGGCCTCACCCATCCGCGCCTCGCGGTGTCCGGCCTCAATCCGCACGCCGGCGAAGACGGCTCGCTCGGCCTCGAGGACCAGACCATCGTGGCGCCGGCGATCGAAATCCTGCGCGCTGAAGGCATCGAGGTACGGGGACCGTTGCCGGCCGACACCATGTTCCACGACGCCGCGCGCAAGACCTACGACTGCGCGATCTGCATGTATCACGATCAGGCGCTGATCCCGATCAAGACCATTGCCTTCGAGGACGCGGTCAACGTCACGCTGGGATTGCCGTTCATCCGCACCTCGCCGGACCATGGCACGGCGTTCGACATTGCCGGCAGTGGCCGCGCCAATCCGTCCAGCCTGGTCGCGGCGCTGCGGCTGGCCGCCCGCATGGCCGCGGCGCGGCCGGCATGAGCGCGATCGACGACCTGCCGCCGCTCCGCGACGTCATTCGTCAGCATGCCCTCTCGGCCCGCAAATCGCTCGGACAGAATTTCCTGCTCGACCTCAACCTCACCGCGCGGATCGCGCGCGCGGCGGGCCCGCTGGAAGACGCCACGATCATCGAGATCGGTCCCGGCCCCGGCGGGTTGACGCGCGCGCTGCTGGCGCTGGGGGCCCGGCGCGTCATCGCGGTGGAGCGCGACGAGCGCGCGCTGCCGCCGCTTGAAGAGATTGCCAGGCGCTATCCGGGACGGCTGGAGATCATTTGCGCCGACGCGCAAACGTTCGATCCACGGCCATTGCTCGGCGGCGTC
>Ga0193742_1002346_pt1 | contig 10929 bp, 9 predicted proteins | sample L2c1metaG_FD_165511 | JGI IMG/M metagenome (GOLD analysis project Ga0193742, IMG submission 165511) | Soil microbial communities from a riparian zone of the East river system, Colorado, United States - L2c1 | ecosystem: Environmental > Terrestrial > Soil > Riparian zone | place: USA: East River... | reverse complement strand
CAATCCCCAGCACCTTGAAGAGAATCTGGCCGCCGCCGACCTCGAACTGTCCGAAGAGGACTACCAGCTGCTCACCGCGAGCAACTGACGCCGGTCACGGCGGGCCGCCGCCAGGTGGCCCGCCGGTCGGCGTGGTCGTCGTGTCGACGCCGACCGCCAGGCTGACCGCGTAGCCGCCGGCGACGTCGCCCGTCACCGTGCCGAGCTGTGCGCCGCCGGTGTGCCCGCTGTGCCGGTCTTGGCAGATCCAGCTCTATTTATCTATAGTGCTAGTTAGCTAGATAAATGGAGGTAGTGGTGATCGAGTTCCACCTGGACGGACGGTCCGGCCTTTCGCCGTACCAGCAGCTGGTGCAGCAGGTGCGGCACGCGCTGCGGCTCGGGCTGCTGCGCGAGGGCGACCAGCTGCCGAAGGTCAAGGACGTGGTGACGGACCTGGCGATCAACCCGAACACGGTGCTCAAGGCCTACCGGGAGCTGGAGCACGAGGGCCTCGTCGCCGCTCGGCCCGGCGTCGGCACGTTCGTGATCGCGACGCTTGGCGGCACCACGCTCGCCGCGCTCGGTCCACTGCGGACCGACCTGCGCCGCTGGCTCACCAAGGCCCGCAAGGCCGGCCTGGACGACGAGTCCATCGAGGCGCTGTTCCTGACCACGTTTCGCACCGCCACCAGCGAGAAACTAGCATGATGGCGTTGCGTGCCAAGGGACTTGGCAAGAAGTACAAGCGCAAGTGGGCGCTGCGGAACTGCACGCTCGACCTCGGGCGCGGGCACGTGACCGGTCTGGTCGGTCCGAACGGCGCCGGCAAGTCGACGCTGCTGAACCTGGCGTCTGGCATGCTCGAACCGACCACCGGCACCATCGAGGTGTGCGACGGCGTGCCGGGCAGCGGCCCGGCACAGCTGGCGAAAGTCGGCTACGTCGCGCAGAACACGCCCGTCTTCGCCGGACTGACGGTGGCCGAGCACCTGCGCCTCGGCGCGGCGCTGAACCCCGGCTGGGACGACGCCCTCGCCACGGCGCGGATCGGCCGGATCGGGCTGGATCCCGCGCAGCAGGCCGGAAAGCTCTCCGGCGGCCAGCGCGCGCAGCTGGCGCTCACGCTCGGCATCGCCAAGCGTCCGGAGCTGCTGCTGCTCGACGAGCCGGTCGCCGCGCTCGACCCGCTCGCCAGGCGGGAGTTCCTCGCCGACCTGATGGCAGCGGTCGTCGAGCACGGGCTGTCGGTCGTGCTGTCCTCGCACCTGGTTGCCGACCTGGAACGGGTCTGCGACCACCTGGTCGTGCTGGCGGACTCCCAGGTCCGGGTCACCGGCGAGGTCGAGGAGTTGCTCGCCACCCACCACCGGCTGACCGGACCGCGCCGCGACCTTGACACGCTGCCAGCCGACCAGCAGGTCGTCTCGGCGAGCCACACCGACCGGCAGACCACCGTCATCGTGCGCACGACCGCGCCCATCCTCGATCCTGTGTGGACGGTCGGGCAGCTCACCATGGAGGACCTGGTGCTGGCGTACATGAGCGCCCCGGTCCCCGGCCGTCCCGCCCTGGAGGTACTCCGATGACCTGGCTCACCTGGCGGCAGTTCCGGGTTTCCGCGCTGGCGGTGTTCGCCGTGCTGGCCGCGTTCTTCGTGGTCCTCGCGATCACCGGGCCGGACCTCGTCGGCCGCACGACCTTCACCAACGAGGACACCCTGTACGTCAGCACGGTGCTCGCGATGTACCTGCTGCCGGCCGTCCTCGGTGTGTTCTGGGGCGTGCCGATGGTGACGCGGGAACTGGAGACCGGCACGCACTGCCTGGTGTGGAACCAGAGCATCACCCGCACCCGGTGGCTCGCCACGAAGCTGGGCATCGGCGTGACGGCCGCCATGGTCGCGGCCGCGCTGCTCAGCCTCGCGGTCACCTGGTGGGCCAGTCCCGTCGACGCGCTCGCGGCCGCGGAACCGGAGGCCTCGCTGCTGACCCGCCTGTCGCCGGTGGTGTTCGGCGCACGGGGAATCGCGCCCATCGGCTACGCGGCCTGCACGTTCGTGCTCGGCATCGCGGTGGGGATCGTGCTGCGCCGCACCGTGGCCGCCATGGCCGTCACGCTGGCGCTGTTCGCCGCCGTGATGGTGGCCGTCCCGCTGCTGCTGCGGCCCTACGCGCTACCCGCCGTGGAGGAGTCGGTGCCCATCACGGCCGAGTCGATCCACCGGATCATCGGGAACGAGTCCGGGCTGGAAGCGATCACCGTGACCAACCCGGCTGGCGCGTGGGTGCTGTCCAACGAGACGGTCGACAGCGACGGCGCCGTCGCCACGTCCCTGCCCGACGCCGTGCAGGGCTGCCTGCCACCGCCGCCCGGCGACCGGGACAGCGCCGCCCCACCGCCGCCGGACCGGCAGACCGCGACCGAGTGCCTTGCCCAGCTGTCCGACCTCGGCTACCACCAGCGGGTGGTCTTCCACCCCGGCAACCACTTCTGGCCGCTGCAGTTGCTGGAGACGGCGTGCTACCTCGCGGTGACGGCGCTGCTCGGCTGGTTCTGCTTCCGGCGTCTTCGCCACCTGTCCTGACACTCCAGTAGGAGGGAAATCCATTGGGAGACAAGAAGAGAAGGCCGGTTCGGGCGATCGCGGCTGGCACCGCGCTCGTCATCGCGTTGACCTCGGCGACGGTCGCCGACGCTGCCGACGCCGAACCGGTGCCCTACCTGCCGAAGCCCACCGGGCGCTACGCCGTTGGCACCACCTCGCTGTACCTCAAGGACACGTCGCGGCCCGACCCGTGGGTGCCGTCGGTGCCCTACCGGGAGCTGATGGTCACGCTGTTCTACCCGGCGGAGCACGGCGGCGGGCCGACGGCGCGGTACCTGACTCCGGCCGAGTCGACGGCGCTGCTCGAACCGGAAGGCATCGAGGGGATCCCGCCAGACGTGCTGAGCACGACCCGGACCAACGCGATCCAGGACGCCCGACCGGTCGGGCGTCCGCACGGCATGCCGCTGGTCGTCCTGTCCCCCGGCTACACCAAGCCGAGGGCCACGCTCTCCGCGCTGGCCGAGGACCTCGCGAGCCATGGCTACGGGGTGGCCGTGGTCGGCCACACGTACGAGAACTCCGGCACGAGCTTCCCCGACGGGCACTTCACCGGGTGCGCCTCGTGCGAGGTGCCGCACGACGAGGCGTTCTGGGCAAAGCTGGCGCGTGGCCGGGCGGCGGACGTGTCGTTCGTGCTCGACGAACTGACCGGGCCACACCCGGCGTGGCGCGGTGCGGGGCTGATCGACCGGACGCGGATCGCGATGGGCGGTCACTCGGTGGGCGGCGGCAGCGCGACCACGGCATTGGCCACCGACTCCCGGATCCGGGCCGGATTCGACATCGACGGCGGAACCGACGTCCCGCTCACCGAGGAACTGCCCCGGCCGTTCCTGTTCCTCGGCAAGTATCCGCCAGGCGCGACCTATCCACGGTGTTCGGACCCGAGCTGGGAACCGGACTGGCAGTGGCTGACCGGGTGGAAGCGCTGGCTCCAGGTCGAGGGGGCGCAGCACGCGTCGTTCACCGACATCGGTCTGTTCTCCGACCAGTTCGGCCTCGACTTCGGTGCCGACGTCAGCTCGGCGCGCGTCCAGGCCATCACCAGGGCCTACGTCGGAGCGTTCCTCGACCAGAGCCTGCGCGGCATTCCTCGGCCACTGCTCGAGCAGCCGTCCGCGGACTATCCGGAGGTCGTGTTCTGCAGGTGACGCGCTGCCGGCGTCCTTCGCAGCGGTCAAGTGTGGGAAGGACGCCGGCACCGCGGCGGGTTAGTCGTCGTGCGTGACGGAGAGGGCGGAGATGACCGCCTCGCCGTAGTTGCTGTCCTCGCAGGGCTCGGAGTTCTCACAGTTGGCCTGGGTGTAAGCGCCGGCCTTGAAGTAGTTCTCCGACGAGTCGCCCTCGATGGTGGTCACCAGCTCGCCGTTGTAGTACGCGTCGACCTTGCCGTCACCGGCGACGAACTTCAGGTCCATCGGCGTGCCCAGCTCGTAGGAGTCGGTGACCTCGTGGAAGGTGGCGTCGTCGCCGTTGGTGACGTAGAGGGTGCTGTCCTGGAGGCGGAACACCGTCAGGTCGTCGTCACCGCCGTGGATCTGCGCGACCACCACGTGTGGCTTGTCAGCCGGCAGGTGCGTAACGGCCGTCGTCACCTCCATCGTGTGTGTGCCCTCGCTGAGCGACCACGCCGCCTCCTCCGAGCCGTCCTCGGACATCTCCCGCAGCTCCGCCCGCGGGTAGCTCGACCCGCCCGTCGTGACCCCGTTGACCGGGGAGCGGAACCGCACGCTCTTGCAGTCGTCGGTCGGCGTGAACAGCGTGTCTTCCTTGTAGGTTGCCAGGTCGGGCTGCGTGATCTCAGTCGGTTCCTCGTCGTCGCCGATGGGCAGCGTCAGCTTCCACGCTGACAGGTCGAGCACGTCCGCCGGGTACTCGCACGCCGCCGCCGGCTCGCCACCCGACTCGGCGTCGCTGGCCCAGGCCGTGCTGACCGCGCCGGCCGCGATCAACGCCGTCGCGCCGGCGAGCACGGCGATCTTCTGCAGGGTGAACTTCACTATCGTTCCCTTCCTTGTGGGGTTTCCCTCCCGGCGTCCGACGGGCACGTGGCCAGGCAGTCGGTAACGCCGTTGTCGTCGTCGCAGTTGTCCGTGTAGCCCCCGTCGCCGTCGATGGTCACCGGCGCGCCGCGGAAGTCGTTGTGCCGCACCGTGTATCCGGTGGCGGTGCCGGTGAGCACCAGGCTCTCCTCGGTGCTTTCCGACGTGTCGTTGCACTCCACGAGAGAGTTCGCGGATTCCTCGAGTCGCAGGCCGACGCTGTTGCCGGTCAGCGTGTTGCACCGGATCTGGAGGTCGTCCCCGCCGCCGTTGTAGACCTGGATGCCGAACTCCGCGTTGTCGTGGAAGTCGTTGAACTCGATCCGGGTGGTGTCCGAGCCCATGATCAGGTGCAGGCCCTGCTGCGAGCCGTAGACCTCGTTGTGGTGGATCCAGTTGTCCGGCCCGGAGGCACCGTGGTCGGTCTCGCCGCCGGTGTTGCCGACGCCGAACCCGGCGCGGGCGGAGTCGTGGACGACGTTGTGCCGCAACTCGTTGGCGTACTCGTCCTCGCCGTGCAGGTCGATGCCGTCCTCGGACAGGTCGCGCACCGTGTTGAGCTCGACGAGGTTGTGGTTGGCTCGGTACTGCAGCAGGATCCCGTGCCGCATCTTCCCGGCGCCGCGCTCGATGAGGTTGTCGTGGATCCAGTTGTTCGCCGTCTGGTCGTAGCCGAGCATGATCCCGTAGCCCTGCCCGCCACTGCCGTCGGCCAGCGCGTCGTGCACGACGTTGCCGTCCATGGTGATGTCGTGCCCGTTGCGGATGTTCAGCGCCATCTTCACGAACTTCGTCACCTCGACGTCGGTGACCCGGATGGTGTGCACCGCCGGGATGTCGAGGTTGCACTCCTGGCATTCGGCGTCGCCGTCGCCGAGCCAGATCGCCTGGTTCAGCGCGGTGTCGGCACTGGTGGAGCCGTCGCTGGTGAGGTGCAACGACGAGAGCGTGAGGCCGTTGGTGCCCGGCGCCGCGTAGAAGACGTATGCGTTCTTGCCGTCGTCCTGGGCCGTGAACGCCGCGTGCAGCACCGCGCCGGCGCGGGACGCACCGCGAACGCTCACGCCGGACTTCAGCGTGATCTTGCGGGTCTTCAGGTGGAAGACACCATTGGGCACGAGCACCTCGTCGCCGGCGGCCGACGCGTCGATCGCGGCCTGGACGGCGGCGGAGTCGTCGTCCGCCGGATCGTCCGGCGTGGCCCCGAAGTCGACGATGCTGTTGGTCGCGCCGGTCACCGGTGGCGGGGCCGCCACCGGGCTGAGCAGTCCCGGTGGCGCGTCGTCCGTGCCGGCCGCGAGCGTCGGCGTCACCCCGGCGGCGACGAGAAGTCCACAGAGGACGGTCAAGCGGATCGCCCGCGTCACGACCGGGCTCCCTTCGTCAGGGCCAGCGCGTAGAGCACCGGCAGGCTGGACCCGAGCAGCAGCGGCCCGAGTGGGATGAACACGGTGACCACGGGCGCGAGCACGGCGACCGCCAGCAGCCCGAGCCCGCGGGACGGGCGGCCGAACGCCAGCAGCAGCGCCGCGCGCCGCCAGCCCGCCGGGCCGGCGTTGTGGTCGGTGGCCGCTACGGCGGCGAGCGCGAGGTGGTAGGGCACCAGCGCCACGCCGATCCCCACCTGGGCGCCGAGCAGCGCCACCGCCCCGATCGAGCCCTGCCCGGCAAGGAACACGGCGTTCAGCGCCAGCACCAGATAGACCACTGTGGACACCAGGGCGTGCCGCCACAGGGCCCGCCACATCCGGGGAAATGCCGCGAACACGCCGGTGAAGCAGGCCGCGTCGCCGTCGGACCGCCAGCGCCGCAACGACTCCGCGAGCGCGGCGAGCGCCGGCAGCCAGGTCACCACCCCGAGACAGAGCACGCAGAACGCGGCCCCGGCCAGCGCCGGATAGGCCACGAACTCACATGCCCGCAGCAACCCACCAGCCCACCCGTTGGCACGCCGACGCGAAACGGCAAGAGAGGTCACCGGCCCACCTCCGCCACGCCAACGCACTGAAGGCGTCCTTCGCAACGTTCAACGTTGTGAAGGGAGCCTTCAGTGCATGTCGGCGGGCGGGTCACTGGGTCACCGCCACGACTCGGGTCACCGGGGTCAGCCCGGTGAGGACTGGCTCGTTCTGCCAGGTGACCTGGCGGGCCTCGACGGCGGCCAGGCGGCCGTCGGCGACTACGACGGCGGCCGCGGCCGCGGCCACCCCGGCGCCGTCGATCCGGTGCTGCAGCGGGGAAAGCAGCACCAGCTCACCCGTGCCGAACCGCACGCCGAAGCCGTGTGCGCAGTCCACCAGCTCAGCGGTGGCCGGCTCCGGCGCGAAGCCGTCGGTCGGCTCCAGGGTCGTCAGCACCGCCGCGTTGGCAGTGCGCGGCGTGCGCAGGCGCAGGGTGCGCAGGGTCTTCGTGATGCGCAGCGACGGGGTGCTCGACGTCGGGTTCGCCTCGATCTGCGTGTCCACCGTGTCGGCGGCCAGGTTGTCCGGCGTCAGACTGCGCACCCAGGCTAGCCCGGACCCGGCGCGCAGCGCGTGCGTGCGCTCGTCGACCGGCTCCGGCGAGTGGTCGGCGTGCACCAGCACCGTCCACTCGCGCGGCACGTCCGCGGTGAGCAGGTCGAGCACCACGACGCGGCCGCTCGGCGTGCACACCAGCGTCCGGTCGCAGCGCCGCACCCCGAGGTCAGCGGCGAACATCGGCGCGGTCGCCGCGGTCGCGTGCGCGAAACCCTGCTCCGCCAACACGTCTCGCAACGTCGGCTGCCGGTCGAACGGGAGGTCGGCGTACACGTTGTACCGGCCCTCACCGTCCCAACCCTGGCCGTCGACCAGCACCAGGTTGTGGTTGGCGGCCCGCTTCTGGTTGCAGTACCCGTCGTCGACGGCGAGGAACGCGCCGTGCGACACCAGGACGAACGAGCCAGCGTCCGGGTGGTGGTGGCCGGCGTTGAGGGTGTCGTAGCCGCGTTCCTCGCGCAGCCGCTCCGCCGTCCGCCACGCGCCGTGCCCGCCACCGGGCGCCGCCTTGAAGCTCAGCAGGGTCGCGTCCGGGCCCCACCCGGTGCGCGCGGTGACCTGGCCGAGGTCCGGGAAGTACGCCGCCGTCGGGGTGACCGCCGCCGGGTCGACCGGCGACACCGCCGGGTCGTACCAGAGCAGCTCGTAGTACGCCTCCGGCAGGACACCCGGTCGCACCCCGGACTCGTACGCCTCCCGCCAGAAGTGCTTGTCCGCCACCAGGTCCGCGAGCCACTGCGCCTCGCCGATCCGGTACCGCGCGGCCAGCTTGTAGTACAACGCGACCGAGTGACCACTGCGCCGGTCGTGGCAGTCGCCGTGGTCGAGGTTCTCCGCGAAGCCGGGCGCGCACTGGTGCAGCCGCCAGCCGAACGTGTTGCGCAGGAACGAGCCGCGGTCCCACCACGACGTGCCCTCGCTGTGCTCCAACAGATCGAGGTAGATCGCCAGCCACGGCACGCCGTAGCGCCAGTACACCACGCCCTCGGCGTCCGACCCGTCCCGCGCGAGCAGTTCGAGCACGGTGGCGAAGTTGTCCCGCGCCCGCCGCGTCCACTCGGGAACGTCCAGCGCGTAGCCGGCGGTGGCCAGGCCCGCGTAGCAGATCCAGTTGTGGTTCTGCCAGTAGCTCGACGACCACCACCGGCCCTCGGTGGCCACCGCGTACTCGTACAGCCGCCGTCCCTGCAGCTGAAGCTTCGCCCGCAGCTCCTTCGCGTGCTCCGCCGGCAGATCATCGCCGAGCCAGGTGTAGGCGAGCGACAGGCCGTGCAGCAGCCAGCCGGCATCCAGGTCGTGGTCGGGCAGGTTCGCCTTGCCCCAGTGCGGGTAGCGCAGGCACGTCGAGATCCACCGCCACGCCTCGTCGAGGTACCAGCGCTGGCCGGTCAGCCGGTAGGCCAGCGCCAGGTTCGCCGAGTACGGGCCGAAGTAGGTGATGCTCGCCGTCGGGTGCTCGGCCGGCGGGGTCATGCTCCGGTACCGCTCGCACTCCTCATACAACCGGCGCCACTGCGCGGCATGCGTGCCGCGCAGCGCCGTGCGCAGCTCGTCGAGGCGGCCCTCGATCAGCAGGGGACGCATCAGAACTCCTGCGCCTGGAAGGTCGAGGCGAACGTGACATCGGTGGTGTCGGTGACCGTCCAGTCGACATGCGTCGTGGTGCGCTGCGGGTCGTCGGCCGGGCCAGGTCCAGGACGGCAGACCATGGCCGCCGGCCGGTCGCAGGTGTGCCGGCCGACGAGCAGTTCGGCACCGGCCCACACGGAGTGCGTGACCTCGCCTTCGGTACGCACCGACAGCGGCACGTCCGGCCGCAGCAGCAGACTGATCCGGCGCGGGGTGTCGGCCGCCACGGTGAGGGTGTCCACGAGGGTGCCGTCCTGGACCGCCAGCCGGCGACGCGCCCGGACCCCGGGGTAGGCGGTGTCGACGCCGACGGTCACGCTGGTCTCGTCGGCTTCGATGAGGCTGCCGGTGCACTCCGCCTGCTCCACACCGTCCACTTGGAACGCCGGGTGGGCAGCGGTCGTGGCGTAGTGCGCCCGCCAGACCGGATGGCCGTAGGGCACCTGGCCGGGGTCGGGCTGCCAGGCGCTGGTGGTGCCGTAGAGGTACAGCGCGAGCTTGTCGCGGTGGCCGTGCGCGCCGCCGTGCGGTCCGAAGTCGACGATCGCGTGCACCCCCGGCGCGCGCAGCACGGCGTACCCGGCGCGGCCGAAGACGGTCACCGGTTCGGTCGGTTCCGGCACCGGCCAGCCACGCTCGGCCACCAACGCCCACAGCTCGGCGTACTCCGCTTCCACCCCCACCCCGGCGTACGGTCCGTCGTGCAGCGCCGGCAGGTTTCCGCCGGGGGTCCGCACCGCCGCGAGCGCGGCCACCATCTCCCGCAACCTGGCCAGCACCGGAGCAGGCAGCCGCGCGTCCGGCCGACCGCGCAGCGCCAGCAGGTAGGCCCGCAGCACGAACGTGTGATAGTAGGTGCTCGCCTCCCACTCCCAGCCGTCCTCGCCGGTCGCGGCCAGCACGTGCTCGTTCGTCCCATGTGGACCGTCGAGCCAGCTTGGGTCGCCAGCGCAGAGCGCGCCGGCCGCGTTGAGCCAGGCCGTGTAGTTGGCCGTGAACCGGCCCTGCTCGACCAGTTCCTGCCGCGCCGTCGCCGCCTGGCGGGCCAGCGAGTCGAGCAGCGCGCGTACCTCCGCCGGCACGGTGGGCAGCGCACTGGCCGCCTCGGCGAGGCGCACCGCCCAGATGGCCTCGGTGAGCGCCTGCTGGAACAGCCGCCCACGCAGCATCCAGCCGGCCGCGCCCTCGTGCGTCGTCGGCGCGCTCGCGTAGCGCACGGCGTACTCGCCGAGCAGCCGGGTCGCCACCTGCTGGTCGTCGACGCCGGACCGGGCCAGCACGGCGATCTGGCGGGCACACTCCTGATGCGCCAGCACGGTCCACGCGGCACGCACCCGCTCGTTGTCGATCCGGCAGCCGTATCGGCACGGCGCGCCAGCGCTCGGGAACTTCCCCGACGTCAGCCCGACCGGATCCAGCGCGATGCCGTGCACCTGGCACACGTAGTCGTGCCACCAGCCGCCGCGGCCTTCCGGCAGGGTCAGCGGAACCATGCGCCACCATCGATGTCCACTGTGGATCCGGTAACGAAGCCGGCCGCGTCGGAGGCCAGGTAGCGCACTGCACCGGCGACGTCCTCGACCGTCCCCGCGCGCTTGATCGGCAGCCCGGCGACCATTCCCGCCTGGGCTTCTGGCGAGGTGAAGGTGTTGTGGAACGCGGTGTCCGCGATGAAGCCCGGCGCGAGCGCGTTCACCGTAACGCCGTGCGGCGCCAGCTCCTTGGCCAGCCCCTTGGTCATGCCGATGACCCCCGCCTTCGCCGCGGCGTAGGCGACCGAGCCGGGACCACCGCCGTTGTGCGCGGCGAGCGAGGCCATGGTGACCACCCGGCCCGCGGTGCCGGCGGCGACCAGGTGCGGCCACGCGGCGCGCACGCTGCGGAACGTGGCGGTCAGGTTGACGTCCACGACGGCGGCGAAGTGCTCGTCGGTCATCTCCGCTACCGGCACCCGGCCGACGAGGTGCCCGGCATTGCACACCAGCACGTCCAGCCCGCCGAGAAAGCCGACGGTCTCCGCGACCAGCCGCTCCACTGCCGCGGTGTCGGTCACGTCGGCGCCGATGGCGGTCGCTTTCCTGCCGAGTGCCTCGATTCGCGCCGCCACCGCCGCGGCGCCGTCCGCTGAGTGTCCGAAGTGGACGACGAC
>Ga0193742_1002345_pt1 | contig 10930 bp, 3 predicted proteins | sample L2c1metaG_FD_165511 | JGI IMG/M metagenome (GOLD analysis project Ga0193742, IMG submission 165511) | Soil microbial communities from a riparian zone of the East river system, Colorado, United States - L2c1 | ecosystem: Environmental > Terrestrial > Soil > Riparian zone | place: USA: East River... | reverse complement strand
GGGGCGAGGGTGCAGGAGATCACGCTAGCGCCCCTTCGGCTCGAGGACGTCGAGCAGCTCGTCGCCGATACCCTGCACTGCGATCTGGATGCCGCCCGCCCTCTGGCGCAACTGGTGCACGAGAAAACCGGCGGCAATCCCTTCTTCGCGATCCAGTTCCTCACGGCGCTCGCCGAGGAAGGGCTGCTCGTGTTCGACCTGGAGCCGGCGTTCTGGACATGGGATTTGGCGCGCATCCGCGCCAAAGGCTACACGGATAACGTAGTGGATCTCATGGTCGGGAAGCTAAAGCGGTTGCCCGACACGACCCAGGAAGCACTCAAGCAACTCGCCTGTCTCGGGAACGTGGTCGAGATCGCCACCCTGACCCTGGTTCACGGGAAATCAGAAGAGGAGATCCACAAGGCACTCTGGGAGGCCTCCCGGACGGGGCTGATCTTCTGTCTGGAGGGCTCCTACACGTTCCTCCACGACCGCGTTCAGGAGGCTGCCTATGCGCTCATCCCCGCAGGCGAGCGGGCGGCGGCACACCTTCGGATTGGCCGAGTGCTCGCGTCACGGACTGCGCCGGACGAGATCGAGGAGAATATCTTCGAGATTGTGAACCAGCTGGATCGCGGCGCCGCACTGATCGATGTGCGGGAGGAACGCGAGCGTGTCGCCGAGCTCAATCTTATTGCCGGCAAGCGCGCCAAGACTTCAATGGCCTACGCCGCGGCGCTGAAATATCTCGCTGCCGGCCGTAAGCTGCTGGTGGAGGACAGTTGGGAGCGGCGCTACGAACTCACCTTTGCGCTCGAGTACCACCGCGCCGAGTGCGATCTGCTGACTGCAGACCTGGCTGCGGCGGAAGAGCGGCTCACGATGCTTTCCCAGCGCGCCACGAACCTCCTCGACACGGCCATCGTAGCCTGCCTGCGCATGACGCTCTACACCACATTGGATAGGAGCGACCGCGGTGTCGAGGTGTGCCTCGATTACCAACGACACAGAGGCGCCCACTGGTCGCCGCATCCCACAAGTGACGAAGTCAGGCAGGAATACGAGCAGATAGGTCGCCAGCTCGGCGGCCGTTCGATCGAGGAGTTGGTTGACTTGCCGTTAGTGAATGATCCGGAGATCCGCGCGACCCTCAATGTTCTGACCGAGGTCGTGACGCCAGCCTTGTTCACCGACAAGAATTTGCTCTCACTGGTGATTTGCCGGATGGTCAATCTCAGCCTCGAACATGGCAACAGCGACGGATCGTGCTTTGCTTATGTCTGGCTTGGCATGATTCTCGGACCGCACTTTGGCGACTACCAGGCCGGATTCCGATTTGGCAGGCTCGGCTACGATCTGGTGGAGAAGCGCGGACTGCATCGCTACCAGGCCCGCGCCTACATGTCCTTCGGGAATCTTGTCATGCCCTGGACGAGGCACATCCAAACTGGCCGGGCCCTGGTGCGTCGCGCCTTCGACGCCGCTAACAAAACCGGCGACCTCACCTTTGCGGCATATAGCTGCAACAACCTGAACACGAATCTTCTCGCAACCGGCGATCCGCTGGGCGAGGTGCAGCGAGAAGCCGAGAACGGGCTCGAATTCGCGCGGAAAGCACGGTTTGGGCTGGTTATCGACATTATCACCGCCCAGCTCGGTCTGATCCGGACTCTGCGTGGCCTGACACCCGAATTCGGCTCCTTCAATGAGGAACGGTTCGACGAGAGCCGGTTCGAACATCATTTGCAGAGTGATCCGCGTTTGGCGCTTCCCGAATGCTGGTATTGGATCCGCAAGCTGCAAGCGCGCGTCTACGCGAACGATTGGGCTTCCGCCCTCGAGGCAGCATCGAGGGCACAACAGCTTCTCTGGACGTCGCCGTCATTCTTTGAAGTGGCCGAATACCACTTCTATGACGCGCTCGCGCGAGCAGCACAGTACGACGCGGCATCGACCGAGGAACGGCCCGAGCATCTGGAGGCACTGGTCTCACACCACAAGCAGTTCGAAGCGTGGGCGGAGAGCTGCCCCGAGAATTTTGCCAACCGTGCCGCGCTGCTCGCCGCCGAGATCGCTCGCATCGAGGACCGCGCCCTCGATGCAATGTACTTGTACGAGCAGGCGATTCAGTCTGCCCGGGAGCACGGCTTCGTGCAGAACGAGGGTTTGGCCCATGAGGTCGCCGCGCGGTTTTATTTGGCGCGGGACTTCGAGACGATCGCCCACGCCTATCTCTACAACGCGCGGAACTGTTACGACCGCTGGGGCGCGCTCGGCAAGGTGAAACAGCTCGACGCACGCTTCCCGCACCTGCACCAGGAAGAAATTCCTACATCGCCCGCCGTCACGATCGGCACGCCCGCGGGGCAATTTGACGTCCAGACGGTGGTCAAGTCCTCACAGGCACTCTCGAGTGAGATTGTTCTCCCCAAGCTGATTGAGAGGCTCATGCGAATCGCGGTGGAGCACGCCGGGGCCGAGCGGGGACTGCTTATCCTTCTCCGGGGCGACAAGCCGCAGATCGAGGCGGAGGCCACCATCAGCCACGGCAGTATCGACGTAACCGTTCGACAAACCGCGGTCACGCCATCCGATCTCCCCCAATCTGCACTTCATTATGTGATCCGGACGCAGGAGCGTCTGGTCCTTGATGATGCGTCGGTCAGGAATGTGTATTCGGAGGACGAGTATGTGCGACAGAAGCGCCTCAGATCCGTCCTATGCCTACCCATCGTCAAACAATCGAAGCTTGTCGGCGCACTCTATCTCGAGAATAATTTGACTCCGTGCGCCTTTACGTCGGACCGGGTCGAGGTGCTGGAGTTGCTGGCTTCGCAAGCGGCCATTTCGCTGGAGAATGCCCGCCTCTATTCGGACCTGCAGCGCAGCGAAGATCGACTCCGGGGTGTCATCGACACCATTCCGGCCCATGTCTGGAGCACTACGCCCGACGGCTCCGTTGATTTCTTCAATCAACGTTTGATGGAATCTACGGGGCGATCGATCGAGGACCTACTAGGCTGGGGTTGGGGTTCGATCGTGCATCCCGATAACCTCGAGCGCTACCTCAAGGACTGGCGCGCAGCCTTGATGGTCGGGGAACCGATGGAGAGTGAACTACGGATTCGGCGGGCGGATGGGGAGTATCGCTGGTTTCTGGTCCGCAACGTGCCACTGCGCGATGAGCTGGGAAACATCATTAAGTGGTATGGCACCGGTATCGAGATTGAGGATCGAAAGCGAGCCGAAGAGCAGCTGCATCAGGCGCGGGTGGATCTCGCATACGTCAACCGGGTGACCACCATGGGAGAGCTGACGGCATCTCTGGCGCACGAAGTGAGACAACCGATTGCCGCAGCCGTCACAAACTCCAATGCCTGCGTGCGATGGCTTATGCGGGATCACCCTGATCTGAAAGAGGCGCGCGAAGCTGCCACCAGAATCGTGAGAGACGCAACGCGTGCGGCGGAGATCATCAGCCGGATCAGCCTGCTCTTCAACAAGGGTAGTGCCGAACGGGAGTCAGTTGATGTCAACGAAGTCATCGGGGAGATGATCGTTCTCCTAGGCAGCGAGGCCGTGCGGTACAACATTGCAGTTCGGACGGAACTGGCCACCGATCTTCCCCAGGTCATGGGGGATGGGGTGCGCGAGCTCGCCATCAAATCGCAGCCAGCGGAAGACGAGCAGCTTCTGGTGTCCGTCAGCGATACCGGCGTGGGGCTGCCCCCGCAGGCGGACCAGATCTTCAATGCGTTTTTTACCACCAAACCTCACGGCACTGGCATGGGACTTCGGATCAGCCGCTCCATCGTTGAATCACATGGTGGCCGCTTGTGGGCTGCCGACAACTTTCCGCGGGGCGCAAGCTTTTACCTCACTCTCCCCATCAAAACCGAGGCACATGAATGACACCCGCAGGCGCTCCCACTGTGTTGATGATGATGACGATGTGCGTGCGTCCATCCAAAGCATGTTGAAGTCGGCGGGCGTACGGCCTGAGATCTCTCCACCTTCCTTGCTGGTCGGCCTCCATGAGAGTGTCAAGCCGCACCTCCGCCTGAGATTTGGCCAGTGCGTTCAAGGACAGTGTCCCGGGGCTCGTCCAGCCACAGCGGGGTACTCGGCTTCGCCTCTCCGGATGACGGCCTGAGCGTGCTGCCTAGAAGGTGCCCAGGTGGATCTTGACCACAGCTTTAGTGTGTTTTCGAAAGTTGAGACCACGGTCGGTCTGGTCTCCGTTCCATAGCCGCGAAGTCTTCCACGTACCGTTCTCGTACGTCCCCTCCTCCGCACTGAGAATCTGCATACGAATGCCCGGCCGTCTGCCCTCTGTATGGAAGGCGACACTTGCGTCAACGCCCGTGACGAGGAACTCATCCGGCCCGAGTTGCGCCACCAGGGCACGTCCCGTGTGGTCCGGCGTGCCCGGGGCGTGCCGGCCGTCCGGCTGAGGGAACCCAAAACGTAGGGAGGCTTTCCATTTGCCGAAGTCCAGCTCTTGTTCCGCCTGTCCAGACGCATCCACCGCGGCCTTCAGTTTTCCTTCTAAATTCAGACGGGCAATCTCTCGCGAGATCGGTTCCAGCAGAACGAAGTTCTCTGTGTGCAACTTCGGACCCTCGCCCTCGGAGAAGGTCCAGCCCGTACGATCCACACCAAACGGAGAGAAGCCGATCGCGCCGTAGTTCAGGGCCAGGAACAGGAAGCGCGCATACGCGTCGCTGTTCCCGGTCTCCGGAATCCAGAGCGCATTATCGGGGCGGGCATATGTGTTCAGAACTGTGGTGTAGAAACCCAGGTCGTCCGAATAAATGTCCGGTCCAATCACATCGATTGCCGGTGCCAGCGCCTTCCATAGCCAAAGTGACCGCTGGGTGGGGCCGCCCGATGGCCACCCGATCCCAGGATTGCCGATCTGGCGCTCAGGCAATTCGGCAATCGGATACGACAGCCACACATTGCAATACATGGGAATGTTAAACTCCCGCTTCCCAGCCTCTGCTACCTCGTTGAGGTAACGGGCCTGGTGGTAGGCCTGGAAGAGCTCGTCCGCATCTGCGCCAAAGACCTCTCGCCACGTACCCTGGCTCTTCGCTGCGGCGCGCAGAAGGTCTGCAGGAACCTTGCCCTCAAATTCACGATTGGACTGCGGTGAGAAGTCACGGGGTGACCCGATGATGCCAGACTCATTCTCCACCTGTACGAAGATAATGGTGTGCTCGCTAGAGTCGATCTCCGCAAGATGATGCATCAGTGCCGTGAACGCATGCTTATCGGCCTCGAGATTTACGCGCGAGTTCGCTGAGAGCACATCGATCGGTTCGCCTGCCTGGTTGATCACGCGAGGATACTTGTTTGTATCCGTCTTGATCCACTGCGGAACATAATGCATGTTCCCGTTCTTCCATGTGCCGAACCAGAGCAGCACAAGGTGCATATGGTGTTGCCGCGACTGCTGCACGAGCATGTCAACGGCAGAGAAGTCGAAGTTGCCTGGCGAAGGCTCCAGCTGTTCCCAATAGACCGGCGCCTCTACCGTGTTTGCATGCATGTCCTTGAGGGCTGGCCATACCTGCGGCAGCGTTGAAGCCCATGAACTGGAATTGTTGATCTGCGCGCCAAGTACAAGGAACGGAGCGCCGTCGACCATCAGAGCGTGCCGACCGTTTTTCTCGACCATCCTGGGCGCCTCAGCACCCCATCCTGCGGGTGACGTAGCAAACAAAATACTCAAAATCAAAATGAGACTTTTCGCTCGGCTCTTGGGCATCTGCAGCTTGTAATACATTCGCGGACCTCACTAGGGAATATCTGGGGCAGCAGACCGCTGTGGAAGAGCACGTAGCTAACCCCTCATTGAATAAGGTAATGGATTAGGCATTCTGCGAGTCACGGGTGTAATGTCCACGGGAGGCTTCGACCGTAACGCCTTCAGACTGTTCTATGCTATTTGGTCGCTTGGTCCGGAGAATAGCAGACGTCGCAGTCCATATTTTTCTGGGATCTAGATTGGGCAGGCTGATTGAGGGCAAAGATGAAAATGCGAGGGAGGAACGTGTTGTTGACACGTCCCTCCCTCGGTCGGAGTTTATCTTTCGTTAGAAGTGGAATCGTGCAGAAAGTTGAGCTACTCGCGCATCGAACCATCTCCTGTTCTTGAATGAAAGACGCGGCCCAAACCAAACACGCTCTAGGCGCCGACGAAAATACGCCACTCCATTGAACTTCTGACTCTTTACCGGTCCTCTTAAAAACGGGCCAGCAGCCGCGCTAGAAATGGTTCTCTCTCTGTGTCCTCTTCCTCTTGCGCAGCCGACTCTTTGTCAAGAATGTCCGACAGCTCTTCCTGCCCTGGAACAACCAGAACATCCAGAACAAGGCCGGCGGGTAACTCGCTCAAATTCATTTGCCTGCCGTCCGGGAACTCAAAGATGTCTAGTTTAGGCCGGTCAATCATTTTGAAAACCGCCTCTGTCTCGGAGCCGAAGTGGAGAGACGTTTGCTGATTTTCGGAGAACCGGAATAAAACTCTGGTCTGATCTGCGAGGCAAACCGGACAAGGCCTCGGAGCATCGAGTTCTTCCTCCCGAACTACCCATTTCGCGTGCCAATTCATGTTTTTGACTGCAAGGCGTTGTCCAGCCTTGGCCTGTTCTATATCCTTTGCATGCTCAGCTGAAAACCAACACATAGTTGTTTCCTCCAGTCTTGGAAATTAAGCCGAGTCGTCGGGAATGGTCCCCCATGTGCTGTTTTGGAATTAAGCCTTGCCCCAGCAGGTGGGGAGAGAGGGCGTCATGGTTTCGGCGGATCTAGTGCCTGCTTCGCGGCCCCTCGAGGTCTGAGTGGGCGCTCGGTCGGTCGTTCCAATTCCTGTTCTCTTCCCAGACTCGCGCTTACATTACCACCAGCGGATCACTGTAATCAAGCAGTGAATCATGTCCTCGTTTGGTATGACAAAACTACTGCTTCATTCTTCTACCGCGTTCTGAAAACCGGGCCGAGCGGGTATGTGCCGCCCGTCCATCGCCCGGCGAGAAGGTTCCTTGTCTCAAACTGTAAGCAGGTCCAAAACGATCAAAACGCGACCAGCGAACTCTTAGAAGGAGAACTTTGCTGCAAGCTGCATGAGTCGAGGAGCCGCAGCACTTGTGATCTGGCCAAAGCTGGGATCTTGTCTCTGTCCGTCCACGGCTGCCGGGCCATAGAACTGCGCGTGATTGAAGACGTTGAATGCCTCCGCTCGGAATTCCAACGATCTTCCATCGGACAAGCGCAAACCCTTTTGAAGGGTCATGTCGAAGTTCTCGATTCCTGGGCCATAGAAGATGCGGCGTTTGGCATTTCCGAGTTGGCCGAGGTTTTCTTCAGGAAACAGAGCGGTATTGAAAGCCGGAAGGCCATTGCGTCCGTTGGTATTGATCTTGAGCGAACCCGGTAGATATTGCGGAGTATCGAGCAGGTAGTTATTGGCTCCATTGCCGAGCGTTCCCAGCAGCGAATTATCGCTATTGTCGAATAGTGTTACAGGAAAGCCGGTGGTGAAGCGAGTTGTGCCGGAGAGACTCCATTGCTCTGTCAGGCGGTTGCTCTTATGCAAGAGCTCTGCGATGGGAAGTGCCAGCGTATAGCTCCCGACGAAGGCGTGCTTCATATCCCACGCCGAGATAGCGCGACTCTGGCGGGGATCGATCGGATTGAGTTGCTCGCCGAGATTCGATCCCTGATCGATCGACTTCGCGTAAGTGTAGCTCAACAGAAACTGCGAGCCGTAGTGCTGATAACGAAGAGTCGTTTCGAGGGCGTTGTAGTTTGAATTAGCGATCGAGCTATCGGAGGTGTTCTCTCCATAGTCCGGGCCTTGCCCTACGCGGGTTCCCTGGATCGTTTGTCCGGCGCTGTTGGTATAGGGCGAGTCCTCCCCGAAGGGACCGCAGCCGGGAAGACTCAGGCAAAGAGCAGGATCCCCTGGATTGACTGAGACTAGAGCGAGGATGCGATGCCCTTGATTCCCCACGTAGCTCACGGTCAATAAAGTGTCTCTCGTAATCTGCCGCTGGATCGAAAGCATGTAGTTGCTGGTGTAAGCCGGACGATTCTTGTGATTGAAGAATGGGTCTGCCGCGAGAGGAAGGAAGTTGGCCCAGTTCACTGAGGTATCCGGATTGGAAGCAGAGACGTTGTGCGACGGAAATGGGAACGGAAACCGCTGTCCGTTATTGACGCCGGTGGCGGCAGTAAGGAACGGCGTTGCCAGCAGTGGCGGTCCTGGGCTGAGATAGTTGAAACCGAAGGGAGGAACGGCGTACATGATGCCTGCCGAGAGGCCTTGAAAAGCAGTATAGAAGAGGCCATAGCTGGCTCGGATGCTGCTCTGTCCGTTGCTTCCAAAGATTTTGCTCCAGGGCCCCTGTTCAAAGCTCGGCGAATAAGCGAGGCCTATTCTGGGTGCAAAGTTCTTATAGTCGGTAGGAGCGAGTGTCTTCGGCACGCCGGGATCGCCGGCGACGACCAGTCCCGGAGGTGCTCCCGGATAGAGAGTTGACTGTGCTCCGGGTATATAGGTCTGGAGCTGGTTGAACTTTTCCCACCAGGGCATGATGACGTCCCAGCGAAGACCTGCGTTGATTGTCAGGTCTTTCCGCGACCGCCAACTGTCCTGCGCATATAGGCCGAAATAACGATTCCGAAGATAGAACGGCTGGCCGGAGGACTGTGTGTAATTGCTCGGAGTACCCAACAGAAAGTCGGCATAAGGATTACCGGTCTCTGTGCCCGCGATATTGAAGGTTCCGTTGAAGGTGGCGTTCGGATGATTATTCACCTGATCCGCATGAAACTGACCGCCAAATTTCAGCGTATGAGAACCCATTGCTCTGGAGATCCCGTCGCTCACGTACCAGGTGTTATTTACCTGAGTCAGATTTGTGATCGGCACGCCCATCACAAATGTCGGAAAGGTGATGTTCTCCACGCCTTCGAACTGCGGCGCCTGCACAAAGATTCCGCCGTCGGCTGCCGGTGCAAAACCTTGCGAGGCCAGGGTGACTCCGAGACCGCCCTTCGGCTGGCCGATAATGTTTGCATTCCGGAGATAGCCAACATGAAATTCATTGACAGTGTTTGCGCCGAGGACCTTCGTATCCCCTAAAGAGAAGAGTTGCGCGCGACCGATGGTTAGCGCACCGAAACCGGGGATACTCGCTCCGGCGACCGATCCTGGATATGGATTGTCCAGCCGGTAGTCGTCCAGGAAGTAATAGCCGGACAACTGACCCAGCCTGCTGTTGAAATCGATGCGGGCCGATCCCTTATCGTCCCGAACCGTCTGCGAGAACGCTGATGTCGAAAACTGGCTCGAACCAATATTGGGAGACGGGATGTATTGCAGCAGATTTTTTGCGGGTGCGGACCATGCTCTTTGTGGGATAACTCCATTTGGGAAGACAGCGGAATAGGCTTCGCCCGCCGTGACCGTATAGCCAAGCTGCTCCGTCAGCAGAGATGCCAGGTAGGAACCGCTCACGTTCCCTGTGAGCATACTCGACTTCGTGGCGGGATCGAGAAAATTGCCATTGCGCTGCGCGACAGTGGGAACAGAGATGTTCCCTGTCGAAACACCCTGAGTCGTGCGCGTCCCCTGATAGTCGGTGAAGAAGAAGAGTTTATCGCTTTTGATCGGTCCGCCAATAGCTCCACCGAACTGATTCTGCTTGAAGGCGGAGCGAGTAGGATCGAAGTATCCCCGTGCATCCAGATTCGTGTTGCGAAAGAACTCGAACGCCCTGCCGTGAAATTGACTGGTCCCCGATTTACTAATCACGGTGACGATCCCGCCGTTGTAGTTGCCGTACTCAGGATCGAAATTTGTTGTCAAAACCCTGAACTGCTCAATGGAATCCAGATTCGGGATGATGGAAGTGCCGCCGTTCATGTGCTCCTGTACATCGATCCCGTTCGCCAGAAACCCGTTGGCCGACTCGCGTTGACCGTTGATGGAGAGATTGCCAGGGTTCAGGTCTCCTGATGGATCGATGCTTCCAGTCACACCCGCCATGATGACGGAGCTGGGCAACAAGGTCGATATGGGAGTCACACCCGGTTGGATCGCCAGCAGGTCGGTGTAGCTGCGTCCATTCAACGGAAGCGCCGTCATCTGCCCGCCCGATACCACCTCACCAAGGTTCGTTGCCGCAGTCTCGACTTGCACTCTGTTCTCGCTCGTGACTATTACAGTATCCGATCGTGAGCCGACGGAGAGACTGGCATCCACCCGAACCACAGAAGCTGTATCCACTGTCAGATTTGTCTTCCGCTCCGGTGTGAATCCGTTAGCTTCGACGGTGAGATCGTAGTGGCCGACCGGAAGATTGGGGAAGGTGTATAGCCCCTGCCGGTCAGAGACCGTTTGATGCGTCGTCCGCTGCGCGGTATTGACGAGCTTAAGTATCGCTCCTGCAACCACAGCACCGCTTCGGTCCGCGACTACGCCGGTGATGCTACCCCCGGTTGCCGCCCATGAGGAGACTGACACCAGCAGGAGAAAAACGACTGCCAGGACAGAGAGACTCGATCCTGGTGGAGATAGTTGGAGAAATCGATTTCGGTCGGAACACATGCGGCCTCACAATCCTGAATAGCGGGAAAGAGGCACAAAAGCTCAACGAATGATGAGCGATCGCTTCCCGTTTCCGCGCGGGGAAGTGTCACAAAACTCATCCTGGGTAGGTCTCCTGATTGACAGGTGAAGCTTCTATTCCAAGCTTCTAACTTTCCGCCTTCCCCGGTCTAAGACCGAGTGGCTAGTGGAAAGTCATCTTTTCCTGATCACAGTGGCGGGACCATGCCGGACTTACACCGGCTTCCCTTTTATGCCCTCGCGGGCACCCAAGATGCTATTACTCTAACGCAAGTTATCACATCGCCGCGCTGGAGGGTGGGTGTC
>Ga0193742_1002344_pt1 | contig 10930 bp, 13 predicted proteins | sample L2c1metaG_FD_165511 | JGI IMG/M metagenome (GOLD analysis project Ga0193742, IMG submission 165511) | Soil microbial communities from a riparian zone of the East river system, Colorado, United States - L2c1 | ecosystem: Environmental > Terrestrial > Soil > Riparian zone | place: USA: East River... | reverse complement strand
CAGAACCCCACGCCGAGTCGGGCCGCCTCCTCGAACAGCGGCTTGGTCTCGGGGCCGGGCAGCTCGGCCTCGTACCAGGCGTCGAGCGCCGGCGAGCCGTCCGGGTACCACCACCGGGGGAAGAACGTGGTGAGCGCCAGCTCGGGGAACACCACCAGGTCGGCACCCTGCGCGGCGCCCGTCTGCAGCAGCGCCACCAGCCGCTCGACCACCTCCGGCCGGGTGTCCTCCTGCTGGGTCGGCCCCATCTGGGCGGCGGCGACGGTCAAGAACCGGCTCACGCGGCACCACCTCCACCCGAAACTTCGACAGAGACGGTCGCCATAGCGCCATCTGTGTCGAAATTTCGCCTGATCGGGGTCATGCGGCCAGCTCCACCAGGACGTCGGCCAGGATCGACGTGCCCGCCTCCAGGTGCTCCGGCGCGGTGTGCTCGGCCGGGTTGTGGCTGATCCCCTTGTGGCTGGGGACGAAGATCATCCCCGTGGGGCACACCCGGGCCAGCATCTGGGCGTCGTGGCCTGCCCCCGACGGCAGCCGCAGGCACGACAGACCCTGTCGCTCCGCCCCCGCCTCCACCAGCGAGATCACCGTCTCGTCGAAGGCCACCGGCTCGAACCGGGCCAGCGAGCGCCGCGACGACACCGCCACGTCCTCCCGCACCGCCGTGTCGTCCATGAACTGCGCCAGCCGTTGCTCCGCCAGCGCCAGCTCCGACTCCGCCGTGTGTCGCAGGTCGACGGTCAGCGTCGCCGCCGCCGGCACCACGTTGACCAGGTCGGGGTGCAGGCGCAGCCGCCCGACCGTGCCCCGCAGCCCGTCGGTCTCCCGGGCGAGCCGCCGCACGTAGGTCACCACCTGGGCGGCGACGTAGGCGGGGTCGCGCCGCGACCGCATCGGCGTCGTGCCGGCGTGGTTCGACTGCCCGGCGAACGTGATCTCCTGCCACGAGATGCCCTGCACCCCGGTGACGGCGCCGATGGTCACGTCGGCCTCCTCCAGCATCGGTCCCTGCTCGATGTGCAGCTCCACGAAGGCGTACGGCACCGGCCCCGGCACGGCGGCGTCGCCGGCCCAGCCGATGCGGTCGAGCTCGTCGCCCAGCCGGGCGCCGTCGATGGCGACGACGTCGAGCGCGTCCTCCAGCCCCAGCCCGCCCACGTACACCAGGCTGCCCAGCATGTCGGGGGCGAAGCGGCTGCCCTCCTCGTCGGTGAAGAAGGCGACGGCGAGGGGCCGCCGGGTGGTGACGCCGGCGTCGTCGAGCGCCCGCATCACCTCGAGGCCCGCCAGCACCCCCAGCGTGCCGTCGTAGCGGCCCCCGGTGCGGACGGTGTCGATGTGGCTGCCGGTCATCACCGGCTCGGCCCCGGCGTCGGTGCCGGCCCGCAGCGCCACCACGTTGCCGATCCGGTCGACCCGCACGTCGAGCCCCAGCGCCCGCATCCAGCCGACCACCAGCTCGCGGCCGCCGGCGTCGTCGTCGGTGAGCGCCAGCCGGCAGTTGCCGCCGTCCCCGGTGGAGCCGACCTCGGCCAGCGCCTCCAGGTCGGCCAGCAGCCGGTCCAGGACGATCTTCACGCCGGACATCCCTACCCCCAGCTAGACCAGGTCCCACGGGCGGACCGGGACGCGCGTCACGTCGACGCCCGACGCGGCCCGGATCGCGGCGGCGATCGCGGCGGTGGAGGAGATCGTCGGCGGCTCGCCCACGCCCTTCGCGCCCAGCGGCGCCCCCGGCTCGGGCTGCTCGATGCAGGTGGCCAGCACCTCGGGCATGTCGGCGATCGTGGGGATCAGGTAGTCGGTGAAGCTCGGGTTCCGCACGATCCCGTCGTCGATCACCATCTCCTCCATCACCGCCAGCCCGACGCCCTGGGCGATGCCGCCCTCGATCTGGCCCAGCAGCTGCACGGGGTGCAGCACCCGGCCGACGTCCTGGGCGGTGGCGATCTGCACGACCCGCACCAGGCCCAGGTCGACGTCCACGTCGACCACGGCCCGGTGGGCGGCGAACACGAAGCTGACGTCGGCGTCGCCCTGGCCCCAGCGGTCGAGCGGCTTGGTCTGCTCGTGGTGGTGGACCGCGGTGGCCTCGAACACGGCGTCGCCGGCGGCCTCCGCCACCCCGACGTCGACGGCACCGTCGTCCGACACGATGCGCCCGTCGTCGGTGGCCGTGAGCGTCGAAGCGTCGACCTCCAGCCGGTCGGCCAGCGCCACCCGCACCTGGTCGGCCACCTGCTGGCACGCCAGGAGCACCGCCCCGCCCGACATCCACGTCTGCCGTGATGCCGACGACGATCCCGCGGAGCCCACCGACACCGTGTCGGCCTGGTCGAGCACGGCATCGTCGCAGCCCAGCGTCGTCCTCGCGATCTGGCCGGCGAGGGTGACGAAGCCCTGGCCCACCTCGGCGACGGCGCAGGAGATGGTGGTCACGCCCGCCTCCAGGTGCACCTTGGCCTCGGAGTCGTCGTCGAACCCCTCGCTGTAGAGGAGGTTCTTGTAGCCGACGGCGAAGCCGACGCCCCGATGGACCCGGTCGGAGTCGGCCGTACGACCCAGGCCACCGGGCAGCTCCAGCCACTCGGCGCCGTCGTCGAGCGGTGCCGGGAGAGGGTGGGCGGCGGCGGCCCGGATGCACTCGGCGACCGGCGCCGTCCCGGTGATCACCTGGCCGGTGGGCAGCGTGTCGCCGGTGCGCAGGGCGTTGCGCAGGCGCAGCTCGAAGGGGTCGATGCCGAGCACCTGGGCCAGCCGGTCCATCTGGGCCTCGTGGCCGAAGCACACCTGCACCGCCCCGAACCCCCGCATCGCCCCGCACGGCGGGTTGTTGGAGCGCACCACCGCGGCGTCGACCACCACGTTGGGCACCCGGTAGGGGCCGGGGGCGAAGCGGGCGGCGTTGGAGATCACCGCCCACGACGACGAGGCGTACGCGCCGCCGTCGAGCAGCAGCTCGGCCTCCACCTTCACCAGCTCGCCCTCGGCGGTGGCGTGGTGGCGGTAGCGCATGCGGGCCGGATGCCGGTGGACGTGGCCGACGAACGACTCGTCCCGCGGGTAGCTCATCTTCACCGGCTTGCCCGACCGCAGGGCCAGCAGGCAGGCGTGCACCTGCAGGCTGATGTCCTCGCGGGCGCCGAACGCCCCGCCGACGCCACCCAGGTGGAGCCGCACCTTCTCGGCCGGTAGCCCCAGGCAGGCGGCGACCTGCTTCTGGTCCTCGTGGAGCCACTGGGTGGCGACCCACAGGTCGACGCCGCCCTCGCCGTCGGGGATCGCCAGGCCCGACTCGGGGCCGAGGAACGCCTGGTCCTGCATCCCGACCTCGTAGGTGCCCTCGACCATGACGTCGGCGGTGGCCTCGGCGTCGCCGTGGCGCAGGGTGATCTTGCGGACCACGTTGCCGTCGGGGTGGATCGACGGGGTCACGGGGTCGAGCGCCGCGGCCGGGTCGACCAGGGGGTCGAGCACGTCGTAGTCGACCACGATCGCCTCGACGGCCTGCCGGGCCGTGTCGGGGTGGTCGGCGGCGACGACGGCGATCGCCTCGCCCACGTAGCGCACCACGTCGGCGGCCAGCACCGGCTGGTCGGTGCTGATGAGCCCGAAGTTGGGGACGCCGGGCACGTCGGCGGCGGTCAGCACGCAGGTCACCCCGGGGATGGCCAGCGCCGCGGCGGTGTCGACGGAGCGGACCCGGGCGTAGGGGTGCGGCGACCGCAGGGTGCTGCCCCACAGCATCCCGTCGGCGTGTAGGTCGGAGGCGAAGGCGAAGCGGCCCTGCACCTTGGGGGTGCCGTCGGGGCGCACGGGGCTGTCGCCCACGCGGCCGCCCTGTTTGGGCGCCGTGGTGCGGGTGGCGACATCGGTCATGACAGGGAGTCCTCGCTCCGCCCGTTCGCAGGTAAGGGAACCCGCCGGTCGACGACCACCCGCTCGATGGCGTCGACGATGCGGCCGTAGCCGGTGCAGCGGCACAGGTTGCCGGCGAGGGCTTCCCGCACCTGGAGCGGCGCCGGGTCGGCCTCGCGGGCCAGGAGCTGGTGGATCGCCACCACGAACCCGGGCGTGCAGAACCCGCACTGCACCCCGCCGGCCTCGACCATCGCCCGCTGCACGTCGGTCAGCAGCCCGTCGGCCGGCTCCGACGCGGCGGGCGCCAGGCCCTCCACCGTCACCACCTCGCAGTCGGCGGCGGCCGCGCCCAGCTCCAGGCAGGCGCACACCAGCTCGCCGTCGAGCAGCACCGAGCACGACCCGCACTCGCCCTGCTCGCAGGCGTTCTTCGCACCCGGCAGCCCCAGCCGCTCGCGCAGCACGTAGAGCAGGCTCTCCCCGGCCAGGGCGTCGTCGACCCGTCGCACCACCCCGTTCACGGTGAGCTGGAAACCGCTCATGCGTCTGCTCCGTCGGTCGCGTCGTTGCGCCCGGGAGCGACGGTAGTCATGTCAGGGCTCGTTCCACCGCTCGGCGGGCGAGGACGGCGACGGCGTGGCGGCGGTAGCCGGCGGGTGCCCGATGGTCGTCGATGGCCCGGGCGGCGCTGGCCATGTGCATGCCGAAGCGCTCGGCGACCGATGCGCTGCGCACCCGGCCGACCCGCCAGTCGACCTGGCTCGACAGCCACGCCTCGGTGCGGCGGTCGCGGATCGGCACCGGCCCGACGGAGCCCAGCGCGCACGTGACCCGCTGGCGGGTGGGGTCGACCACGAGGGCGCAGCTGGCGACGGCGATCACCATGGCGTTGCGCACGCCGATCTTGAGGTACTCCTGTGGCCCGGAGGCCACCGGGATCCGCACGGCAGCCACCAGCTCACCCGGCGACAGCGACGTCATCTTCGGTCCGACGAGGAAGTGGTCGAGGGCGATCGTGCGACGCCCGGAGGCCGACACCAGCTCCACCCGGGCGTCGAGCGCGGCGAGCACCGGGAGCGTGTCGCCGGCCGGGGAGGCCGTGCCGATGTTGCCGCCGACGGTGCCGGTGTTGCGGATCTGGGGGCTGCCGACGGTGCGCGCCGCCTGCGCCAGGCCGGGAGCCAGCTCCCGCAGCTCGCTGTGGAGCAGGGTGGCGTAGGTGGTGCCGGCACCGATGACCAGGTCGTCGCCGTCGCGCCGCCAGCTGCGCAGCTCCTCGACGCGGCGCAGGCTGAGCACCCGTTCGGGCCGTCGGGCTCCGGCGTTCACGCCGACCATGAGGTCGGTTCCACCCGCGAGGATCGTGGTGGAGGGGTCCTCCGCCAGAGCACGCAGCGCATCGTCGAGCCGAGTGGGAGTGAGGACCGTCACGATGTCAGGTTTCCCCAGTTCTACGAACTGTTGAATGCCAGTCCGTTACCAGTTCGTGAACCTGGTCACTTGGGGGTGTCGGGCGCGTCCTTTGCGTCCGTGGCGCCCTCGGGACCGGGCTCTTGGGTCGGAGGGGCGTCGCGCTTGCCGCGATCGAAGATGCGGCCGATGCCCCGCATGAACCGTGCGATCGGCTCGGGGAAGATGCCGGGTTCACCCTCGACGATGCCGTGCTGCATAGCGACCATTCTCCCACGTCAGGTGGGAAAGCGTCAGCGCGGGCGGTGATCGGTGCCGCGGCCGGGGGTGATGAACAGGGCGACCGACGGTTCGTGGACGTCGGCGGTGTGCCAGGCGCCCTTGGGGTTCACCACCGCCTGGCCGGCCCGGAGCGGGACGCGGGACACCTCGCCGTCGACCTCCTGGAAGAGGTCGATCCGGCCCGACACGAGCACCACCACCTCCTCGCCGGCGGGGTGTCGCTCCCAGCTCGTCCACGACTCGGACTGCTCGAACATCACCACCATCCGGCCCTCGTCGCCGTCGTCGGCGAAGCGGGTGACGTAGGCGTCGAGGGATTCGGGGTCCCACGAGAAGTCGGGCAGCGGTGTGGCCTGCGCCCCGAGCCCGAGGTGGAGTGCGGCACCGGCGATGAGGTCCACGGGATCGTCCATGTCGACGACCGTACGGGCCGTCGGCGCCACCGCCTAGGACGAATGTGACCCCCGCATGTCGGCCGCTCTGGACAGAACCGCCGGCGGGCTGCACACTCCTGACATGGGTGAAGAGCCGTCCGAAGAGCCGGCCGTTCCTGACATTCCGATCGCGTCACCGGGGGCGGCGTCCGAACCGCTCCCGGCGTTCGCGTCCGCCCACGCGGCGGTGCTGGCGGTGGAGTCGGCACCGGTGCTCGACTCGGTTCCCCGCCCGAAGCGGGAGCCCGAGCAGCCGCCCGAAACGCGGCGCAGCCGGGTGCGCCGGCAGCGCGTGCTCATCGGCGACACCCGCCGCAACGGTCGCTACCTGCGGGCCACCTGGCACGCCGAGGGCCGCATGTTCGTGCTCAGCACGTGGACCGACGAGCTGTGCACCGGTGCGGTGCGCATCCCGGTGCAGAAGGCGCCGGAGCTGATCAACCTGCTGTCCGACGGCCTGGGCGACGCGCTCGACCCACGGCCCGTGGAGCCCCGCCAGCCGTCGCCCATGGCGTCGGCCCAGGTGCAGGTGCTGGGCATGAAGGCCCGCTTCCTGCGTTGGATGCGGACCGGCTCGGCCCATCTGACCACGGCGCTCCGGGCCCGCGAGGTGTCGACCCTCGCCAGGGTGCAGGAGCACCGCCGCCGCTCCGGCCAGCCGACCGCCGACGACTGACGCTCAGCCGAACACCCGAACACCCGAAACCTCGACAGAGCGGGTGGCCAGAGAGCCAGCTGTGTCGAAGTTTCGGTTCTAGTCGAGGCCCTGGAGGCGGGCTGAGGCGACCCGGTGGCGGCGGAGGATGTCGTCCACGCCGGTCGCCTGCAGCTCGCCCGACTCGACCACCGGGCGTCCCGCCACCACCGTGTGGTGGGCGGCCACCGGGCCGCAGCGCAGCCACGCCTCCACGGGGTCGCTGAGCGCCCCGGCGAACGCCAGCCCGTCGAGCTTCCAGGCCACCAGGTCGGCGGCCGCCCCCGGCGCCAGGACGCCCAGCTCGCCCAGCCGGCCCAGGCAGGCCGCGGAACCCCGGGTCCCCAGCGTCAGGGCGTCCCGGGCGGTGAACGCCGTCGGCCCGCCCCGCTGGCGGGCGAGCAGTAGGGCGTTGCGTGACTCCATCCACAGCGACGCCGAGTCGGTCGACGAGGAGCCGTCGCAGCCCAGTCCCACCGGCACGCCGGCGGCCGCGTAGTCGGTCACGGGGGCGATCCCGCCGCCGCCGATCATCATGTTGGAGCTGGGGCAGTGGGCGACCCCGGTGCCCCACTCGCCCATGCGGGCGATCTCGGCCTCGTTCGGGTAGATGCAGTGCGCCACCCAGGTCCGGTCGCCGGCCCAGCCGCAGTCCTCGAAGTGCTCCAGCGGGCGCCGGCCGTAGGTCTCCAGGCAGTACGTGTCCTCGTCGGGGTCCTCGGCCAGGTGGGTGTGCAGGCGGACGTCGAGGCGCTCGGCCAGCTCGGCGGTGCGCCGCATCAGGTCGGGCGTCACCGAGAACGGCGAGCACGGGGCCAGGGCGACCCGCACCATGGCGCCCGGCGTCGGGTCGTGGTGCGTGGCGACGGCCTCCTCGGAGGCGGCGAGGATCGTGTCGTCGTCCTGGACGACCGAGTCGGGCGGGAGGCCACCGTCCTTCTCCGAGAGCGACATCGACCCCCGGGTGGGGTGGAAGCGCATCCCCAGCTCCCGGGCCGCGGTGATCTCGGCCGAGAGCAGGTCGCCGCCGTCGGCGGGGTGGACGTAGAGGTGGTCGGTCGACGTGGTGCACCCGCCCAGCGCCAGCTCGGCCAGGCCCACCCAGGCCGACAGGTACGACGCCTCCTCGTCGAGCAGCGCCCAGCGGGGGTAGAGGGTGGTGAGCCAGTCGAACAGCGACGCCGCCGTGGCGGGCCGGTAGGCGCGGGTGAGGTTCTGGTAGATGTGGTGGTGGGTGTTGACCAGGCCCGGTGTCACCAGGCAGCCGTCGGCCCGGAGGGTCCTGGTCGCTGCCGGGGGAGCGTCGTCGCGGCCTCCGAGCGCCGTCACGAAGCCGCCGGCGCAGGCCACCCAGCCGCCGGCCAGCTCCCGCCGCTCGTCGTCCATGGTGACGACCAGGTCGGCCCCGGTGACCAGCAGGTCGACGGTGTCGGGGGTGTCGGTGACGTCGCTCATGACGCCAGCCAAGCATCGATGCCGGTGAGGATCCGCGTCGACACAGTCTCGACCACAGCGACTCACCCGCGCTCGAGTTGGAGTGAGACGCGGGTGGCACCGGCATCCATCGCGGCGCGGAGGACGGCGTCGACGGCGGTGAGGACGGTGGCGTCGTCGCCCGACATCGAGGTGCCGAAAGGGCCGAACTGGACGGTGAGGCCGGCAGCGACCGCGGCGTCGACGGCGGCCTGGACGTGGGGCCCGGGCGAGCCGTCGACGAAGGGCTCCACCGTGAACTCGGCGTGCAGGGTCATGGGTCGTTCACCGCGTTGAGGTAGTTGTAGACCGTGAAGCGGCTGACGCCAAGGGCGTCGGCCACCTCCTCGACCGCCTTGCGCAGCTGGAAGGCGCCGCGCTGGTCGAGCAGCTGCACCGCCCGCTGCTTGTCCACCCGCGACAGGTCGCCCAGCCGGGCCCCCAGCTCGGCCTCGACGGCGACGATCATCCGGTCGAGCGTGCCATGGACGCCCGGCAGCCGCAGCCCGCCGACCAGCACGCCCTCCCACTCCAGCGGGATGTCGCCGCCACGCACCCGCGACGCCGTCACCAGCGTCGCCCCCAGCGCCTCCGCCACGGGCTCGAGCGCCACAAGGAGGGGATGTCGGCTCGCCACGGGCGGCAAGCGTACCGACGGCCGGTCGACCCTCAGGCCAGCCGGCCGACGTCGAGCACGGCACCCGCCCGGGCTCACCCCGGGTGGCGTCATCGGCGCCTCCGGCGAGTTCACGCCGACGCAACGAAGAGGCAACCGCCGTGTGACCGAGCGCGGGCAGAGTGCTCGGCGTGGCCATGGTCGGCGAGCCCGTACCCCCCGAGACGGTCCTGCACGCCGACATGGCCATCTTCGCAAAGATGGCCCCCGACGACATGGCCATGGTCTCCGAGACGCCCCAGTGGGACGCCGTCGCAACCCCCCCCGAGTTGCGCGGCGGACCACTGGGCGTCGAGGTCCAGGGCCGGGCCTGCGTCGTCGCCCGCCTCGACGAGGTCGCGCTGTTCGAGGACCGCTGCCTCCGGCGACTCGACCTGGAGCCTCGGCCGAGATGAGGGAGCTGCTCGACGACCTCGACAAGTGGCGTCGCGAGCAGGTTCGAGTGGCATTGGCGCGGGTGGTGGAGCTGGACGGTCCCGGTCCCCGGGCGCCGGGCGGGGCGATGGCGGTGAACGAGCGGGGCGAGGTGGCCGGCTCGGTGTCGGGCGGGTGCGTGGAGGGCGCGGTCGTCGCCGAGGCCCTCCGGGTGCTCAAGTCGGGCCGGCCCAAGCTCGTCACGTTCGGCTACAGCGACGACCAGGCGTACTCGGTCGGCCTCAGCTGCGGCGGTCGGATCCACATCTTCCTGGAGCCGCTCGATTGGTGAGCCCCATCCGTCGTCGCAGGTGACGCAGCAGGGGCTGCGGAACAGCTACGGTCGGGCCGGGACGTTCGAGGGGGAGACCGCGAGGGTGAGCACCGCCCATCTTGGAGCCCAGCAGGCGACGGCGGGGGCGTTCCGTCACGAGGCTTTTCTGTACAGCGGTGTGGACGAGTTCGTGTCGGTGGCCCGCTCGTACGTGTTGGGCGGCCTCGCCGACGACATGCCGGTGCTGGTGCTGCTCACCGGCGAGAAGCTCGAGCTGCTGCAGGCGCAGCTGCCCCAGGACCCGCGCCTCTACTTCGCCGACATGGGGGTGGTGGGCCGCAACCCGGCCCGCATCATCCCGCTCTGGTACGACTTTGTGGCCTCCTTCCAGTCGCGGCCCCGCCCGCTGCGGGGGCTGGGGGAGCCCTTCGGCCAGCCCCGGGCGGCGCCGGAGCACGACGAGTGCGAGCTGCACGAGTCGCTCCTCAACCTGGCCTTCGCGGCCTTCCCGTCGTTCTGGCTGCTGTGCGCCTACGACGCCGGGTCGCTGCGCACCCGGGTGGTCGAGCAGGCCCGCTGCAACCACCCGTACATCCTCGAGGGCGGGGCGCACCGGGCCAGCGTCGAGTACCGCGACATCACGTCGTCGCCCAACCCCTTCGGCAACCCGCTGGCCGACCCGCCCAACGACGCCTTCCGCATGGAGTTCGGCATCGGTCAGCTGCGGGTCCTGCGGACGTTGGCGGCGCACTACCTGGGCCTCACCGGGCTCGACCGCGAGCGCATGGACGACCTGGTCCTCGCCATCAACGAGGTGGCCACCAACAGCGTCCAGCACGCCGGCGGCCACGGGACCCTGCGCATCTGGCAGGAGGGCCCCACCGTGCTGTGCGAGGTGCGCGACGACGGCTACATCACCGACCCCCTCGTGGGCCGCCGCACCCCCGGCTTCGGCGACGAGGCCAGCCGCGGCTTCTGGGTGGTCAACCAGCTCTGCGACCTCGTCCAGGTCCGCTCCTCGCCCGCCGGCACCATCGTCCGCATGCACGTCCGCCTCTGAGTTCGTTCTTTGAAGGAAAACGCCCCAGATAGGGTCGTTTCCCTTCAAAGACGGGAGTTGCGCCGCTGTGCGACGACGTCGAGCAACTCCCGTCGGACAGCGGCTCGTGCCTTGACGAGCCGGGTGTACGTGTAGCGAAGAGGCAGCCAACCGGCGAGCACGAGTCGGTTCTGCCGCTCCAGATCGCCGTCGAGCGCCGCCCGGGTTGCGTGCACCTCGAGCCCGTCGATCTCGACTGCCACCTTCACCTCGGGCAGGGCGAAGTCGAGCACGTACCGGTGACCGTCCACGGTGACGGGGTGTTGGTAGGCGAGGTGGATCCCGGTCTCTGCAGCGATCGCAGCGAACA
>Ga0193742_1002343_pt1 | contig 10934 bp, 9 predicted proteins | sample L2c1metaG_FD_165511 | JGI IMG/M metagenome (GOLD analysis project Ga0193742, IMG submission 165511) | Soil microbial communities from a riparian zone of the East river system, Colorado, United States - L2c1 | ecosystem: Environmental > Terrestrial > Soil > Riparian zone | place: USA: East River... | reverse complement strand
CCGGTTCGACCTGAAGACCACGTTGCGCCCGGCGATCACGGTGGCGGACAAGGGTTTCGTCGTAGACGAGGCGTTCAACGAGCAGACCGCCGACAACGCCGAGCGGTTCAGCCAGTTCACCTCGACAGCCGAGCTGTTCCTGCCCGGCGGCGCGCCGCCCGCGGTCGGCTCCGTGCTGCGCAACCCGGATCTCGCCGACACCTACCGGGAGATCGCCAAGAAGGGCACCGACGCGTTCTACGGCGGGCCGATCGGCGCGGACATGGTCGAGACGGTGACCAACCCGCCGCTGATCCCGGACCCGACGCTCGACCCGCCGCAGGGCCTGATGGCTCTCGACGACGTCGCCGCCTACCAGGCGATCGACCGCGACCCGACGCACGTGCGGTACCGCGGCCTGGACGTCTACGGCATGGCACCGCCGTCCAGCGGCGGCATCACCGTCGGCGAGGCGCTGAACATCCTCGAAGGCTCCGATCTGTCCACAATGGAGCCGACGCAGGCGCTGCACCACTACTTGGAGGCGAGCCGGCTCTCCTTCGCCGACCGCAACCGCTACATCGGCGACTCGGACTTCGTCGACGTACCGCAGGACGCCCTGCTGTCCGACGAGTTCGCCGCGCGGCGGGCGTGTCTGATCGACCCGGCGCAGGCGATGCGGAGCCCGATCCCACCCGGCGACCCGACCGGCGCCGGCGACTGCGGCACGGCGACGCCGGCGTCGGCTCCGGTCAACGAGGGTGACCACACCAACCACTTCGTCGTCAGCGACCTGTGGGGCAACGTGGTGTCCTACACGAACACCATCGAGCAGCTCGGCGGTAGCGGGATCACCGTGTCCGATCGCGGCTTCCTGCTCAACAACGAGCTGACTGACTTCAACTTTGCGCCGACCCAGGGCGAGGCGCCCGACCCGAACCTGCCGGCGCCGGCCAAGCGGCCGAGGTCGAGCATGTCGCCGACGATCGTGCTCCAGGACGGCAAGCCGTTCCTGGCGGTCGGCTCGCCCGGCGGCGCGACGATCATCACGACCGTGCTGCAGATCCTGGTGAACCGGCTCGACCTCGGGATGACCCTGCCGGAGGCGCTCGCCGCGCCGCGGGCCACGCAGCGCAACGCGGCCAAGACCGAGGCGGAGCCGGCGTTCCTCGCCCTGGACACCACCACGGGACTCGAGGCGCTCGGCCACCAGTTCACCGAGCGCTCCAGCATCGGGGTCGCCGCCGGCCTGGAATTCCTCAAGCACGGCAAGGTGCTGGCGGTCGGCGAGCCCACCCGCCGCGGCGGCACCTCAGCCGCGGTCGTGCTGCCGGTGCCGTAGATGGCACGACGCGACAAGCTCACCGGCAAGGAGAAGTTCCTGCTCTTCTGGGGCCACCGGGTCCCGGCGGACGGCTCGGTCGGCAACTGGTGCCTGAGCCAGTGGGCGCCCCGGCCGTTCACCGTCGACGGCGTGCGGTACCCGACGGCCGAGCACTACATGATGGTTGGCAAGGCACGGCTGTTCGGCGACGAGGCGCGCGCCGACCAGGCGCTCGCTGCCAGGTCACCGGCGGAGGCGAAACGGCACGGCCGCGCGGTCACCGGCTTCGACGAGCGGCGCTGGGTGGCCGAGCGCGAGCGGATCGTGTTCGAGGCCAACTTCGCGAAATTCGACCAGCACGACGACCTGCGGGCCTTCCTGCTCGGCACCAGGAAGAAGGTGCTCGTCGAGGCCAGCCCGGCCGACCGGGTGTGGGGCATCGGCCTGGCCGCGGACCACCAACACGCCACGGTGCCGAGCCGGTGGCGCGGGCTGAACCTGCTGGGCTTCGCGCTCGTGGACGTCCGGGCCGCACTCGCCGGCAAGCGATGAATGACGCTTTCATCGCACTCAGCGCGATGAAAGCGTCATTCATCGCAGGTGGGCGACGACCACGCTCTGGTTGTCCTCCGGCTGTCCAGTTCTGCGGTGTTGGCCACATCGAGGCCGGTCAGGTCGGTTACCGGCCAGTACGCTGAAGCCCTGCCGTGCGCTCTCGCCGATGGAGGTGCTCATGCCGTATCCGACCGATGACGAGCGGGACCGCCCGTGGGTGATGCGGACCTATGCCGGGCACTCGTCGGCGGCCGCGTCCAACGAGCTCTACCGGCGCAACCTCGCCAAGGGGCAGACCGGGCTCTCGGTCGCGTTCGACCTGCCGACACAGACCGGCTACGACCCCGACCACGTGCTCTCCCGCGGCGAGGTCGGCAAGGTGGGCGTGCCGGTCAGCCACATCGGCGACATGCGGCAGCTCTTCGACGGCATCCCGCTCGCCGAGGCGAACACCTCGATGACCATCAACGCCACCGCCATGTGGCTGTTCGCGCTCTACGTGACTCTCGCCAAGGAGCAGGCCGAGGCGCAGGTGAGCGATTGGCACGAGGTGGTCGGCAAGCTGGCCGGCACCACGCAGAACGACATCATCAAGGAGTACCTGTCCCGCGGCACGTACGTCTTCCCGCCGGAGCCGAGTCTGCGACTCATCACCGACATGGTCGCCTGGACGGTGGCCAACGTGCCGAAGTGGAACCCCACCAACATCTGCAGCTACCACCTGCAGGAGGCGGGCGCGACGCCGGTGCAGGAGGTCGCCTACGCCATGTGCACGGCGATAGCCGTGCTGGACGCGGTGCGCGACTCCGGCCAGGTGGCCGAGGACGACCTCGGTGAGGTGGTCGCGCGGATCTCCTTCTTCGTCAACGCCGGTGTCCGGTTCGTCGAGGAGATGTGCAAGATGCGCGCCTTCGCGCGGCTGTGGGACGAGGTCACCCTCGACCGGTACGGCGTGACCGATGCGCGCAAACGCCGGTTCCGCTACGGCGTGCAGGTGAACTCGCTCGGACTGACCGAGGCGCAGCCGGAGAACAACGTGCAGCGCATCGTGTTGGAGATGCTTGCCGTGACACTGTCTCGCGACGCGCGGGCCAGGGCGCTGCAGCTGCCGGCGTGGAACGAGGCGCTCGGCCTGCCCCGGCCGTGGGACCAGCAGTGGGCGCTGCGCATGCAGCAGGTGCTCGCCTTCGAGACGGATCTGCTGGAGTACGAGGACATCTTCGCCGGCTCCACGGTCATCGAGTCCAAAGTGGACGAGATCGTGGCGGGTGCCAGGGCGGAGATCCAGCGGGTGCAGGAGATGGGCGGCGCGGTCGCCGCCGTGGAGACCGGCTACATGAAGACCCAGCTGGTCGGCTCGCTCGCCGAGCGGCGTCGCCGGATCGAGGCCGGCGAGGCGGTGGTGGTGGGCGTCAACCGGTTCGACACCACCGAGTCGAGCCCCCTCGAGGGCGAGGGGACCATCGAGACGATCAAGCCGGAGGTCGAGCAGGCGGGTGTCGAGGCGATCAAGCGGTGGCGCGAGCAGCGTGACCAGTCCGAAGTGGACAAGGCGCTGGAGGTGCTCGGTACCGCCGCACGGTCCGACGAGAACCTCATGGAGGCCACGCTGGACTGCGCGCGGGCCGGTGTCACCACCGGTGAGTGGGCCGGTGCGCTGCGCGAGGTGTTCGGCGAGTACCGGGCGCCGACCGGGGTGTCCGGTGCGTCGGCTGGTGGGGAGGCGGCCGCCGACCTGGCCGACGTGCGGGACCGGGTGCGCGCGCTCGGCGAGGAGCTCGGCGGGCGACTGCGGATGCTGGTCGGCAAGCCCGGCCTCGACGGCCACTCCAACGGCGCGGAGCAGATCGCCGTACGCGCTCGCGACGTCGGCTTCGAGGTGGTCTACCAGGGCATTCGGCTGACCCCGAAGGAGATCGTCGCGGCGGCCGTGCAGGAGGGCGTGCACGTGGTCGGGCTGTCGATCCTGTCCGGCAGCCATCTGGCCGTGGTGCCCGACGTGGTCGACGGGCTGCGCGCGGCCGGCGCGGACGACGTGCCCGTGGTGGTCGGCGGCATCGTGCCGCCCGCCGACGCACGGCTGCTCGTCGACCACGGGGTGGCTAGGGTGTTCACGCCGAAGGACTACGAGCTGACCGAGATCATGAACGAGATCGTCGATGTCGTCCGCGCGGCACACCAGGGCGGCGCTACCTCGGAGTGATCGATGGCAGTGTGGACACGACGTGACGTTCTCCGACTGTCCACTGTGGTCATCGCGGGCGGAGTGGGCGCCGGCTGCGTCTCGACGGTCGGCGGTACGCCGCGGGCGTTGCCGCACGGCTCCGACGACGGCCCGGATCCCGTCCCGAAGCGCGACTTGGTGCGGATCGCGGTGCTCGGCGACAACGAGCCGGACTCCTATAAGGACGAGTCGGGACAGATCACCGGCCAGGTTCCCGAGGTGGCGCGCGCCGTGCTCGACCGGCTGGGTGTGTCCAAGGTGGAGCTCGTGCTCGTCGACGTGCCGGACAAGGCCCTGGTGATGCTCACGGCCGGGCAGGTGGATCTGCTCGGCGGCCTGGTCGTGCGACCGGAGGCGTGCGAGGGCGTGGACTTCTCGCCACCGGACCACATCCTGCGCGACGCGTTGCTGGTGCCCACGGGCAATCCCAAGGGGCTCAAGTCCTTCACCGATGTTGCCGCCACCGGCGCGCGGATCGCCGTGACGACCGGGTCCACCGGGCGGGAGAAGGCGCAGCGGGCTGGGGTGGCCCCGAGCCAGATCGTGGAGTTCGGGTTCGCCGAGATGATTCCGGCGGTCGCCGCCGGCGCGGTGGACTGTGGCTACTACCTCGAGACCGTGCTGCGGGCCTTGGCGGCGGACGAGGCGGCGGTCGAGGTGACGCCGGGGTTCGTCCCGGCGGGGGAGCAGCCGGTGATCATCGCCTTCGGCTACGCCAAGGGCTCCGACCTCGCAGGGGACTTCGACGCCGCCCTGCTCGACCTGCAGGAGAGCGGGGAATGGCTGCGGATCTCCAAGCGGTTCGGCTACGACGACAAGGATCTTGCCGACGAGGACGTCAGCATCGAGAAAGCCTGCGCGGGCTGACGATCCCTTGGCGGGCACTAGCATCCGCGAGATGACGTCGAGCCGCCGCCAGGTCCTGCGCTCCGCCGCGGTCGTCGCGGCCGCCGCCGTCGCCGGGTGCACCTCGGACAAGACTGGTCCGCCGCAGCCGACCGTGGTCTCGACCGAGTTCGGGCCGACGGGCCAGCTGGGACGGAAGGCACGGCCGGTGCGGCTGGGTGTCGCCGTGAACCAGGCGCCGTTCTCCTACAGCGAGAACGATGGGTGGACGGGCGAGGTCCCGGAGGTCGCGAAGGCCGTGCTGGGGAAGATCTCCTGGGTCTCCGACGTCGAGGTGACGCTGGTGATGCAGCCCGAGGCGCTGCTGCGCGCGTTGGCGAACGAGGAGGTCGATCTGACCGGTGGGCTGGCGGTCACCCCGGACGTCTGTGACTACGCGGATTGGTCGGTCCCCGATCATGTGGTCAACATGGCACTCGCCGTGGTCAAGGAGAATCCCAAGCAGCTCACGACGTTCGACGACGTGGTCAGCTTCGGCGCGACGCTCGCGGTGATCCGGGACTCGCCGGAACACCAGTACGCACTGACGGCGGGCGTGCCGTCGACCAACCTGCGGCCGGTGGACACGACCGGCATCGGTGGCCTGCTCACCGCCGTGTCTGATAGCGAGGCCGACTGCGCCCTCAGCGACGACGTCACAATGCGCTATCTGGTTCGGACGGGAAGTTACCAAGGGCGGCTCGTGGTGCGGCCGATCCAGCCGTCCGGAGTGGATCCACGGATGGTCGCCTTCGGCTTCCGTAAGGACGACGCTGAGCTGCGTGAGTCGTTCGACCGGGCGCTCACCGAGCTGCGTGAGAACGGTGCCTGGCTGAAGATCGCGAAGACGTTCGACTTCGTCCAGGACAACGTGCCGGAAGCGGACAGCACCGTCGAGAAAGCCTGCGGGCGATGACGATCGGGGCGCTAGCATCCCGGGGATGAGTTCCACCCGTCGAACCTTTCTCAGTCTCGTCGGCGCCGCGGTCGTCGCAGGTTGCACGAAGCAGGTCGCCGGGACACCGGGCAGCGCGCCGGACTGGAAAGCGCCGAAGGTCGACTTCGATGGCCCGGTCAGGATCGGGCTGGCCGAGTACCGGCCCTACGCGTACGCCGACGACGACGGCGAAGTGACCGGCCAGGTGCCGGAGATCGCCAAGGCCGTCCTGAAGAAGCTCGGGGTCACCGACGTCAAGCCGGTGTTACTGCCGTTCGACACCCTCGTGTCCACGCTGGACTCGGCGGAAGTCGACCTGGTCGGCGGACTGGGTGTCAACCAGAACCGCTGCGAACAGGTGGATTGGTCGGTGCCGGACCACGTGGTCTATACCGCGCTCGCCGTGCCCGCGGGGAACCCCAAAGGGCTCAAGACGTTCGCTGAGGTGATCAGCTCCGGTGCCCGGCTGGGGGTGGCGGAGGCGACGCAGGAGGCGACCATCGCGCGCGAGGCCGGCGTGCCGTCGGAGAACCTGGTGGAGCTGCCGGATCCCGTGATGATGATGCACGCGTTGGCCCTCGGCGACCTGGACTGCGCCGCCTTCGACGACGTCTCGCTGCGCGATCTCGTGACGACCGAGAGCGACGGCGCCGACCTGGAGGTGCTGCGCGGCTTCACCACCGACGGCACGCCACCGTGGATCTTCGCCTTCGCGTTCCGCACGGGAGATGACCGGCTGCGGGAGCCGTTCGACACGGCGCTCACCGAGCTGCACGACAGTGGGGAGTGGCTCGAGATCGCCGAGAAATTCGAGTTCGTCGAGCGGAACCTGCCGGAAGCGGACACCAGCGTCGACGAGGCTTGCGGCCGGTAGCCCGTCCGCCGCTAGTCTTCGGCTATCGCGTCTGCGACGGCGTCCGCGACGGGGCTCGTGCCGATGGTGGCCAGTCCCCAATTCGTGGTGCGCGCCAACCGGAATTCTTGGTTTCGGTCTGGTAACAGCCTTCATGATCAACGTAGCGGCCTTTGACCAGGGCAGCGCGTGGCCCTACGTTCGGTGCGCGGCCGACGAGTATCCGAAACGTTGTGACTTGGCGAATACGAGGCGACACGATGTCGGGCAAGAGCTGGACTAGACGGGATTTCTTCCGACGATCCGGTGCACTGGGAACCCTTGCTGTGGTGGGTGGCGGACTGAGCGTCGCGACTGGCTGCAGCCGGGTTTCCCTCGGCGACGAACCCAACGGAGGTACCCTGCTGGACCGGTTGCGAGATGCCGGTGAGGTCAAGATCGGGTTCGCCAACGAATCTCCGTACAGCTTCATCAACTCCGACGCGGAAATCACCGGAGAAGCGGCGGAACTCGCCAAAGCGATCTTCCGAAATCTCGGCGTCGACAAGATATTGCCGATCCAATCCGAGTTCGGCACGCTCATCCCCGGTCTCAAGGTCGGCCTGTTCGACGTGATCGGCGCGGGTATGTTCGTCACGCCGGAGCGCTGTGCCGAGGTGCTGTTCACCAACCCGGACTACGAGGCCAAGGCCGCGTTCCTGGTGCCGAAGGGAAACCCCGACGACATCCACACCTACGCCGACGTCGCGAAGAAGGGTCTGCAACTGGGCACCCTGACCGGCGCGGTGGAGCGGGACTACGCGCTCAAGGGCGGTGTGGAAGAAGGCAACATCATCTCGTCCTATGCGGACGCACTGAGTGGCCTGGACGCCGTCCGGCAGGGCCGCCGCGACGCGTTCTCGCTGACCAGGATCTCGCTCGTGGACGTGCTGAAGAAGCAGTCGCCAGACGTCCAGGAGCAGGTCGAGGTCACCGAGGCGTTCGTGCCGGAACTCGACGGCGTGCCGCAGCGCACCGGCGGTGCCTTCGCCTTCCTCAAGGACCAGCAGAACATCGTCGACGCCTTCAACGCGGAGTTGGCGAAGCTCCAGAAGTCCGGCGACGTGCTCAAGATCGTGCAGCCATTCGGGTTCAGCGAGGCCGAGATGACCGACCTCAAGGCAGCGGACCTTTGCGTCCCGCCGAAGTCCTGAGAGGAGTGAAGAACTGATGTCGAGTGCACAGATCGGTCTGCTCCTCGAAGGCGTCTGGTACACCGTCGCCATCTCGCTCGGCGGCGCCGTGCTGGGGCTGGTGGCCGCGTTCCTCGCCGGGTTCGCCCGGCTGAGCGAGTCGAAGTGGTTGCGCGCCTTGGGTTTCCTCTACGTGGAGCTGTTCCGCGGCGCGCCGGTGCTGGTGATCGCGTTCTTCCTGATCTACGTGCTGCCCCAGCTGGGTTGGCAGTTCGACACCATCTGGGCGGGCATCCTCGCGGTTGGCCTGAACATCGGCGCCTACGCGGCGGAGGTCGTCCGCGGCGCTGTTCGCGCCGTGCCGGTCGGCCAGACCGAGGCGGCGATCGCGTTGAACCTCACCAAGACGCAGCGCACCCGCCGGGTCATCGTCCCGCAGGCACTGGTCGCGATGATCCCACCGTTCTCCAACAACCTCATCGAGTTGTTGAAGGCGACCGCGGTCGTGTCCATCGTGTCCATTCCGGAACTGACGTTCTCCGGTCAGCTGATCCGGGCGGCGACCGGCCAGACCGCCGCGGTCTTCGGTGGGCTGCTGATCGGCTACGGCTTCATCGCGGTGGTCTTCACCGTGATCATGCGGATCGTGGAACGCCGCGCTTCCGCATCCATAGGTAGGCAACCAGCCGGCGGCGCGTGGCTGCGGCGGCGGACGGCGGTGACGTCATGAAGGTCTGGGACTGGCAGGTAGCCGGAGACTTCGTCCCGAAGCTCATCGACGGTCTGCTGACCGCGCTGCTCGCGACCGTGCTCGGGTTCGCCATCGCGGTGGTCGTCGGCCTGGTGTTCCTGCTGTGGCGGCGCAGCAGCATCCGGTGGGTGAGCGCGGTCGGCGCGTTCGTCATCGAGTTCATCCGCAGCACCCCGCTGCTGGTGCAGCTGTTCTTCCTCTTCTTCGTGCTGCCCGACCTCGGTGTCACGCTTCCCGCGCTGGCGGCCGGCGTCATCGGCCTCGGCCTGCACTACGGCACGTACCTGTCGGAGGTGTACCGGGCCGGCATCGACGGTGTCCCGGTTGGACAGTGGGAGGCCGCGACCGCGCTGAACCTGTCCAAGGGTTCGACCTGGACGCGGGTGATCCTGCCGCAGGCCTTCCCTCGGTCGATCCCGGCGATGTCGAACTACCTGATCGCGCTCTTCAAGGACGTGCCACAGCTGGTGGCGATCACCGTCGCGGAGCCGTTCTTCCTCGCGCGTGAGCTCTCCGCGGTGACGTTCCGGTCCACCGAGGCGATCACCATGGCCGGCCTCGCCTACCTCGTGGCAGCCCTGATCCTCGGCTACTTCGGCCGGCTGGTGGAGCGGCGGTACGGAACGGTGCGGGCGTGACGAATCCCGCGTGGACACAACCCGCACGAGCACGGAAGGAAATCCCATGACCGAGGCGACTCCCGAGTCGGCCGGCAGCACTACGGCCAACGGCGACTTCATCGTCTTCGACAACGTCGGCAAGAGCTTCGGCAGCAACGTCGTGCTCAACGACCTGTCGTTCAAGGTCGGCAGCGGGGAGCGGGTCACGCTGATCGGGCCGAGCGGCTCCGGCAAGACCACGATCCTGCGCATCCTCATGACGCTGCTGCGGCCGGACTCGGGCACCGTGTCCCTTGGCGGCGACGGCCTGTTCCACGAGCTGCGGGGCGAGGTGGTGGTGCCGGCGAGCGAGGCGCACATCCGCAAGGTGCGCAGCCGCGTCACCATGGTGTTCCAGCAGTTCAACCTGTTCCAGAACATGAAGGTGCTGCGCAACGTCATGGAGGCGCCGATGCTCGTGCACGGCAAGTCCAGGGACGAGGCGGAGACCCGGGCGCGGGAGCTGCTGGACCTGGTCGGGCTGACGGGCAAGGAGAACCACTACCCGTCGCAGCTGTCCGGCGGTCAGCAGCAGCGCGTGGCGATCGCCCGCGCGCTGGCCGTCGACCCGGACGTGCTGCTGCTGGACGAGGTGACCTCCGCGCTGGACCCGGAGATCGCGGCCGAGGTGCTCGACCTGCTCCGTGACATCGCCAAGACGAGCGACGTCAGCATGCTGTGCGTGACCCACGCGATGAAGTTCGCCAAGGACGTCTCGCACCGGGTGCTGATGTTCAACGAGGGCAAGATCATCGAGGACGCGCCGCCGGAGCAGCTGTTCAGCGACCCGCAGCACGACCGCACCAAGACGTTCCTGCGCTCGGTGATCGACGAGACCTGATCAGCCCGGCTACCGTCGAGGTATGACGGACTACGCGCACCTGCTGGTCGAGCGTGCCGGTGACACCGTCCGGATCACCATGAACCGGCCGGCCCGGCGCAACTCACTGTCGGCTGATCACCTCGCGGAGCTGCTCGCCGCGTTCCGCGCGGCGGGGGAGTCCGACGCGACGGGCGTCGTGCTCGCCGGAGCGGGCCCGGTGTTCTCCGCCGGGCACGACTTCGCCGACGTGGCCGCGCGGGACGTCGACGGGGTGCGCGAGCTGCTGACGCTGTGCACCGAGGTAATGCGCACGATCCAGTCGGTGCCGCAGGTCGTGGTGGCTCGCGTGCACGGTCTGGCCACCGCGGCCGGCTGCCAGCTGGTGGCCTCGTGCGACCTCGCCGTGGCGGCCGCCTCCGCCGGGTTCGCGCTGCCCGGCGGCAAGGGCGGCTGGTTCTGCCACACGCCCGCGGTGCCGGTTGCCCGGTCCATCGGTCGCAAGCGGCTGATGGAGCTGGTGCTCACCGGCGACGCCGTGGACGCGGCCACCGCGCTGGACTGGGGTCTGGTGAACTCCGTGGTGCCCGACGAGCAGCTCGACGACGCCGTCGCCGACCTGCTCGGTCGTGCCACCAGGGGCAGCCGGGCCAGCAAGGCGCTCGGCAAGCAGACCGTCTACGCCCAGCTGGACCGGCCGGAGGCCGACGCCTACGCGATCACCGTGGAGGTCATGGCCGCCGCCTCCCAGCTCCCCGGCGCCAAGGAAGGCACG
>Ga0193742_1002342_pt1 | contig 10934 bp, 10 predicted proteins | sample L2c1metaG_FD_165511 | JGI IMG/M metagenome (GOLD analysis project Ga0193742, IMG submission 165511) | Soil microbial communities from a riparian zone of the East river system, Colorado, United States - L2c1 | ecosystem: Environmental > Terrestrial > Soil > Riparian zone | place: USA: East River... | reverse complement strand
ATCGCCGCCGCCGCACTGGTCCTGCTCCACCACGAACACCACCGAACCACATGACCAACCAGAAGTTGATCACACAAAGCCACCAGAAGTTACGCGGAAAGGCTCACTGATCAGCACCACGCCGAAAGCCTGCACGAGCGCCATGAAAATCCGTCCCCGAATCGGCTGACTCCGCCTCGGTGTCGAAGCGAAGTGCCGACCAGGCTTCCCGGCTCTCCGTGCGTAAAGATGCCGCAAATATCGGCTCGGGGCAAACCGGGCCGCCGCCGCGGTCCGCCCCTGACCATCGCGGCGGACGCCACGCACACCCTCACTGCCGTGTAGCGGCGCATAGTGCCGGAGACGACCGATGGCTGGCCAGCGATCGAGTTCTACCGCTACCCGGCCGAGCATTGGATTCACCTGCGCACCACGAACCCGATCGAATCTACTTTCGCGACGGTGCGTTTGCGCACCAAAGTCACCAAAGGCCCCCGCATGACCCGCCTTAGCTGGTCAGGGCTGGACGAACCACGAGCCGCCGGACACACTGGCGCAATGCCGACCGTATACAAGAACCCACGTGGTCAACGCGCGGTGCGGCAATGGTGTTCGGAAGCCTTGGCGCGAGCGGACTTCCCCCTCACCAACGCGACTTTGGACACCAGCGTCGGCCGAGTAGAACTCACCTCCGCCGGAACTGGACGGCCGCGGGTCGTCATGGTGCCCGGGACCGGTTTCAACGCTGCGGTGGCTCTGCCGTGGCTGTGGGCGCTGTCGGTCCGCTGGGCGACCACAGTGGTGGATCTGCCGGGTCAGCCCGGACTCAGCGATCCGCGTCGGCCTCGCCGGGCCCGGCTGGCCTGGTACGGCCGAGCGCTGGACGAGATCCTGGCGGCTATGGACGCCGACCGGGTTGTGTTGGTGGGCAATTCACTGGGCGCCGCCGTGGCCCTGGCCGCCAACTCGCCCCGAATCACGGCGCGGGCGCTGGTCTCACCCGCGGGCTTCATCCGTCTCACAGTGGACCCGAAACTGGCGCTGGCTTCGGCCGTGTGGCTGCTGCGTCCCACAGCCGAACACACCCGCCGCATGCTCCGGTTGTTCGTCGCTCCCGGCACGGACCCGCCCGAGACCGAGGTGGAGTGGATGGCCCTCATGGCCACCTGTTGCCGCACGACTCTGGCCCCTCCGCCCCTGCCCGCCGAACTACTGGCCCGTCGCGCCGAGCGGCCGTGTGTAGTCGGGGTCGGAGAACACGACCGGTTCCTACCACCCCATCGACTGGCACCGGCAGTGCACCGAACCATGAACCTCGACGTTCGGGTCTTCTCCGGCGCCGGCCACCTGACCACCCCAGCTCACCTCGACGAGGTGGTGTCCCTGGTCGCCGAGGTTGTCGATCCGCCCACCAACTGAGCCCACGCTGTCAGACGCATGGATCCGGCATCAGATTCGGTGACGCCAGATGTCGAACAACCCTCATCCACAGGTCTTGGCAACAACCGAGCCGATGCCGCGCGTGGCAGCGGCGAAACGCGTACGGATCAGTTCTGCTGATGCGCCAACGCGATGCGCTCCAGTGCGGTCACGGCGACGGATACTCCGTCTTCGGCCCGCACCCGGTGGCCCAGTTGCTCGGCGGTTCGCGCCATGCCCGGATCTCCGGTCGCAGTGGTGATGGCGGTGGCGAGCCGGGACGCGGTGAGGTGGCGTTGCGGCACTGGCGTGGGCGCGACGCCACGCTGCTGGGCCAGCCGAGCCCAGAACGGCTGGTCGACGGCGAACGGGCACACCACTTGCGGACGTCCGGCGGCGAACGCGGCGCCGGACGTACCTGCACCCCCCGTGGTGGACCACGGCGGCAACACGGGGGAACAACCGCTGGTAGTCGACCTCGTCCACGACCAGAACGTCGTCACCTGGCGTGCCGTCGTCCAGCCGACCCCACCCGGTACCGATGACCAGACGGGTCCCCGCTCGACGTGCGGCCTCCAGGACCTCAGTGGTGCTGCGCCGCGGGTCACGACCCGACATCGAGCCGAACCCGACGAACACCGGCGGGTCACCAGCATTCAGGAAATCCTCGACACGTCCCAGCAGCGCGTCATCCGGCGGCAGGACCCAGTAGCCGGTCGTGATCACCGAGTCCGGCCAGTCCGGCGGCGGGGGCAGCACGGCGAGACTGAACGCGTGCAGGACCGGCGTGGGGCCATTGTCGGGGCGGCGCACGGGATCGTGCCGTCCGCGACGACGCGGTGGCCCGAGCGCGTGTTCGCGCCATCGATCGACGACCCGGCCGAACATCGCGGCGGGAGCTTTCATCCCGAGGAAGGTGGCGCGATTCGCCATCGCGGGCAGCCACCCCGGAAAGTCCACACCTGGCCACGGGAACCGCGTGGTCGGCACGAACATGGGGATCGGCAGCGCCAGAACCGCCGGAACACCCAGGGCTTCGGCCACATGCTGCCCGGCGATGATCTGACCGTTGTGCACCACCACATCCGCACCGGCACCCGCGCCCTGCGAGGCGACGGACCAGCAGTCCTCCAGCACCGAGGTGAACATCGACGGCATGGTCCGCGCCTGCCGCAGCCGGGCGCGCATCCCACCCTCGATCACCGCGCCCGCGCCCGCCGCGTCGTCCATCAACCGCATCGGGCCGTCGTCCACACCAGCGAACGGCACCCCGTGCCCCGCGACGAACCCGGCGAACCGGTGCGGCGCGGTGAGCACCACCTCATGGCCCGCGGCCACCAGTCCCGTCCCAGTGCGACGAACGGCTGGACATCGCCACGCGTCCCGAGCGTCATGATCAAGACCTGTCGTCGGTGAGTCCGGTGACTATTGACGGATACCACTTCCCGCGCGACGACGCATTCACCGGTCTCGTGGGCTGTGTCTACATCCACGGGGAATTCCGGGTCAAATACCATTGGACGGCAACCGACGGCACCACTGTGGTCGGCGGCGACGAAACCTCATTGTTCTTCCGCTGCTGACCGTTCCCGATCATTCGACATCAACCGGAGGCACCGGTGCGTAAACCTATGACCACGCTCGCCCTGCTCTCGGCCGTAGCGGCCAGCTTGCTCGGCTCGGGCGCCGCAGCCGCCGCCGTGCAGGTCGGCTCGAGCGCCACAGCTGCCGACGTGCGAGAACGGCAGGCTCTGCTGTGCAACGGCCGGGAGATAGAGCGCTGCGCCTGGATCAACTGGGACGTCACGAACAGCCGGATTCGCGGCTACGCGTCGGCGTATTGGGGCGGTTACAAGACCTGGTACGTCGAGGTCCGCAACGTCAGGCTCTACGAGTTCCCCCCGTACCAATATGAGAAACGGCGACTCGTCTCGGAGAGCGCCGACATCGACGGCTGGCAGTACCCACGAGACGACGCCTACACTGGCCTGGCGCCGTGCCGCGGACTCTGGTATGCCGTCGAGTACGACTGGTACGGCAAGGACCTCAACAACAATCCGGCATCCGGGCACGAAGGCTCCGCCTACCACTACTGCTAGTGGGCCGCGTCGACGTCCGCCTGCGGCACCTCGGGGAGACCCGCCAACAGAGCGGTGATGTCGCTGGCCTCCGGTGCGCTGATCGCGTCGAAGATCTCCTTCGCTTGGGTCCAGTGCGTCCGCGCCTGGTCGGTGTCGCTCTGGTCCACGGACACCTTGCCCAGCTCCAGTAGGGCGAGGCCTTCCCCGTGTCGACTGCGCATGTCTCGGCGCTCGGCCAGTGCTTCGAGCGCGGCCTTCTCCGCGTCGTCGAGTCGCCCCAGCAGCCGGTACGCGGTGGCGAGGTCGAGGAGTGCCTCGGCGCCGTAGTCCCGCTGCCCCGCGGCTCGTGCGCAGTCGAGTGCCTCGGTCTGGTAGGTCACGGCGCCCTGGAAGTCGCCCTGCGCAAGCATGACGTTGCCGCAGTTGTTCAAGACGTTAGCCCTAGCTCGGGTATCGCCGAGATCGGCGTAACGAGCGAGAGCGCGGTGGTACAGCTCGGTCGCCTCCTGATAGCGGCCCATCATCTGGAACGCGAGGCCGAGGTTGCCCATCGCGGATGCCTCGATCTCCGTGTCGCCGACCGCCGCCGCCAGCTCGACCGATCGCCGCGCATGGTCGCGGGAGAGCTCGAACCGCCGCTCGTTCATGAACCCCACGCTCATGTTGTTGAGGACGTTGGCCTCGAGCGCCCGCAGGTCGCGGAACCGGTACTCCCGCAGGCAGGCCTCGTGAAAGGGAGCCGACTCGGCGTCGCGCCGCTGGCCGATCAGGCTGCGCGCCAGGAAGTCGTTGGCGTGCGCGACGAGTACCGGCTCGGCCGCCGCCTCGGCGGTCCGCAACGCGGTGCGGGCCACGAGCTCGGCGCCGGTCCAGTTTCCCTCGAGAAAGGGAAGTTCCGACAACGCGAGGAACAGGTGGGCGATCGCCCGGCTCGGCACCGCTGGGGCGCTGAGGCATTGCTCGCCGAACGACTGGAGCGCGGGCCATGACGAGCGGTACCAGCTCATCGCCGCGTCACGGGTGGTGAAGTCCAGTGCGACGGGATTTTTGGGGGGCCGCACGTGCAGCCGCGCCGCGGCCAGCGGCCGGAGCACCCGGTTCGCGGTGAGGGCCGTGGCAGTGGCGAAGTCCGCCACCCGATGCAGCGCGTCCGCGCGCTCCTGCGCCGGCAGCCGCTGCTCGGCCAGCTCGCGGGCGAAGGCGTGCAGCAGGTCGTGGAGCCGGTACCGGCCGGGCGCCGGGCAGTCGAGCAGACAGGTGTCGACCAGCTCCTCCAGCACTGTCTCTGCCGTGCTGAGGTCCAAGCCCAGCAGTGCGGCGATGGCAGGTAGGTCCTGTTCGGGATGGTCGAGCACGCCGAGGGTGCGGAAGGCACGTGCGGTGGGCTCCGGCAGCACCTGGTAGCTCACCTGGAAGGTGACGCGCACCTGGAGGTCGCCGAGCCGCAGTTCGTCGAGCAGGTGCCGGCGGTTCCGCAGCCGCGTCGCGAGCGTTGCCACGCCCCACGCGGGCCGGGCGACGAGCCGACCCGCCGCGACCCGGACCGCCAGCGGCAGACCGCCGCACGCGGCCGCGACCTCGTCCGTGGCCGCCGGCTCGGCCGCCACCCTCGGCGCCCCGGTGATACTCGCGAACAGTGCGGTCGTCTCGTCCGAGGTGAGCGGGCTGAGCGGAACGTGCTTGGCCTCGACGAGATTCGCCATGCTCGGCCGGGTGGTGACCAGCACCGCGCACCCGGTGGCGCCGGGCAACAGCGGACGCACCTGGGCGGCGTCCCGAGCGTCGTCGAGCACGATCAGCACCCGTCGGTCCGCGAGCACGGACCGGTACAGCGACGCACGTTCGGACAGGTCCTGGGGAATATCGGACACGCGCAGGCCGCGGAGGAATCCCGCCATGACCTCGCCGGTGTCCATCGGCGTCGCGGTCGCCCCGCGCAGCGTTGCGTGCAGCTGCCCATCGGGGTAGTGGCCGCGGATTTGGTGTGCGACATGGTTCGCCAACGCACTTTTGCCGATGCCGCCAGCACCACTGACGACCAGTACTCGGCTGGCCGCAGCCGGTTCAGTCAGCAGAGCCCGCATGCTCGACACGACCGCGGTGCGCCCGGTGAAGTCTGCCACGTCCGCCGGCAATTGGGCCGGGGTCGGGCGTGTTCCTGACGCGCCGGCGGCGGCCGGCTGCGCGGGTGGGACGACCTGCCCGCCGCCGGGCTGTGGTTCCCCGCGCAGGATGGCCACCTCCAGCTCGCGAAGCTCCTCGGCGGGATCCAGTCCGAGCTCGTCGGCCAGCCGGGCGCGCAGCGCCTGGTAGACGGCCAACCCTTCGGTCGGTCGCCCGACCGCGGCGAGTGTCCGCATCAGCTGGCCGCACAGCCGTTGCTCGAAGGGATGTTCGTCGACCAGCTCGAGCAGGATCGATGTCAGCTCGGCCGCCCGGCCGAGCGCCAGGAGCACGTCGTGCTGGTCGAGGCGCGCGGCCAGCCGTTCCCGCTCCAGTGCCGGCGCGAGCCGCTGCCGGACCAGGTCGCTGCTCACGTCGGCGAGCGGGGCACCCCGCCACAGCGTCAGCGCCTGCTCATAGAGCGCGGCGGCGCGTTCGCCGTCCGACCCGGCTGCCTCGCGGGCGAGGCCGACCAGCTCGCGGAACCGGTGCAGGTCGACCTGTCGAGGATCGATCTCCAGCGCGTAGCCGTCGCCGCGGGCCACGAGCCGGACGCCGGGCAGACCTGCGAGTACCCGGCGCAACCTGGACACGGTCGCCTGGATCGAGTTCCGCGAGTTCGCCGGCGGATCGTCACCCCAGATCGCCTCGGCTATCCGGCCGGCCGGCACCACCCGGCCGGCCTCGAGCAACAGCAGACCGAGAAGGCACCTCTGCCGCGGCCCACCGAGTCCAGCCACCGCGACATCGGCCTCCACCGCTCCCAGCACACGGAACAAGACCGGCACCTCCCCAGATTGAAGCGTGCACGTGCATGTGCACGTTCGACAGTAGCTGTAGCGCTGAGTGCCCACCGCGTTCCGGTCCGTTTCGGATGCGGTCGTGATCATTGTCAGTCACTCGTCAGGGACTTGTCAGCCGGTTGCCCGACAGTGACCGCACACAGACAGGGAGGTTGTCCCATGGCAGAGGGTTTCGCCGCCAACCTGGCGGATTTGCAGATGGTTGTCATTACACACATCCCGAATGCGGTGGATGATCTCCAGCCGATCCTCGACGACACGAAAGCCGTCGCGAGTGAGGATTTCGGTGAGTTCTCCGGCGAGCTCAACGCACCCCAGGGAGTCAAGTTCCTCGAAGCCAAGGACAGTCTCGCGGAGGGATTGCAGGCGCTGCTCGACTCGGTCGAGAACTGCGGCCTCATCCTGACAGAAGTGCACAACCGTTACCAGGCGGCAGAGCAGGCCGCCATCCAGCAGCTCAACCAGATCTGACAGGGGGCGACATGGACGCACCAACACCACAGGAAATCACCGACTACTGGCACGAGATGGTGGACAAGGCGAGCTGGCTCAAGGACGAGGAAAATTCCTTTCAGGTTCTTCCCGGCGAGACGAACCAGGTCACCCTGCCCCACGAGGCAATCACGGTCCCGATTTCCGTGAGCTCCTTCTGGCTCCCGGCCATCACGAGCGGCAACCCCGTGGCCCTTGCGAAGGACGCCGACGAGCTGCGCGACATCGCGGCGGCACTGGATCTCAACCTGGACCTGATGGAGGAGACCGAGAACCAGCTCGTCGAATGGGAAGGCGACACCGCCGTTCGCTTTGCCACCTATCGGGGCAAGGTCGGCACGGCGCTGTCGCTCTACGAGGCTGGCGCGGCGGAACTGGCGCGCTGCCTCGAAGGTTATTCGGCCATGCTCGCCGCGGCCCGCGCCGACGCGTACAACGTGATCGACGATGCCATGGTGGCATTGAAGCAGTATGAGGAAGAAAACGAGTTCACCGGGATCAAGCGGACGCTCAACATATTCGACGCGGTCGCATCTGCGATCGACGCGTTGGTGCCGAAGAATCCGCTCATGTTGGTCGCGTCGCTCGGCAAGATCGTCAATGAGGGAATCGACTGGGTCTTCATCGGGGGCGAGGATCTTCAGGAGCTCGTGGACTCGTGTGCCGCAGCGCTGGAGATGATCTATCAGACGCTCGATCAGGACGCGCCGAAGTTCGTCGACGCCTTTGACGAAATCATCAACAATCTCGCCGAGAATGTCCCGCCCGAGGTCGCCGCGGGCTTGGTCCAGCCAGGGGCCGACTTCGATCCGGCCGAGTTCGCGCCGGACGACTGCCCGGAGTTCGACGCGATCCGCGCCGCCGGCACGATCGACACCAGCGCGATCACGCCGCCGCCCGAGGGAGAGACGGAAGACCACGCCTGATCGGTCAGCGGTGCCGGTTCGGTGGCGGCCTGCGGACCTCGCCAGGGGTCTCGAACACGTCGTGGCGGACGTTGTCGTCATCGGAGAAGTCGCGGTCGTCGCGCATGGGCCGTCGCCGTGGCGACGGGCCTGGGGAGGGCGCGGGATCGTCCGGCGATTCGGGTGTCCGCGCCAGGTGCTCGAGTATCGGCGCCAGCAGACGTTGTGCCCTTGGCGTGTACAGCGCCTGGGCCAGCGGATGCGCGCACCGGCCGCTGGCCACCTCCGCCCAGGTGAACTTGCCCTCTAGCACCCCGTCGGCGACGTTCGTCAGTCGTGGCGGTGCCCCGGGCAGTTGGGCAGCACGCCGGAGGGCGTCGACGGGAATCGGCTCTGGCACGGCCTAATTCTATGGAGAAATGGGGAAAGACATGGCTGACGGCTTCTTCGTCGATGAGACCGGTGGCGGGCAGGTCATGGACATCATCGCGGTCTTCCGGACCGAACTGGCCGCGCGCCGAGGAGCGCTCGACACACTCACCCAGCCGCCCATGCTCGGCAGCTCACCGGGCGCGGAGTTCCTCACCCAGCACGCCCAGCGTGTCGCGGCCGGGGATCCGCGGTCGCTGCTCACCGTCCTGGCGCAGGCCGAAGCGGTGCTCGACCACATCGAGCTCGCCGTCCGCGACGGGATGGCCACCTACCAGGACACCGATCGCGGTGCCGAACAGGACATCACGAGGGCGGCGCGCCATGACGGCTGACGACTCACCACAGCTCGACGTCGACGGCAACGCGGTGCCCACAGGTCCCGGCGCGCACTTCGACTCGAACGGCAACGTGATCCCCGTCGTCGAGGTGGATGTCAACGCCGCGGCGCAGCAGCCCGGCTTCGTTGACGCGCAAGGGGAGTGGCTGCAGGTGCAGGCCACCTTCATGGACATGCCCGGGATGCCGAGCCCGCGCTATCTCGCGTTCTCCCACGAGGAGCTGAAGTCGATGGTCGAGCAGCGCAACAATCCCGGCCAGGTCGGTGAGCTGGGGGCGGCCTGGCATGACATCGGTGCCAGCTTCGTCGAGTTCGACGCCGCGCTGTGGAAGGCGTTGCTCGCGAGCCAACAACACTGGACAGGCGCGACCGCCGACCGGGCGCGCGCGGTCACCGCCGACATCGGCACCTGGTTCGCGACGGCGGGCCGGCACGCTCAGCTGGCGGGCAACCGGCTGGCTGGGCAGGCGGAGGTGGCCGCGTGGGCCCGCGACACGATGCCGAAGCCAGTCGGGTCGGACCGGCTGACCGAGCTCCAGGCGGCGGGCCAGCAGACGGACCCGCTGGCCTTCCCGGCGGCGATGGGCGCCGTCGAGTCGCAGGAACGGGCCAGGCGCGACGCGCACCACCAAGCCGCCATGATCGTCGAACAGTACGACCGGCGGATGGCGGAGTACGGCGCCACGATGCCGGCGTTCGACCCGCCACCACCACCCGGCGCCGCGGACAGCTCGCCCACCGGCTGGTCCGCGGCGCCCGGACCCGATCAGCACGCAGGGCCGGCCACCGTGCCCCAGGGCCCCGGGGTGGACCCGCGCGGCCCCGGCCGACCACCTCCGTCCGGCCCGACACCGGGTCCGTCGGCTCCGATGGTCGACCCGACCGGGCCTACTGGTCTGCCCGCGCTGACCGCCAGCCAGCAGGCGACGACCGCAAACCAGGGGCAGATCGCCATCGGCGGCGGACCGGCAGGCGGTGCCGGCGGGGGCGGGAGCCGGCACGCGACGCCCCACGCGGCACCGAACGCGGGTCCCTTCGCTGCCGCCCTGCCTGGCACAGCGCCGGCACCCGCCGGCGGTGCGGGTTCCGTGCCTGGCCGGCTGGGTGCGCGGGGAACCGGTGCACTGGGCGGCATGCCTCCGGGGAGCCGCCGCGCGGCGGAGGAGGACGAGGAGCACCAGACGGCGGACTACCTGGTGGAGCCGGATCCGGACGGGCTCTTCGGCGTGCACGAGCAGACGGTCCGGCCCGTCATCGGTGAGTCATGACGACGCCGTTCACGTTGTCGTTGGCCGCGGTCGACGTCCTCTGGGAGGACCTCGGGCTCGGGGTGCCGGTGTACCCGCTGGACGTCCCGCGCAATGGTGTCACCCACGATGAGCACGCCGCGATCCGCGCCGCGGTGTTCGACGACCTGGCGCGGCGGGGGCTCGCGCGAGAAAGACGGGTCGAACCGCGGGTCGCGGCGGCCTTCACGACGATGGCCGCGCCCGACGCGTCGGTGAGCGCGGTCGGCATGGCGGCCGGCCGGGAGCTGCTCGCGCTGGCCGTGTCCACTCGCGAGCGAGCTGTGCTCGCCGTGCAGGACGGGCAGTACCTGTCGATCGACTACCCGCGGCCGAGCAACCTGGTTGGGGCGCTCCTCGGGCTGCTGCCGGACATCCGCCGCGGGATCGGGCAGTCGGTCACGATCTCCGCCGGCTCCGGCGCGCGGTCGGAGAAGGCACTCGCCAGGTCCTCTCTCGAGCGCCCGAGGACCGCGTTCGGTCGGCTGTCCGTCAGCGGCTCGCAGGCGGTGCCCTTCGAGCTGAACTGGTTCGACACCGATCGTGGCCGCTACGTCTGCTACAGCAGGTCCAGCCAGGGCGGCGGCGCCTGGATCACCTACACCCCGGCAGACCGGCGGGACATGGCGCACCTGCTGTCCGAGGCGGCGGCGGGATCGCGGCCAGGCCACGGGTGGGCCGCCCGCCGCTCGTCATCGCCGACCGCACCGACGTGAGCGTGCTTCCGAATTTCCCACCTGATCCGCGGGGCGCGATGTCGGTGGCCGACCTGGTGTCGTGTCTGGTGCGGACCAAGGTGTGGTCAGGTGACTCCCCGGTGCGCGAGTTGACCAAACGGGTCAACGCTGTGCGGTCGAGGCGGGCGGCGAACAGTTCCAGTGCGCCCGTTCCGGTGACCGCGAGCACCGTTCATTACTGCTTCAAACCGGACCGCACCCGGCTGAACCATGATCTGGTCTTCGATCTCCTCCAGGTGTTCGGCGTGGCCGAGGAGCATCGCGACTGGTGGCGGCAGGCGTGGAGCGGTGCCATGTCGC
>Ga0193742_1002341_pt1 | contig 10936 bp, 11 predicted proteins | sample L2c1metaG_FD_165511 | JGI IMG/M metagenome (GOLD analysis project Ga0193742, IMG submission 165511) | Soil microbial communities from a riparian zone of the East river system, Colorado, United States - L2c1 | ecosystem: Environmental > Terrestrial > Soil > Riparian zone | place: USA: East River... | reverse complement strand
TTCCGCGACCCGCTCGCGGGCGCCCGGATCGCGGCCGAACTGACGCAGATCAACGCAAACAGCGGGTTCTTCGGAGGTACTCCAAGACCCGGGCGCCTGCGCATAGCACACGGTCGCTGAAAAAGCCCTGCAAAGCGCCCGGTTACCGTCAAGTGACCTCCACGCGGGTACACCTCAACTTGAGGTCGAGCTGAATTCAGGGCTTTCGCCTTGTCCGCTCGCGCACGCGATGTAGACTCGCCGCCCATGCCACCCGCGACAAAGACGCCCCCCAAGCCCGCCGTGGCAGCTCCCGAACGTTCGCTGACTCAGCGGATGGAGGCGTTGCATCGCGCCAATCAGATCCGCACCCGCCGCGCACAGCTCAAGCGCGACCTCAAGGCCGGACGGTTCAGCATCCACGACCTGTTGCTGGAGCCGCCCGAGTACGTGGAGACTGCCAAGGTGTTCGACATGCTCCTGGCGGTGCCGAAGTACGGCCGGGTGAAGGTGAACAAGGTGCTCGTCCAGTGCCGCATCTCCCCGAGCAAGACCATCGGCGGCCTGTCGCAGCGACAGCGCACCGAGCTGGTCAGCATGCTGCGCCGCTAGCGTCTGACGCGGCTTGGCAAACGTCTTCGTCATCACCGGCCCCTCCGGCGTCGGGAAGGGCACCCTGATCCGCACCTTGCTCGAGCGCGTCGGGGAGCTGGAGCTGTCGGTGTCCGCGACCACGCGCCGCCCCCGGGCGGGCGAGGCGCACGAGGTCGACTACCACTTCCTGTCCGACGAGGAGTTCGAGCGGCGGGTGCAGGCGGGCGAGTTCGTCGAGCACGCGCGCTACTCCGGGCGGCGCTACGGGACGCTGCGCTCCGAGCTGGAGCAGCGGCTCGCGGGCGGGCACCCGGTGGTGCTCGAGATCGAGGTCCAGGGCGCGCGCCAGATCCGCGACGCGATGCCCGAGGCGGTCCAGATCTTCATCGCCCCGCCGAGCGAGCAGGCCCTCCACGCCCGGCTGATCGGCCGCGGCACCGACCCGCCCGACCAGGTCGCCGCGCGCCTGGCGACCGCGCGCGAGGAGCTCCGCGCCCAGGGCGAGTTCGGCCACGTCGTGGTCAACGACCGCCTTGAGGACGCGTCCGACGCGCTGGAGGAATGCGTCCGCGCGCACCTCGATCGGTGCAGAGAGCCGACCTGACCGCGGGCGACGACGCCGGCGGGGGAGTGCGGCGTGGCCGGCGACGAGCTCGCGCGCCTGCACGGCTACGAGTTGACGCCGGAGGACGCGAAGCTGCTGCGCGGGCCAGCGCCCCCGCGCGCGCTCGCGTGGTGCGAGGCGGTGACCGGCGGGCGGGTCGCAGCGGTCCGGGCGCTCGACGGCGGCATGTCGTCGGCCGTCCACGCGCTCGACCTCGCCGACGGGCGCGCGCTCGTGCTGCGCCGCTTGGTGCGCGCCGACTGGCTCGCGGAGGAGCCCGACGTGCCGCGGCGCGAGGCCGCGGCGCTCACGCTCCTCGAGGACAACCCGCTGCCGACGCCGCGGCTCGTCGCGTCCGATCCCACCGGCGCGGAGGCCGGCGACCCGGCCGTGCTGATGACGCGGCTGCCGGGCGCGGTCGAGTGGCGCCCCGCCGACGTCGACGCGTTCCTGCGCGGCCTCGCGGCCCTGCTGCCGGCGATCCACGCGACCCCGCCGGGGCCCGGCCTCCCCGAGTACGCCCCCTACGCGCTCGAGGCGCACAGCCCACCCGCCTGGACCTCCCGCCCGGACGTCTGGGAGCGCGGGTTCGCCGTCTTCGACGACCCGCCGCCGAGCGACGAGCGCCGCTTCATCCACCGCGACTTCCACCCCGGGAACGTCCTCTGGACCGGCGGCGCGGTCACCGGCGTCGTCGACTGGGCGAGCACCAGCATCGGCGCGCCGAGCGCGGACATCGGGCACTGCCGCATGAACCTCGCCGGCGTGCTCGGGCTCGACGCGGCCGACCGCTTCCTCGCCCACTGCGGCCGGCCGGACTACCACCCCTACTGGGACATCGTCGCCGCGCTGGGCGGCTACGACGCCGAGACGTTCGCGCGCTGGACGCCGCGGGAGGAAGAGTTCCTCGCGGCCGCCGTCCGGCGCCTGTGAGGGCCGCTAACCTATAGGGGTCGCTTCTCGCCCCCGCTGCTGAAGGAACCCTCTTGATCTCACCCCGTGTCGATCGCCTGATGGAGAACGTCGACTCGCCGTATGCGAGCGTCGTCGTGGCCGCCAAGCGCGCCCGTCAGATCAACTCGTACTACCACAACCTCGGCGAGGGCACCTTCGAGGAGTTCCCGCCCCCGATGATCGACACCGGGTCGAAGAACTACCTCACGATCGCCCTCGAAGAGGTCGCGGCCGGAAAGATCAAGTACCGCTACCGCGGCTGATCAGCCGCCTAGCGAATGGCCGAGCGCAGCGGTGACGAGGCCCCCGGCCGAGGCAGAATCCTCCTCGGCGTCACCGGCGGGATCGCGGCTTACAAGGCGCTGGAGCTCACGCGCCTGGCCACCAAGGCCGGGCACGCGGTGCGCGTGATCCAGACCGACGCGTCGACGCGCTTCGTGGGCACCGCGTCGTTCGCCGCGATCACCGGCGCGCCCGTGCTGATCGCCGAGTGGGAGCCCGACCCGCTGCGCGGCGCGTTCCCCGGCGACCCGCCGCCGGATCACACGCCGCTCTCCCACCTCCAGCTCGTCGAGACCGCGGACGTGTTCGTCGTCGCCCCTGCCTCCGCCAACACGCTGGCCAAGCTCGCCTCCGGCCAGGCCGACAACCTCCTGACCGCCGCCGCGCTCGCCTGCCGGCGCCCGCTGATCCTCGCTCCCGCCATGAACGACGCGATGTACGAGCACCCGGCCACGCAGGCGAACCTCGCCACGCTGCGCGAGCGCGGCGCCACGGTCCTGGAGCCCGGCACCGGCGCGCTCGGCTCGCCGGGGGAGTGGGGGATCGGGCGGCTGCCCGAGCCGGCCGCGCTGCTCGCCGCGATCGAGGCCGAGCTGGGGGCGAAGCCCGACCTGGACGGCCTGAACGTCCTCGTCACCGCCGGCGGCACACGCGAGCCGATCGACGCCGTCCGCTACATCGGCAACCGCTCGTCGGGGCGGATGGGCTTCGCGCTCGCCGACGAGGCGGCCCGGCGCGGCGCCGAGGTCACGGTCGTGGCCGCCAACGTCGCGCTCCAGCGCCGCCCGGGCATCCGCTACGTTGACGTCGAGACCGCCGCCGACCTGGCCGCCGCCTGCGCGACCGAGTTCGACCGCTGCGACCTGCTGCTGATGGCCGCGGCCGTCGCCGACTACCGCCCGGCCGAGCCGCGCGCCGACAAGATCAAGAAGTCCGACGCCGGCGGGGAACTCCAGCTCCGCCTGGAACGTACCGACGACGTGCTCTCCACCCTCTCCGCCCGCCGCCGCGACGGCCAGTTGATCGTCGGCTTCGCGGCGGAGACCGGCGACGAGGCGCTCGAGCACGGGCGGGGGAAGTTGGCGCGCAAGCGCCTCGACGCGGTCGTCGTCAACGATGTGGCGGCGCCCGGCGTGGGGTTCGACGCCGCCGAGAACGAGGTCACGATCCTCACCGCGAACGAAGAGCGGCACGTGCCGCGTACTAGCAAGGCAGAGGTCGCGGCTGCGATCCTCGACGCCGTCTTGAGCCCCCGTTCATCCACCACATCGAGAGTCTGAAAGGCGCTATGGAACCGATCGAGCCCTTGCCGGAGTCCGTAGCGCAGGAGGAGGTCGAAGCAGCGGTCGGGTTCGCACGGCGGATCGAGGAGAACATCCGCCGCGCGGTCAAGGTGCGCGACGACGTCCTGAGCCACGTCGTGGTCGCCCTGCTGGCCGAGGGGCACATCCTGGTCGAGGACTACCCCGGCGTCGGCAAGACCGCCCTGGCCCGGGCGCTCTCCCGCACGCTGGACTGCCAGTTCGCGCGCGTGCAGTGCACGGCCGACCTGCTCCCGGCCGACATCGTCGGCGCGAACATCTACAACCAGCGCGAGCAGCGCTTCGAGTTCCGTCCCGGGCCGATCTTCGCCAACATCGTGCTCGTGGACGAGATCAACCGCGCCTCGCCGAAGACGCAGTCGGGCCTGCTCGAGTGCATGCAGGAGCGCCACGTCACCGTCGACGTGCACTCGCACGAGCTCGCGAGCCCGTTCATGGTCTTCGCCACGCAGAACCCCGTCGAGTACGAAGGGACCTACCCGCTGCCGGAGGCGCAGGTCGACCGCTTCATGGTGCGGCTGTCGCTCGGCTACCCGAACCCCGAGGACGAGGCGAGCATGCTCGCCGGCCACGAGGGCGGCGACCGCGTGCTCGAGCTCGAGCCGGTCGTCGACCGCACCGAGGTGCTGACCGCCCAGGACGCCGCCCGCCGCGTGCACGCCTCGCGCGCGCTGCGCGACTACGTGGTCGCGCTGCTGCGCCACACGCGCGACGACCCGCGCGTCGAGCTCGGGGCGTCCCCGCGCGCCGGCCTGATGCTGCTACGCGCCGCGAAGGGGCACGCGCTCGTCAACGGTCGCGACCACGCGCTGCCCGACGACGTCCAGGCGCTCGCGCCCGCCGTGCTCTCGCACCGCATCATGCTCGTGCCCGAGGCGGCCGGCGTCGCGCGCGAGCAGATCGTGGCCGACGCGGTCGCGTCGACCCCGGCGCTCTAGGGGGCTGGGGCGTGCGCTCCGCCCTCGGCTGCACGGCGCTCGGCGTCCTGCTGCTGGTGGTGGCGGGGACGTTCGACGCCGAGCCGCTGTACGTCACCGGCGCGGCGCTCGTGCTGCTCGGCGCCGGCGCCGGGACCTGGATCGGGCTCGGCGCCTGGGGCGCGACCGTGCATCGCACCGTGGCCAAGCGCAGCGTGGTCGAGGAGGAGGCGCTGGCCGTCCGGATCGAGGCCGTGCGCGGCCGGCTCCCGCTCCCGCCCGGCTGGATCGACGAGCCGCTGCTGCCCGAGCCGGTCCGCCTGACCGCCGGGCGGTCCCGCGCGCGCGTGCGGGCGGAGGTGACGTTCGGGCGCCGCGGGCGGCGCGTGCTCGCGCCGCCGGCGCTCGTCCTGCGCGACCCGTTCGGGCTGGCGCAGCGGGTCGTGACCGGCGCGCACGCCGACGAGGTGCTGGTGCTGCCCCGCGTGCTGCCGGTCCGCGCGACGGCCGGGGGGGGCGAGGGCGTGAGCGCCCACGCGCGCGCCGCGCTCGTCGCCGCCGCCGAGACGGAGATCGACGGCCTGCGCCCGCACCGCGAGGGCACGCCGGCGTCGCGCATCCACTGGCCGACGGTGGCGCGCGGCGCCGGGCTGATGGAGCGCAAGCTGATCTCCGAGGCCGACTCGCGGCCGCTCGTCGTGATCGACCCGCGCGCGCCGGCGTCGCAGGATGCGCTCGACGCGGCGGTGCGCGCGGCCGCCTCGCTCACCGTCCACTTCGCGCGCAAGACGGGCTGCGGGCTGGTGCTGCCCGGCGACCGCCGCGCGGTGACGATCGATCCCGATCTCCTGGCCTGGCCGCAGGCGCACGTGCGGTTGGCGCTGATGGACGATACGACCGGCCCCGCGCTCAGCGCCGCGCAGAATCGGCGCGGGCTCGTCGTGTTCGTCGCCGCGCGCGTCGTCGACCGCCCGCCGCGCGGCCTGGGACGCACGCCGGGCGGCTGCCTGATCGTCGTGCCGGGCGGGATCGCCGGGCGCACCGCGGTGCTCGAGGTCGCCGGCTGCCAGGGCTTCGTCGCCGGGCGGACCGGCAGTGCCGCGGTGATGGCCGCGGTCGGAGGCGCGGCATGATCCGCGCGGCGCACGGGGGAGGAGGGCGGGCCTGACCACGCTCGCCGCACGCCCGCCGGTCCCCGTGCTGCGCGAGGAGGCCGCGGGCGGCCCCGCGCTGCCGCTCGCCCCGGTGCGCGGCGTCGTGCTGGTGGCGTTCGCGACGTTCGCCGGGCTGCACTGGATGTGGCTGATCGAGCCGGCCGCGTCGTGGCGGGCATGGGAGGCGGTCGGGATCGTCGTGCTCGTCGTGCTCGGCCTGCTCGGCGCCGCGCGGCTCCCCGGCGCCCTGCGGCCCGCCGCGGCGACGCTCGTCGCGCTCGCCGCCGTCGCGCTCGCGCTGCTGGCCGGCGGCGTCGCCGACGAGGATCTGCGCCCGGACCGCTGGAGCGAGCTGATGGGCGGCGTCGGCCGCGGCATCGAGTCGCTCCCCGGCGTGCGCGTGCCGTACCGCGGCCTGGACGAGTGGACGCGGACGGTGATCGGCATCGGCGGCACGCTGCTGGCGGCGCTCGCCGCGCTGCTCGCGTTCTGGCCGCGCCGCGGCCGCACCGGCTTCCCGGCCGCCTCCCTGCTCGCGCTCGTGACGCTCTACGTCGTGCCGGCGGTCGTGCTCAGCTTCGAGCTCGAGTTCCTGCGTGGCGCGCTGCTGGCGCTGCTGCTGCTCGCGTTCCTGCGGCTGGAGAAGCTGCGCGTACGCGACGCGCCGGCGGCCGGCGTCGTGGCGGTGATCGCGGCGATCGCGGCGCTGTTCGCCGCCCCGCTGCTCGACGGTCGCAACCCGTGGTGGGACTACGAGAGCTGGGCGCTCCAGACGGCCGGGACGCGCGCGGTGACGTTCAACTGGAACCACGACTACAGCCCGCTCGACTGGCCGCGCGACGGGCGCGAGCTGTTGCGCGTGAAGGCGCGGATCGCGGCCTACTGGAAGGCGAGCGACCTCGACGTGTTCGACGGCCGCACCTGGCGCAACGACCCGCGCCGGGGCGGCGAGCGCCCGAGCTCGCAGCTGCCCGAGGACGCCGAGAACCGCCGGAGCTGGACGCAGCAGATCCAGGTCACGCTGCGCAACCTCCGCACCGACACGTTCGTCACCGCCGGGGTCGCGACCGCGGTCCGCGGCGAGGACGGCTTCCCGATCGGCGGCGGCGTGTTCGGTGCCTCGAACACCCTGGGGCGCGGCGACTCCTACGAGGCCGAGGTCTACACGCCGCAGCCGACCGAGCGCCAGCTCGCGGCCGCCGGCGTCGACTACCAGGACTGGCTGCGCTCGTACACGACCGTGTTCGTCCCGCTCCACGTCAGCAGCTCCGCGGCCGGCTCCCAGACGATCCCCGAGGCGGTCACCTGGCCCGCGTGGGGGACGCGCGGCGGCGTGCAGCTCGACCAGGTCGGCGACATGAGGGTGCCGGCTGAGCGCCTGCTCGAAGGCAGCGACCTCGCGCGCGTGTGGGGGCTCGCGCGCGAGCTGAAGCAGGGAGCGGCGACGCCGTTCGACTACATCAAGCGCGTCGAGGCCTACCTCGCCGACGGCTTCTCCTACTCCGAGCGCCCGCCCGCGGCGTCCGGGACGCTCGACGGCTTCCTGTTTCAGTCGCAGACCGGCTTCTGCCAGCAGTTCTCCGGCGCCGAGGCGCTCCTGCTGCGGATGGCCGGCATCCCGGCACGCGTCGCGACCGGGTTCACGTCGGGCTCGTTCGACGACAAGGAGAAGGAGTACGTGGTGCGCGACCTCGACGCGCACTCGTGGGTCGAGGCGTGGTTCCCCGGCTACGGCTGGGTCACGCGCGACCCGACGCCGGCCGCGGCGCCGCCGCGGTCGCAGCCCGGCGACGGCGACTCGGTGCAGCCGACCGGCCGCTCGGCGGCCGCGCCCGACCTCGGCGGCGAGCGCCTGAGCGATCTGCAGAGCAACCGCGCCCGCGCGCAGACGGGCGGGACCAGCCCGCTCACGTGGGTGCTGTTCGGAGTGTTCGCCGTGGTCGTGCTCGGCGGCGCGACCGTGCTCCAGCTCCGCCGCCGCAGGCGCATTCCGCCGCCCGCGCTGCGCTCGATGGCGGAGTTCGAGCGCGCCCTGCGGCGCGCGCGCTACGACGGCGCGCCGAGCATGACGCTGGCCGCGATGGAGCGCTCGTTCTCCGGCTGGCCGGGCGCGGCGGGCTACATCCGCGCGCTGCGCGAGCAGCGCTACTCCGGTCGCGCGGCGACGCCGACGCCCGAGCAGCGGCGCGGCCTGCGCGCTGCGCTCGCCCGCGACGCGGGCACGCTGCGCGCCTGGTGGGCGCTGCCGCCGCGCAGCGGGATCTGACCGTGCTTACACTGGTTCGGCATGGAGGACGTCTATGAGCTGTTCACGCGCGGGACGGCCCTGCTCGAGTCCGGCGAGTTCCACCAGGCGACGGTGCCGCTCGGCAAGGCGGCCAGGCTGGAGCCGGAGAAGACGTCGATCCGCGAGGCGCTCGGCCGCGCGTACTTCCGCTCCGGCCGCTACGAGCAGGCCGCGGTCGAGTTCCAGGCCGTCGTCGAGCGCGCGCCGACGAACGACTACGCGCTGTTCTGCCTCGGCCGCGCGCTGATGGAGTGCGGCCGTCCGGCCGACGCGCGCAAGCCGCTCGTGCTGGCCGCCAACCTGCGCCCCGACCGGCGCGACTACCGGATCTACCGCGACCGCGCGCGCGCCGCCACGGCGTGACTGGGGGCGCCCCCGGTGCTAGGGTGTCATGACAGCTTTCGCGGCCCCGGTGGCCGTGCCTTGAAAGCGGGCGCTCGCCCGCTTTTTTGTTGGAGAGAGAAGACCATGAGCGCGATACAGGCCGACATCGAGGCCCGGCTGGCGGAGACGGAGCCGGAGGTGGAGGTGCTGCTCGCGGAGGTCGTGGGCGGCAAGGTCGTGCGCGTGTTCATCGACCACCCGAAGGGCGTGTCGCTGGAGCTCTGCGAGCGGGTCACCAAGGCGCTCCCGGAGGTCCGCGAGCGGTACGGGCTGGAGGTCTCCTCGCCAGGGCCCGAGCGCCCGCTGTCCAAGCCCGACCACTTCCGCCGCTACCTCGGCCGGCGCGCGCGCGTCCGCACGCGCGGCCGTCAGGACGGCCACGGCAGCTTCACCGGTGAGCTGCTTGGCGTCACCGACGACGCGGTCACCGTCGCAGCCGACACCGGCGTCGTGTCCATCGCGTACGCCGACATCCAAAGATCGAACCTCGTGGGGGACTAGAGCGATGTCACAAGAGATCGTCGAAGCCGTCCGCGCCCTCGCCCGGGAGAAGGGCATCTCCGAGGAGAAGCTCATCACCGCCCTCGAGGACGCGCTTCTATCGGCATACAAGAAGCAGCCCGGCGCCGTGCGCTACGCGCGCGTGCACCTCGATCCCGACCTGGGCGAGTACCGCGTGGAGGAGCTGATCCTGCCCGAGGAGCTCGAGGACCAGCTGCTCGACGAGGCCGAGGAGCAGGCGACCGGCGAGCTCGAGCGACGCGTCGATCCCGAGACCGGCGAGGTCATCATCCCCGAGGCCCCGGAGATCGCTCCTTCGCGCCTGGCCGAGTTCGAGGACCAGATCGAGAAGCGCGACGTCACGCCGGACGACTTCGGCCGCATCGCCGCCCAGACCGCCAAGCAGGTCATCCTGCAGCGGATCCGCGAGGCCGAGCGCGACATGATGTTCGAGGAGTACCAGGACCGGGTCGGCGAGCTGATCACCGGCATCGTGCAGCAGTCGGACTCCCGCTACACGCTCGTGCAACTGCGCGAGCGGGTGGAGGCGCTGCTGCCGAAGTCCGAGCAGGTCGACGGCGAGCGCTACGACCACTCGCAGCGCGTCAAGGCGGTCATCAAGGAGGTCTCCTCCTCGACGCGCGGGCCGAGCATCATCGTGTCGCGCCGCGACCCGGAGCTGATCAAGAAGCTGTTCGAGCTCGAGGTGCCCGAGATCGCCGACGGCCTGGTGGAGATCACCAACGTCGCGCGCGAGCCTGGCTACCGCTCGAAGATCGCGGTCGTCTCCCATGCCGACGGCGTCGATCCGGTCGGCGCCTGCGTCGGGCCGCGCGGCTCGCGCGTGCGCATGGTCGTCTCCGAGCTGCGCGGCGAGAAGATCGACATCATCCCCTACAACGAGGAGCCCGCCCGGTTCGTCGCCAAGGCGCTGAGCCCCGCACGCGTGCGCGAGGTGCTGGTCGACGACGAGAACCGGCAGGCGACCGTGATCGTGCCCGACGACCAGCTCTCGCTGGCGATCGGCCGCGAGGGGCAGAACGCGCGGCTCGCCGCGCGCCTGACCGGCTGGCGCGTCGACATCCGCTCCGAGACCGAGTTCGCCAAGGAGGAGCAGGACTCCGGCTACGAGGAGGAGGAGGTCGGCGGCCGCTGCGCGGCGATCCTCGCCAACGGCCGCCGCTGCCCGAACGCCGCGCTGCCGGGCTCGCGCTACTGCGGGCTCGACCCCCACCAGGCGCTGGCGAACAAGGACACCGACGTCGTCGGCCAGGCGTAGGAGGGCCGCTCACCCTCCCGCGGGCGGCGAGCTCGCGGAGGTCGTGGGGAATGTCCCCCTCCGGACGTGTGCCGGGTGCGGCGAGCGCGCGCCCCGGTCGGACCTCCGCCGCTTCGCTAACGTAGGCGGTGCGCTCGTGCCCGACCCCATGACCAGGCTCCCCGGTCGCGGTGCCTGGCTGCACGAGACCCAGGACTGTTGGCGGGCAGCACTCGCCCGCCGCGGGTTCAACCGGGCCCTGAAGGGGCCCGTGACCATCCCACCAGAGACCGTAGACTTCACTCACACATGGCCAAGAAGCGCGTCCACGAGCTAGCCAAGCAGTACGACATGTCCATCGCCGAGGTGATGAAGCGGCTGAACGCTGCCGGCATCGCCGTGAAGGCGACGGCGACCGCTGTGGACGAGGCCGACGCCGACGCGGCGCTCACGGGCAAGAAGAAGCCGAGCGCGAACGGCGCCAAGCCCAAGCAGGCCCCGCGCCCGCAGCTCCGCCAGCCGGGCGATCTCGGCATCCGCGACCTCGGCGCGCGCCCGCCCGAGGGCATGACGCCGAAGCCGAAGGTCCAGCCCGAGGCAGGCGGCGATGCCAAGGGCGGCGCCGACGGCAAGGGCGGGGACGGCAAGGGCGGTCCGCGCCGTCCGACGCGCTCCTCGCTGCAGGGCGAGCGCGCCCCCG
>Ga0193742_1002340_pt1 | contig 10938 bp, 17 predicted proteins | sample L2c1metaG_FD_165511 | JGI IMG/M metagenome (GOLD analysis project Ga0193742, IMG submission 165511) | Soil microbial communities from a riparian zone of the East river system, Colorado, United States - L2c1 | ecosystem: Environmental > Terrestrial > Soil > Riparian zone | place: USA: East River... | reverse complement strand
CTATTACCTTGGTCTAGTATCTCGAGTTGAATTTGAGGCGCAAATCCGTCGTCTGGACGTCGCCCCGACCTAGGAATGCTCTGGCGGGCAACCCTCAGTCAGGATGTCGCATTCACAGAATTGTGGAAAACCGAAGCGATTGACTTGGCGTCCATCTATCAGGGTAGAACGGCCTCAAAACGACCTTAAACGTTGAATGAGTTGCTGATCGGGCCGCAGTCCGCCGTCTGCGGCCCGATTAGCCGGGTGCCGTCTCTTCACCCTACCCCAGGGGACGAGCGCCCGGCTATTTAAACAGCGCAGCAGCCATGAGTCTGTATCGCGCAAGACACACTGAGCAGTTGCCTCTCACACTCTAAAGGGCGGCAAGACCGGAACGCAGGACCACGGGCCTGGGCTCGCGGTGATGGCGTTTTCAACATCGGTAGCAAGATGAGCCGCGATGCCTGTGAGGCTGGTGACATTTTCCCCGATGGTCCATCGGCTCCACGGTGGCCGTTGTCGGTGCCACGCACGGCATGCGATCTTTCCACGAAGGTAGACTTCTCTTGTTCGGGTATCATCCCGATCTTGAATCGCAACTCTAGCTAGTTCAGGGCAAGAGCCTGTCGTATCGCCTTGCCCGGCTTGACCATGTAGTCTGGCGCCGGAATGCCATAGTGGGCAAGCACTGCAGGCGCAATTTCCAACGTAGAAACGCGCGGCCGTGAACGTTCGGCTCGGCGCGTTGGATCGTAAATCAACAGAATGCCCTCCGGATCATGGTGGGCCGTAACAGACACACCGTCCTCGTGGGCAAGAAAACCAATGCCAAGTTCCTCAAATGTCTTTGGTTCATTGCCGATATATCCGACGTGCTCGCCGGTATAGGCGTCAAAATTCACATACAGGGAAAAGAAGTTTCCCTCATGCAACGCGTAGCTCATTGGATAAATTTCTTTTTCGTTCTCAACCATCTTGCTTTCACCAATTCTGAATTGATTAAGCTTTGTTTGAAAATCGTGACGGAGAGAAGCGTCAACGAGAACACCCGTGGAAGGAACCATGGCGTGTTTCTTGTGGAATTGACCTTCGGCTACCCCGAAGTTAGCCATAAACTTTGTTATATCTCTGATCGTATAAAGTCCTTCGGACGGCGGATGTTCTGTCGCGTGTTGGCCCATGCTGGACGCGATCACGAGGACCGTGTCTTTTCGCGAGTCAACCAATCTTCGAAGCTTCCCAATGATCTTGCTGGAAATGCGCACAGCCTCGAACACCTCACGTTGGTATAGGCGCTGCCACTCCGGCGAGGTCTGGTTCGGATTATAGTCGCCCGGGAATGCTGCTGCCCAGTAGCGGTGCTGCGCCGCTGCCACGTGGTTGCTGTAGAGCGTGGCAAAATCCGGCATATCTTTCCTAAGCATGCGTGTAAACACGTCCGCCATAAGCAATGCCTGGAGAGACCGTCGCCGCAGGCGAACCCGTCGCTCTTTCCTTTCGCCGGCTAGCTGGGCCATAATCTCGCGTGCGGTGTCGATAGAAACGCCAGTCGCGACTATCGACCGTAAGAACGCCAGCAGCGCGCTGCGTGGTATGGACGTATTGACGTTGCGAGCAGATCGCCGCGTCATCTCAAGGTTGAATTGCTGAAAACCCTCAAGGAACGTTGGATGCGCAAATACTTTTTCGTCGAAAAAATCTGGCATATAAAACTTATAGGCATCCATCGAAGGAGGAACGTGGCTTGAGTGAATCGATCCAAAAACACCGGCCGTTCGTCCGGCAGTTGTTATCATGCGCCACATCGGCGGATATTGAACATCGACCGTATCCAATGTCTGTCCGAGACTAAGGATCCGATGCTTGGTGTCAGAAACACCGCGATGCAAAGTTGGCCAACTAATCCAGGGATCCAGTTCAATCTCGTCTTCGCAAGTAGTGACCAGCTGGGCGCAATCGTTCATCAGTGAGGAAATTTCTGAATCAGGATAGGCTTGGCAAAAAGCATCGAGTACCCGAAAAGGGACCTCGTTGAGTTCAAAAAGTATCATCTTACGACTGCTGACCATTATTAAGTACTCCGTGATTCTTTGAATGCATCATCGTAAATGTTGGCCCGCAGGCATTCAAAAACTCCACCACAACAGCCGAAGCCGGATGCGTTACGGACTCCTTGCCAGGCGGCGCGGGTCAAAACCAATAAGTTCCCCGAGGGAGCTATCTATTCAGCACATGTCTCAGATAAAAAAAGAGCATACATGCGCGTTTCTTGTCAATTATTGGTGGCCACTTCTGTCTGCTAGATTGCTCGTCCCGAGTTAGCTTTGTGGATTGGGCACGTGCGCCTAGCCAAGTTTTCTCATGGCTCAATTTTAGGCACCGCTGCAGGTCAATTAAAATCCATAACGCGGCGCACCGTACTTCGTCACGACGGAGGTAACAATGATTCCCCGGTCAACTCATAACGCCAAGCCCAGAAAGCCCGATAAACAAGCGACCCACTGGGGAAGCGGGTCCTGTTTTAGGAAGCAGAAGGGGCGTAAATCGGCAAATCGCTTCGTAAGGTAGACAGGCAGCGCGGGGACAGGCCCAAAAGAAAACCCCGCAGGCTGGATGCGGGGTTTTCCCAGTTGGCAACCGGGGATTCAGGGCGTGAGCCGCCAACTGTAATCGTGAAATTTAGGATTGAACCCTGAAAAAGCAACAGCGTTGCCTAGAGGAGTATATTCTCCGGCAACGCTGCGCCTAATTACTGGGCCCTGAAATCCCCCAGCAAACATGTGTCTAGGCACCTGCAAAAAGGTTCAAAGAAAAATACGCCGGCGATCTTGACGGTAATTGTCGACGAATAAGACTGCTTGTTCCGTGATCCGGCTGGTCAGTTGTCCAACGACGCTGGGGCGGGCAACCCTACATCGCAATTCGGTTGTCGTTCCGGATGCCGCCAAATTCTGCGACAGCAAACCCCCGCCGAGACCGGGAGGAATCGACGGAGGCTTGCGGTTCGGTTGAGCGAAGCTTTTGCCGGAAGGTCCGCTCCAAACCGCAAACGGGATCAAACCGCAACAAGTATATTTCTGCAAGTCGGTTTTGTGAGCAGCTCGCCGAAACAAAGGCCGCCCGACCGTTCAGCGGTCCGGGCATGGCTGGAATGGAGTGGCAAAAATTGAGTGATAGCTCCGTACGCGTCGACGTTTCGCGAGTGCGCGGAAGGTCCCGAGCTAGAGTGGGTCAGATTTCGACGTCAGGAGTTCGCTTGAGCGCCGTAGGCGCGACGTTGGCGCCGCGAGGCTACTCATTGATGCCCAGACGATGTCGTACAATCGGAATCTCGCTGGAACGCGTTGACTGGTTGGCGATTGATGTGGTCAGAGGAACCAATAGCGGGCACAACAATGAAGGTCGGTCTCCTGACTGCAGCACTCCTATTCATCTGGAGCCATGCCCTGGCGCAAGGCAGTGCCGGCACGGGAGGTACTTATTCTGGAGTCGGACCTCGAACGGGGCCACCAGCCCCTGGGATTCGAAGCGATGGCTGGACGCAGCAACCCGATAGAGCAACAAATCCAAATCGTGGCTCCAGAAATCTAAGCCCCTCACAGAAAAATTCTATTCCGCCGGGTAGCATAAGGCGGCGTTGATCTCCGCATAATTAGACGCCTGACGGGTGGAATTGCTGCACCCTCATCCAGGCCGATTTGCGGGGAAGGGCAAAAAAACCTTCCGAACGCAGTCACTGTTTCTGTCGAAAATGAAACTGCGCAGGTGGCCGCCCTCTCAGCGAGAAGATGTTAGCGGACCAGGATGGAAAATTCCGGCGATTACGGGGAAGCGAGTTTCCCCTAGGGCCGCGGATCTGACTCTCTTAGAAAAAACTCTTGCTGCATTGGAGGGAGAACGCTGTCCAATGCCACCCGAGCCTTCTGCCTGTCTGATTTGCCGAAGCGGAGACCTTTTACTTGCCAATTAACCTCGGTGTCAGAATCTATCGATCGCCTCTCAATGATGACACCCACAAAGTCTTGGCAGCTTTCATCAAAAGTTTTGATTGCTGTTGCAATGGCAGTCTCCAAAGCACTTCGTGAAACTTGAGTGCGACGAACAGCCGGCATTTTTTTACTCGAGAAAAAAGGCACAAAAACACCATTAGGCTAAAGGAACGAGAAGTATTTTTCTGTAGCAAGTTGGAACTTTGGCGCAAGTGGCGAATAGCCGCTAAGTTAGGTGGTATGCTGCGGTGCACCAAATTGGGTCGCTAGCGAAGAAGTTCGCGGATTTAAAGCCTAGTGTCAAATCTCGAATAAGTCCTGCTTGGCGGAAAGTGAAAGACGCCGGAGGTCCCCGAGCGTGCCGCGCGGCGCTCCGCAATGGCGGCATTTGATCGGAGTGGAAGAAGGCGCGTCTTCGGTACAATCGAAGACGATCCCTATCGCATCGCAATTGATGCAGATCAAACTAAAATCAGCGTAGGTGCTCGATGTTTGCAAAGTCGCCATTTGTGCATTCTCTAAAACAAAGCCGCCGAGCGGAGTGATCGCCCGACGGCCTCGTCGGTGTGGGCCCGGACGCGGGACAACTGTCCGGTATTGATATTCATAGCCAGCGCCCGTGATACCGCAACGAACGTCGCTCGTTAAGCTAACTAGTCAACCTTAAGCGTGTCTCAGATGAACCAAGTCAAAACGCTTAACGCCCTTGCAACGCCTTACACCTGACAAGCGTTATAGATATCTGAACAGTGCAATCTAACGTAGATGCTCCGCGACGAACGAACTTGTTAATCGATGCTGGAGATTAATTCTGGAACTAGGACCGGGGGCAGGTGAGATGTCAATCGGGGATGATGATCAGCACCATCTTGAAAATTAATACGCTGCAGACCGCAAGCACCACCGCGCCAGCAAGTACGAATAGCCAGTGGTTGGATTTATCTTTCGACGGATGCTGTTTTAAATCTGGCATCTCAACCCTGCTTATTGATACCGTCGTACAGTCGAACCGGTATTTTCATTGCGGCAAGCCCGGCGGCCGTGATCCGGTAGGCGAGCTCTCTTCCGCTGCCTTGGGCTTCGATCCATCCCTTTTCGTGCATAATGGCAACAAGCCGCTTGCTCTCCGGCAATCGCGTTACCTTTACCCAATGTCCGCCCCGTAGGTGCTGCAGATATTGGCGATGGCGATGATTCATGACCATGACGGGGGCTTTCATAACCCTGGGTCAAGTTAGATCGCTTTTAAACCGAATAGGTTCCCGCTCCAGTTACCGCGTTCGCTCGGCCTCAAATCCACTCGACATCGACGAGGGGGACGAATGGCAGGGATCGCCACCAGTCTGAGCATCAACGGCTTTCGTTTTTGATCGCAGTCAAGGCAAGGGATTGAAACAACGCGGTAGGAAATCCTTGAAAAAAACCCAATCGTGCCCGAGGTTTTAGCTCCAGCGGAGCCACGGATTATGCGCAAGATACTTTCGCTCATCGAATCCCAGCTCGACACCGAGCACCGCGAGGCCCTCGCCGAATTGACTGATTTAGGTGTCGCCGTGTTCTCTGCTGCTTTGATAGTTGCCTTGCTCAAGGTTATCACAAGCTTGCTGACGTAACGATCGAAGACGCCGGCGGTGACGCGCAGGAAAGCCGCCGAACTCCCAGAATTGGCTCGGCGAATTGCTGGCGATCGATGTTTTCAGCACTCTGGCTAAAAACCGAAATAGTTCCGTAAAATGACCATCGAGATACAAAAAATCGACAATGCCACAAACCCGGCAAGTAACTCCTTTGCTTCCCGATCAAGCATTTTTTGTCACCCCTGGAACGCGGTGTTTGCCCTTAGTTAATGGTAACGCCCTGTACGATCGGATGAAAAAATCGGATTCGGATATGTTGGCAGCTGAGGGTCCGGATTGACCCAATTGGGTTCGCGGCCTGCGTCAGGGGTGTCCCACACGGCGACTGTTCGTTGCACCTTGCTCAGAGGCTCTAGACGGCCAGGAAACAGCTCGACCTTGGGATCATAAGAGGCTGCGGCGATGGCCGTGCCCGCGACGAGGATGAAAGCACCGAAAATGAGACCTATCTTACGCATGGTACTTCTCCTGGCCGCTTGCGAATGGGTTCTTGGACAACGGTTCGACCGAGTTAGCGTTCCACAGGTTCCAGATCGGGCCGGTTTCTGACGCCGTCCGGTCGGATTGGGCGATGGAAAAGCGCAAACAAAGCGGCCGCTTGAAGGCCGTTTCCGTATTTTTTGAGATCAAGTTCATGTTCACTCGTCCCTGCTGGTTCACGGCGGACCGGCGAACTTTTGGCGTTACTGGCCGGCGCGCGCCCGCGAGACGATCTGGGGCGTCCAGAACTTATCCCGCTAAGGCAACTCCGGAGCGGCCCACAGCATGGCCAATTGCGTTGGCCTTTTTATTTTTGCAGAACCCGCCACCTACGGCTGGTGGGTTTGCCACTTAGCAAATAGCATCGCTCGATGCCAAATGACGACCAGGACATTCGCCGGTCGCTCGCCAGAGCATTTGATCGCGCTTGGGATGACTACTACCGCTCGGGGCGAAGGTCGGTAAATCAGGATGTCGCTCGCACCGAATTGGCAAGGCGACTTGTCCAGCTTTCGAAAGAGGGTATCTCAAACGAAGAGCACCTGGCCATCGCCGGATTGAGCCATTTGAACCAGCTAGGGGTAAAAAAAAACCAGAGTCCTAGCCTCAATCTGCCACGCACCGTCGAAGGCGCTGCCCTCAAAGATTCTTAACAAGGACGCATAATGCAGTGTTCACGCAGAGAAGCGTCTTGATTAAATTCAAGGCGTCGCACGGCGCGAATTTGATGCACCGCGATCATTTTCTGACGCTTGAAATGCAGAGAATTACCGCTAAACTACAGGTAAGGGGCGCCCTTGGGGAAGGAGCGCGTTTGATGTTTGGGCCACGTGTTGTGTTTTTTGCTTTGTCTTTTGCGTTTGTCCTGGCGGTGACTTTTGCGGCGATTACGACTGCGAAGCAGGTCAGCGGCGTAAATCGGCCGGTCGCCTCTCGATTGACTTAGCTTGAGCGGGCGTCCAACGATCTGATCGGGCCGCTCTGCCTTCCCCGTGCCAGCGTCGCGATATTGCCCTGGTGCCGTGGTCCGGTTGCACGTCGCGTGGCGGAACAAATGTGTGCAACGGTCATGGCATAATTTAAAAGTTTTATGGCTCCTTGATTAGCCGCCGCGGCCCGACAGCAAGGTGCCGCAACAAATCCTCAACTCAGCGCGCTCTCAAATTCCAACGCCATCAATGGCTGCGGAGCCTTTGCCTTCGCCATTTTTGTCTTGCGCGAAGTGGCACGACTAGAACAAGTGCTCACTTCCGCCAACGGGTCGACGTCCACTCCAAAAGTTGATTAGCGCTCTGCGAATAAAAGCATACCATCGATGTTAGCGCTCGGACTTGCATTGCAAAGGTGGATCAAGTTGAACAAAGAGCATCTCATATTGGGATCCGACGTGCGGGACGTCGAGCACCAGAAACACCGGTGGCTGTCGGAAAACCCGGGCGTGCGGATCATGAAGGAAGATATGAAACCAGAACCGGCAACGCTGTTGACCCGTATTGGCGGAAAGCGAGTTCCGCGATTTTCATTGATGCTGCATTATGAAGAAATGGCCGGACAGCAACATGCCGCGTCTTCACTGGCGGCGTTGCCCCAGACGAAGAAACAGGGTGAGCAGAGCGGCGGAGAACGCCACAGCCAAGGCCCCAACTAAAATCTCGCTCGCGTGCAACCTGCGTGCAAATGCAGGACGTGACGCAACCGGCGGCGATCAAGATGGCCGTGAGCAGAACAACAACGAGATTTCTAACCGGGTTTGGCTGGGATCTATCTATTTGTGCGACGTTCTCATCATTGCGGTTCAAGGAACTAGTGGTCCTTGCCTAACATAAGAGTCCCGTTAGGGATTCCATTTGGTCGGCGCGCGTGCGAGTCTTGCGCATGCGCACCGGGATTTCCATCAAGATCACACGACCAGATCGCCATCGTCTTGAAGCGATCACGAGGGACCGTAACGCCTCGCAGAAGCACGTCTGGCGAGCAAACATTGTGCTGCTGAGCGCCGACGGCGTCGGAACCAACGAGATCATGCGCCAGACTGGCACGTCTAAGACCTGCGTCTGGCGCTGGCAACAGCGGTTCATGGAAGAGGGCGTCAGAGGCCTCCTGCGAGACAAGACGCGCCCCTCGCGGATTCCAGGGCATGGCCCGGAGGTGGCCGAGCGTGTGGTCGCGCTCACGCTGGCCGACCCGCCGACCGAGACGACCCATTGGACGGCCGATCTGATGGCCCGGGCGAGTGGCGTAAGTGCAAGCGCGGTCCGTCGCATCTGGAAAGCGCACGGGCTCCAACCTCACCGGTGCCGACAGTTCAAGCTCTCGAACGATCCGAACTTCGTCGCCAAACTGCGCGACGTTGTCGGACTCTATGTTGATCCGCCGGCCCATGCCATCGTGCTGTCGGTCGACGAGAAGAGCCAGATTCAGGCCCTCGATCGCACTCAGCCAGGCCTGCCGCTGAAGAAGGGCCGGCTCGGAACCATGACACACGATTACAAGCGGCACGGCACCACGACACTGTTCGCCGCCCTCAACGTCCTCGACGGCACGGTCATCGGCCGCAACATGCAGCGTCATCGTCATCAGGAACTCATTCGATTTCTGAACGCCATAGAGGCGGAGGTTCCGGTCGGCAAGGTCATCCACGTCATTCTGGATAACTATGCAGCTCACAAACACCCCAACGTTCGCGCCTGGCTCGATCGTCACCCCCGTTTCGTTTTCCACTTCACGCCAACCTCGTGCTCTTGGCTCAACGCCGTCGAGGGATTTTTCGCCAAGCTCAGCCGACGTCGATTAAAACGCGGTGTCTTCCACTCCGTCGTCGATCTCCAGGCGGCCATCAACCGGTTCGTCGCTGACACCAACGCCAACCCGAAGCCATTCATCTGGACGGCCAATCCCGACAAAATCATCGCCGCCGTCAAGAGAGGGCACCAAGTGTTAGATTCCATCCACTAGGCGAACCATTACCGCGAGAAAATCATGGCGAAGAAGAATGCGAACACGATCGCGTGCGCAACAATCGCGTAAATTGTATCGCCGCGTTCTCGTTTAGTCATACTTTGCTCGCGGTGTTCATGTCTGGAATGTGACGCCGACAAAGTCACTATCTCGCCATATCAATCGACATTCCCGAACAGTCCGAAAATTATCGAACGACAGATCGAATTCGACCGGCAATACGTTCAACCGTTCCAAACGAATGCCTGCTCCGGAATTAGTAACGTCGCGGACACAACATGAAAAAACACCGGTTTGACCACGGAAAAATAATAGTGCGTTTCTTTTGATCAGCGTTCGGCCCACGAGGCGTCGCTCGGCGTTTCTGCGCTGAAGAATTTCGTGGATCGACGGCATCGTTCTACTCTTCCGGCGCTCAAAAGCGCTTGTAAATCCAGCGACGACCATTGTGTCGACGCCAAACCAGACCCCAAAGCAATTTCCCGGTGATCGAACGCCGCGGAATAAAAACCGCCCCAAGATGCCAGGCTCCTCGAGGTGGTTGCGAATTTAAATCGCGTGGCAGCATCTGAAGCATCCAAGTTCGCGACAAATTGCCGAGCGGGGTCTGATCGCTGGAGGTTCGGCCGATTCTGGTACCGCACGATGGGCAACGCTTGATGTAACGATGCTTAGCGGCTTTGCGTTTCGTCGCAATCGAAGGTGTTCGTTAAGGTTGATGCGGCGGCGAAAGGTTAAATCGGGAACTGGTGTGGAACCAAGCGCGCCCGCCGGGGTTGAAACATGAAACAGAAACCTGTGGAGGAGTTCCCATGTCTCGTCACAGATTAGCTCCGCTCGCCGCTGTTGTTCTGCTGGCCGCGATGCCAGTTGGTGTTGCGTTAGCGCAAGGAAGTACCGGCAATTCGCTTCCTTCGAGCACATCTACGGCACCCCCGCCATCGGCCATCGGACAGTCATCGCCGCCATTGAACGCGCCATTGGCGGTTGAGGGTGTTGCCGCTGAGGAATCCATTTCGACGACAGGACTAGCTAAGCCTGCAGCAGATGGCGCGACAACCAGGATTGTCCCAGCGAGGCCTTGCAGCACAGCTGCTAGAGGGACCGACGGCACGACGACGTGCGTGGGCATACCCGACAGACGCTAAGAACTGTCGTGACAGCGAAGAATACAAGCTGGCTTGGACGGGGCCGCCGCCTCTGAATCGGTGATCTGGGAGTGGTCCGGCCAGTCGGACGGACCGGCAAGCGTGCACGACCGCGAGCGAGGGCGCACAAAGTCGGTAGCAATCTCAACTGAGCAATTGGCGCATTTGAAGTGGGGACACCGCCGTGATCGCCGTAAGCATGCGGCGTGGGCCGCCGGCTGGCTGGTTTGTCCAGTTAACGGCTAAAGCTTGTCGGGCTTTTCGGCCTTCGGCTTCATCATCGCAGCGAGCACCTGGCGGCGTTCGTCAATGATCCAAGGAGCGTCCTTGTGGATCTGGATCAGGTTTTTGAGGTTCTCGATTCCATCATCTGTGAACGCCATCACGCCATCTTCACCGACGCCGACGACCCATAGCTGGCCATCCTCGGTGTCCATTTCTTCGGCTACCTCGAACAGCCATTCCTCGTCTTCTCCAAGCATCTCGGCGACATGGCCGAGGGTGAACACGTGGCTGACTTTGTTGACGTGCCCCATCAAGCCGCCTGCATCGCAAGGCCTTGCTGTTGAACAGTCTTCCAATTCCAAGGCAACAGCTCATCGAGCCTGTGAGCGGGGTGTGCAGCAATGCGAGCGAGCACATCGGCGAGCCAGGCCTGATGGTCGACGTCGTTCATCTTCGCTGAGACGATGAGGCTATACATGGCGGCGGCGCGACGTCCTCCGCGGTCGGACCCGCAGAATA
>Ga0193742_1002339_pt1 | contig 10941 bp, 9 predicted proteins | sample L2c1metaG_FD_165511 | JGI IMG/M metagenome (GOLD analysis project Ga0193742, IMG submission 165511) | Soil microbial communities from a riparian zone of the East river system, Colorado, United States - L2c1 | ecosystem: Environmental > Terrestrial > Soil > Riparian zone | place: USA: East River... | reverse complement strand
AACGGCTTTCGCCGCCGTCTCAGCGGGTGCTGTAGCAGCCGGAACTTGGACGGAGGTTTGCGCCACCAGCGGAGCCGCCGCAAACAGAGTGCTCCACTCCCGGCGAGTCAGGCCGGGCAAGGTTTTGCGACGGGATGCCATGGGCACATTATACGGGGCGGCGCTTGGAAACGGCGCGCTGGTCACCGCCCGCCGCACGGATGCTCTTTGGATCGCGCCGCCGTATCTGCAATCTGCCGATGGACACCTCCAGCAATATTTGCTGCTCGGTAAGCTGGACCACAAATGGGACGATCAGATCAGCATTCCTTCGCCGTTCGCCTCAACGGTAGCCGCAATTCAAAAACGTTGTGTCCGATTGGGAATTTCCATCCCCGGTTACGCCACCGCCGAAGCCTCAGGAAGCGCCTGGGCCCGCGGCCAGAGCTATGATTTTGGCGAAACCCCCAGCCCTCGCAATCTCTATCTGCAGCCCCGCCAGCGGTTGAATCCTTATGATCTTCAGTACAGCCACGGCATCAGGCAAAACCTTGGCCGGGAACTGGTTTATGACCGTTGACGGCATGTACTCCCACACTGTGCACCTGGCGCGTCCGGACGATATCACCGCGTCCCGTTCACGTCCTTTGATGGTGTTGCCGCAAACAGCGTGCTCGTCATTGAGAACAGCAACGCCCAGCCTTTATGAGGCTCTTGAACTGGGCATCTCCCATCGCTTGTCGTCGCGCGCCCAGTTTGAAGCGCACTACACGTACGCCTACTCGATGACCTACTCTACGTTTCAAGGCGAACCGAATACTGGTCTTCCCAATGACTTCGGAAATCTCGGCGTGGCTGAGCGAGGCCCCAGCGATTACTTCCAGCGCCATCATCTTGTGATAAACGGCTATCTCCGTCTCCCGTATTCCCTGCAGCTTTCCGGTGTCGCTCGTCTTGCCTCCGGCCGTCCCGTCAATCCTTTGACCGGCGTGGACAATAATGGCGATAGCAATCTCATCGATCGCCCGCGCGGATGTGGGTCGCGACGCATTTCGCGTTCCCGAGAATCAGATCACGGCCGACATGGCGCTAGGGCGCATCTTTGTCCTTCACGAGCACCTGACCCTCGATGCGCGATTCGAAGTGTTTAATCTCTTCAATTAAGAACAATCCGTTTAGCGTCAATAACACCCACGGCAATGGCGCCGTCCCTGCCCCCGTTTTTCTTCAGCCTCTGGCGGGAAGCACGAACATAGACCCTTCGCGCCAAATGCAATTCACAATCAAATTTTCGTTTTGAGCAGGGCGCCCGTTCAACCATGTCCCTCAAGCGCGTTTCGCATCACGGAACGTGGCGCCGTTTCCCCGGTCCAAATCTCAAATTGGTGGGCCGCCTGCTCCAGCAGCATCTCAATCCCTGGAATCACGGTCAAGCCCTGTTCCTTGGCGCGCCGCAGCAGCACAGTCTCTCGTGGGTTGTACACCATATCCAACACCACATCCGCCGGGATCGCACCGTCAAACAGGCAGCCGTCCACTTCCGGATGCATCCCGAGCGGCGTCGCATGCACCAGCGCGTCGTAGTGCCCTTTCGATGCCTCCTGGAGAGACGCGGCCTCGCCCTTGACGGCCCGCGCCAGCGTCTGGGCGGTTTTCAAATTGCGGCCCGTGATGGTGATGTTGGCCGAGGCATCGGAAAGGGCGATGGCGGCGGCTCGCGCGGCGCCCCCATAACCCGCGATCAAAATCGACGCATGCGCCAGACGCAGATGGCGGCTCAGCGGCTTCACTACCCCCTCGGTGTCGGTGTTCGTCCCGCGCCACTTGCCCGCCTTGCGCCATACCGTGTTCACCGCGCCGATGCGCCGGGCTTGCGAATCCACCACATCCAAATAACGCAGGATGCGCTGCTTGTGCGGAATCGTGACGCTGAAGCCTGCAACGGGCAGGGCGGCGGCGAACTTCATCCAATCGGCCAATTGCGCGGGCTGGACCAGAAACGGCAGATATACCGCGTCCACTCGGCGCGAGTGGAATGCGCGGTTGTGAATCAGCGGTGACTTCGAATGCGCTACCGGATTCGCGACGACGCCATATACACGGCTTTGCTTGGTCAACTTCTCGCAGCGGTAGAGCGTGTGCATGACGCTGGCAGGCACCTGTCCTGGAGCGGTGCCCGCGTCGCCGGCTGGGGCGGCGTACGTGTAAACACAGCCCATTGATGGCGTCAGGACGCGCGTGACCAGCCCGGTTTCCGACATCGCCATGGCAATTAACGGTTCGCTATGCTTGCCGCGGGCGAACTCGATCAAGCGCAGGCTGTCGGAATATTTACGCGCGGTCGTGGCGATCTTGTAAGCATCGGCCGGCAGCCGCTGCAGGCGGCGCAGCACCACTGCCAGCGTGGGCGTGCTTTGGAAATTGTGATAGGAAAGGCACAGCGGCGTGCTTGCCCGCAAGCCCGGCAGCGCGGATTTAGCTTGTTCGGCGGATTCGATTTCCAGATCCACAAACGCCGCGCCCGCCTGGGCAGCCCCCTGGAGCAGCGCCAGTTGCTGCTCAATCTCTCCCTTGTAGTAGCCGGATGCCTCTTTGTGCCGGCAGGTCGCGAGTACATACGCGTCCGGATAGCTTGCGCGGAATTTACGGATCACTTCGAGGCCGGCCGCGGGGTTCTGCAGATAATCCAAACGGAATTCGAGAAAGGCGCTCCCGTCTTTGTACTCGCATTCCGCGGCGCGCGCCAGTTGCGCGGCCGTCGAGAAGCCTAGAGCGACACAAATACGAGGAAGCGATCGGGGAAGAGCAGGCATGCAATGGGCGTGCTGGTTAGAATACCAACTATTCACAATCATTTCACGGCAATCGTTTTTCGTATGCTGCGATGAGGAGCAATGTTGCCTCGCCTTACATTCCTGCTTTTGGCCTTTTTCGCGAGTTTAGCCGGGCAGGGCATTCAGTCCGCCGCGCGCCAGCGCGTCCAAATTTACGATCAGCCGTATCGGCCGCAGTTTCATTTCTCGCCGCGGGAGCACTGGATGAACGATCCGAATGGCTTGGTCTTCTTCGAAGGCGAATACCATTTATTTTTTCAATACAACCCGCTTGGCGGCGAGTGGGGCCACATGAGCTGGGGGCACGCCGTCAGCCGCGACCTGCTCCACTGGAAAGAATTGCCGGTGGCTCTGCCGGAAGAGCACGGCATCATGATGTTTACCGGCAGCACCGTGGTGGATGAGCACAACACCAGCGGCTTTTGCAGAGGCGGAAAGCCCTGCCTCGTGGCCATCTACACCGGCCACACCCCGGCCAAAGGTGCCAAACCCGCTTTGGAGACACAAAATTTGGCCTATAGCAATGACCGTGGACGCACCTGGGTGAAATATCGCCGCAATCCGGTCTTGGATATGCATCTGGCCAACTTTCGCGATCCAAAAGTTTTCTGGTCGCAGCAAAAGAAACGCTGGACCCTGATCGTCGCGTTGCCGGATAAACACAAAGTCCGTCTTTATGCGTCGCCCGATCTGAAGCTTTGGACGGCAATCAGCGAGTTCGGTCCGGCTGGGGCTACCGGCGGTCAATGGGAATGCCCTGAGCTGTTTGAACTGCCCGTCCGGGGCCGCACGGAGACCCGCTGGGTGTTGAAGGTAGGCCTGAATCCAGGCGGCCGCGTGGGCGGCTCGGGCGAGCAATACTTCATCGGGCATTTCAACGGGCAGCGTTTCAGGAACGATAATCCAGCTTCCCTGACCCTATGGACCGATTACGGCAAAGATTGTTATTGCGCGCTCACGTTCAACGGGCTTCCCGGAAATCGCAGTCCGGTGATGATGGGCTGGATGGATAACTGGCAATATGCAGCCAAACTGCCCACGGAGCCGTGGCGGGGTCAGATGACGCTGCCGAGAAAGCTGTCGCTGCGCGCAACAGCCAACGGGATACGGCTTATCCAGACTCCAATAGACGCGTTTGCCGGCCTCCGGACGGAGAGGCTGGATCTGACTGATTCCGTCGACTTGCCGTCCCGCGCTTTTCAACTCACCGTGACCCATGATCTGGGGCAAGCCCGGGAGATCGGCTGGAAGTTGCTGATGAAAAACGATACCTACACCACTGTCGGCTATAACCGGCGGAAGGGAGTCCTGTTCGTGGACCGGTCGCATTCGGGTGATTCCGGCTTCAGCAAAGACTTCCCCGCGCGGATCGAGGCGCCGTTGCGGCTGCCGGGTTCCATCCTAAGCCTGAACATAATCGTCGATCGCTCGTCCATCGAAGTATTCGCTGATAACGGCCGCGTAACGATGACTAATTTGCTCTTCCCCGGCGAAGGAGCAAATGGATTACAGTTCTATTCGATAGGCGCGGAAGAACAGGCTATACTCCCCGGCGCCCCACCGCCCGCCAGCCTATGGCGGCTAAAATCTATTCACTAGTGGGGCGGACGCCCTGGTCCGGCTGTGTCCCGGTTAACGCCGAGTAGTGGCGGTTCCCGCGGAAACACCCAGGGTGCGCAGTTGCTGCAGTGCCTGGCGCGCATTCTCCGTGCGAGGGTAATTTGTCACTAGGATGCGAAACTCCTGCACCGCCCGGCCGCGCTGGTTCGATTTCAGCAAGGCCTGCGCCTTCATAAGATGCGCGTCCGCTGTCTTGGGATTTTCCGGATAGCGCTCCAGCACTCCATCGAAGCCCTTGATGGCGTTATTGTAGTCGCCGCGCTTATAGTCGATTTCGCCTAGGTAATACTGCGCTTTGGCGGCGAGCTCGGTGTTCGGATAATAGCTCAGGAACTGTTGGAACTCGGTATAGGCCAAGTCCATCTTGCCGGTTTGCATGTCACGCATTGCCGCCGTATAACTCGCCTCCGCGCTCATCCCGGCGGGAGGCACCGCCGCTCCAGCTGGAGGCTGGCTGGGAAGTAGTCCGGATTGAGGCCCTGAACCCGTAGGTATCGACCCCGTAGGTAGTGAACCTTGAGGTGACGAACCAGGAGGAGCCATTGCACTTGCATCCCCTGCAGGCGGAGCGGCCGGCGGGCTCTGGATGATCTGAATCTGGTTTTTCATGTCGGTCAGCTTGGCGTCCATGCGCTCCAGGCGTGTGTTGAGCTCTGCCAGCGAGTCCTTAAGCGAGCGAACCTCGTCTCCTACCGCGTCCACCCGCCCGCCCATGCCCGCCACGGGCGTAAGCGATTTGGCAACGCTATTGGCCACCGAATCCTGCAGCGTCGCAACCTGCTCCGCCGTCCGCCGCGTGTCGTTCTGCATGGCCGAGAGGGTGCCTGCCAGCGTGTCCAGCTTGCTGTTGAGGCCGGACTGCATGGCTTCCATCCGGGCCTCTATCTCTCGCTGCATTTGAATCAGGTCTTTGTTGACGGCAAAGGAAAAAGACGAACAGGTGAGCAGCAGGGCTGCAAGGCGCACAAATTTCATAAAAGGCACTCCTCGAAATAAAGGGACGGCGGTTAGCCGTCCCCGTTTCACGACTTGCTTTAAGTGTAAGAGAATCGCCCGCCGAAGTCAGGGCCATTCCGTGATTTCTGCCAGTCTGGCCAGATCATCGGTCTACTGCGTAGCCGAGAAGTGGGCGCGCCGGTTGCGTCCGTAGCAATCTTCCGATGCATCGGTGCAGACCGGGCGTTCCTTCCCGTAGCTGATCGTCCGCAGTTTGTCGCCGGGGACGCCCAGCGCGACCAGAGCGTCTTTGGTTGCTGACGCACGGCGGTCGGCGCAGGCTGCGGCGGAGGCGGTGTGCTGACCGTAACCGTGGCATCGCCTTCGGTGGTGCCGCCGGTGTTTGTCGCCGTCAGGTGATAAGTGGTAGTGGCAGTCGGGTAAACACCACGGCGCCCATCCGGACTTACCTGGCCGATTTGATTGTCGATCGTCACGTTGTTTGCGCCGGTCACTGACCAACGCAAAGAGGAAGGCTGACCCGCGGTAACAGTGGTCGGCTCGGCTGTGAAGTAGTTCAGCACCGGCTTAGCGGCCGGCGGTGGCGCCTCAACGGGCGGCGGCGGCGGTGGCGGTGGCGGAACTTTCTTGTGGCACGCCGCCGTTAACAGTAACAGAAAAGTGGCCGATAGCGCCAACGATGCTCTGCGATTGATCATGATAGTTTTCATCCGTCCTGACAAGTAACTTGGTATTTCCTTATTTCTCCGCGTTCACCCATACCGGCTTCTCATTGTTGCCGGTTTGAGTAAGTGGATGTTTCCCCGTGCCATCCGCGTTCATCACCCAGATCTGCGATTGGCGGCCGCGTTTAGAAGCATATACGATGTGCGCTCCATCCGGCGCCCAACTCGGATTTTCATTCCGCCCTTCATTAGCGGTGAGCTGCGTCGTCTGTTGTGAAACCACGTCCATCAGGAAGATGTTGTAATTACCCGGCTCAAAACCCTTCGTCCAGGCGAACGCAATGTGCGCGCCGTCGGGACTCCACGCCGGGTTGGTCGCTTCACCGGTTCCGGCCGAGAGGCGCTGCACATCGGCTCCGTCCAAGTTCATCTTATATATCTGCGGCATTCCCGAACGGCCGGACACCGCCACTAAATCTGACCCCGTCTTAGGATTGATCTTGGCTTCCACTTCAATGCTGTTCGAGTGAGTCAAACGGCGCAGTCCGGTGCCATCTATGTTAGCCATATACAGCTGTGCCGGGCCGCCTGCCGCGGTAGAAGAAAACACCACCTGTTTGGAGTCTGGCGTGAATGTTACGAAAGCGTTCATGGAAGCGCGCTGATTATAAAACTGTAGCTTACGTCCGGTACCGAGCGAGTATAACTGAATGGCCGGATAACCGCCGGCATAAGTCGTGAAAGCCGCGACGCGGCCGTCCGGTGAGGCGGAGGGAAAGGTGCTGATGGAGCCGTACTTGGTGAGCGGCCGCTGGTCGGTGCCGTCAAAATTCATCACCCAGATTTCCTTTGCTCCGGAACGGTCCGACACAAATAAGATGCGTGTGCCTACCAGGCTCTGGCCCCCGAACTGCGCCAGGATATCCGCGGCGTAGTGATGCGCTGCGTCAATCGCGCCGTTCTGGTCGAGCGAGGCGGTATAAACCTTGCCGAAAAGCTGGGCCTGCTGCAAATTCGTCATGGTGGGCGAGGCTGTGTAAAGCCAGCCGAACGCAACAAATAGATTCCGGTCCTCCGCTCCGTAGCCCATGCCCAGATAATTGGCAGCTATCGGGGGCAGGCTCCAATCGGTCAGACGGTTTCCCTGCGGAGCAGCCGCGCTGCCTCCCGGGGGCGGAGCCTGGCGGGGGGCCGGCGGCGCGGCATCCGTGATGAAATCTTTTGGCGTCTGCGGAATTTGCAGCGGGTACAGCGTCTTCGGAACGAAGTTGATCAGCGGAGAGCTTTGCAGGTCGTTAGCGACAGTACTGTTGAAAGTTGCGATCAGGGGGGCGGCGCCGCCGGCTGCCCGGAAATCCGGGACGGCAATGCGTGGTTTGCCGGGGTTCTTGTCGATGGTGCCGACCACCTGCTGGGCCGAAAGGCTGCCTGTACCCGCAATGGCGACACTCATCAAAAAGGAAGCTGTAAATATTCGCATCAGCATAGGTTGAACTCAGCGTAAGTTGAAAGTGAATTGAGCCGAGATGGAGCTTTCGGAGATTTGCGGCGGCAGCGGCGGCAGCGGACTCGCGTCATACACCGCGCGCAAAGCCGTATTGTCGATAGTCGGGTTACCGCTGGATTGAGCAATGCGGGGGTTGCGGATACCGCCCTCGCGCGAAATGTCGAAACTGACTATCGCCGGCGCGCTCTGCGAACGCACATCCAAACCGTTGGTCTGCCACTTCTCCGCAATTCTCTGCCGGATCAATTCGGCGTAAGCGCCCAGGCGGCTCCCCAAGGGCGAGTTCGGACCGATGCCGACTTGACCCGCGCCCGATTGCATGCCGTACATCGGATTCGATACCGCTTGCGGCGAACGGCTATAAACCTGGTTCTGCGGAGCTGGCTGCGTATACTGGCGCTGCGGCTGCGGCCGCTCGGCTTCGCGCTTGATCTTCTGCTGCGGCAGCTCAAACGCATCCTTTTGCGGCTCTGGAGCTTTCTTCTCCACCTCCTGTTTCGCGGGTGCGGTCGGCACGCTCGATTGCGTGTCATTTGCAACCGGATTTAGCGGGGCCTGGCGCTGCGGGATGGGAATGTTATGAACCGGCGAAACGGAATAGGCAGGACCTCCGGCCGGGTGCGGATCGCCCAGCGTTTCTTTCGGTTGGTTCATCCAGAACCAGCCGCCGAACAACAGCGCGGCAACTCCCGCATGGACCGCCAGCGATCCGGCAAAAAATTTGCCCAATGGATCGCGCTGATCGAGAATGTCAAGTTGATGCGGCATGCAATCAGCGGGACCGGCGGGTGGCCGCATCGATCGGCGCAGTCACCATCTTGACCTCAAACTTGGCTTCTCCCAGTTCGGCCACCACTTGCGCGATCGGATCCCACGGTGTTTCCTTGTCGGCGCGCACGTAAACCGAAGTCGCGCTGCGAAAGCGATTATGAATTTCGCGCGGCAGCAGATTGATGTTCACCGGACGCTCATTCAGAAACGATTCGCCCGTCTTGCTGATGCTCACCACCGGCAAATCCTGCGCCGTGTTCTGCACGCGGCGCACCTGCGGCACCCGGATTTCCAAGCCGAACTCCATCACATTGGCGGTAATCATGAAAATGATCAACAACACCAGCACCACATCCACGAGTGGCACGACGTTGATTTCCGACATGGCTTGCGGTCCCCCGAACCGGCGTCCGCGTCCGCTGCCCCCGCTGCCATTGAATGAGAAGGCCATGCTAGCCGCCGAAATCTCTTTCGGCGAAATTCTGAAACTCGATGGCGAAATCTTCCATGCGGGTTCCCAGCTCTTTGATCCGGCTGCCGAAAATGTTGTAAAAAATCGCGGCCGGAATAGCGGCGGCCAGTCCGACGGCCGTCGTGATCAGTGCTTCCGAAATACCCGGAGCCACCGCCCGCAGGCTCGCGCTGCCGGCATTTCCTAAACCCACGAACGCGTCGATAATGCCCCACACCGTGCCGAACAAGCCGATAAAGGGCGACACGGAAGCCACCGTCGCCAGCCAGCTCATATTCATTTCCAGTTTGGCCACTTCCTCGCTGATGCCCAATTGCAAACTGCGCTCGATAGCCGGTTTGTTCACCAGCGATCCGCGCTGCTTGACCTGGCGTTCGATCTCGCTGTATCCAAAATCAAAAACGGCCACCAGGGGTGCGGCGCCGAACTGTTCGCTCGCCACCGCTACCGCCGCCAGATTGCCGGCCTTACGGAAAGCGCGTAGAAAATTCTTATTCGCCCCTCGGGCGCGGCTGAAAACGCTGCTCTTGGAGAATACGATCGTCCACGAGAGAAGCGAAAACAGCAGCAAGATGACAATGATTGCTAATGGAATAGGGCGGAGATTCTGAATGATGTCCCACAGTCCCAAATCTGCGGGGGGCAGCACGAATGACAATATCGGTGTCCTTTCACTTCCTCTCTATCATTATAGGGACGGTGGACGCCATTACTTGGCTCACGCCGTATAATTCGTTCACATGCTCCTGGAGCTGATTGTGGAAAATTATGCCGTGATCGAGCAGGCCCGCATACGTTTTGGCGAAGGCCTGAATATTCTGACCGGTGAAACGGGCAGCGGTAAATCGATCGTGGTGGATTCGCTGAGCTTGCTTCTGGGTGGCCGCGCCTCCGCCGAAATGGTGCGCACCGGACAGGCAAAAGCACGTGTTTCCGGCATATTCTCCCTGGATGGCAAGCCGGAGATCGCCGCCGTATTGAGCGAAGCGGGAATCGAATTCGAGGAAGAGGAGTTGATCGTCGAGCGCGAGATTTCCGCCAATGGCAAGTCGCGCGCATTCGTAGCCAGCCGCCTCGTGACCACTGCCGTTTTGCGCCAGCTCGCGCCCGCCCTCGGTGATATTCACGGCCAGAATGAGCAGCAGCTCTTATTCACCGCTCTTGCCCAGCGCCAGCTTCTGGATGAGTACGCGCATGCCGAAGAACTGCGCGGGCAGGTGGCATCGGCTTTTAGTGCCTGGCGTCAGTTGGGCGAGAAGCTGGAAGAGTTGGGACGGAACGAGCAGGAGAAACTGCGCCTGCTGGATCTCTGGGCGTTTCAGCGCAAAGAGATCGAATCGGTGCAACCCCGCGCCGGCGAAGATGCCGAACTGGAAGTCGAGCGTAAGATTCTGCAGAACGTGACGAAGCTGCAGGAGAGCGCTGCCGCTGCATTTGCGGTTCTGTATGAAGACCCGCAAAGTGCCACCACGCAGGTGAAGCAGGCGCTGAAACGGTTGGACGAGCTTGTCCGCATTGACGCTAGTTTGACGGAAACTGCGGCTGGTTTGAAGCTTGCGGCCGTGCAGGTGGACGAAGCCGCATATGCTCTGCGCGATTACCTGGGGAAGCTCGAGGGCGATCCCGCGCGGCTTGACAGTACGGAGGGCCGGCTCGCGGCACTCGACCGTCTCAAACGGAAATACGGCGGCACTCTCGAAGAAGTTTTGGCGTTTGGCGCCGACGTGGCTCGCCGCATGGAGGAAGTGGAAAACGCCAGCGCGCATCGCGCCGAACTGGAAAAACAGCGCGACGCGGCAGCCAAGCTATATTCCGATCGGGCGGGAGACCTAAGCGCCAGGCGGACCGCGGCCGGCGCCAGGCTGAGCAAGCAAGTTGAGAGCGAGCTAAAGAGCTTGATGATGGGCGGCACGCAATTTCAGATCGTCGTGAAGCAGGGGGCCTGGTCCGCGTCTGGCTTGGACGAAATAGCGTTCATGGTCTCGCCCAACCGCGGCGAAGATTTGAAACCTCTCGAAAAGATCGCCTCGGGCGGCGAGCTGTCCCGCATTGCGTTAGCGTTGAAGACGGCCATCGGTGACGCCGGCAGGCATCGCGGCGTTTCGACTTTGGTATTCGACGAGGTAGACGCTGGCG
>Ga0193742_1002337_pt1 | contig 10943 bp, 13 predicted proteins | sample L2c1metaG_FD_165511 | JGI IMG/M metagenome (GOLD analysis project Ga0193742, IMG submission 165511) | Soil microbial communities from a riparian zone of the East river system, Colorado, United States - L2c1 | ecosystem: Environmental > Terrestrial > Soil > Riparian zone | place: USA: East River... | reverse complement strand
GGCGCGCAACACCGACATCGGCGCGCTGATCGGCTCGGGCAATGCCGGCGCGCCGCTGTTCGAGGTATCGGACCTGCACCGCGTGCGCATCTACGTGCGGGTGCCGCAGGCGCTCATCGCCTATGTCCACCCGGGGCAGAAGGCAACCTTCGACATGCCGCAGTATCCCGACCGCCCGTTCGAAGCGACCGTGGTCACCATGTCGAATGCCCTGGACCAGGGCTCGCGCAGCATGCTGGTCGAGCTGCAGGCCGACAACACCGAGGGCAAGTTCTACGCCGGCGCCTATTGCCAGGTGCATCTCGAGCTGCCGCGCGACCCCAACATGGTGCGCCTGCCGGCGACCGCGCTGATCCTGGCCGACCACGGCGCGCAGGTGGCGCTGCTCGGCGCCGACGGCAAGGTGAGGCTCAAGACCGTGACGCTCGGCCGCGACTTCGGCGACAGCGTCGAGGTGGCAGCGGGGCTGGCACCAACCGACCGCGTGATCGATTCACCCCCCGAGACTTTGCAGGACGGCGCGCTGGTCAGGCTGGCGGCCGACAAGTCCACGGAAAGCGGCCAAACCGGATCATCGCCATCACTGGCCAAACCAGCACGAAGAGGATAACGGCCGTGCGCACAGCCGTCACCGCCACGGTGCCGGGGGATCGAGATAAAGGCCGACGATATCGGTGACCTTCTCGACGACGCGCTCGTCGTTCGACAGCTTGAAGGTCTTCATCAGATGCGGCTTCGGCCCGCGCGCCATATAACCCCCAACCGCCGAAAGCATTGACTCTCCGACTGCCGCACAAGGATCCCTCGCTGCGCTCGGGATGACACAACTTGCTAGATGACGAAAATGTTGTCATCCTGAGCGCAGCGAGGGATCCTTTTCGTCGACGGTCAATACTTACGGCGGTTGGCATAATCAGGTCTATCGCGCACCTTCGCTGCCTCGAGTGCACCTCTCAAGACGCCAGCGACATCAACATGGCAGTGTCGGTCGATTGACGGAAATCGACGATCTTGCCGTCGCGAAAGGTGATCACGTCGACGGCCTCCAAGGTCGCAGACTTGCCGGTCGGGACAAACGTCACACGGGCCGTCCAATGGAGCGCCATTTTGTTCCCATCGATCAGGAGAGAGGTCTCCTTCCAATCGTCAAAGCGCCAATTTCCGATCAGCTGCTCAACCGACTCCCGGACCGCCGCATTGCCACAGCAATCCTGGCTCATTGCCGGGACGCCGGTGCCCCGGCCGTTCAATGAAAACACGGCATCCTCGGCCAGGTCCTTCACCGTCCCATCGAGATCTCCGCGTACGCGCGCCGCGTAGAGCGACCTTATTGTCTGTTCCATGTGGGCTCGACTGGTCATGTCCTTCCCCGTGGTTATTGCGACGGAAGAATGCCGTACAACGCTGGGGTGCACAATGGCTGTGCTGCGCAACGGCGTATCGACCTTGCCAAGCGCATCGCCCGTCCCGTCGGCGCCCTCCTCCTCGAACCGATTGATCAATGGGCCGTCCAGCGAGCCCGCTGCATCATTCCGCAAAGCATCGCCCGCATCGGCGATGATCCTATCGCCGGCCTGTCGCGGCGGCTCTGGAGAGCCGCGCTCCCGGCCGATCGACCACAATACATTCACCCGCTCTCAAGGCGGCAGGATCGCTTGCCGAACCGCAGCAGAGGGGCGTAGCGCGGAGGAAGACGCGCCCACGGCGTAGATCGCGACCGGCCGGGTCTTGCCCTTCACGACGACCACATCGACCGGCCGAATGTCGTAAGCCTCGGGGTCGGCGAGTTCCTGAAGGGTGAATTCCGAGATCAGCAGCGGCACGCCATAGTCCTTGGTCAGGCTTTCGACCCGCGCCGCAAGGTTGACGGCGTCGGAGATGACCGTGCCGTCCATGCGGTGCTTCTCGCCGATCGTGCCCAGCATCAGCAGGCCGGTGTTGATGCCGACCCCGAACGCGATCGGCTGCAGGCCGGCGGCGCGCCGCTCGTCGTTGAAGCCGTCGAGCGCGCCCAGCATGGCGAGCCCGGCCCGCACGGCGTCATCGGCATTGCCGAACAGCGCCATGATGGCGTCACCGATGTACTTGTCGATGAAGCCATGGTGGTCGCGGATGACCGGTCCCATGCGCTCGAGATAGGCATTGATGAAGGCGAAGTTCTCGTCCGGAGTCATGCTTTCCGACAAGGTCGTGAAGCTGCGGATGTCGGAGAACAGAATGCTCATGCTCTCCCGCTTGTTGTCGCCCAGCTCGACCTCGACGATCGACGGCTTGCCGATGATCGCCAGGAAGGCGTGCGGCACGAAACGCTCGATCGACAGGTTGGTATGCTTGAGATCGAGGATCGTCCCGCGCACCGCATCGCGCATCGAGGCGAAGCTCTTGGCGAGCTGGCCGATCTCGTCGCTGCGGTCGGTGTTGGCGATGGCCTGCTCGAGATCGCCCTGGGCGATGGCGCCGGCCTCGCCGCGCAGGTTGAACAGCGGGTCGAGAAGCTGCCTCTGCAGGAGGCGCGCGGCGATCCAGAACACGATCGGCAACAGGACGGCGAGCACGATCATCGAGCTCAACAACACCTGCAGGGCCGCTTCCCGGGCAAGGCCCGTGTCGTAGGTGATCTGGCGGATGACGAACTTGGAGGAGACCGGGTGGCCGGGATCCGTCGCGGCCTTGGTCTCCTCGCCGCTGTAGACGGTAAGCGTGCGGCCGTCGCCGCCCGCGACTTCCTCGCGACGGTTCTTCTGCACCCGCTCCGCCAGCGCCGGATCGAGCTTCTTGCCGACATGGAGCAGGGACCAGGTCCCGGCGGGCGTGACCAGGTAGAGGTCGACTTCCTTGACGTAGGGATTGGAGCGCACCGCGTCGGAGAACAGGTCCTGGAAGAAGAAATCGCTCATCCAGCCGAAATTCCCGTCGGCCAGGCTGGCGCGCACCTCGGTCGAGGTCTCGACGATGTAGCCCTTCCCGGCAGGTCCGAAGTAGCTGTAGGTCCGGAGCGTGCCGGTCAGGCTCGACAGGTCGATGCCGTCGTTCATCATCTTGTTGGCGCCGTAGACCGAATCGAGGAAGCGCGTGAAATCGCTCTCCGGGAAGGCGAGGTTCATGTCGGACGCCAGGTTGGTCTGGAACACCTTGTGCAAACGGTCGATGAAATAGATGTGCTGCACCTCGTATTTCGTGGTGAGCGCATCGAGGTCGGCCACGGAAAGATCCTCCGGCTTTCGGCCCGAGCTTTCGAGCTCCGTCACGATCGCGGGCAGCACCTTGCCCATATGCGCCGTGATGCGCTGGTGCTGGGACCGCAGCATGGTCTCGAAGACGGCGAAACGATCGGACAGGCTGACCTCCAGCCGGCGGATCTCGTTGTCCTGCTTGTCAGAGACCAGCCGGTACATGGCGAGCGAGGCCACGACGGTGGCCCCCACGCTCACTGCGAGCATGACGGCGAACAGGAACAGCCCGACCTTGCGCTTCATTCCCACTGCGGATCTCCCTCCCCGGCCGGCATGACGGTTTCCTCCCTGCGCGCAGCGCGGGGAGGTGGCGGCGTCTTCGCCGACGGAGGGGTCGTGGGCCTCAGCATCGGTGCTGCAGCCTCTGACCCCTCCGTCGCGGATTACCGCGCCACCTCCCCGCACTGCGCGCAGGGAGGAATTCGACTCTCGCGCCGATCGGCGGCCTAAGCCATCACTCGTTCCGGGACCACAGGGAGCGGCCGAAGCGGGCCGTCGCCACCACCAGCCAGGTCACCGCGAAGAAGACGAGGGCCACCCGCACGGACGTCATGGCCACATCCGGTGTGATGCTCGCCGGCGCATTGCCCAGCCGGTGCAGGCCGCCGATCAGGCCGAAGCCGGCACCAATGAACAGGCTGGTCAGCATCCATCGCCAATTGCGCCTTGGCTCGCAGCTTTCGGCCGCCGCCCGGCGCAAATATCCCAGCCACATGCCTCGTTCTGCCATCCCGATCATCGTAGCCCGCGCCTCGCCTCCACGCTGTGCCGATTTGTCCCCGGCCGTCCGATCGGCGTAACATCGGCGCAACAAAACAGTAATGGATGAATCATGGCGGGACAGTAGCGGTCTCGAATGACCACCATCGCCGCACATGCGCCGTCGCTGGCTGCCCCTCGGCAGCGGCAACGGCCTTTGCGGACCCGGCTGGCGCGCCGGACCTGGCCCTATCTGCTGCTCGCGCCGTCGCTCCTGCTGCTCGCGGCCTTCACCTACCTGCCGATCCTGCGCGTCGCCTGGGAATCGCTGCATGACAAGCCGCACGGCACGCGGGACAGCCTGTTCGTCGGGCTCGGCAACTACACTGCGCTGTTCTCCGACAAGGCCTTCACCCAGTCGGTCGTCAACAACCTGATCTATGCCGCCGGCACGGTGCCTGCGAGCATGGCGCTGGCGCTGCTGTTCGCGCTCGCGCTGCAGCGCTCGACGCGGCTCAACGCGGTGGTGCGCGCGCTCCTGCTCTTCCCCTCGATGGTGCCGCTGGTTGCGGCCGCCTCCCTGTTCTTCTTCATCTTCCTGCCCGGCGTCGGGCTGTTCGACTACTACCTCGCAAAGATCGGCGTGCGCGGCTTCAACTGGCTGGGCGATCCCGACGTGGCGCTGTGGTCGCTGATCGGCATCACGATCTGGAAGAACGCCGGCTACTACATGCTCTTCTATCTGGCGGGCCTGCAGACCCTGCCGGGCGAGGTGCTCGAGGCGGCGACGATCGACGGCGCCAACGGCTGGCAGCGCCTGCGCCACGTGATCGTGCCGCTGCTCGCGCCGACCACGGCGTTCGTGCTGGTGATCGCGCTGATCAACGTGCTGACCCAGGTCGACCACGTGATCGTGCTGACCAAGGGCGGGCCCAGCAACTCGACCAAGCTGGTGCTCTATTACATCTACGAGCAGGCGCACGAGAACTTCGCCGCCGGCAAGGCCGCCGCGGCGAGCCTGCTGTCGGTGTCTTTCCTGCTCGCGCTGTCGGTGGTGTCGCTGAAGACGATGGAACGAGGCGCGCATGCCGCGAGCTGAGACCGGCGAACTCTTCATCATACTCCTCGCCCCCGTTAGGGGGAGAGGCGGGGAGAAGGGGAAGCGCACGTTCTCTCCCCCTCTCCTAGCCTCTCCCCCTAGCGAGGGAGAGGAATATGAGGCGCGGCGTGCGCCGCGCTAGCCTCGTCATCGCCGGGCTGATGGTCGTCACGGCCTTCCTGTGGTCGACGCCGTTCCTGTGGACGCTGGTCGCCTCGTTCCGGCCCGAGATGGCGGGCGGCATCGGCATGGCATCGCTGGTGCCGGACTACGTGCCGACGCTCGACAACTTCAGGCTCGCCTTCGAGAGCGGCGACTTCGCGGTCTACTACCTCAACACCGCGATCGTGGCCTTCGGCATCCTGGCGGTGCAGATCGTGACGATCTCGCTGGCGGGCTATGCCTTCGCCCGCCTCGCCTTCCCCGGCCGCGACGTCATCTTCTACGTCTTCCTCCTGCAGCTCATGCTGGTGCCGCCGATTCTGATCGTGCCCAACCTGCGCACCATCGTCGATCTCGGCCTGTACGGCAGCCTGCTCGGCGTGATGGCGCCCTACTTCGCCTCGGCCTTCGGCACTTTCCTGATGCGCCAGACCTTCCGCCAGATCCCGCGCGACTTCGAGGAGGCCGCCACGATCGACGGCGCGCAGTGGTGGCAAACCCTGTGGCATGTGCTGCTGCCGATGGCCAGGCCCGGCCTGATCGCCTTCTCGCTGGTCTCGCTGATGGCGCACTGGAACGAGTTCCTGTGGCCGCTGATGGTGCTCAACGACCCGAGCACCCACACCCTGACCATCGGCCTCGCGAGCTTTGCGCTCAGCACCGAGGGCGGCCGCGAATGGGGCCTGCTCGCCGCCGGCACCCTGCTGGTGATGTTCCCGCTGCTCGCCCTGTTCGCCGTCTTCCAGCGGCGGTTCGTCGACAGCTTCCTGTTTTCGGGTCTCAAGGGATAACGAGGAGATACGTCATGCGTTGGCTACCTTCACTCGCCGCGGCCATAGCGGCGCTGGCACCGGCATTGGCCGATGCACAGACAAAGATCGACTTCTTCTTCCCCGTGCCGGTCGACGGCAAGCTGGCGCGCGAGATGACGCGCCTCACCAAGGTCTACAACGACAGCCAGAAGGAGGTCGCCGTCACCGCCGTCTATACCGGCAGCTACGACGACACCAAGCTCAAGGCGCAGGCCGCGGCGAACGCCGGCAAGCCGCCCGCAGTGGTGCTGATGAGCGCCAACTTCGTGCTCGACCTCAAGCTCGCGGGCGACGTGATCTCGCTTGAGCCGATGCTCAAGGCCGACGGCACGACGCGCGCCAGGTTCCTCGACGACTTCTGGCCGGCGGTACAGCCCAACGCGATCGTCGACGGCGAGCTCTACGCCATCCCCTACCAGAATTCGACGCCGCTGCTGTATTTCAATGTCGATCACTTCAAGGAAGCCGGGCTCGACCCGAAGAAGCCGCCGCGAACCTGGGCCGAGCTGGTCGATGCCGCCAGGAAGCTGACCAGGGCCGACCGCATGGGCTTCGGCCTGCCGGAAGGCTACGACTACATGGGCTGGATGATGGAGACGCTGTCGATGTCCAACGGCGGCCGCTACTTCAACGAGGAGTACGGCGGCGAGGTCTATTACGACACGCCCTCGATGCTGGGCGCCGCGCAGTTCGTCGAGGACCTGGTGTTCAAGCACAAGGTCATGCAGCAGGGCGTGGTCGAGGGCGGCGCGCTGTCGACCAACTTCCTGGCCGGCAAGGTGTCGATGATGCTGCTGTCGACCGGCAGTCTGTCGTTCGTGCGCGAGAACATGAAGCAGCCTTTCGGCGTGGCCTTCGTGCCAAAGAACGTGCGCAATGCCGTGCCGATCGGCGGCGGCTCGCTGGTCATGTTCAAGGGCCTCTCCGAGGAGCAGAAGGCGGCGGGCTGGAAGTTCGCCAAGTGGCTGTCCTCGACCGAGACGCTGGGCGGCTGGAGCCGCTTCACCGGCTACTTCTCGCCGCGCAAGTCGCCTTACGACACCGCCGAGATGAAGGACTTCATGTCGAAGAACCCCGACGCCAAGGTGGCGCTCGACCAGTTGCCCTACGCCAAGCCGTGGTTCGCGACCTACCAGACCGTGGCCGTGCGCAAGGCGCTGGAGGACGAGATCCAGGCCGTTCTCAACGGCAAGAAGAAGGCGCCGCAGGCGGTCAAGGATGCGCAGAAGAATGCCGATGCGCTGATGAAGCCCTATGTCGACCAGACCGCACTGAAGCTGCCGTAAATCAGTCCTCCTCCCTGACGTCATACGTCGGGGAGGTGCCCGCGTCTGCGCGGGCGGAGGGGTCATGAGCCACACCACGACTGCGGCCCATGACCCCTCCGCCCCGATGACGGGGCACCTCCCCGCGCTACGCGCAGGGAGGAAAGCAAGGAGCGCTGCCATGACCCTGATCGCCCAGATCACCGACCTGCACATCCGGCCATCGGGCAAGAAGGCCTACGGCGTGGTCGACACCGAGGCGATACTGCGCGCGGCGGTCGCCTCGATCCTCGCCCAGCCGATGAAGCCCGACGCCGTCATCGCCTCCGGCGACCTCACCGACTGCGGGCTGGTCGAGGAGTACGAGCTGCTGCGCGACTGCCTGAAGCCGCTGCCGATGCCGGTGTACCTGATCCCCGGCAACCACGACCGGCGCGAGAACATGCGGCTGGTGTTCGGCGGCGACAGCTACCTGCCGATGAACGGAGAGTTCCTCCACTACACCGTCGAGCACCTGCCGATGCGCCTGATCGGCCTCGACACCGTCGTGCCCGGCAAGGGCCACGGCGAGATGGATGCGCCGCGGCTCGCCTGGCTGAAAGCGCGGCTCGACGAGCAGCCCGACCGGCCGACCTTCATCTTCATGCACCACCCTCCCTTCCCGACCGGCCTGCAGCATATGGACTCGATCAACTGCCGCAACGCGCCCGCGCTGGCCGCGCTGCTGAAAGGCCGCGAGAACATCGAGAGGGTCGCCTGCGGCCACCACCACCGCTCGATCCAGATCCGCTGGGCCGGCACGATCGGCTCGGTGGCGCCGAGCGTCGCGCACCAGGTCGTGCTCGACCTGATGCCGCACGACGACGCCACCTTCACCATGGAGCCGCCAGGCTATCACCTGCACCTATGGCAGCCGGACAGCGGCACGATCACCCACACCGCCTTCATCGGCAGCTTCAGCGGCCCGCACCCCTTCCTGCTCGACCCAGACTATCCGGCGTTCGGCGACAAGGAGTCCGCGCCGGCGACGCACAGGCACTAGATCTGGAACCAGAGGAAGCCGGCCGCGCCGATCAACGTCAATGCCATGCCGAAATGCTTGAAGAAGCGCGTCGACTGCAGCGCCAGCGACTGCTCGTGACGCCTGCTCGCGCGCTCGTCGCCCGACATGCGCTCGCGTGCCTCGTGCTGGCTGGCGATCAGGTGGGGCGTCCAGCCACTGCCAACGGCGGCATCCTTCTCGAGCTCGATGCGTACGCAGATGAACCACAGCAACAGGCCGATCAGCCCGATCGCGAAGAAGCCGAAGCTGGCGACCAGCACGAACGCGATCAGGCTCGCGACCAGCCATCCGACGGCCGCGACCGCGAGGGCGATCGTCCTGCCGTGCATGCCGCTACTTCGGCCCCAGCATTCCGGCCGACTTGAGCGCAGCCACCGCGGCGGCGTCATAGCCGATCTCACCCAGCACCTCGTCGTTGTGCTGGCCGATCTCGGGCGGATCGCTGACCAGCGGCGGACGCCAGCCCATCATCTGGAACGGCAGCAGCGGCAGGCGCGTCTTGACGCCGCCCGGCAGCGTGGTCGGCGCCAGCGAGCCGTTGGCCAGCAGATGCGGATGGTCGAACAGGTCCTGCGGCCGCGCCACCGGCGCGAAGGAGATGTCGGCGTCGAGGCACATCTGCTCGAGCGCGTCCTTGGTGTAGCCCTGGAAGATCCCGGCCACTTTCGGGACCAGCCAGGGCCGCGCCTCGATGCGCAGGTTGTTGGTGGCGAGCTTCGGATCGGCCGCGAGCGCGTCCTGCTTGAAGAACGCGCAGAAGCGCTTCCATTGGCCGTCCGACGTGATGCCGATGAAGATCTGGAGATCGTCGGCGGTCTTGAAGATCTCGTAGATCGCCCATGAGCTCACCCGCTCCGGCATCGGCGGCGGCGGCGCGCCGTTCATCGCCGTGATCGCGAGATGCTGGCCCATCAGGAACACGACCGACTCGAACAGCGCCGATTCGACCAGCCCGCCCTTGCCCGTGCGGTCGCGCTGCTTCAGCGCCAGCACGGTGCCGAAGGCGCCGAACATGCCGCCCACGATATCGACCACCGAGGTGCCGGCGCGCAGCGGCCGCCCGCTCGGGCCGGTCATGTAGGCCAGTCCGCCCATCATCTGCACCACCTCGTCGAGCGCCGGCCGCTTCTCGTACGGCCCGGGCAGGAAGCCCTTGAGCGCGCAATAGACCAGCCGCGGATTGATCTTCTCGAGATCCTCCGGCCCCAGCCCGCGCTTGGCCATCGAGCCCGGCGCGAAATTCTCGATCATCACGTCGGCCGACTGCAGGAGCTTCACAAGCACCTTGCGGCCTTCGGGCGAGTCGGCGTCGAGCGCGAGGCTCTTCTTGTTGCGGTTGAAGTAGCCGAAGAAGCCGCCGCCGAAGCCGCGCAGCCTGCGGGTGCGATCGCCGTCGACCGGCTCGACCTTGACCACCTCCGCGCCGAGATCGGCCAGGATCATCCCGCAGGACGGTCCAAGGATGGTGTGGGTGAGCTCGATGACGCGGACGCCTTTGAGGGGAGGAGTGATGCTCATGCCGACTCAATGGCACGAGATGCGGCCCGGCGGCCAGTGCCGCTTCAGAATTCCTCCCTGCGCGCAGCGCGGGGAGGTGGCGCGGTAATCCGCGACGGAGGGGTCATGGGCAACGCAACTGGTGCTTATGACCCCTCCGTCGGCGATTACGCCGCCACCTCCCCGCGCTACGCGCAGGGAGGAATCATGAGAACCAGCTATCGATGTCCTTGGCGAACGGCAGGCCGGCAGCCTCGCCGAGCACCTGGTGGCCCATGCCGGCGCCAACCAGGAAAGCCTCCTGGTGCGGCATGGCGTTCGACCTCAGCATGGTGCGGATCGCGGGACCGTCGTGGCCCCAGCCGATCGCCTCGACCTTGCCGTCGAACGCCCGGTTGACGACCGACAGGAATTCCGCGCGCTCGGCCTCCGTGAGACCGGGCACGGCGTCGATGTCGCCCAGCAGGAACAGCCGGCCGCCGAATTTGGCGACCAGGGCAGCCACCGAGTTGCGCGGCTCGACGATGATTTCGCCCTTCGGACCGCGACGCACGCGGGCCGCCAGCGACAGCGGCATCACGGCGGCGCCGGGATTGGCGCCGGTATTCATCAGGGCCGCAGTCAGTTCCTTGTAGGTGATGCCCAGCCGTTCGGCCCGTCGGATGCGCATTTTGGCGACCTCCGGGCTCGGCGTCTTCCACGCCTTGGCGGCGGCGCGGCGCCACACCCATGCGCCCCACGACATGTCGAAGGTCGGTCCGTTATTGTGCCCGATGCCGGGACGGCGCAGCAGGCTCTCGACATTGCGATGCCTGACGCTTAGACGGTCGAAACGATCACCCATGGCTGTATTGTAGAGCAAAGCATGGGCCAAAATCGAGGGAGTGCGCGCGTGGACGATTTCCAGGTCGATGTCTTGGTGGTGGGCGCGGGCAATGCCGCGGCCTGTGCGGCGCTGGCAGCGCGGGAGCAAGGCGCCACGGTCGCCATGCTGGAAGCGGCCCCCGAGGAAGAACGCGGCGGCAACAGCACCTATACCGCGGGCGCCATGCGCGTCGTCTTCCACAATGCCGACGACCTCGAGCAGCTTTACGACCTCACACCCGACGAGAA
>Ga0193742_1002336_pt1 | contig 10952 bp, 5 predicted proteins | sample L2c1metaG_FD_165511 | JGI IMG/M metagenome (GOLD analysis project Ga0193742, IMG submission 165511) | Soil microbial communities from a riparian zone of the East river system, Colorado, United States - L2c1 | ecosystem: Environmental > Terrestrial > Soil > Riparian zone | place: USA: East River... | reverse complement strand
ACTTCCCAACCCGGGTAAGTTCGGTAGGGGGCAGGTATCAATTCAAGGATGATTGGCAAACTCCTGATACTCAAATTGTTGCAATGGATTATCCGGGCAGGGTATCACTGATGTGGGAGAACAGAAGCTCAAACGGCAGGAAGATAGAAGGCGCCGACCGCGGTGTAATATTTTACGGTGAAAACGGCAGCGTGGATACAGACGGAGAGGACTATACCATATATGACCTGAATGGCAAACTGGTAAAACAGGTAAAATCAACTGCCCCGCAAAGTGCAGTTGAGGGCAGGAATACCGCCAGCCCAAGCCTGGGTATGGATAGCCTTCATGTGGCCAATTTTCTGGATGCTATCCGTAATAACCGTCGCCCTAATTGTGATGTGGAATTAGGCTACAGGAGTGTGATGGCTATGCAGCTGGGTAATATTTCGTGGCGTGTGGGCCGTGATCTTCATCTTGATCCTAAAAACGGACATATTTTAAATGATCCTGAGGCACAAAAACTGTGGAGCCGTACCTATGAGCCGGGCTGGGAGCCTAAAGTGTAATTAAAATTATAAACTGTAAATAAATTACAAATTAGTTTTTAAATTATTATGAAAAGAAGAGACTTAAGCCTGATAACGATCACTGCATTGGTGATGTGTATCCCTATAGCCATGCTGGCCCATAAAGTTAATGACCAGTCCACATTGCCGGCTGCCGCCTATAACTGGAAAGATATTAAAGTAATACCAACTCCAAAGGGCGAAAGGCGGGAGGTATTTAATTCACCTACAGAAACCCTTGATCAGCTGGAACTTCATATTACCACCTTAAACCCCGGAGATTCCTCACATGCTCCTCACCAGCACCCTAATGAAGAACTGATTATTATCAAGGAGGGCAATGTGAGCGCTATGGTTGCCGGTAAATGGCAGCAGATTGGTCCGGGATCCGTAGTTTATGAAGCCGCAAACAGTTTGCATGCCATTAAAAATACAGGCAGCACCCGCACCACCTATTATGCCCTGCAATGGAAGACGGCTAAAACGGGGAAACCGGTTTAATTTACGAAAAAAGAGGGATGATCAAACGATCATCCCTCTTCAGTTGGGCCGGGGGGAATTGAACGCGTTACACTTAATTTACCTGGCACATGATTGTCCTTCCCGTCAACGCTGCGTCTCTGCACCACTGATGTTTTGGTTAAATAAACAATTTTGTAACATTTTGAAATTCAGTATTTTATTTTATAATTATTCTCTTTATATTGTATTCGTTTAAGTTATAAATGAGCAATATAATTCTCTGCTTTTAACTCCGTTTGCCAGGACCTATGATGAATTATAAAGGCGCCCCGGTTTTATATTATCCGGTATATAACATTAAACAAGTCGTACAGATTATAAAACCTAAATTAACTAATCATGGAATTAAAAGTAACCCGTTCTGTCTTCACCGACACTACTACCCTTGGCAAATTGTATGTTGATGATGACTTTTATGCTTTTACCTGTGAGGATGTTATTCGGGATCTGACGGATGGCTGCTCGGCCAAGGTTCAGGACGAAACCGCTATAAGCTACGGCAAGTATAAAGTCATCGTTAACTACAGCAATCATTTTAAAAAAGAACGCGCCTTACTGCTGGATGTCGATTGTTTTGAAGGCATTCGCATACATGGTGGCAATACCAATGAGGATACAGAAGGTTGCATTTTGATAGGTGCAGAAGTAGATATGCAAACGCGTATATGGAATTGTGCCGAAAAAGTAGAGCAGCTAACCGCAATGATCAAGGCCAAACAAGTGCAGGAAGATGTATGGATAATGATTGAGAAGGGATAAATGGCTATTAATCTGTCTTTTAAATTAGCAGGGCAGCTTGTCAATTATTCTTTTTAATAAAAAATGCGAACACCTGATGTACGGGTTTCAGAAGCGGCTAAAAATTGGTTTTAAAATGTAGATGCTTTTTTGGGCAACCCACAACTTTTTACATTTCCTTTCACAGTGATACGTTATTTGATATTTCAATATGTTCAACAAACTTTTTTCATTTAGCCGTAATCAGGGAGTAGTGTTGGTCACTGTACTGTTTCTACTCGCGATAGGATCTGTTTATTTTTTAAAATATATTCCGGATCGTCAGCGTGAATTAGAAGAAAAGCAATTCAGGGGCCTTCAAAATATTGAAAATAATATATCGCAAAAAATAGATAATTCATTGGCTTTGTTAAAAACGCTCATTGATGCTTATACCAAAAATGCCAGCGATTATGACAGTGTTTCCGTCAGGAAATACATCACAGACTATCCCACGAAAAATTTTATACTAAGTATAGACGCCCCGCCCGCAAGTAAACTGACTACAACTGCCAGTAAAGCTATTGACACCTCTTCAGTTGAATTTAACAATACGCAACTCATTGTACGCTTAACAAAAGGGAAAACACGTGTTAATATTACTTATACACTGAAACAATTTATAGCACCGCTGCTTTCAAAAGATGTATTTAACGAGTACATAATTTTTAATGATAAAAAGGTCATTCATCAAACTTTCCCAAGCGGCATAACAACTATCATTACCGATTCATTAAAAAATGAAAAAAACGGACTCGCAAAATGGCAGATTAAAGATGTCACGATAAGTGGTACGGCTTACAAGCTTTTTACGCAGCAACTGAACTTAAATACCACGACTGCGATTACCATAGCCGGCTTGTTAACTAAAGAAAGATATGATGCCGAGAAAAATAAACTCCCCGAACGTGCGGTGCTTTTTTTGCTAATGATCGCTATTGCAGGCATACTTGCCCTTCCATGGATAAAGCTATACCAGATAGGAAACAAAGACAGGCTTACCTGGGCTGATGGTTTATTTTCATTTGCGGTGTCGATGCTGTTGATGTCCATACTTTTTTTCGCTTTTTTTTCGTACAATGCGAGCTGGCAGCCAGGCGTTGCGGCTACAGAAAAATCTACTAAAGCGTTATCCAATAAAATAAAAAAGGCATTTTATTCGGAGCTGACAAATACTTATCAAATACTGGATGGTGCCGATAAGGTTATCAATGGAATGGCTCCGGTTAACCAAAACTCAAAACAAGTAAGAGCCCTCTACGCAGAACAGTTGAAGGAACTTACCAAAAACATAAGTGTAAACCAGATTTTTCAATTGGATAAAAATGGGATAGAAATATATAACTGGTCACCAACTACCGACTCTCCACCCTCCGGGGATTTTTCTAACAGAGCTTATTACCTTAATTTAAGAGATAATAAATCCTTTTATTTAAAAGATACAGTCCAAAAGAAGTTCTCTCTGGAACAGGTCATCTCCTGGACTTCCGGTTCTTTTACAACCGTTTTATCAAAAAGGTCGTCGTTTAATAAAGTCAACCCTTACATAGCTATAGCATTTAACTTAAAATGCCTTAACTATCCGATATTGCCCCCCGGATTTCTTTATGCAATCATTAATCAACAAGGATTAACGCTATACCATTCCAATGTTTCAAAACAGCTGAATGAGAACCTGCTCAGCGAATTTTCTGAGCATAGATCGCTCAGGGCTGCTATTGAAGCTCGCAGCGATATTTTTTTCACAACCAGGTACGCGGGGAAGGAATATAATGCCATTGTAAGCCCCATTAGTGGCTTACCTTATTATATGGTTGTCCTGGAAGATCGCGCTTATACCAACATTCGCGATATTAATAATTTTTGTTTTAGCTTTTTTATGCTTTTTGGCTTCTTTTTTATCCTTGTGGCAGAATTGCTGATTGTATTTATAGTGTCCTACAGAAAGATCTACTATAATAAGCATTATTTTGATATCTCCTGGATAGGGCCAAACCAACGCTTTCACAAACAATACAATATTGCTGTGGCTGGCAATATTGTGGCGATTATTCTGCTGATCTGTATATACCATTACACTACATTTTTGCAATACCTGTTCATTTTGTTGATCGCAGCTACTATGATCATCTATTTTCTCAACTACCTTTGTAAAAAGGTATACTATGAGGAGGACGAGCCTGTTTTATTGGAGCTTAAAGAAAATGCTTTAATCTCCCTGCGGATAATTATTATTATACTCAATGTATTTGCCGCTCACTTAACGGCTTATGGCCCTGTTTTAATCTTCCAGTTTATTTTTATCGTTCTATTGGCAGCGGTTAAGAAGTTTTATGAATTGGCAGAAAATAAAGGCTGGATTAAAAAAGCTACCTCCTGGGATTTTAGCGTTAGCTTTTCATTGATGACTTTTACGCGCCTGATTATCACCAGCGGGTTGCCTGTGGTTTCATTCTACATCGCTACATCAACATATGAGGTAAAATTAGTAACCCGCTACAGGCATACCGAATTTGTAAAAAGCATACAAAAAGACGCTGATCTAAACCTGGATAACCTAAAGTACGACAAAATTTATGCCGATAGCGTTTGGATTAAAACAGAAATGCTACGGCAGGAAAATCCCAAACCTCCCCGTGCTGCAGATGATGTTATTACCAGCGCACTATTTAAGCGGCTGATGATTGATAATGACGAACTTATACCGGAGATCAAGGAACTGGATCATAACGCGGTTGATAGTTCGTGGATATATAGCAGTCTGTTCAGATCTGGCCGTGGAATATCATACTTTCATGTTCAAAAGAATAAATACTTTCACGTCGAATCTGAACATCTCAAATATAGACTCCCGAATCCATTGGACAGGGAAGACTGGTTTGACGGAATGGTTTATTGGATTGGCTTTTTAGGATTTCTTGGCGGGTTTTGGTATGTGCTTCACCATATTTTGAGGAAGCTATTTGCATTAAACCTTACCTCCGAGGCGTACTGGGATGAGATCGATACCCTCCTGCTTACCAATGATGGACTTAACCCGTTGGTATTCCTGATCGGGTCTCCGGGCTCAGGTAAGTTGAAAAAGGTAAAAACCCTGATTGAAAAACCAGGTATAAATGGCAAAGATGGAAAGCCGGTTATTTATGACGAAGCCAAGCCGGATTTAAATACCTTTTTTGTTGCAGATATGATCCTGATTCCAAACGATGGGGATACTGAGGAGGCAAAAAACGGTTGGAAGGAAATTATAGCGGAGATAGATAATGAAAAGTATAAATTAATCATCGTAAATCATTTTGAATATGATATTAAAAACACCGCAAGCAATAGCATAAAGCTGAATTTTCTTGAGTCACTGTTACAAAAAAACAGATGCAAGCTCCTGGTTATCTCTACGGTTCACCCTGTAAATTTTCTGGATTCACTTAATCAGCAGGAAGATGATAAACCCGAAGGCGAAAGGCAGCCCGAGCACGATTTGGAAAGATGGCATGTACTATTAGGCCATTTCAGCATAGCAATTGAACGGTTGAAAAACTGTGATGTGTCGTTCGATAAGGATACCCCTCAATGGAAGCGGATCCTATTATATGAAACCCGTAACAGTCATTTTCTGCAAAGGCTTCGGGAACCGGTACTTACTACCCTGGAAAACAAGGCAAAGGAAAACAAGGCAAAAAAGGGATCAGGAAAAATTGATGGTGATTCATTGTCAGCTAAACTGGGTATCACGTCACATTACTTTTATATGTACATGTGGCAATCTTTAACAAAAGAAGAAAAATTCCTGCTTTATGACCTGGCAGAAGATGGACTCGTAAATCCCTACGATGATTATAACCTCACTTTATTGATCAGTAAGGGATTAATCATAAGAGAATACAACATACTGAAGATCTTTAACCATGAGTTCCGGAATTTTATCCTTACTGCCATAGGACATGCAGAGGCTATGCAAATTCAGGAACAAATTAAAGATACAGGTAACTGGAGTAAGCTTAAAACACCGCTTTTGCTGCTCATAGCGGCAGTTTTAGTCTTTTTGTTCACATCACAAAAGGAAACATACTCTACGCTGTTTAAGTACCTGACCATCATTGCCGCGGGAGTTCCTGCTATACTAAAGGTATTTTCGATGTTTGAAGGTAAAGCCAAAGATGCCTAACGAATCTTCGAAAAAAAGTTAGAATTATAAAGAAACCAGGTTTAATCGAAGCGCAATCGACTTTGGAGGTATTCTATTTTTTAAACTTAACTATTTCTTTACTTTGAAAATCTATTTTTGGGCATGTTTTCAAGTAAGGGCTTAGTTAACAATAAAGATCTGGTTGTATTTCTGAAGCAGGGCAAATCATATGCCTATGATCAGTTATATGAGCAATACTGGAAAGAGCTTTATTTGATAGCTTACAGTAGGGTTGGGGAAGAAGATACTGCGAAAGACCTGGTACAAAACCTGCTTATTGATATTTGGAAAAGGCGTGAAACACTTGATGTGAGAACAAATTTAGAACAGTTTTTATTCGGTGCGCTCAAACTTCAGATCCTGAATCACTACCGCTCGGAAGGCATTAAGCAAAAAATAATGGAAAGAGCGCTGGACCGGATGCGCGATCTGTTTGCCTCCATGGATGAGTTAGCTGCTTACCATGATCTGGAAAAGGTAATTGAGGATGAAGTACTCATAATGCCCCATAACATGCAGCAATCTTTTTTACGAAGAAGTGATAGCCGCACGGTAAAAGAAATTGCCAGCGATCTGAATCTGTCCGAACAGACAGTCTCCAATAATATTTCAGAAGCGCTTAAACGTCTCAGAAAAAGGTTAGTAGCCGAATATCCCGACCGGCATATGGCCTGCTTTACGCTGCTGCTTTATTTGCTTAATAATTAATTTACAAAAGCTTAACTGTAAATTGAAGTAGTATTTGCCGTTTGGTGCAACATAGGGTTAAATAGGACAAATAGTGAAACCCTCTGAGCTCAAAAATCTGATCAATCGTTATCTTAATCATGAAGCAACTGAAACGGAACGCCAGTTAATTGATGTCTGGTACCAGTCATTTGATGAGCAAAATAAAAAGCCGGATCTGTCTGCAGCGGAAGAGCAGCGGTTAAAGAACGATATTTTGGATCAGGTAAAGGGCACCTGGAAACAATCTTCAAAACTTATAAAATTAAGGTCCGCTTTTAAGTTTGCAACCGCTGCTATGCTTTGTCTTGCTGCTTTTTTAGGGGTATACGGGTATTTAATTAAGCCAAACGCTCAAAGGCAAGAGAAGTATTTAACCATACTTACCGGTACACGTGAGGTTAAAAAAATAGGGCTGCCGGATGGTTCTGCCGTGTGGATAAATGCAAACAGTCATCTCCGTATCAGTGAGGATTTTCAAAAACAGGTGCAAAGAAATGTATACCTGGATGAGGGGGAAGCCTTTTTCACTGTTAAAAAAAATGTAAAACGGCCCTTTGTTGTATTCACCAGATCGGTTCATACGCGCGTTTTGGGTACCTCGTTCAACATTAACTCCTATAAAACACTGCATAAAGCTACCATAACGGTTGTAACCGGGCGTGTACAGGTAAGCGCACCGGCTAAAGTATTGGGTATGATAACCCCAGGTCTGCAAATCAGCTATGCTATCCGGAACGGAAGTTATCGGATTAGCAGAGCAGATGCCTTACAAGTCCATTCCTGGACAGCGGGGCAGTCCATCTTGAATCAAGCCTCTTTTGATGAGCTCGCCTTGGTTATCAAAAACGTTTATGGCGTTCGCCTGATTGGTCAAAATAAAGCCACAGCGCATTACAAATACAATTTACATATTAATACCACCCACACCCTTGATGAAACGATGAAGATCATCTGTTCCATCCATCAAAACACTTACAAAAGGAGGAAAAACAATGAAATAACTATTTACTAAACAATCAGAGATAAAAAAAGCCGGTCTGCAGCAGATCCGGCCTCCATACAATAGCTGTGTTAAGTTGGACCCTTAGCAGCTGTTGCCTTAGTTTATCATTATCAATTTCACTAAGTATTCAAAAATATGAAAAAAATATCACGCCGCTTGAATAAAGCTACGCGTACCGCTATTATTGTTTTCTGCCTGCTTTTAGCAAATATCGGGCAACCGATGGCCGACACCATTGGCGGCGTATTTGAAACGCGCATTAGCGTGGCCTTTAAAAATGAAACTTTAACACACGCTGTCAGAAAAATTGAACAGCAAAGTAAAGTGGAATTTGCATATGATCCCGACTTTTTGGGTTTGCAGAAACTCCTGGTAAAAGAAGGGAGTTTTACTAATGAGCGTCTGGATGTTGTTTTAAGATCATTATTACAAAACACCGGTATCGCTTTTAGGGAAGAGATAAAAGGCACAATCACACTTTATAAAAAATCAGCCTCGGCTAAAGCTGCTTATGGCAAGGTTTCAGGCCGGGTTGTTGATGAAAAAGGAGAACCGTTGCCAGGGGCAACGGTAAGGTTAAATGAACTGAACAAAGCCATACAAACCAACCCTGATGGCTCTTTTACAATAGATGCCGATCCGGGTGTTTACACATTGCTGGTAAGCTTTATTTCGTACCAAACATATCGTGTACCCAGCGTTAAGATCACCGCTGGTGAAACTACTGCATTGGGAAACATAACATTGGTTGCCGAATCAGGCAGTTTAAATGAGGTGGTGATAGTGGGTTACGGTACCCAAAACCGCTCGTTGCCTAACCTTACCCAGGGCTTACAGGGTGTAATACCCAACCTTAACCTGGTGCCCTTGGATGGCAAACCCATTCAGTCGCCCAGTTATAACATAAGGGGAACAACCTCGGTTGGCCAGGGCGGTAACGCGCTGGTACTGATAGATGGTGTTGAAGGCGATCCAAGCCGTATCAACCCAAGTGATGTTGCCAGCGTTTCGGTATTAAAAGATGCATCGTCATCTGCAATATATGGCGCACGGGCGGCTTTTGGTGTTATACTCATTACAACAAAAAACCCCGCTAAAGAAAAAACAAGCATTACTTACTCATTCAACCAATCTATTAAAAGCCCTACCACTGTTCCGCAACTGGTAACCAATGGCTATACATTCGCCAAAATGTTCAATGAAGCCTGGACTGCGGCCAATAACTATTCGCAAACGCCTCAAAACATCAATAAAACAGTTAAATTTTCGCCGGAGTATCTTGATGAGCTGAAGCGTCGTGATGCCGATCCTTCTTTACCTAAAGTAGATATTAACGGAAGCGGCGAATATGTATATTATGCCAATACCGACTGGTACAAAGAATTATATAAAGACCATAACAACTCAAGAGAACATAACCTGTCTATTTCAGGCAATAGCGGCAAATCTGACTTTTTGCTTACCGGCAGGTATTTTTCACAAGACGGCCTTTTCCGTTATAACTCCGATGATTACAGCATTTATAATTTACGGGCAAAAGGATCATTACAGGTGTTCCCATGGTTACGTATATACAACAATGCCGATTATTCAAACATGAAATACCATAACCCGCTCAATGTGGGTGAAGGTGGTGGTATATGGAGAAACCTTGCCGACGAAGGGCACACCGTAGCACCTATGTTTAACCCTGATGGTACCTTAACCTATTCGGCCGCATATACCGTGGGCGACTTTGTTTATGGTAAAAACGGTATTAATCTGGACAACCGGGTATTCCGTAATACCGCGGGTTTCGCCGGTTCATTTTTTGATGATATGTTCAGGGTTAAAGGCGATTTTACCTTCCAGAATACAGATAATAACCAGGACCGCAGGCGCGTACCTGTTCCGTACAGCCGCAAGCCGGGTGTAATTGAATATGTGGGCACAAACACGAATGACCTGCAAAACCTTTATCAGCGCACACAATATATTGCTACTAATATTTACGGTGAATTTGAACCTAAATGGAGCAAAAACCATTACTTCAAAGCATTAGCAGGTTTTAACTTTGAGCAATCAACCGCTAAAAGAGTAGAGCTTGTACGCAACGGGCTTATTTTTCCTGATGCTACAGATATTAACCTGGCGCTTGGCCAATCAATTACTACGAGTGGCGGATGGGACAGATGGGATGTTCTGGGTGGTTTTTATCGCTTAAATTATGCGTTCAAAGATCGTTATTTGGTTGAAGCCGACGGCCGTTACGATGGTTCATCAAAGTTTCCGTCCAATCAGCGTTATGCTTTCTTTCCATCAGTATCGGCGGGATGGCGCGTTACTAACGAACCATTCTGGACAATGTCAAAGAATATCATATCCAACTTAAAAATCAGGGGCTCTTATGGGTCGTTAGGTAATGGCAGCATCGGTTCTTATGCATTTCAGGAACGATTTAAAATTGCGCAATCAGGCAGGGTACTAAACGGAGTTCGTCCGCAAACTACCAGTCAGCCCGGCGTATTACCCGATGGGTTAACATGGGAAACATCAACTGTGGAGAATATAGGGATAGATCTGGGGTTGTTATCCGATCGTTTAACCGTTACGGGTGATGCCTATATCCGTAAAACCAAAGATATGTTTACCGTGGGGAATACCTTACCGGCAGTGTTTGGTACAGATGTACCTAAAGGTAACTATGCCGATATGAAAACTAAGGGATGGGAAATAACCATAGCCTGGAGAGACAAGTTTGACGTTGGTGCTAAACCGTTTAACTATGGCTTTAGGGCAACTTTAGCTGATTATCAGTCTGAAATTACAAAATATAATAATCCTGATAAAAACCTCGGCGACCCCAATAAAAGTTTAACTGATCAAATATATTACGTAGGTGAAAAGGTCGGAGAAATATGGGGATTTGAAACAGCCGGTTATTTTACATCTGCTGCAGACATTGCCAACTCGCCAAAACAAACATTAATAAAAGCATCGGGTGCCAGCCAGCTGTTACCAGGTGATGTTAAGTTTAAAGACCTGAACGGTGACGGGGTAATTGATTATGGCAATCAAACCGTAAATAAACCTGGCGACCGTAAAATTATTGGCAACTCCACCCCGAGGTATACTTTTGGCTTTGGCACGGATGCTGATTGGAACAGTTTCTTCTTTTCGGCTTTTTTCCAGGGTGTTGGCAAGCGCG
>Ga0193742_1002334_pt1 | contig 10952 bp, 10 predicted proteins | sample L2c1metaG_FD_165511 | JGI IMG/M metagenome (GOLD analysis project Ga0193742, IMG submission 165511) | Soil microbial communities from a riparian zone of the East river system, Colorado, United States - L2c1 | ecosystem: Environmental > Terrestrial > Soil > Riparian zone | place: USA: East River... | reverse complement strand
ACGCCGCTCTCCTCGGCGATCTCGCGCACGACCGCCTCCTCCAGGCTCTCGCCCGGCTCGACGAAGCCGGCCAGCGCGGAGTAGCGGCGCGGGGGCCAGCCGGGCGCGCGGCCGAGCAGGAGCCGGTCGGCGTCGCTGACGAGCATGATCACGACCGGGTCGGTGCGCGGGTGGTGGTGCGTGCCGCAGCGCGGGCAGGTGCGGACGAGGCCCGCCTCGCCGAGCTGCGACGGGGCGCCGCAGGCGGAGCAGAACCCGTGGCGGCGATGCCAGTTCAGCAGCGCCGCGACGTACGCGACCAGCCCGCCCTCGTCCTGCGGGAGCACGGCGGCGGCCTCCCGCAACGCGACCGGCCGCAGGCCCGCGGCGGGCTCGGGCCGCTCGGCGCCGCTCCCACGCGGCAGGCCGGCGGCGATCAACGGCGCGGGGCGCTCGCCCCCGGGCGGCGGCGCGTCGACGTCGACCGCGAACAGCGGGCCGGCCTCGTCGAGGCCGAGCAGGAACGGCTCGCGCGCCGGCGACGAGTCCACGCGGTCGGCGGACGCCGGGGCCGCGCCGCCTGCGCCGCCCGCACCGTCGTGCGCCGCGGCCAGCGCCTCCGCGAGCGGCAGGAACGCGAGCCGGTCGCCGTCCATCACGACGCCCGCGTCCCCCGCGAGCACTGCGCGCGCGGCCGGATGCGCGCGCTGGGCCGCGACCCACGCGGGGTCGCGGCGGCGGGCGTCGCCCGCGCGGTCGAGGCGGGCGCCCGTGAACGCGTTGGGCGCGGTCACGCGAACGCCGGCATGACCTCGGACGCGATCAGCTCCAGCGCCGCCTCGTCGCGGAACAGCAGGTGCTGGAGCATCACCCGCTCAACGCCCACCGCCTCGAACTCGCGCAGCCGCGCGATCACCTCGTCCGGCGTGCCCGCGATCGAGTCGCGGCGCAGCTCGTCCAGCGTGGCCGGCGAGCCCGTCGCCTCAGCGAGCCGCTCGGCGCGCGCCCGCAGCTCGGACTCGTCGGCCCCGATCAGCACCGCGTGCATCATCGAGAAGCGGAGCGTCGCCGGGTCGCGCCCCGCGTCGCGGCATGCGGCCACCAGGCGCTCCCGCGCCGCGGCGGCCCGCTCGGGCGAGGGGTAGACCACGTTGTACTCGGCCGCGTAGCGCGCCGCCAGCGCCGCGCCGCGCCGCTTCGCCTCGCCGCCCATCAGCAGCGGCAGCGGCGACTGCACCGGCTTGGGCCGCGCGTCGAGGTCCTCCACCGTCCAGTGCTCACCGGCGAACGAGAACGCGCCGTCCTGCCACGACCGCGTGACGATCTCCAACTGCTCGGCGAGCCGGTCCATCCGCTCGCGCGGCGGCGGGAACGGGAAGCCGTACGCCCGGTGCTCGCGCTCCTCCCAGCCGGTGCCCAGCCCGACCTCGATCCGCCCGCCGGACACGTGGTCCGCGGTGACGGCGTTCTTCGCCAGCACGGACGGATGCCGGAACGTCGCCGGCGAGACGAGCGTCCCGAGCCGCAGGGAGGACGTCACCGCCGCGAGCGCGGAGAGCGTCGCCCACGCGTCGAGCGATCCGCGCGGCTCCGCGCTCATCACCGACCCGTAATGGTCCGAGCGGAACAGGGCGTCGAAGCCCAACCGCTCGCTCGCCCGGGCGACCGCGACCCAGTCGTCCCAGCCGACGTCCTCCTGCCCTTCGATCATCACCGCAAAGCGCATGCACCTCTTATAGCCGCCCGTCTCGGGCTTATCGCGTCCAGGCAGCCGCGACAGCCGCCACGTGACGCTCGTCCGTCCCGCAGCAGCCGCCGAGCACGGTCACGTTGCGCAGCCGCGGTCGCAGCGCGACGTAGCCGGCGGCCAGCGCGGACGGGTCGCCCTCGTCGAGCTCGGTCGCCTCGTCGAGCTCCGCGTGGCTCTTGTCCGACGCGTTCGCGCGCTCGAGCAGCGGGAACGCCGCGAACGCGGGCAGGTCGATGCCGCGGTGGAAGACGAGCGTGGTCTCGAGGCCGCCGTCGGTCAGGAACACGCGCTCGCCCGCGAGCTGGGGTAGCGAATGCGTCATGCCGTCCAGACGCGACGGTGGCGCGCTCGATTCCCGGGGCCGACATAGTGTGCGCGCATGGACCTGACCTTCTCGGAGCGCGAGACCGCGTTCCGCGACGAGTTGCGCGCCTGGTTCACGGCGAACGACCCCGGCCCGGAGCCGTCCGACGACGAGCGCGCGCACTACGCCTGGCGGCGCGACTTCCAGCGGCGGCTGTACGCGGGCGGCTGGGCGGCGCCGCACTGGCCGGTCGAGTACGGCGGACGTGGCGCGACGCTCACCGAGTCCGCGATCTTCTTCGAGGAGCTGGGCCGCGCCCGCGCGCCGCTCCCGGCGAACGTGCTCGGCCTGCTGCTCGGCGGCCCGACGCTGATGGTGTGGGGCACAGAGGAGCAGAAGGACCGCTTCCTCGGCCCGATCCTGTCGGCCGAGGAGATCTGGTGCCAGGGGTTCTCCGAGCCGGAGGCGGGCTCCGACCTCGCCGCGCTCAAGACGCGCGCGGTGCGGGACGGCGACGGCTGGGTCGTCACGGGCCAGAAGGTGTGGACCAGCGGCGCGCAGCACGCGCGCTGGTGCATGCTCGTCGCCCGCACGGACGCCGACGCGGCGAAGCACAAGGGCCTCACGTACTTCCTCATGGACATGGAGCAGCCGGAGGTCCAGGTCCGCCCGCTGCGGCAGATCACGGGCGGGTCGGAGTTCAACGAGCTGTTCATCGAGGGCGCCCGGATCCCGGACGAGCACGTGGTCGGCGGCGTCGGCAACGGCTGGAAGGTGGCGCTCACGACGCTGATGAACGAGCGCGCCGGGCTCGCGTTCTTCCTCCAGGTGCGGATGCGCGGGCTGCTCGACGACCTGATCGCGGAGGCGGCGGCGCGCGGGCTGCTCGACGACGACGTGGTGGCCGACCGGCTCGGCGCGCTGCACGTCAAGGCCGAGATCCTGCGGCTCACTGCGTACCGCGGGCTGACCGCGATCGAGAAGTACGGCCAGCCCGGCCCGGAGGGGTCGCTGACCAAGTGGATGTGGTCGGAGGCGAACCAGGAGCTGGCCCAGCTCGCGGTCGAGCTGCTCGGCCCGGAGGCGCTCGTCGCCGGCTCGCGCTGGGGCTACGAGCTGCTGCGCGCCCGCGGCAACTCGATCGAGGGTGGGACGACCGAGATCCTCAAGAACATCGTCGCCGAGCGCGTGCTCGGCCTGCCGCGGGTGCGCTGATGAACTTCGACCTCAGCGAGGACCAGCGCACGATCAAGGCGACGGCGCGCGAGCTGCTGGCCAGCCGGTCGCCGTTCGAGCGGGTGCGGGAGGCGGCCGAGGCGCAGCGCTACGACGACGCGCTGTGGCGGGAGTTGTGCGCGCTCGGCTGGCCGGGCATCGCCGTGGGGGAGGAGCACGGCGGCCAGGGGCTGGGCGCCGTCGAGCTCGCGGTGCTGCTCGAGGAGCTGGGCTACGCGGTGGCCGCGACGCCGCTGCTCGGGAGCGCGCTCGCCGCGCTGGCGATCCAGCACGCGGGCAGCGACGAGCAGCGCGCCCGCTGGCTGCCCGCGCTGGCGTCCGGCGACGCGGCCGGCGCGTTCGGCCGCGCCGACCTGGTCGCGGACGCGCAGGACGCGGACGTGATCGTGGTGGTCGAGGACGCGCGCGCGGCGCCGACGCACGGCGCCGAGCCGCGTGCGGGCGGCGATGATCGCCGCGGGGCCTCGCCGACCGCGCGGCTCATCGCCCGCGCGGACGCCGCCGTCGAGCCGATCGACTCGATCGACCCCACGCGACGGTACGCGCGGGTGCGCGGCGACGGGCCGGCGCTCGGCGGCGACGTCCCGGCGGCGCTCGACCGCGCGGCCGCCGCGGTGGCCGGCGAGCTCGTCGGCGTCTGCCAGCGGGCGCTCGACATGACCGTCGCCTACGTCAAGGAGCGCAAGCAGTTCGGCGTCCCGGTCGGCGCGTTCCAGGCGGTCGGGCACCGCTGCGCGCAGATGCTCTTGCACACCGAGGGCGCCCGCTCGACCGCGTACTTCGCCGCCTGGGCGGCCGACGCCGCGCCGGACCGGCTCGCCGAGGCCGCCGGCCTCGCGCGCGCGACGGCGGGCGACGCCGGCCGCGAGGTGACCGCGTCGGCGATCCAGGCGCACGGCGGCATCGGGTTCACGTGGGAGGCCGACGTGCACTGGCTCTACAAGCGCGCGCAGCTCGACGCGGCGCTGCTGGGCAGCGCGACGTCCGCCCGGATCGCGCTCGCGCGGTTGGTCGCGGCCCGGTACTAGGAGATGGCCGGCCCGTCGCCCGACGGGTCGGCGATGCCCTCCTCGAGGAACGCGTACCGGCCCTCGAGCACGCGCTGGGCGAGCGCGTAGTTGTCGACGTCGTCGTTGCTCCACAGCGCGCCGAACAGGTCGCCGACGCGCCGCCGCGCATGCTTGCAGAACAGATCCGCGAGCTCCGCGGCCTCGGCCGCCTGCGCGGGACGCTCGTCGCGGATCGTCGTCGCGTAGACCACCGCGGACGACATCGCGAACAGCTCGGCGCCGATGTCGACGATCCGCCCCAGCACCGCCTGGCGCTTCTCCAGCTTCGCCTGCCAGCGACCCATCGCATAGAACGTCGAGCGGGCGAGCTTGCGCGAGCTGCGCTCGACGAACCGCAGATGCCCCGCCAGCTCGCCGAACTCCTCGTACGCGCCAGGCTTCTGGCCCTCGCCGACCGCGAGCTGCGGCAGCCACTTCGCGTAGAAGCGCCCGGCCTGCATGGCCACGCGCGCCTTCTCCCGGAGGTCGCCGTCGCCGTCGAGGATCGCCCCCGCGACCTCGAGGTGCGTGTCGACTGCCTCGCGCGCGATCAGCAGGTGCATGATCTCGGTCGAGCCCTCGAAGATCCGGTTGATGCGCATGTCGCGCAGCGCCTGCTCGACCGGCACCGGCTTCTCGCCGCGGGCCTTCAGCGACGCGGCGGTCTCGTACCCGCGTCCGCCGCGGACCTGCATCAGATCGTCGAGCACCCGCCAGCCCAGCTCGGAGCCGTAGAGCTTGGCGATCGCCGCCTCGATGCGGATGTCGTTGGACTTGTCGTCGGCGAGCCGGCTGGCGACGTCGAGCATCGCCTCCAGCCCGAACGCGGTCGCGGCGATGAACGCGACCTTCTGCGCGACCGCGTCGTGCTTCCCGACCGGCTGGCCCCACTGCACGCGCTGGGAGGCGAACTCGCGCGCGACCTTGGTCGCCCACTTCGCCTGGCCGACGCAGATCGCGGGCAGCGCGAGCCGGCCGGTGTTCAACGTCGTGAGCGCGATCTTGAGGCCCTGGCCCTCCTTCCCGATCACGTTCTCGCGGGGCACGAACACGTCGCGCAACCGCGTGACGGAGTTCTCGATCCCGCGCAGGCCCATGAACGCGTTGCGGTGCTCCACCGTCACGCCGGGGGTGTCGTACGGGAGGACGAACGCGGTGATCCCGCCGCGCCGGCCCTCCGCCTTCGGCACCTGCGCCATGACGACCACGATGTCGGCGATCGCGCCGTTGGTCGCCCACAGCTTCAACCCGTTGAGCGTGTAGCCCGAGCCGTCCTCGGTCGGGACGGCGGTGGCGCCGAGCCGGGCAGGGTCGGAGCCGACGTCCGGCTCGGTCAGCAGGAACGCGGAGATGTGGTCCTTCGTCACGAGCGGCAGCCACCTGCGCTTCTGCTCCTCGGAGCCGAACAGCATCAGCGGCTCGGCGACGCCGATCGACTGGTGCGCGGACAGCAGCGTCGAGAGCGCCCCGTGCCAGACGCCGACGAGCGCGAGCGCGCGGTTGTAGTAGACCTGCGAGAGCCCCAGCCCGCCGTACTCCTCGGGGACCTTCATGCCGAGCGCGCCGAGCGCCTTGAGCCCGTCGAGCACCCGCTCGGGGATCTTCGCGTCGCGCTCGATCTCGAGCGGGTCGACGTCGGTCTCGAGGAACGCGCGCAGCCGCGCGAGGAACGCCTCGCCCCGCTCGACCGCTGCCGCGTCGAGGCGCGGCTGAGGCGAGATGAGGTCGAGCCTGAAGTTGCCGAGGAACAGCTCCTTGCCGAAGCTGGGAAGCTTCCACTCGCGCTCGCGTGCCGCCTCCGCAACCTCGCGCGCCTGTCGTTCCGTCACCTCTGTTGACATGCTGTCGAGGGTACTCCGCTCACCATGACCGTCGTCACGCTTTCCGCCGCCTACGGCGCCGGCGGCAGCCAGCTCGGGCCGGCCGTCGCGCAGCAGCTCGGCGTCCCGTTCGTGGACCGCGCCATCCCGACCGGCGTCGCGGAGCGGCTCGCGGTCCCGCTGCGCGAGGCGGTCGAGCGCGACGAGGCGATCGGCGGCTGGTTCGCGCGGGCGCTGCTGTCGTTCGGCCAGGTCGGCCCGGTGCTGGCCGGCGCGACGCCGCCGGACGTGGCGCTGAACCCGGACGCGTACTGCGCGGCGACCGAGCAGGTGCTGCGCGAGCGTGCCGGCGGGGGCGCGGTGATCCTGGGGCGCGCGGGCGCGGTCGTCCTGCGCGACGACCCGCGCGCGCTCCACGTGCGGCTGACCGGCCCGCGCGACGCGCGGATCGAGCAGGCGATGGAGCTGGAGCGGATCGACCGCGCGACGGCGGAGCGCCGCGTCGAGGAGACCGACCACGCGCGCGAGGCCTACGTGCGCCACTTCTACCGCGTCGACGCGCGCGACGCGGCGCTGTATCACCTCGTGATCGATTCGACCGCGATCCCGCTGAGCGCCTGCGCCGACCTCGTCGTGGCGGCGGCGCGGGCGCGGAGCGGGTAGCGGCGCCTGCGCCGAACTCGTCGTGGCGGCGCGGGGGCGGAGCGGGGAGCGGCGCGCGCTACGCCGGAGCCGGCTCGCGCACCGGCGGCGGCGTCATCGCAGCGGCGCCGATCACGAGCGCGAACGCCGCGACGCGCACCGCGAGCGCCAGCGGCTCCTCCGGCAGCGGCTCGCCGAACACGGCCGGTCCGGCCACGATCGTGATCGCGTTCGCCGTCGTGCTCGTCAGCGCGATCACCGGAACGACCGGCCCGAGCTGCAGCGAGCGCGCCGAGACGAGCAACCCGACGAGCGAGAGCACCAGGATCACGAGCGCGAACGGATGCACGAGCACGCCGAGGCCGAGCTCGCCGGTCTTGCCGCTGAGCGCCTTGATCGTCACGTCCGAGCCCGCCCACAGCAGGCCGGCCGAGACGGCGAGCGCGAGCCCGCCGGCGCCCCTCAGCACGACCAGCGCGAGCCCGGCGACCGTCGCCAGCCCGACGTAGATGCCCAGCTCCCAGCCGCCGTAGTCGGCGTGCGCGGAGTCGCCGGCGCCCTCCAGCGTGGCGGCGAGGAACGCCAGCCCGCACGCCGTCAGCGCGACGCCGATCCACTCGCGCCGGCTGACCTCGTGCCCGAACACGCGGTCCGCGAGCACCGTGACGAGCACCAGCCCGCCGGCGATCACCGACTGCACGAGCGAGATCGGCGCGAGCGCGAGCGCCGCCACGTGGAAGCCCCACGACGTCGTCGCGACCACGCAGCCCAGCGTGTAGATCGGCGAGCGGAACAGCGCCACCGTGCTGGCGAGCGGGCGGCGCCACTCGACCGGCTCGGCGAGCACCGCTCCGCGCTCCTTGAGCAGGAAGCCGAACACCGACATGAACGCGGTGACGAGGGCCAGGAGCAGGCCGAGCTGGACGGTGAACGGCAAGGCAGAAGCGTACGAAGATAGGCTCACCGCCATGAACGCCTCACGGATGATCCTCCTGGCCCTCGTCGCGACGCTGGCGCTGCCGGCCGCCGCTCAGGCCGCGAAGCCCGAGCAGCAGTACTACGTGTCGCTCGGCGACTCCTACGCCTCCGGCTACCAGCCGACCGCCCCCGGCACGGGCGCCAACACGCGCAACGGCTTCGCCTACCAGGTGCCGAAGCTCGCCACGGCCCGCGGCTACCGCTACGAGCTCGTGAACTTCGGCTGCGGGGGAGAGACGACGGTCTCGCTGCTCCAGCGCAAGGAGCGGTGCAGCGGCGCCGTGCCCGACGGCCGTCAGTACGCCGGCCGGACGCAGATCGCCGCCGCCGAGCGCTTCCTGCGCGCCCATCGCGGCAAGGTCGGGCTGATCACCGTGTCGATCGGCGGCAACGACGTCACGAAGTGCACACGTGACGCCGACCCGGTCCCGTGCGTCGTCGCCGCCGTCACGGCGATCAACGAGAACGTCACGACGATCGCGCGGCGGCTGCGCGCGGCGGCCGGCAAGAACGTGCGGATCGTCGGCACCACGTACCCCGACGTGATCCTCGGCCAGTGGGTCGGCGAGAACGCCAACCAGGAGCTCGCGAAGCTCTCCGTCGGCGCGTTCAGGGACTTCATCAATCCCGCGCTGACCAGGGCCTACGCGGCGGCGGGCGGCAAGCTCGTCGACGTGACCGCCGCGTCCGGCGCGTACGGCTCGCTCGACGAGCTGGTCACGTTCCCGTCGGGCACGCTCGTCCCCAAGCCGGTCGCCGACGTCTGCCGGCTCACCTACTACTGCCAGTTCCGCGACATCCACGCGCGTACGAGCGGCTACAAGCTGATCGCGGACCTGGTCGTCGCGTCCCTGCCCCGGCGATGAGCGCCGCGGTCTACGAGCTACCCGAGGAGCACCAGGAGCTCCGCGCCACGATCCGCCGGCTCGCGCAGGAGCGGATCGCCCCGCGGGCGGCGGAGATCGACGCGACCGACGAGTACCCATGGGACATCCGCCACCTGCTCGCGGACCAGGACGTGCTCGCGCTGCCGTTCGAGCAGGAGCACGGCGGCACCGGCACGGGCACGCTGATGCTCCAGGTCGCGGTGGAGGAGCTGGCGAAGGCGTCGGCGGCGTGCGCGCTGATCCTGATGGTGCAGGAGCTGGGCACGCTGCCGATCCAGCGCTTCGGCTCGCCGGAGCTGCAGGAGCGCTTCCTGCCGCGCTGCGCGACCGGCGAGTGGTCGCCGGCGTTCTGCTTGTCCGAGCCCGACGCCGGCTCGGACCCGGCCGCGATGCGCACGAGCGCGGTCCGCGACGGCGACGAGTGGGTGATCAACGGGACGAAGAACTGGATCACGAACGCCGGCGTGGCCGACTTCTACGTCGTCTTCGCGGTCACCGACCGGAGCGCGCGGCGGTTCACCGCGTTCGTGGTGGAGTCCGACCGCCCCGGGTTCTCGGTGCCGAAGTTCGAGCACAAGCTCGGCATCCACGGCTCGCCGACCGGCCAGCCGGTGTTCGAGGACGTTCGCGTCCCGGCGGAGAACGTGATCGGCGAGGTCGGCCGCGGGCTCGGGGTCGCGCTCGGCACGCTCGAGCGCACTCGCCTGGGCGCCGCCGCGCAGGCGGTCGGGATCGCGCAGGGCGCGCTCGACTACGCCGTCGGCTACGCGAAGGAGCGGATCGCGTTCGGGAAGCCGATCATCGAGCTGCAGGGACTCCAGTTCAAGCTCGCCGACATGCAGACCAGGACCGCTGCCGCGCGCGAGCTGCTCTACAAGGCGTGCGCGCTGGCCGACCGCGACGACCCGCAGCTCGCGCTGTACTCGTCGATGGCGAAGCTGTTCGCGTCCGACGCCGCGATGGACGTGACCGTCGAGGCGGTCCAGGTGCTCGGCGGCTACGGCTACGTCACCGAGTACCCCGTCGAGCGGATGATGCGCGACGCCAAGATCACGCAGATCTACGAGGGCACGAACGAGATCCAGCGCGTCGTGATCGCGCGCCACCTGGCGCGTTAGAGCTCGAACCAGACGTGCGTGCGGCCCTCGTGCACGCCCCAGCGTGCCGCGAGCTCGCCGACGAGCCGGAGGCCCCAGCCGCCGTCCGGGCCGGGATCGGGCCGCACGACCGGCGTGCCGCCGCCCTCGTCGCAGACGGAGAAGCGGGCGTCGCCGCGCGAGATGTCGATGGTCAGCCGGATCTCGCCCGTGCCGTGCAGCACGGCGTTGGTCACGAGCTCGGAGATCAGCAGCACGGCGGTGTCGAGCCGGTCCCTGTCGAGGCCGTTCGCGTGCTCGCGCAGCAGCGCGCGCGCCCGGCCGGGCGCGCCGTGGTCCCGCGGGAGCGTGACGGTGAAGGGGGCGGTGTTCACCGCTCCGGCTCGATCGGGAGCCGATCGGTGACGCCGGCGGAGGCGAACAGGTTGCGCACCTGCTCAGAGCCGGGGGTGAGCGTGAAGCGCCACCCGCTCGTCCGGCTCGTCTCGGCCGCCTGCAGCACGACGCGCAGGCCGGAGGAGTCCATGAACGCGAGGCTGTCGAGGTCGAGCAGGACCGGCTCGCCGGCCGTCGACAGCACGTCGAGCCGCTCGGCCACGGTGTCGGCTGACGCGAGGTCGAGGTCGCCGCGCAGCCGCAGCACGAGCACGCCGTTGCGGCGGCCCTCCTCGATGCGGAACTCGTCGATCGCGTCGTCGTTCATGGGCCTGGACTGCGGGATCGTATCCACGGGGGGCGGACGGAACGTGGCCGCCGGCATCAGCACGGTGAAGCGCGCGCCGCCGCCGGGCGCGTCGGACGCCTCCACGCGGCCGTGATGCGCGGCGACGATCCCGGCGACGATCGCGAGCCCGAGGCCCGCGCCGGCCCTGCCGCGCTCGCGGCCCCCCTCGGCGCGCCAGAAGCGGTCGAACAGCGCCTCGGCGTCCGCGGTGGGGAGGCCGGGGCCGTGGTCGCGCACGTCGACGCGGACGTCGTCGGCGACGCGCGCGACGGTGACCTCCACCGGCGTGCCGGCGGGCGTGTGCACGATCGCGTTGCGCAGCAGGTTGGCGAGCACCTGGCGTAGTTGGTGCGCGTCGGCGAGCACGTAAGTGCCCGGCTCGGCGCCCAGCTCGAACGAGCGCTCCGGAGCGGTGGCGCGGGCGTCGTCGACGGCGTCGCGCGCGATCGCGGCGACGTCGACGCGGCGCCGGACCGGCTCGCGTTG
>Ga0193742_1002333_pt1 | contig 10952 bp, 9 predicted proteins | sample L2c1metaG_FD_165511 | JGI IMG/M metagenome (GOLD analysis project Ga0193742, IMG submission 165511) | Soil microbial communities from a riparian zone of the East river system, Colorado, United States - L2c1 | ecosystem: Environmental > Terrestrial > Soil > Riparian zone | place: USA: East River... | reverse complement strand
CTGCTAACCAGATTCTCTGCAATCGGCGGCGAACAGAAATGGGGAAAAGCGGGCGAAGAGCATAGTAAGCCTTGCGCGTTAGGCTTTTCCAACTTGGTTGGATCACTTGAGTCATGTAACGTTCGTAACGGAGGTTATTGGCTATGTCTGTCGGATTGAATGGAAGAATACAAGTTGAGCCCTCTATCCTTACCTGATTAAATACGTCTGGAAATGGACCAGAGTCCTTTTCACATCCATCAACACCCAATCTCCCGTAACAAATCAGGCCCGGACCAAACTCGAAGTAACCTGGACGAGTCTCATTGGACCATCCACTCTCTAATTCGAAGTTAGCTAAAGAAGCGGGACAGCGATAGTAATCAAGAAAAGCTTGGTTCATAAAATAATCCCGTAAAAATTATATAGGCTCAGTTAGCCTATATGTCGGTAGAGTAACTGGCCAATACCTGCTAATAGCGGATCTGGGAGACGGACCATCGCCTGGCGCGCCCATGCTGATCCGGAGATCAATCGTTTTCTCTGTATCTGAGGAGCTGGGTTTCGATAGTATTTTAATGTTGAAGAGATTGCTCCGAGATGTTCTTTGAATGCAATAAGTCCCTGGTCCTCGTAACCTGACCGGCCAAGATCAAACTCTTCTATACCCATCTCTTTAGCCTGCTGTATCACTTTCCAAAACAGTAGTGGGGTCCCCCCCATACTATTAAAGTGCGCATCTGAACAGCCATATTTATAGATCATTGATTTCTTATAGGTGAGCGTTATGACGCTGGAAACTGGAATGCCATCCTTCGACAAAACGTGAATGGTAACCATTTCTCCAAGGCAGTGCACTATGTTTTGAAACCAAGAGGCTGGTTGTGGCGGAAGCCTGTGGCGACGGCGTGTAAGTAATAGAAGATGACGAAATTTTTTTAGTAGTTCTTCCGTGCGCCCCGATTCGTATACTAGATTTTCTCGACCAGCACGTCTAATTTTTCTACGGATACAACTATCATGGAAGTTTTTATAAATGGCATCTACATCAGGTCGTAAGTTAATCTTTTGGAAGTAAAAAGACTCGCTATTTGAAAAATTAAATCGAGCTTCCATTTGATCGTTATTCTCAAGCGGACGAAGCTCAACATATTTTAGTTTTTTACTGCGGCGCTGATTTTCTAGATCGCTAAGTATTGTTTCCAGATCAAGTTCCTTTGCCAAGGGCTGGCAATGATCTGAAAATGGAAGCGAAACCAGCCGAGTCCCGGTTAACCAGCTTCGAATATGGCAGAAGACCACTGCGTTAGAAAGTGTTTTTTCCTGTGAGGTTGTAAAAACTACCGGCTCGTATCCATATGTTAAGTGAATGGCATTTAGCCATTCTCTTGTATGGAAAATGAAAGCCTCGGGATTACTATTGGTAAACTCAGGCCAACGCGGATCAGTGAGTGGATTCAACTTATATGCGGTCATTTAAGTGTGAGCTGCTTGTTAGTTCCAGATATATAAAGTATCAATTGGGAATATTACTGCGACGATCCAATACTTGAGACAATCACAGTATTCAAACGGCCTAATAGGGAGTTTATTTTACTTTTCTGATACTTACGAAGATAGGTCACGAATTCAGCAGACACCAGCCTTTCGCTTTTTGCAAGATATGAACAGGCAAATCCTGCTAAGCGAGTAAATGATCCCACAACAATAGGGCTCTCAGGAATTCGCCTCGCACACTTAAGAAATTCAAAAACGGGATGGCTGCCGACGGAAAAATCCATCCTCCCCTCGCGAAAACGGTGACGTAACACCCAATCTGCGGCCCCCGTCGGTCTATGATGCTTGACCATAAGATCAGGAAAAGCCTCTACCCGCCAACCAAGCATTCTGGCATTTACTTCAGCATACCAGTCTTCACCACCATATTTAAGTGCAACATATCCGCCTATATCTTCATAGCACTTTCGCCGCAATAGCTGTGCTGCGTGGGCTACTGAAGTTACGCTATTGGATATGCGACATTTAAATTCTTCTTTATATTTTTCATAGACTAGCCCGCCTGCGATTCCTAACGTTGGGCTCAGTTGGAATTTCTGCAACAGCGTTTCAACATATTTCTGGTCAAATGAAACATCGGCGTCCAAGTTCCCCAAAAAATCATACTTTAAATGGTTTAGGGACTCGTACGCGAGATTGAGCGCATTGACTTTAGAGACTACACCCCGATTATTGCCTTGGTCTAGACGCAAATATTGTATAAAGTCGTATCGAGCACAATAACTTTGTATAATCTCATCGGTACCGTCGGTGGATCCATCGCTAACAATCACCCATCGAATTGGAACAATTGTTTGTGAAATGACCGAGTCGATTGTACGGCTAATCATAGGCTCTTCGTTATATGCTGCAGTTATAAGCACATAGCGAGGTGCATTTTCTTTATCCCCTGCTGCTTTTGAAGTTGTATTGATCTCGCCATTGTTTTGGCTAGTTTCAATTGAAGATGATTTAGGCACTATAGGAATTACATTCGAAAGAGTCGGTGGGAATTGAAGATTACTACTCACGAGAGTATCCACAAGTTTAAGGTAATCTCCTTTTCTCGCATTCCAACTGTTCTCTTGTACATATTTCTTAGCGTTCGCTACAAAGTAGCTGCACAGGTCGGGCCCGTTTTTCAATCGTAGGATTTGATCAGCCAACTCCGCCTCACTGTCGTTTTCATAATATTGAATTACTGAATCATCGTAGTAGTATGCGTGAATTTTGGTTCTGCAGGCTATAACAGGAACGCCCAAAGACATAAACTCCAAAATCTTGGTACTCAAAGCCTCATTGCCGAAGGCCGAGGCAGCACGTTTTGGCTCAATTGCTAAATCGGCAGTAGCCATCACCCGTGCTATCTCCCGACTAGGCAGAAGACCATGAAAAATAACACGCTGTTGCATTCCTAACTCATTTGCTAATAGCACTAGTGAGGCCTTGGCTGAGCCTTCGCCATAAATATGGAATTCGGCATCCGGGATTTGATCGGAGATACTAGCGAATGCGCGAATAGCAATATCAAGCCCTTGATGCCAGTTCAATGAACCAGGATACATAAGCAAAAATTTATTATTCTTCTCTTTCTTGTCAGCATGCGCCACAAAAATTTCAAGATCTGGACGATTACGAACCACGCTGCACTTTTCTATCTGAGAAGAGCGTGCCACAAGTCGATCACGCCACAGATCGTTGGCGATAATGATGTGACTGGCAAATGAAGCGGACCAGCGCTCGACAAATGTCAACAATTTAAAAACGAATGAACTATGACTAATTTTAAATTTGCTGGCATAAAATTCAGGCAGTAAATCGTGAATATCCAAAATGATCGGTATCTTTTTCAATTTAACCGAAATGGATGCAAATACCAAAAAGTCCGGCACATTATGCACGTGCACAATATCATAAGATCTTTCGGTATTTTTACGGTGTAAAAACAACGACGACTGTAAAAGAAAACGGCCTATTCTACTAATATAGGTAAAAAGTCCTTTCTCATCTACCGTTCGTGATTGTATCCGGTAAACATTGACGCCATTTATTACTTCGAATTTGGGCAGTAAATCATCGCGTCGTAATGCAATAACATCGACTATATCGCCACGTTCCGCAAGAGCTGTAGCGTATTGCAGAATACGTGTGTCACTTTCGTAAAAAGCATACGCCAACATACACACTCTGAGTGGAATACTTTTTTCTTGCATGGTATTGCTCTGCGCAATCAGAGAACTCCTAGTCAAACCTCTATGCGACGCAAAGATCATATTCTTCTGAACCTCGACTTTCCTCTTCATCCTGTTCCTCGCATTCCTGATCACGCATAATAATTGTGGGATATACCACGGATAACGCGATCAAGATCTACGCCATGTATTTCTGTTGACCCCAACTAGGCAGCTACTCTTAAAAGAGAAAAATAGATGCCCATCAGTGAAATCAAAAGTACTCCACTGAAGTCTCGTTCTGGTCGTGGAAGAAACCTATAGCCATGTAGCGCCATCAGTAGCGGCACAAACGTAAGCACCCGATAATGATGAGTCCACCGTAGCCAGTCTCACATAGAAAAGCAGCCCAATTATCATCACACGTGCACCAACGCTTTGCCATCGCGAGAAATTTTATCTGCAACCCTTTTCTCGAAACGTCCCAAGGCTCATAGCCGAATATTACACGGGTCGGCTCCTGAGCAACAGCATCTGTAATGGCATATCTATACTCATATGACAAGCCTACAGGCTTGCTGAATCTTGCGTGGATAAAGAGAAGGACATCCACGGACCACGACTGGATCCTTTGTAGACGGCCCCAAAACATTTTTGAATTCACCGACGACGGTAGCCGTTGTAATGGTCTTATCAAACATGCGGGCAATCCTAAACCCGGGCCTGTGTGGCATCTACTGCCAATTACACACAGCTCGTGATGGACCAAACCCACAAACGAGAAGAAATTTCTGAAATATACGTGGTATTTTGTCAAAAGACACTAAATTAACTATAACTCTAACCGAATAAATCCCACTAGTGATTGTAAAAACTGACCCAACGCACACGGCCGCACGAAACGGCATGATGTAAAATCCGCAAAAAACCACTGCGATAAAAATAAGAAAAACAGATCCTATTTTTTTATTACCTATAGACCACCGAAAGCCGCTAAGCCGATATACAACCGTATAAATCAAAAGGCCGTGAAATACGTACGAGCCAAAAAACGCGATGCCTGCCCCGTTTAAACCGAAATACTTTATACACACCCACGCTAGAACGAGACTGACAAGGGTCCAGGCCAACTCGCATCCGATAAAGATGGCTTGTCTCGCCTTTGCGACAATGATAAAGCCCATCGGCCAAGATACAACTTGAAGAATTGTACCAAGGCATATCCAACGTAAAATTTCTACTGCAGCGCCAAATTTAGGACTATAAAATAACGAGATGACCAACGGGGCAAATGTCAACGTAGCTATCACGCCCGGCCCGGCTAATAATAATCCAACTAAAGCTTGTTCGTTGACTAGCCGATTGCACTCTACATTGTTCTTGGCACTTGCCGTCAATCTAGGGTAGAAGTCTGCTCCCATTGCTTGCAATATAAATCCGACATAGAGCCCGCCAAGTGTCCAGGCTGATTGGTATAGCCCGGTTGCTTCAAAACCAACTTTACGAAGTACCGTGATCCGGACTACGTATGCGACGCCCATTGTCATAAGACCACTGGACATAAATGCAAAGCCAAGTTTGAGAAGGGTAGGCGCTTCGCGCATCACGGTGGAAACCATAACCGAGGAAGCGCGAATGTTTAATTTATGGCTATACCACCATGAAGTGATGACCGTCATCGTTGCAGTAGCCACCAAAGCTGGCACAACGCCTTGATCATGAAAAAAATATACCAAAGGGACACTAATCAATGTCCCCGAAACCGCACCGACGACGCTCATTTTGGCGAGATCAGCTATCCGTCTCATACCCTGGATTAGCGCCCCTTGCCCAGCAGATACCAAGCCTAAAAACACTGCGATAGAAAGTACCGAAATCGCTGTGGCATGTTGATTAGTTCCGAATGTCAAAGTAGAAATTTGATTCGAAAACATCACCAATAAAAGAGCTCCCAGCACACCTAATAAAACAGATATTCTCTGCAGCACAATTCCTGTTTCGGCGATACGTTTCGTGTTATCTGAAACTGCCGCTTCAGCAATCTGGCGAACACCACTACTGTTGATTCCCATACCGGCCAAAGTTTGGGCAAGGGAAACAATCGATCCGTAAAGTCCAAACAACCCAAATCCTCCGGGTCCTAGCAGAATCGCCATTACTTTGGTACGAACAATTCCAATTGCTATATTTAGGGCCGAAGATCCACCAACCAATGCTGATGACTTGAGAATTTGGCCGTAAGTTCCCTTAGCTTCTTTGATTAGAGGCGCTAGTTGGTGGGACGGCAGTTGATCTTTCTGAGATATAGAGGACATGTCTAAACGCAACACTTGGTAAAAATCAGGTCTAACATAATTGTCATTGCATATATAGGAATGAAAGTACCACGCGTCATATTTATGACGAGACATTGACTCAACAGTCTAGTGATGTGAGTAAAACTGTGATTGAACTTTCTTCAGCACGCACCGCGACCTGAAAGCATCGCTGCCGGCGTTCGTAGTAAGATTTTGAGATCTACCCATAGCGATGTCATATTGGCATATTTAAGGTCCATCCGTACCATCTCGTCGAAGGTGGTGCGTGATCTGCCTTCGACTTGCCATAACCCCGTCAATCCTGGCTTCAACTCTAGTACACGGCGTTTATGCCAAGTTTGATATCGTTCGTATTCATAGGGAAGAGGGGGTCGGGGCCCCACAAGTGACATATCCCCTCTGAGAACATTAGCAAACTGTGGCAACTCATCAAGACTTGTCTTGCGGATAAACCTGCCAATCGGAGTTATTCTTGGATCATCAATAAGTTTATATACTCCCTTACCCTGCCCGAGTTTGTGATCTCCAGAGATTAATTTTGTCACATATTCCCGGTGTATCTGCTGATCATTATCAACATACATGGTACGGAACTTAAGAAAAGTAAATTCTCTTCCATATCGACCTAGACGCTTTTGGCGAAAAAAAACCGGTCCTTTAGACGTCAGTTTCACGAGCGCGGCGACCAGGGAGTACGCCGGCAGAAACATAGCGATAGCAAAGAGACTACCTATGATATCCATAGTCCGTTTTAACCTATGCCCATATATTTTTCGCTCGTGCCGACGTGAAAGATCGGGATAGAAAAGAGAGTTTTCTTCGTTAGTAGCCACTTCTTGAGGAAAGACGCGGGATACTAGCTTCAACCATTTATATCGATCAGGACTTACGGCACGCTGTATCGAGAGCGAAACCTTCTGCATGATAGTACTGACAGTTGATTCGTCAACTTTACCAATTTCAGTCATCAAAAGGCCCAACGTAACGTCACGTTCATACCACCCGAGTATGTCCGTCTCCCTTGTACAAGAGGAAATCCCGGCCGTCAAATTATCAATTAATAGGTGACCCGACTCAGTAGGAAAGTCTTTGCTACTTATAAGAACAAGCATGAATTGCTTTCCAGAACGCTCAGCTCTGCGACGCTCAAATCGAAGCATCTGCACGAAAGCCGTCTCGTGCATCACTGCGAACTGCAGTTTTCTTTCAGGATAGGGCGCAGAATTGTCCTCATATGAGACTTTTCTTACCCATGGTAATGCCGACGATTTATGAGTAGCCATTCAATCAGTCCTCAGTCTTTTATGATGATCTATTCAAAACAATGATATCTAGGGTTGTTAGCTACCTATTCGGCGACAAATAGAATGAAAATAATCCGGCTATCAGTAACCACACATTGAAATCTAGTACACAATTTCAATCAATATCTCTATTGCGAAGTCGTCATTTAAGGAAAATATGGGTTATTTCTCCCCTGCTGCGCAACTGTACTTTTCCCACTCCGCTATCACTGGTGGCCTCTCCAGGTTCACTTCAACGTCTGAGCCAAGTGGTGGAGGTTCCAAAACTAAGATACACACACCGCCGCTGCCAATATTTAGGGTTAGGCTGGTACATTCTTCCCAACTAACATTTGCTAAGGTTGAAGGTTGGATATCGACTCGCTGCCCTTGGCTTCGCTCAGATGTGCACCGAAGCGGTGGCTTCGTTCGTTTATATTAGTTCTTTGCCGAGCATCGATCCAGCCTACTAACTATTTATAGTCAAGAAGCATAATGTTGATCGTTGTTACAGACTTAATTGCAAGCAATCTCAATTATTTTGGATATCAAGCGGCTCCAGCAGATCTGCATCTACCTCTACAGCTATAGATTGATTAATTAGCGAAATAGGAACAATCAGCCTGCGCTCGTTCTTGCAGCGCACGATCAAACCCTCTACCCCCTCTAATATACCCGACCTCACTCGGACCCGTTCACCAATTTCAATGAAAGTGTGTGCCGCTGGAGTTGCTCCACGTTTTAGACAAAGCTTGACGGCTTCGATCTCTAATTCATCAATTGGCGCCGGAACTCCGTTAGACGACAAGATTTTGACCACGCCCGGGATAGCAAATACTTTACTGCGTTCGCTTTTGCTGATTTTTATGAAGACATACCCGGGGAAGGCCGGCGTTTGAATCAGAACGCGGCGATCTTTCCACCGCCTTTCGGTGACAAAAGTAGGTAGGAACGTTTCTATAGATTTTGCTTCAAGCTGCTCGGTCACGACTTTTTCATGACGTGGATATGTGTAAACAGCATACCAATAAGAAATGTCTTTTAGAGCTGACACTAGTTCTGGAGTGTGATTCAATGATTGATTCGCCAAACAATTCATAATCCTCCGAAATCTAAATCAGAACTAGACAACGCTTCGCGATTGTGACCTACAAGCTGTCACCGTAGAAAATTTGTATATTCAGCTGTCTTCGAATGCTGATTCTAGACAGCGGACCAGTGACATATGACAGCTTCAGGTACATCCGTGGCCGACAGCAAATAACTGACACCTTGATTAGCAGTCTTTTCTCTATAACTTAAGCAATTTAAGTGCCATGTAAACCCAATTATCGCAGACACCTCGCTGATTCTCTCATATGTATTTCCTACATCGCGGTCTTGGTGCAGACCAGACTGCTATAAAATGTTTGGCGCCGCTCGGTAGTTGTGTGCTGACCTAAAAGTGCATCAGTACAGTTTTTACGGCAAGGCCCGGCAAGTAATGAAAGCGTCGGTCAGGCATAAAAAATAACTTCTTAGAGCATCTTTCTCGAACAGGATTTGTTGTTTATTCCTATCGTCATCGGATCAGACAATGTGTCGAACAGTTGCAACCGCATGCACACCTATTACCGGCAACTGTCAAGTCGATTCCCGGCTGCAGTCGTCGATGAAAAACACATGCTGAAGTTTATAGAAGGGGGGGGCAATATGTGTGCGCCGCAAAGGATCGTGAGTAGCGCGGGGTTATCAGCCGTTGTGTGCTAAAAATTAGGTACAAGGCTATGTCTCAAGGTAGGACTTGATATCGCCCAACCATGCCACCTGTGAAATGATCGCTGACATGACAGTGGAAAAGCCAAGTACCTTCATTGTCAGGCACCATATTGGCAAGTGCCATCGCCATAGGACTTAACGATAAGGAATCCATTCTCATCTTATTCCACACTACTGTGTTTCCGTGCCAATGAGCCATGTGAACATCATCCTCATTGCTGTTGGATAATAGATACCAACGGACGCGTTCGCCCTTTCTCATCGTCAGTAACGGTAGGTTTGCTTCGATATAGCCATTGATTGTGTAGAGCGTATTCTGTTCACGCAACAAAGGGTTTGTGGATTTTGAACGTACAGCTCGCGCTTGCTTGCCTGCATTACCCTCAAAAAACCAACTATCAGTTTCATCAAACACAGCGAAGTCCGTTATAAACTCTCGATCAACATCTTTTGGCACCCCATCAGACCGAGCCAATCCACGCCCTGTAACAATGATGGGGCCAATAAGTCCAGTATTCATATCAGTAGATTCGACAAAATGCGAATGATACATCCAAAGCACCGAACTCTCGTCCATTGCCGCAGGTCCGCTTCTTTCTGGTGCTGTCCAGATATAAGTATAAGTTCCACCCGGGGCGATTTTGTCGTCTGCCTTCACTGGCCCGACGGTTCCGTCGTCATATAAAGCTCCTTCTGCATCTTTTTTATATTCAAGACCATGTGGATGCATTGTTACGACAAGATGCGTATTATTTTTAAAAATGACGCGAACCGAGTCTCCTACTTCGGCACGAATAAGCGGGCCCAGAATACCAAGGTGCTCCCACTGTTGTGAACGAATCTTCAATCCCTTAAAGGTCGAGTCGGTGTACTCGCGATAAATTGCTTTATGATAAAGCCGATGGCGTATTCCTGATCCACTCTCGCCTTCGGACGTCTCAACATGCGGCAGTCTGGCCAGATTTCTTCCGTGTGGCGTGTAATCCCATTCCACTTCATCTGCCGCGATGTAGTATGTGCGAAGAACACCGGGTTTCACTCTTTCACGCACCGATATCTTTTCGTGATACTCTCCTGCATATATCGGCACCATTGATGGAATGTGGTTATGTTGGCCGCTTGGTATAGGCTCCTGAGCGTGACTCAAAAAGGTCGAGAAAACAAAGGGTACTGTAAAAGCAACTTTTCTAGATCGTCGGTAATTCAATACTTCCCTCTTTTCGCAGCATTTGACTACTTAGTTTTTTCCGTCGCTATCATAACGACACCCACTCTAATAGCTCCTTTAAATCCATATAATCACATCTGCGTCTAGCCTTTTCGTTTACCGTAATATCCGTAATAAGCACTACCGTTGATCGTAAAATCATTCAAGACTACTCCCCAAAGCTTCGATCCCAGCATTTCAAGTGACGGGGCGATCATCAATTTATCCGTTTTCCCCGAACGCACTACCAGCAGCGCACCGTCTACGTAAGGCAGGGCTTCGGTGACATCTGACATGGGAATCACTGGAGCAAAGTCCAAAACCACCCATTGAAACATTTTACGTAGATTGTTTATAAGAGGATTTAGAGACGTAGACTCCAAAAGTTGCCCAGGTGAAGTGAGTCGCTCTCCAACGCCCAGTACATGCAATGATCGATTGCCTATTTGACGAAGAGATTGGGTAATACTCCGTTTACCAGTCAGAACATCTTCGACACAGCCTTCTTCGAATTCATAACCTAAAGCAGCGCCAATACCTGGTGCTCTAAAATCCAAGTCTACCAAACAGGTGTGCTGTCCACTTTCCGCAAGACACCAGGAAAGATTGATCGAGGTCAGCGTCTTACCTTCGCCTGGATTTGGACTGGTAATCAACATGACGCCTCCATGCGGGTGAAGTGTACAGAGCCTGCGGCGTA
>Ga0193742_1002332_pt1 | contig 10959 bp, 6 predicted proteins | sample L2c1metaG_FD_165511 | JGI IMG/M metagenome (GOLD analysis project Ga0193742, IMG submission 165511) | Soil microbial communities from a riparian zone of the East river system, Colorado, United States - L2c1 | ecosystem: Environmental > Terrestrial > Soil > Riparian zone | place: USA: East River... | reverse complement strand
CAGGGCTTACGCGGAGCGTGAATCTTACTCTGGTGGTGCAGTGAGGATTTGGTTGCAGGAGATTGGCAGATTGGGTTGATCTTCTCGGTGGTCAAAGAAAAGAGTGTCATTCCGACCGAAGCGCGTGAGCGCGGAGTGGAGGGATCTGCGGTTTGCGTCCGACGACGATACCCTCTGGACTTAGTCGATGAGAACCGCAGGTCCTTCGACTGCGTCTCGCGCGAAGAACGCGCCAGACTTCGCTCAGGATGACACCTTATAGAGGATTCGATGAGCAAGAATGGGCACCGGCCTCTTCGGGAATCCTGACCGACTGCTTCAGGCGCTGCGGCCTGCGCTTGCTCCCGAGGCCCAGGCCCACTGGAAGTTGTAGCCTCCTAGCCATCCGGTGACGTCGACCACCTCCCCGATGAAATAGAGCCCCGGAACCCTGCGGCTCTCCATCGTCTTCGCGTCGAGCTCCGCCGTGTCGACGCCCCCAGCAGTGACCTCAGCCTTGGCATAGCCTTCGGTTCCCGCAGGAAGGATGCGCCACTCGTGAATGCTGCACTCGAACTGTTCGAGTGCGGCGTTGGTCCAGCCTGCGGGAGGCGAGACGGCGAGCCAGCGCTCGGCGAATCTTGCAGGGAACACAGCGCGGAGGGCCAAGGTGGCTGAGGCGTTGTCGCGGCGCGCGTTGCGGGCGTACAGCGATGCGGTGATCTTCGCATCGGGCGCGAGATCGAGCTCAAGGCTCTCGCCCGGCTGCCAGTAGGAGGAGGCTTGCAGGATGGCGGGTCCGCTGAGGCCGCGATGGGTGATGAGCATCTTCTCGCGGAACCGCACGGGAGGCTTCGTGCCGGATGCAGCAGCGAACACCTCGGTCGAGACTCCGGAGAGATCGCACCAGCGTCCGTGATCCTGGGGATCGAAGACGAGGGGCACCAGCGCCGGGCGGCACGGGAGAATGTTGAGCCCGAACTGTGCAGCGATCTCATAGCCGAGACCGCTGGCTCCCATCTTCGGGATGGAGAGTCCACCGGTTGCGATGACGACCGATCCGGCGCGGAAGGCTCCGGCGGAGGTTTCGACGGCGAAACGATGGTTTGTCAGGTCAACTAAATTCGCCGGACCGGCAATACTTGCAGCTCGGTACACGCGATCGATCTTCGTCGCGGTCAGAATGCGTACGCCCGCGTCGCGGCACTCGCGTTCGAGCAGGGTGACGATCTCCTGCGCGGAGCGGTCGCAGAAGAGCTGGCCGAGGGTCTTCTCGTGATAGGGGATGCGGTACTTCTCAACCAGCGCAAGAAAATCGGCTGGCGTGAAACGCGCCAGAGCCGATTTGGCGAAGTGTGGATTCGCGGAGAAAAAGTTCTCGGCGCGGGTGTTGACGTTGGTGAAGTTGCATCGTCCTCCGCCGGAGATGAGGATCTTCTTGCCGATGCGCTCGGCGTGATCGAGGAGGATGACGCGGCGTCCCCGCCGGCCGGCCTCGATGGCGCACATCAGGCCGGCCGCGCCTGCTCCCAGTACAACGACGTCTACGGTATGCACAGAGTCCTCAGCTTCGAGGATAACAATCATGGTTCGTTTGGGCCTCGCTTGGATGGATCACCTGCGCGACGTAAACCTTTCGCGAAGGATGGGGCACCCGATCACCCTGCTAATCCATGTCTCTTGAGCAAGAGCCTCTGTGCGTTCGAGAGAGAAGATCGGCATGTGCGACCATCAAGAGATGGCTAAAGAGAGATACGAACGAACCCCGCAGGTACTGCCGGGGCAGGCGCATGGACCGGCGGTTGTGATTGCGCGGAGGGCGTCGGACCGTCTGCGCGCAGGGCATCTTTGGATCTACCGTTCTGATGTCGAGTCGCTGATACCACGCGAGGGCAACGCTGAGATCGCCGCAGGAGCGTTGGTGACGGTCGCCGACAGCCGTGGGATTCCGCTGGGCTCGGGACTGTACAGCTCCGCCTCGCAGATTGCGGTTCGCATGGTGAGCGAAGAGGCGAAGCTGACGCGCGAGGCATACCTGAGCGAGGTGCGGGAACGTCTCCATACAGCGCTGATGCTGCGCTCTGAATTTGTTCCGGTATCAAGTACAAATGATTCGTACCGCCTGGTTTTTGCCGAGGCCGATGGTCTTCCGGGAATCGTCGCGGACCGCTACAACGATCTTGTGATCCTGCAGCTTCTGACCCAGGGCACGGCGCAGCCGGATCTTCGCGAGGTGTTAGCCCAGGCTTTGAGCGAACACTTCGGCAGCGCGGTGGAGACGCTCGTCGAGCGGCCCGACCCGAAGATCCGTGAGCTTGAGGAGTTGGAGACGCCCTCAGCCGAGCCCCTGTACTGCGCGGGTGAGGCGAAGCTGGCGACGGTATTCACGATCAACGGAAACCGCTTCCACTATGACGCTTCGGCAGGCCAGAAGACGGGAGCGTTTCTCGATCAGCGTGAGAACTACGCCGCTGCGGCCTGTCATGCGCGGGGTGCGGCACTCGATATCTGCACCTACCAGGGCGGTTTTGCGCTGCACATGGCACGATGCTGCGATCGGGTAACGGGAGTCGATACAAGCCGGGCCGCGCTCGAGGTGGCGGATCGCAATCTGGCGTTGAATCCGGGCCTGAGGGCCCAGGTGGACTGGATCGAGGCGGACGCCTTCGAGCTTTTGCGCGAGTATGAGGCGACGGGACAGCAGTTCGACACCATCGTGCTCGATCCCCCGGCGTTCGCAAAGTCGAAGCGTGCGGTGGAGGGAGCGCTGCGCGGATACAAGGAGATGAACCTGCGCGCGATGAAGATGCTGCGGCCGGGAGGGACGCTGGTCACCTGCTCATGCTCGCACCACGTGGGCCGCGAGGAGTTTCTGGGTGTGGTCGGGGCGGCGGCTTCGGACGCGCGCAGGCGTGTCCAGATTCTCGAGGCGCGTGGTGCGGCTCCGGATCATCCTGAGATCGTAACCCTGCCGGAGACGGGTTATCTGAAGTGCCTGATCTGCCGGGTCGGTTAAGGTTTCTTGTTTGCATGCAACAACTTGCAGTACTCTTGAATTGACGTGCTTTTAAAACTGGCCGAGTCGATCTTGCCGTTAGGATCATTCGCATGTCCTCTATCTCTCTGCGTTGGATTCGTACGGCCTCGGTGTCTCTTCTTTTGGTCCTTGTCTGTTTTTGCGGAATTGGACTCGCTCAGAACAACACGCACGCGATCATCTCGCAGATCTACGCCGCCGGAGGGAACAACGGTGCGGTGTTGAACACGGATTATGTGGAGCTGTTCAACCCAACCGGCAATACGCTGACGTTGAACAACTACAGCATCCAGTACGCGAGCGCTGGGGGAGCGACGATCTCGACCGTGACGGTTCTTCCGGCGACGATCACGCTGGCTCCGGGACAGTACTACCTGATCGCGGCGAGCGCGGGGGACACTGGCGCGGCGTTGCCGGTGACGCCGGATACTCCGGACACGAACATTGCCTTTGGCGCATCGGCGGGAAAGGTGGCTCTGGTCAGCTCGACGACGAAGCTGTCTGCGGCCTGCAATACCTCCGATCCGACGGTGGTGGACTTCATCGCCTACGGCAGCGGAACGAACTGCTCGCTTACGTCGCCGGCTCCGGCTCCGAGCACGACCAAGGCCGACCTCCGCTCGAACGTCTGCACGATCACCAACAACAGTGGCATGGAGTTCGTGGCCGGCACGCCGGCACCTCACAACTCGGCCTCGACGCCGATGGTCTGTGGAGCTCCCACGCCTCTCGCTGTGTCTGCCCTGGCGACTCCCTCGACGGTGTTTTCGGGAGGCTCCACCCTGCTGACCGCGACCGTCTCCCCGGCGACGCAGCCTGCGAGCGACGGAGTCAAGGTGGTGGCTGACCTGAGCTCGATGGGAGGCTCGGCGACGCAGAGCTTCTTCGATGACGGCAGCAACGGCGACCTGACCGCGGGGGACAAGGTCTTCTCGTTCAGCGCGCCGGTCTCGTCGACGGGAGTCTTCATGCTTCCGGTGACGGCGACCGATGCCGAGCTTCGCTCTGCGCACGCCAACATCGCGCTGACGGTGGCAACGCCGCCTCCCATGGTTACGATCAAGGAGATTCAGTCGGCCAAACCTTCGCCCTTTGCTACGAAGATGGTGACGACGAACGGCATCGTCATCGGTGTGAAATCGAACGGCTTCTATATAGAAGCCAAGGACGCAGATACGAATCCTTCATCGCCTGAGGGAATCCTGGTCTTTACGGGATCGACGGCCAAGCCTTCGTTCGTCGCTGTGGGCAATGAGGTGCAGGTTACCGGAACGGTCGCCACTTTTCCGGCGACCGGCCTTACTCCCGGCACGGAGATCGACGATCCTCAGATGACCCTGGTGGCGAGCGGTCAGCCGCTGCCGAAGCCGGCCGTCCTGACCACCGCCTCGGACTCGCCTTCGGGTGGAATCTTCCAGTTCTCACGATATGAAGGAATGCGGGTTTCGATCGCTTCCTTCACCACGACCAGCGGAACGGACGCCTCGCTGAATGAGGCAGCCGAGACCAACACCTCCAACGGTCGCTTCTATGGAGTGGTGACGGGAGTTCCGCGCCCCTTCCGTGAACCCGGTGTTTCGGTGACCGATACTGTCTTCGGTCCTCTGCCCCCGAGCATTCCGCTCTGGGATTCGAACCCCGAGCTTCTGGAGATCGACAGTCTTGCCTTTGGAGCACCGGCGATCAACCTGACCAGCAACACGACGCTGACCAACCTCGTGGGCGTGATGGACTTCTCCTTCGGCACTCCCGAGATCCTGATCGACGCGGCGACGCGTCCGACGGTGACCGGTGGTCTGGTTCCGCAGCCGGTTCCTGCCGCTGCTTCCAACGAGTTCACGATTGCCAGCTTCAACATGGAGCGGTTCTACAACGATAAGAAGGATGAGGACAATCCCGGCAGCTCGGCCGTGACGGTGACTACGGAGGCCTATCAGCGCCGATTGACGAAGGCTTCGCTCGCAATCCGCACCATCCTGAATACGCCGGACATCATCGGCACCCAGGAGATCGAGAACCTGGCGGTTCTCACCGACCTCGCCAACAAGATCAACAGCGACGCGGTCACCGCCGGGCAGACGAATCCCACCTACAGCCCCTATCTCTTCCTCGCCAACGACGGCACTGCAATCAACACCGGCTTCCTGATCAAGAGCACGCGCGTGACGGTGAACGACGCCGTACAGATGGGCCTGAACACCACCTTCACCAACTCGCAGGGCTCCCAGGCGATTCTGAACGACCGCACTCCGCTGGTGCTGCACGTCGGCATCAAGCGCGGCGGATCGGCTCCTGACTACCCAATGACGGTGATCTCGGTGCATCAGCGTTCGCTGATCAACGTCGACGACCCCACCAGCACGGGAGCGACGGTCCGGCTGAAGCGCGAGGCGCAGGCCGAGTTCCTGGCCAAGCTGATTCAGGGCTACCAGGCCGGGGGGGAGCATGTGGTCACGGTGGGCGACTATAACTCGTTCGAGTTCTCGGACGGCTTCGTCGACGCGCTCGGCGTGACCAAGGGAACGCCGGTTGCGCCCGATCAGGTGGTGACGCCTCCGGTGGCCGGTCTGGCGAATCCTCCGCTGGTGGACCTGGTGACGCTGCTTCCGGCGGACCAGCGCCAGAGCTATGTCGAAGACGGAAGCGCTCAGGTTCTCGACCACGTAGTCGTGACCCAAGACCTGCTTCCGACAAACACGCGGCTGGTCTATGCGCACCTCGACTCGGACTTCCCACTCGTCAACCTGAACGACGCCACATCGCCGACCCGGATCAGCGATCACGATCCGGCGGTGGCTTACTTCACGATTCCCGCGGCACAGAGTACGGCAAAGATGGCGACTCGCGCTGTCTTGACTCAGGTAGCAAATGGTTATCAGGCAATCGTTACTGTCATTAACAGCGGAACCGGCACGGCTCAGGATGTCCAGTTGATCGGAGCAGCTCTGGGGAGTGCCTCCGGAACCCCACTTCCCGCATCCCTTGGTGACATCCACCCGGGGGCTTCGGCCTCCGTCATCATCAATTTCCCCTTCTCATCCGGCGCGCCTAAAGCGGCTACGGTTGAGAAGTTCAGCGGAACCTATGCGGGCGGCGGCGGATTTACGAGCAGTCTTCGCGCTACACTTCCTGTAAACGAGTAAAACGGGACACAGGCCGCGTCTGACCAAAATTTACTTGGAGAAAATGATAATGATTAGGAAGACCTACCTTTTATTTTCTGTGTTTGCTTTGGCAATTGTGCTCGGATTCACCTCGCAAGCCTCCGCCGACCCGATTGTACTCGGGTTCTCCGCGCGAGCCGCCGCCGTCGATCCCATCATATTGGATGGCGTTAGTGGTTCGAGCGTGTCTTACATCACAGCGTTCGAGAACCCGCTCAGCCAAACCCTCTTCTTGAACGGCAGCGATGTCGATCTGCCTGCGGCACTGCTTCCCAACTTCAACGATCTTCTGTTTGCGAACTTTCCCCCCAGCGTCGATCCCGGCGATACGACACCCTTTGCGGCCCTCTTCACCATCAACCTGCCGTTGAGCCTGGCACCCGGTACCTATGACTTCAGCTATACCCTTCTCGGAGGGTTTACGCCGGACGAGTTAGACCCCATCGCCGACCCGATTGCCTTCCAACTCAACGTGCAATCCGCGGAGACTCCGGTCCCCGAGCCAGGAACGTGGCTTCTACTGACGACGGGAGTTGGAGCTCTTGGAACCGTGCTCTCCCGCCGACGTCAGTTGGGGCTGGGCCGGGCTGTCTAGAAGACTGCTTTCCAAGTTGAAAAACCACAGGGGACCCTTCGGGGTCCCCTGGTTATTTCGGGGGACATTAGGCAAATACTCGAATATGAGTCAATATCAGTCATATTATTTGCAACTTTTTTATCACATAAGCGTCCTATAAATAGCTAATCCGCATAAGCTGTCGGCAAATAATTGATTTCTGGAGGATTTGATCATGACAATCACGCGTTTTTCCCCGTTCCGCAGTTCGCTCAGCGATGTAACCCTGCTGCAGAACCGGTTGAACTCGATCTTCCACGACTTCGCCCTGCCGGCCAGCGGCGCCAGCGAATCTCTCGCAACCGGGAGCTTCGTGCCTGCGGTCGATATCTACGAGGACGCGCAGAGAGTGGTGGTGAAGTTGGAGATTCCCGGCGTGAAGCAGGACGACCTCGACGTGCGGGTGGAAAACAATACCCTGACCGTCAAGGGCGAGCGGAAGTTCGAGGCTGAGGAAAAAGAGGAAAACTTCCACCGCATCGAACGCCGTTACGGCAGCTTCGTCCGCAGCTTCACGGTTCCGCAGACGGTGGACACCGACTCGGTGGAGGCGAACTACGACGCCGGCGTGCTCACGATTTCACTCGCCAAGAAGGCCGAGGCGAAGCCGAAGCAGGTGAAGATCGGGGTGGGTTCGGCAACAACGGCCGCCCCGGCACAGCCTAAGCCGGTCGAAGCGACGACGGCAGCGTAAGGGGGTTGCATCTCTGCTCTTCGGCTGTTGCGGTATGGCGGGAGACGAACCGGTCTCCCGCCTTTCTGTATGGATGGGGTGGATAAGGACTAGGATTTTGGGGACGAGATCTCCAGGTGAAATCAGGCGATAAAGGGTAGGGGGATTTGGAATGGCGATCAAGTGGGAAAAACTGACGGTGAAATCTCAGGAGGCGTTGCAGGGCGCTGCGTCGCACGCTGCTGAGAACGGCAATCCGGAAGTGTTGCCGCTGCACCTGATGGCGGCGTTGCTGGAGGATCGTGAGGGAGTGGTGATCCCGGTCCTGGAGAAGATCGGGGTGCCGGTCGAGCAGCTTTTGAGCGGGATCAACTCGGCGATTCAGAAGCTGCCGAAGGTTCAGGGAGGCACGCAGCCCGGGTTGGGACAGGCCGCGCAGAAGGTTCTGGAGCAGGCCTTCAAGGAGGCAGACAACTTCAAGGACGAGTTCGTCTCGACCGAGCATCTTCTGCTGGCCCTGTCCAAGGCGAAGGGAGACCCGGTTGCGAACGCGCTGGCCTCCTTCGGCGCAACGCATGACGCCATCCTGAAAACTCTGGCGGAGGTGCGGGGATCGCAGCGCGTGACCGATCAGAACCCCGAGGGCAAGTTCCAGGCGCTTGAAAAATATGCGAAGGATCTGACGGAGCTGGCGCGGAAGGGCAAGCTCGACCCCGTCATCGGGCGCGACGAGGAGATTCGGCGCGTGATCCAGGTGCTGTCGCGCAGGACGAAGAACAATCCGGTGCTGATCGGTGAGCCTGGCGTGGGCAAGACCGCGATCGTTGAAGGACTGGCCCGTCGGATCTTCATGGGCGATGTTCCGGAGATCCTGAAAAACAAGCGCGTCTGCGCACTGGACCTGGCTTCGATGGTGGCAGGAGCAAAGTTCCGCGGCGAGTTCGAAGAGCGTTTGAAGGCTGTGCTGAAGGAGATTGAGGACTCGAACGGCGAGATCATCCTGTTCATCGACGAGCTGCACACTCTCGTCGGGGCAGGCGCGGCTGAAGGCGCGATGGATGCGAGCAACATGCTGAAGCCCGCGCTGGCTCGCGGCGGTCTGCGTGCGATTGGCGCGACGACGTTGAATGAGTATCGCAAGTACATCGAGAAGGACACGGCGCTGGAGCGGCGCTTCCAGATCGTCTACGTGGGCGAGCCGAATGTTGAGGACACGGTTGCGATTCTGCGTGGCCTGAAGGAGAAGTACGAGGCGCACCACAAGGTACGGATCAAGGACGCGGCGATCGTGGCGGCGGCGACGTTGTCGCATCGCTACATCTCCGACCGCTTCCTCCCCGACAAGGCAATCGACCTGGTCGATGAGGCAGCGGCGGCACTGGCGATCCAGATCGGCTCCGTACCGGTGGAGATCGACGACCTGGAGCGCAGGGCCACGTCGCTCGAGATCGAAAAGGCTGCGCTGAAGCGGGAGAAGGATGTGAACTCGCAGGAACGACTGGAGGTAGTGGAACGCGAGCTGGCTGAGATCAAGGAGCAGGCCGCAGCCCTGCGCGCTCGCTGGCAGAAGGAGCGCGGAGCCATCGGCCGCATCGCCGAGCTGAAAGAGCAGCTCGAAGGCCTGCGATTCCAGATGCAGGAGGAGACGCGCAAGGGAAACCTGCAGCGCGCCGCTGAGCTGCAGTATGGCGAGATTCCAAACCTCGAGGCCGAGTTGCGCGAACTGACTGCGCTACAGGATGCTGCTGTCCGCGAAGACGCGGAGGAGTCGGCGACCGGCGTCGCCGCCAGGCCTTCGCGCATGTTGAAGGAGGAGGTCGACGAGGAGGACATCGCGGTGATCGTCTCGAAGTGGACAGGAATCCCCGTGTCGAAGATGCTCGAAGGCGAGACGCAGAAGCTGGTGCAAATGGAGGATCGTCTGCGCGAGCGCGTCGTGGGCCAGGACGAAGCGCTGACCGCGGTCGCGAATGCGATTCGCAGATCGCGTGCTGGCCTGTCCGATCCCAAACGGCCTATCGGCTCGTTCATCTTCCTCGGACCTACCGGCGTGGGAAAGACCGAGACGGCTCGCGCGCTGGCGGAGTTCCTCTTCGATGACGAGCAGGCGATGGTGCGGATCGACATGAGCGAGTACATGGAGAAGCATGCCGTGGCTCGTCTGATCGGAGCGCCTCCGGGATACGTGGGCTACGACGAGGGCGGTCAGCTGACCGAGGCTGTGCGGCGCAGACCGTACTCGGTGATTCTGTTCGACGAGATCGAGAAGGCTCATCCGGATGTCTTTAACGTGCTTCTGCAGGTGCTCGATGATGGTCGCCTGACGGACTCGAAGGGACGCACGGTGGACTTCAAAAACACGGTGCTCATCATGACCTCGAACACAGGCGCTGATAAGCTGACGAGCGCTTGGGCGCAGGGCGAGGCCGGCTTCGAAGAGGCGAAGGAGCGCGTGATTGATGCTCTCAAGCAGACCTTCCGTCCGGAGTTCCTGAACCGCGTGGACGATATCGTGGTCTTCCATCCGCTGGACGATAAGGAGCTGACGCACATCGTCGACCTGCGACTGAAGGATCTGGAGAAGCTGCTGGCCGACCGTCGCATCACCCTCGAACTGACCGGGGCTGCGCGCAAGGCAATCTTCAAGGCGGGCTACGACCGTGCCTACGGCGCGCGTCCGCTGAAGAGAGCGATCCAGCGACTGGTGCAGGACAAGCTGGCGGTGAAGATCCTCGACGGAACCGTGCTGCATGGCGACCACGTGGTCGCCGACGCGGGCAAGGACGGACTTACGTTCAAGGTGACAGATCGAGCCGTAGCGTAAACAGTTGTAGACAGAAAAGGACCGGCATCTGCCGGTCCTTTCTTTTTGCTGGTGAGAAAAGCCGTGGATTAGTTGTGGCCGCGACTGGAGTCTGACTCGGAAGGGTGTACGGGGACATTGGATTCCTCCTGAAGACTGACGTTGGAGGCCCATTTCGTGAGGAGGACTCTACAATGGGCAGATCACGCGTCAAATAAGGACGGACGCTGGGTTCGCTTGTGCAAACAGAGCATCTACACAAAGAGCACAAGGCAGTTTTTGAGAGGGTGAGAACCGTATAGTTGAAAGTTGGAATGGGAAAGAGAGCCATCATTATCGGCGCTGGCCCGGCGGGCCTTACGGCGGCGCTGGAGCTTCTGCGCAGGACGGATATCCAGCCCGTTGTGCTCGAGGCCAGCCAGGAGATCGGCGGCATCTCGCGCACGATCCGCTACAAGGGAAATCGCATGGACATCGGCGGTCACCGCTTCTTCTCGAAGAGCGACCGCGTGATGCAGTGGTGGATTGACCTGATGCCTCCGGAGGCTGAATCGCCCGAGGAGTCCCAGGCGGTCATTCGCTACCAGGGCAAAGAGCGCAAGGTCCAGATTCCCGTCGATTCCCCGCAGCACCCACCTCTGCGCGGAATGGGGCCGCTCGAGATCGACTCCGAGACGGAAGAGACGG
>Ga0193742_1002328_pt1 | contig 10964 bp, 9 predicted proteins | sample L2c1metaG_FD_165511 | JGI IMG/M metagenome (GOLD analysis project Ga0193742, IMG submission 165511) | Soil microbial communities from a riparian zone of the East river system, Colorado, United States - L2c1 | ecosystem: Environmental > Terrestrial > Soil > Riparian zone | place: USA: East River... | reverse complement strand
CGGTCGCTACGCTTACACCCAGAACGTGCTCTCTCCTTTCAAGGGCTATGGACAGATGGAGTACTACAAGTTCGACGGAACCTCGAACTACAACTCGCTGCAGGTCTCGGTTCAGCGGCGATTCTCCCGGGGACTTACCTTCGGCGGCGTCTACACCTGGTCGAAGACGCTCACGACCTCCAGCGCCGACGAGAGCTTCGTCGATCCCTTCAACCCGCGCAAATACAGCTACGGCGTCGCAGACTACGACCGCCCCAACATCGGCGCGATCAACTATGTCTATGATCTTCCCAGCCTGGCACGCCGCTTCAACGGTCCCCGCTGGCTGGGCTTGCTCACGGATGGTTACCAACTCTCGGGCCTGGCCAGCATGATGAGCGGACAGCCGGTTAGAAACGCCCTCTATTCCCCTGCAAATCAATTGACAGGCGGTTCGCAGTTCAGCAAGACGCCACCCCTGTGGGTCGGTGTCGATCAACAGGGCAACCTGATCCAGCCCACCATTGGACAGCCCAACCTCGGCGCGCCCGGCAGCCTCCGTCAAGGCGGCATGGTGACGTGGGATGCCTCCATCTTCAAAAACTTCCCCATCGGCGAGGCCTCCAAGGGCCGCTCCATCCAGCTTCGCGGAGAGTTCTTCAACGTCCTCAACCACCCCAACATCCTTACGCGTGACTACAATGCAAACGTCACGCTGCCCACCTACAACGGAGACGGCTCCTTCACGCCGCTCTCCATCGCCAAGGACACGAACTTCGGGCAGCCCACCGCGGCGTTCGGCGCGGCCGGCCCCGGCGGTCCACGCGTAATCCAGCTGGCAGCGAAGGTTTACTTCTAAACGCACCTGAAAGGTGCCGGGCTATCGCCTCTGCGATACGCCCGGCATTTTTTATATTGACCGTCTCCCAATTGATCGTCTCGAGGAAATCTAGTGTTCTCTCTACGCTGCCGTATCTTCGCGCTCATGCTCGCCACGTCCTTTCCCTTGCCGGCTCAGACGGTGCATGCCTACCGCACGACCTCGGATCTATCCAGCGCTCTCGAGCCTCAGCCTGATCTCGCCTTCGCGCACGAATCGAGTGCCTCCCCGCTCACGATCGCGGTCGATGAAAACGATCGCTATCAGACCATGGAGGGATTTGGCATCTCCATGACCGAGGGCTCGGCATGGCTGCTTCACGAGCGCATTCCAAAGGCGATGAGCCAGAGCATTATGACCAGGCTCTTCGATCCGAAGAGCGGCGTAGGGCTAAGCTTTGTGCGCCTGCCTATTGCATCGACCGACCTTTCACGCGACCACTACAGCTACGACGACATGGCCGCCGGCCAGCAGGATCCGGAGCTACGCCACTTCTCAACAGCGCACGACGATGCCTACGTCTTCCCCGTGATGCGTGAGGCGCTCAAACTTAATCCGTCCATTACGGTGATGGCAACTCCCTGGAGCGCGCCCGCATGGATGAAGACGAATGACTCGATGATTGGCGGAGGACTGCGTGAAGATGCGATGCGCGCCTATTCCAATTACATCGTTCTTTCGCTGAAGTCCTTTGAGAAGGCGGGGGTTCCCGTTAAATATGTTTCGGTACAGAACGAACCTCTTCACGAGACCAAAGACTTCCCTGGCGCCCTTATCCTTGCGGATCAACAGACGCGCTTCATCGGCACGGATCTCGGCCCCGATCTTCGCCGCGCCGGTCTACAGACGCAAGTACTCGCGTACGACCACAACTGGGATCACCCTGAATATCCGCTCGAAATCCTCTCGGATCCAACGGCAAGTCCTTTCGTCGCCGGATCTGCTCTGCACTGTTATGGCGGCGATGCCAGCGCGCAAAGCGCAATCCACGATCGCTTCCCTGCGAAAGGCATCTGGATGACAGAGTGTTCCGGAGGCACCTGGCAGAAGGAGAATCCGCTGGCGGTGACGACTCACCTGCTCATCGACACGACTCGCAACTGGGCCAAGGCCGTGGCGTTGTGGGGCGTAGTGCTCGACACTGATCACAATCCACACGCAGGCGGATGCGGAACGTGCCGCGGACTGGTCACCGTAGACCTGAAGCAGCCGAATGCAACCTATACCGGCGACTTCTATGCGTTAGCTCAAGCCAGCAAATTTGTTCGCCCCGGAGCTGTCAGGATCGGCTCTTCCTCGTTCGGCCGGGAGAGTCTTGAGACCGTGGCCTTCCAAAACCGGGACGGATCCATCACTTTGATCGTCTTCAACAATCAAGCGAAGGCGACGGACTTCAGCGTGAACTGGCGTGGTCGTGAGATTCACTCCTCGATACTTCCCGGATCGCTTGTCTCTTACACCTGGAATGAGAAAAACTAATTTTCTTTCAAACGCTCGCGCGGACCATCGCATACGATGGCGCAGTGTTGTTTCTCTAGGATGAATGCCCCCATGGAACAAGTTGTTTAGATCAGCCAATCGTCAATTTTCGATTTCCCTATTGCCACCGCCTCAAGACTGCACCATTCTATATTTGTAAGGAGAGAGTGGAAGCGGTCTCTCATCAGCGAAGACTCCCTCTCGAGGGAGAAGGCCATCAGTGTAAGATCCCTTCTTGTAAGTGAGGTCACGGCTGCTGTGTCACTCTCACCGACAAAATACCGAGTCGACCCTTCGGCGAGCTCCGCCGCGTCCAGCTTTTCTCTAGTTGCGAGCGCCGGGGTCCTCTACTCGCCGACCAGCATCTTCGATCCAGCGGGAACGCCGGCGCATTCCATCTTCGATCTTTCCATGCTGGTCCTCTCTGTTACGCTCGCCATCTTCCTGATTGTGGCCGGACTGCTCCTCTACGCTTTGATTCGTTATCGCAGCCGCCCGGAGGACTCTGACCACGAGCCGCCACAGATCTATGGCAGCAATCAGATCGAGCTCTCATGGACTGTCATTCCCATTCTCATCGTGGTCATGCTTTTTCTTACGACGACACGGGTCATCCTCGGTACGGAGACCTCCTCCAAACCGGAGGACGCCCTCGACGTCACCGTGATCGGTCATCAGTTCTGGTGGGAGTATCGTTACCCTGGCCTCGGCGTCGTGACCGCGAATGAACTCCATATTCCTGTCAGCGATCCATCCAAACCAACTCCCACTTACCTCAAGATGTCCTCCGCAGATGTCACGCACAGCTTCTGGGTGCCTCGTCTGGCCGGCAAGACGGACGTTATTCCCAACCGCATCAATGTGATGTGGATCGATCCTCAGCAATCCGGACTCTACCTCGGGCAGTGCGCGCAGTACTGCGGCGCCCAACATGCCAAGATGCTGCTTCGTGTCTACGCACAGACACCGGACGAGTTCGCAGCATGGGTGAAGCAGCAGAAGCAGCCGGCGGTGCAGAGCTTTCCAGGCAATGCCGCAGCGACGGAGGGGCAGGCTGTATTTATGCACAGCGCATGTATCAACTGCCACACGGTTGCCGGTACCGTTGCGGATGGGCGCTTTGGCCCCGACCTGACGCACCTGGCCAGCCGCGATACGCTGGCTTCCGGTCCTATTCCCAATACAGCAGAAAATCTGCGCAAGTGGATTGACGATCCGAACACGATGAAGCCCGGCTCACTGATGCCGGCGATGCATCTCAACGATCACGAACTGGATGTAATCACGGCGTATCTTACACAGCTGCACTAGGGGCCTTCCCGGAGGCATGATGGCATGAGCACGACGACTCCTGTACTGGAAGCAATCGACGAGACGACGGCGCGGGGCCATGGTCATCCGCCGTTCAGCGTGATCTATGAGTGGATTACGACGGTCGATCACAAGAAGATCGGGCTGATGTACATCTTCTATGCGCTCATCTTTCTGATCATTGCGGGGATTGAGGCTCTGCTCATTCGGATCCAGCTTGCTGTGCCGAACAATCATTTTCTTTCGCCGCAGGTCTTCAATCAGCTCTTCACGATGCATGGCACTACGATGGTGTTCTTTATGGGGATGCCGATTCTCTTTGGATTCGGCAACTATCTTGTGCCGCTGATGATTGGCGCCAGGGATATGGCGTTTCCGCGACTGAACGCGTTCAGCTTCTGGATCTCGGCCTTTGGCGGCTTGCTGCTTTATTACTCGTATATCGGAGCGAGCGGTCTGTATGCGGCGGGATCGGCGCCGGATGTGGGATGGTTCGCTTATGCTCCGCTTACGGCGAAGGTGTTTTCGCCAGGACACAGTACGGACTACTGGACGCTTGCGATCTTTCTAAGCGGGGTGGGCTCGATCGGCACCGCGCTCAACATTGCCACGACGACCCTGTGCATGCGCTGCAAGGGCATGACGCTGAACCGCATGCCTCTGCTGGTGTGGATTTATCTGGTGATGTCGGGTCTGGTCTTCGTTGCGGTCAGCCCGCTTACGGCAGCGCAGATCATGCTTACGCTGGACCGCTATCTTGGGGCTCACTTCTTCGATACGCAGGCAGGCGGCTCTGCGGTGCTATGGATGCATTTCTTCTGGATCTTCGGTCATCCAGAGGTTTACGTGCTTGTGCTTCCTGCGTTTGCGTTCATGAATGAGATCATTCCGGTGTTTTCGCGCAAGGCCATCTTCGGCTATCCCGCGATGGTCGCGGCATCGGTTGGCATCGGCTTCATCAGTCTGAGCGTATGGGCGCACCATATGTTTACCGTCGGTATGGGGCCGGCGGCAAATACGTTTTTCGTCTTTTCGACGATGGTGATCTCGGTCCCGACGGGTATCAAGATCTTCAACTGGCTGGCGACGATCTGGGGAGGGAAGATCATCTTCGCCTCGCCGATGCTCTTCAGCATTGCCTTCCTCTTCCAATTTCTGATTGCCGGGCTCACCGGCATCATGCTTTCGGCCGCTCCCTTTAACTGGCAGCTCAGCGCCTCTTACTTCGTGGTCGCGCATTTTCACTATGTGCTGGTCGGTGCCATCGTCTTTGCTTTGTTTGCGGCGTTCTACTATTGGTATCCCAAGGTGACGGGCCGCATGATGAGCGAGCACCTTGCCCGATGGCACTTCTGGTTGTTTCTGATCGGCTTTCATCTGACCTTCGATTTCATGCACGTGCCTGGTCTGCTGGGCATGCCCCGGCGTATTTATACGTATGAAGCGGGCCGCGGCTGGGAGGTGTGGAACCTGATCGTCGGTTTGGGAGCGATCTTTCAGGCAGCGGGTTTGCTCGTCTTCGTCTATAACCTTGCGGTCTCGTACCGTCATGGAAAAAAAGCGGGCCACGATCCGTGGGATGCGTGGACGTTGGAATGGTCTATACCGTCGCCTCCACCGGCTTACAACTTTGCCATCGAGCCGACGGTTAACAGCCGCCGTCCCTTGTGGGATCTCAAACATCCGGAAGATCCGGACACGGGCTACGAATGATAAATACTGTGAGCGCCATTCCGATCGATGCAACCGGGGATATCTCGTGGAAGCTGCCTTATCGCGGCACCGTCGGCATGCTTTGCCTGATTATCGCGGAGTCGGCAATCTTCATCATCTTTGTTGTTGCCTACATTTTTTATCTTGGCAAGAATCTTAGCGGACCGACACCGGCAGAGGTGCTCGAGCTGCCGATCTTCGGCACGGTCTGCCTGCTTTCGAGCAGCTTTACCGTTCATATGGCCGTGGTTGCGTTACGTAAGAACAACCGGAGCCGCACGACGCTTTGGCTCGGTGTTACGGTTTTGCTGGGGACGATCTTTCTGCTGACGACGGCGCAGGAGTGGTACCACCTTATCCACGATAAGGGGCTGACGATCACCACCAATCTCTTCGGTACAACGTATTATTCGCTGGTTGGCCTTCATGCTTCTCACGTAATTGTGGGACTTGTTTTGTTGACAATCACCTTCCTCTTCTCTCTCGGCGGGCGGGTTCATGAAGAGCACGAGAAGAGGCTGGATGCTCTGTCGTTGTACTGGCATTTCGTCGATGCGGTGTGGGTGGTCGTCTTTACGGTGGTTTACGTGGTGGGGCGATAAATCTGAAGCGGAGAGGAGGAGCGTATGGATGAACCAGGCAACCTTGATCCTCGCGAGTCCGGCGAGCACATAGCATCGGCCGAATACTCCGATGTGGTTCATCTTCCTGCGCCGACGCCGTGGCCCATGGTGCTCTCTCTCGGGATCTCCCTGCTGATTGCGGGGATGGTGACGCACTGGGTGTTCAGCCTGCTTGGTCTTATCTTTGCGATGCGTTCGATTGTGGGATGGTTCCTGGACGTCTTTCCTCACGAGAAGCACATCGCAGTGCCGGTGCAGGCGACCATCCTGGAGATTACGAGCACTCGCACCAGCATTGCCCAGCTTCCAGTCGGCGACAGGCATCGCAAGCTTCTCCCTATCGAAACCTTCAGCGTTATGGCGGGAGTCAAGGGAGGCATCGTCGGCGGTATCGCCATGATCGTTCCCGCCGCCATCTTCGGACTCATCAGCAATCACAGCATCTGGTATGCCGTAAACCTGCTCGCTGCCGGAGGCTTCGTAAGCTGGGCCAATGAGAGCAATGCCTTCCTCGCCCAGTTCCATCTCAAAGGCCTGCTCGCCGCAACCGGAATTCACGCTCTGACCTCCGTGCTGATTGGCCTGCTCTACGGAGCCATGTTGCCGATGTTTCCACGCAAACCGATCCTGACAGCGGGTTTCATCGCACCTTTTCTGTGGACAGGTATTCTTTACTCCGCGCTCAACATCATCAGCCCGATTCTGAACCAGCGGATCAACTGGCTGTGGTTTGTGGTCTCGCAGGTCGCATTCGGTCTGGTGTGCGGGTACATTGTCAATCTACAGGTCAGGGTACGGACGCCGCAGTTCCGAGCCCTGCCGTTTTCTGTCCGCGCCGGACTTCACACCGACCAGCCTCACGGGAAAGACGACGAACAATGAGCCTCCTGAGATCTACATCTCATCGATGCATAGCGCTCTGCGCTCTCACGCTATCCGCCTTGGTCGCGCTCGCGGGCTGCAGCCGTGTGCGTGGCGCAGCCTCGGAGCCAGAGATCGTTCGGCCTGAGGCCCTCGTCGACTATCCCACTCTCTACAAGGACAACTGCGCCGCCTGCCATGGCGCAACCGGTGCTCACGGAGCCTCGGTCCCTCTGGCCAATCCGATCTTTCTCAGCATCATTGGCCACGACACTCTTCGTGACACCATCGCAAAGGGTGTCCCCAATGCCCTCATGCCGGCCTTCGGCAAAGCCTATGGCGGAACCCTCACCGATCAACAGGTCGATATTCTCGCCCAGGGGATGATCCATCAATGGAGCGGCGCGGATCAACCTGCAGGCAACGACCTGCCTCCATATAAAGCCGTGCTTGCAGGCGATGCCACGCGTGGCCAGCAAGCTTATGCCTCGGCCTGTTCTCGCTGCCACGGGCCCCGCGGCGAAGGCGATGCCAAGAATAAGACCGGCTCCATCACCGATCCAACCTATCTCGCCCTTGTCAGCGATCAGTATCTTCGCAACCTCATCCTCGGCGGAAGACCCGATGAGAACATGCCCGACTACCGCTCCGATCTCTCTCAACCTCTCACCGATCAGCAGATCACCGACATCGTCACCTGGCTTGGATCCAAACGCATCGCGAACCCTGGCCAGCCTTATCACCGCAACGATTCGAAGTACAAGTGACTCCTATGAGCGATCCCCGACCCTCGACCAATCACGAAGCGCCCTTCGGCGAGCAGCACATTCCTCCCGGCGCTCCCATGACGGAGCCTGCAAATCCGCAGAGCCACAAGAGCGAAGGTCACTCCCGCCGCGTCTTCCTCTTCAAGCTCTCGCTCTTCCTCAATGGAATCGTAGGCGCCGTTCTCGCCGTGCCTGTCCTCGGCTATCTCCTTGGTCCCGCGCTCAAAAAAACCTCGAGCGAAAACTCCTGGATTAGCCTCGGGCCTCTCTCGGGATTTCCTGAGGGCGAAACTCGCCTGGTCAACTACCGCAACCCTGTCACCACCGAGTGGGACGGCCAGACCGGCGATGTTCCATGCTGGGTTCGTCGCGTCTCCGGGGAGACCTTTCAGGTCTTCGCCATCAACTGCGCCCATCTCGGCTGCCCCGTGCGCTGGTTCTCTCAGTCCCATCTCTTCCTCTGTCCTTGTCACGGCGGGGCCTACTACGCCGACGGCTCCCGCGCCTCCGGGCCGCCTGAGCGCGGCCTCTTTGAGTACGACCATAAGATCGACTCCGGAAATCTCATGATCCACGCCGGACGCATGCCTACGCTTGCCAACTCCGCCAAAGCCGAGCCGCCGCCCCTTGTCCAAATCGATGCCCAAATCGATGTCCAAATCGACGCCCAAATCGATTCCATTGGCTCTAACACCACGCTCGCAGCAACTCCGAAACCCGCGCCAAGGTGCAGCTCATGCCCAAGCTAATACAGCGCAGCATCGATCTTTATAACTGGTTTGAGCAGCGTCTCGGCCTCGGCGGCCCCGTCATCGAGGCAGCCGAGCACGAAGTTCCAGCCAGCACGTCCAGCTGGTGGTATGTCTTTGGAAGCGCCGCCACTGTGATCCTCGTCCTGCAGGTGATGACCGGCGTTCTCCTCGCACTGGTCTATGCACCCACGGCCAGCCACGCCTGGAGTAGTCTTCAGTTCCTCGATCACAACGTCCGCCTCGGCTGGTTCCTGCGCGCCATCCATGGCTGGGGTTCGGACTTCATGGTCGCCATCGTCCTCATCCACCTCGTCCAGGTCTTTCTCTTTGGCGCCTACAAATTCCCGCGCGAACTCACCTGGATCATCGGAGTCTTTCTTCTTCTCCTCACTCTCGGAATGGCTTTCACTGGCCAGGTCTTACGCTTCGATCAGGACGCTTACTGGGGTCTCGGCATCGGCGCTTCCATCGTCAGCCGCGTCCCCTGGATCGGCGGTCCACTCGTCTCCCTCATGCTGGGCGGACCCATCATCGCCGGACCCACGCTGTCACGCTTCTTCGCTCTTCACGTCTTCGTCATCCCCGGCATCCTCCTCGCCCTCGTAGGACTCCACGTTTGGATGGTCCTTCGTCTCGGCATCAACGAGTGGCCGATGCCCGGCCGCCTCGTCAACAAAAAAACTTACGTCCGGGACTATCACCACCTCACCGAAAAGACCGGTATCCCCTTCGTCCCCGATGCCGCATGGAAGGACGCAATCTTCGCGGCTGCCATCATGCTCGCCGTAATCGCCTGCGCCCTCTGGTTCGGCCCCTTCGGACCTTCCGGCCAGCCGGATCCGACCATCATTGAGACTGCGCCCAAGCCTGACTTTGCATTCCTATGGATCTATGCCGTCCTCGCCTACCTTCCGCCTGCCCTGGAGACGCCCGTTCTCTTCATCGCTCCCGTCATTGCCATCGGAGCCATGCTGCTTCTTCCGCTGTTCTCCGGCGAAGGCGAGAAGCACTGGTCACGCCGGCCCGTGGCAGTCTTGATGGTCTCGGTCATCGCCGTCACCCTGGGAATCTTTACCCACCTCGGCACCTACACACCGTGGAGTCCGATCATGAATGCGTGGTCCAGCGATGCCATTCCCGTGGACTATTTAACGAACCGCACTCCGCTCGAGCGCCAGGGAGCAATCGTCTTTCAAAATAAGCAATGCCGCAACTGCCACTCGATCGGAGGCTCCGGAGGCCTGCGCGGACCCGCGCTCGATACGCTCGCCTCACGCATGACCGAAGATCAGATCATCCGCCAGGTCCTGCAGGGCGGAGGTAACATGCCCGCCTACGGCAACGCCCTCAATCCCTCCGAAACCACCGCTCTTGTTCGCTTTCTCACCACCCTGCGCAGCAGCGAGATGCCCGCCATCGACGCCTCACGTCGCATGGTCGTGAGCGAGGAACAACGGCCATCCTCCTCTTCGCAGTGAAACCGTATACGCTACTGGAATGCCGCCAGAGATCCGGAACATCCTGGACGAATGGTCTCCTCCACTCGTCCTTTCCACGCTTCTTCTTCTCAGCGGCATCGTCTATATCCGGGGTTGGCATAAGATAAGCCGGACCCGACCCGCGCTGTTCCCGGTGTGGCGGCTCATCTGCTTCCTGCTCGGTCTCGCGATCACCTGGCTGGCCGTCGGCTCACCTCTCGACGGATTTGCCGATGCTCTTCTAAGTGCGCACATGATGGAGCACGTGCTCCTCATGTCCTTCGTTCCGCCCCTCCTGCTCCTCGGCAATCCGCAGGTTCCGCTTCTTCGCGGTCTCCCCCGCGTCCTCAGGACATCCCTTCTCAATCCCATGATTCGCTCAAGACTGCTTCGCACGATCGGACACACTCTGGTTCAGCCCATTGTTGCGTGGCTGCTGATGAATCTGACCTTCCTCGCCTGGCATGTGCCCGCCGCTTATGACTTTGCGCTCGAGAACGAACACTGGCATCAGTTCGAGCATCTCTGCTTTCTCGCGACCTCCATCCTCTTCTGGTGGCCTGTCATCCGTCCGTGGCCGACTGCAGTTCGCTACTCCGGATGGATCCTGCTGCCTTACCTGGTCGGCGCAGACATCGTAAACACCGCGCTCTCAGCCTTCCTTGCGTTTTGCGATCTACCCGTCTACAGCTACTACATCGAGCATCCAAATCCATTCCATATCTCACCGATGGCCGATCAGATCTCGGGAGCTGTCCTCATGTGGGTCATAGGATCACTGGTCTTTCTCGTTCCCGCTGTCGTGATCACCGTGCATCTCGTCAGCGGCAAGCGGTAACCTCTCGCCATCCATTCCCGGCTACCCGATATTTGGTCACCAGATTTTTTTTGGCCAGCAGACGGACTACCAGATATAAACGGCCTCGATCGTCGGAGCCCCGTCTTTCCATTCACCACATCGGCACGGACAACCACCTCGATATCTTTAGACTTCCAATTCTGCTCCGTCTCCCGGTTCAACAAGTTAAGAAACTGAGGGGAGGAGACGAACTGCGAGGCGGCATCGGTGCCGTAGCGTTGTAGACCCGCGACGGCCAGAACCATCGCTCCCGTCGACGGAC
>Ga0193742_1002327_pt1 | contig 10965 bp, 9 predicted proteins | sample L2c1metaG_FD_165511 | JGI IMG/M metagenome (GOLD analysis project Ga0193742, IMG submission 165511) | Soil microbial communities from a riparian zone of the East river system, Colorado, United States - L2c1 | ecosystem: Environmental > Terrestrial > Soil > Riparian zone | place: USA: East River... | reverse complement strand
ACCATGCCCGGCGCGCAGTGGTTCCCCGGCGCCACGCTGAACTACGCGGAGCACGCGCTGCGTCCCGGCCCTGGCAAGGCCGACGGGGATCTGGCCGTGCTGTTCGACCGCGAGGACGGCCTGTCCGCCCGGCTGACCTACGGCGACCTGCGGGAGCGGGTCGCCGCGATGCGCGCGGCCCTGGTGGAACTGGGCGTGCGCAAGGGAGATCGCGTGGTGGCGCTCGCGCCGAACGCACCACGCACGCTGATCGCGTTCCTCGCCGCGGCGAGCCTCGGGGCGACCTGGTCGTCGTGCTCGCCGGACTTCGGCACCAGGGCGATCACCGATCGGTTCAGCCAGATCGAGCCGACCGTGCTGTTCGCCGTCGACGGCTACGTCTACAACGGCCGCCCGTTCGACATCCGCCCCACCGTGGCGCGGCTCCGCGCGGACCTGCCCACCCTCAAGGCGACGGTGCTGATCGACTACCTCTCCGAGGAGGCCGCCCTCGACGGCACGCTGCGCTGGACGGACCTGATGGAGCGGCACCTCGGCGCCGCGCCGGCGTTCGACCCCATGCCGTTCGACCACCCGCTGTGGGTGCTGTACTCGTCGGGCACCACGGGTCTGCCGAAGGGCATCGTGCAGGGGCACGGCGGCATCGTGCTGGAGCACCTCAAGATGTTGGCGCTGCAGAGCGACTTCGCCCCCGGCGAGCGGTTCTTCTGGTTCACCACCACCGGCTGGATGATGTGGAACTACCTCATCTCCGGTCTGCTCGCCGGCACCACGATCGTGCTGTACGACGGCAGCCCGGCGCACCCGGACCTCAGCGCCCTGTGGCGCCTGGCGGAACGACACGGCGTCAGCTACTTCGGCACGTCGGCGCCGTACATCCAGTCCTGCCTGAAGCAGCACCTGACTCCCGCCAGCGACCACGACCTGTCGGCCCTGCGCGCGCTCGGCTCGACCGGCGCGCCGCTGAGCCCGGAGGGCTTCGCCTGGATCGCCGACGAGATCGGGGCCGGCGTGCAGATCTGCTCGGTCTCCGGCGGCACGGACCTGTGCACCGCGTTCGTCGGCGCCGCCCCGGAGGTGCCGGTGTGGCGCGGCGAGCTGTCGTGCCGCACCCTGGGCGCCGCGGTGGCCGCCTACGACGAGGCCGGCAAGGAACTCGTCGAGGAGGTCGGCGAGCTGGTGATCACCAGGCCCATGCCGTCGATGCCGATCTACCTGTGGCACGACCCGGACGGCACCCGCCTGCACGAGGCGTACTTCGAGCCGTACCCCAACATCTGGCGCCACGGCGACTGGATCAGGATCACCGACCGCGGCTCGGCGGTGATCTACGGCCGCAGCGACTCCACCCTCAACCGCGGCGGCGTCCGGATGGGCACGAGCGAGTTCTACCGCGTGGTGGAGGCCTTCGACGAGGTAGCCGACTCCCTCGTCATCGACACGTCGGCCGAGGGCGAGGGCGAGCTGCTCTGCTTCCTCGTCCTCACCGAGGGCACCGCGCTGGCCGACGTGGAACCCCGCCTGCGCACCGAACTGCGCAAGGCCCTGTCCCCCCGCCACGTCCCGGACCGCTTCATCGTCGTCGAGGAGATCCCCCGCACCCTCAACGGCAAGAAGTGCGAGGTCCCGGTGAAGAAGATCCTCGCCGGCACCCCACCCGACCGCGCCGTGAGCAGGGACGCCCTGGCCAACCCGGACTCCCTGACCGCCTTCCTGGCCCTGGCCGAAACCCCCAAGGAGTGACGTGTGTAAGCTGACCGCCGAGCGACCTGGGGCCCCGGGAGGCTTCGCCTAGTCTGGTCTATGGCGCCGCACTGCTAATGCGGTTGGGGGCAACCCCTCCCGGGTTCAAATCCCGGAGCCTCCGCTACACAACTGAACAAGCGCCCGTAGCTCAACGGATAGAGCATCTGACTACGGATCAGAAGGTTAGGGGTTCGAATCCCTTCGGGCGCGCGTCTGGTTGAGACAGTCAGCCCCCGCCACCTGGTCAAACAGAAGGCGGGGGCTTTCTCATGCCCCGAGCGCTCAAGATCAGCCCACACTTTACCGAGACAGATCATGGACTTCAGCCGTACCGGATGTGGGTTGTTCGGACGACACCGACCAGGGGCGGTGGGGCGGATGATCCTCGTCGTCGAGAACACCATCGACCGAGGAGAACTCCATGAGATTGCTGCCTGCGGCGGTGGCTGCCACCGGTGTCGCGCTGCTGGTGTCGGTCAGCGTGGCACCTGCCTCAGCGGCTTCGGCTGCCCGCAACGGGAAGTGTGAGAACGGGGAGTTCTGCCTCTACTGGAACTACGGCAAGTTCGGTTCGGTGTCGGACTTCGCCTCCTCGGTCTCGAACTACGGAGCCAGCCAGCCCGACTGCTATGAGTTCCGGACTCCCGACATGAACGGATATGGGGAGTGCGTCAAGAACAACGCCATGTCGGCGTGGAACCGAACCAGCCGGACCGTCCGCGTCTACTTCAACAGCAACTACGGCGGCAAGTACGACACCGCCAAGGCCGGCGACGCCATCGAGCTCGAGAAGACCAGCCGTGACAACGCCTCGCACAAGTTCCTCTGACCGAGCCGGTTGTTGATCGTCCTAAAGGGATGGATCGTCATGATCCATCCCTTTACGTTTCCCGGTAAGTACAGGGTTGCGCCCGCCAGCTACAGGGATGACCGGGGTGCCGTAAGCCAGCGGTCGGCGGCGCGGGCGGCGCGTTTGAGGGCGGCGCGCTCACCGAGGTAGTCGCCGATCAGGCCGACGACGGGGAGCATGCCGAGCAGCCGGTGGTAGAAGCGGCCGTGCGGGCGGTTGGCCAGCTCGTCGGTGATCGCCAGGAGTTGGCGGCCCTGGCGCCACAGCCACTTCGCGGCCACGGTGACGCCGAGTCGGCCGCGTTCCGGGACTTGGTTGGCCGGCGGGTCCTCGACGGGGCCGGCGGCCAGTTCAGGTGGAATGTCCCGGCGCAGCAGCACCGCGCCGAGCAGCCGGACCCTGGTCGCGTGGTCGGCAACGCCGTGCTCGGCGGCGATCGCGCACAGCAGCAGGCCCTGGCCGGCGACGCCGAGGGTGTCCTGCACCGGCAACCGGTCGCCGAGCGCGCCGGCCAGGCCGGTAACCGATGCCGCGAGTGCGGTCAGCCGGCCCACCCGGCTGATCCACCAGTGCACCCGCTCGTCGACGGGCAGCGTCGACCAGTTCGCCGAGCCCGGCCTGCGGACTCGCCGCAGCCGGCGCTTGGCCCGCTTCAGCCGGCCGGTGTCCACCGCGTGGTCGCCGAGCGCGTGCTCGAAGTTCTCGTCGTCGGGCAGCTTGGTGAGCAGGGGGTCGCAGGCGCGCACGAACAGCCGCAGGGCCGTCGCGGCACGCTCATCGGTGATCACGTCCTGGTGTTCCCCGCGACGGGCTCCGTCAACCCGGCAGCAGGCCCTGGGTGTAGCGGGTCCACAGCGTGCGGCGGCGCGGTTTTCCGCTGGAGGTGCGTTCGATCGTGCGGGGTGGCGCGGAGATCACCACCGGGTGGGCGCCTTCCGCGCACTGGGTGAGGATCGTGGTCGCCGTGTCGACCTGGTTGGCGTTGGCGCGCTCGAGGAGAGCGATGGCCATCGGGACGCCCTCGTGCACGCCGAGTAGCACCACGCTGGTCTCGCGGGGCAGGCCGACGGCGGCGAGTGCGCTCTCGACGTCCTCGGCGAACACGGTGCGGCCGCGGACCTTCGTGCTGTCGCCGAGCCGGCCGAGGACGAACAGCTGGCCGTCGACCAGGACGCCGGAGTCGCCGGTGCGCACCTCGCCGTCGGTGAACCGGGTGCCGAACGGGGTGTCCGACGCGTAGCCCGCCGGCACCGACGCGCCGCGGACGGCGATCTCGCCGAGGTGGCCGTCCGGCAGGGCCTGGCCGTCCTCGTCGCGGACGATCACCTCGACGCCGGCGAGTGGGCGGCCGCAGCCGGTCACCGGTTGGCCGGTCGTCAGGTCCACGGCCGCGCCGACGCGCAGGTCGGACATCGGCACCACGGTCGGCGGCTCGGCCAGCGGCAGGCCGGTCACCGCGAGCGTCGCCTCGGCCAGCCCGTACGCGGGCAGGAACGTCCGCTCGTCGAAGCCGAACGGGGCGAGCAGGTCCCGGAACGCGGTCAGGGTGGCCGGGTCGACTCGCTCCGCACCGATGATCAACGCCCGCCACTCGCCGAAGTCCGCGCCAGCCAGCCGCTCCGCGCGGACGCGGCGGACCACGTGCGCCAGCCCGAAGTTCGGCATGGCGGTCAGTCGCGCGGTGCCGGCGAAGCAGCGCACGAACCGCGTCGGGTCCCGGACGAACTGCTCCGGCGACATCAGCCACACGTCGCTGCCGTTCACCACCGGGGTGAGCAGGCAGCCGATCAGACCCATGTCGTGGTGCGGCGGCAGCCACGTCGCGGTGGCGTCCTCGGCGGTCATGCCGAGCCAGCCGCGGATCGCCGCGATGTTCGCCGACAGCGCCGTCGGGGAGATCGGCACACCGCGGGCGTGGCCGGACGAGCCGGAGGTGAACTGGAGCAGCACGTGTTCGGCCGGCGGCGGTGGCTCGGCGACCGGCGGGCCGCCGGCCAGCTCCGACGCTGTCACCACGGGGACGTCCACGATCTCTCGGAATCTGGGCGCCAGGTCGTCGTCGGCGACGAGCAGAACCGGTCGGGCCACGGCTTGGATGCCGCGCACGTGGTCGGCGTAGCGGGCCCGGTCGTCGAACGTCATCGGCGGGGCCAGCGGCGTCGGCGTGCCGCCGGCGAGCACCGTGCCGAACAGAGCGCCGACGAACGCGGGACCGGTGCGGTGCACCAGCACGACGCCGTCGCCGGTGGTCACGCCGCGATCCACCAGGCCGCCGGCCATTCGCCTGGTCAGGTCGGCCAGCTCCTGGTAGGTATGCAGCGGCCAGGCGTCGCCCGGTTCGGCGAAGCGGATCCCGCGTGTCGTGGACGGCGCGTCCAGCCAGGTCAGCAGGCTCATCGGCGGGCAATCGCCTCGACAAGGACGCCGAAGGCCGGCTCGTCGCCGGTGAGCGTCAGATCGCCGGCCGCCACGGCGTCGGCCACCACGCCCGTCTCATGGGTCAGCCGCTGCCAGGTGCGGAAGTCGCAGGTGGCCGCGACATCGACCGGCCCGGTCGCCTCGACGACCGTGAGCCCCGCGGCCGACGCCGAGAGCGTCCAGCTCGGCGGAGCCACGTCGGTGACCGTCAGGCGGACGGCCACCGGTCTGGCGAGCGCCTCGGTGCGGAAGGACTTCGCGAAACCCGCCAGCTGCCAACGGAAGTACGTCGACGGGTCGCCGCCGGCGAAGTCCAGCTTGTCGGTCGTGCGGGCGGCCGAGCGCATCGACGTGCCCCACGTGGCGATCGGCACCTGGAGGAACGTGCCCTCCGCCGTGAAGCAGGTCGTGTCACCCTGGCCGCCGGTGACCGCCACCGTGATGATCTTGCCGCGGTGGCGGGGGACGGTGACATGCAGGAGCAGCTCGCGGCCCACGATGGTCGGCGCCTGGTAGTCGAGCTGGACCCGGCGGGTCATCGCCGGTGCGCCGGCCACCTCGGCCGCGACCAGGGCCATCGCCTCGTCGACGAGCGCGCCGACGTAGCCACCGTGCACGATGCCGGGCGCGCCCTCGGAATCCACCGGCGGGACGTGCCGCAGCAGCGCGGCCGTGCCGTCCCAGGTGCCGGTCAGCCGCAGCCCACGTGGATTGGCCGAGCCACAGCCGAAACAGCGCGGGTAGTGGTACAGCTCGGCCATTCGTCGGTCCCTCCGCCGCCGAGAGCATTAGTATTTCCGCGGCAGGCGGCGGAAGGCAACGGCGGAGCGGGACTCGTGACAGCACTCATGGTGCGCCCAGAGGGGGTCACACCGGGCTGGCTGACGGCGGTGCTCGGCTCGGCCGGGGCACGGGTGCGGGCCGTGACGGCCGAGCCGATCGGGCACGGCAAGATGAGCCGCTGCCTGCGGTTTCACCTCGACTGGACGCCGGCCGGCGCCGGCGTGGCGAGCGTGGTGGGCAAGTTCGCCGCCGCCGACCCGGCCCACCGGCGGGCCGCGCTCGACGCCAGGGTGCACCAGCGCGAGCTGTACTTCTACCGCGAGCTGGCCCCGCACGCCGACGTCCCGGTGCCGACTCTCCACTTCGGCGCGGACGATCCGGACAGCGGGGAGTTCGCGTTGCTGCTCTCCGACCTCCGGTCCAGTCGTCAGGTCGACCAGCTCGACGGCGGCGATCCGGTCGACATCGCCGCCGCACTCGGCGTGCTGCCCGCGCTGCACGCCCCGTGGTGGGGCGCGGACCTCGCCGCCGTGCCCCGGCCGGACCAGCGCCGGCTGGCCGCCGCCTATCACCTCCTGACGCCCCGGTTCCTGGCGAGGTTCGGCACCACGCTGTCGGCCGGCGCGGCTGCGACCATCGAGCGGTTCGCCGCCGCCGCGCGGGCCTGGACCCGGCTCGACGTCGGCCCGCACACGGTGCTGCACAACGACTTCCGGCTCGACAACCTGCTGTTCGGCAGCGACGGCGCGGTCACCGTCCTGGACTGGCAGACGATCACCATCGGGCCCGCGGCGGCCGACGTCGCCACGCTCGTCGGCGGCAGCATGCGTCCCGAGGTGCGGCGCCGGCACGAGGACGGCCTGGTGGCTGGCTACCTGGCTGCGTTGCGCGCCAAGGGAATCGAGCCAGATCGGGCCGACTTCGATCGGGCCTACCGGGTACACACCCTGGCGGGGCTGCACATGGCCGTGGTCGGCGGCATGCTCGCCGAGCCGGACCCGCGCGGCGACGAGTTGTTCGTGACGATGGCCGAACGGCATGCCGCGCACGCCGCGGACGCCGGCGCGTTCGACCTGGTGGAGGCGCGATGATCGAGCCGTTCGGCGTGCCCCAGGATCCACCGGTGACCTCGCCGCACTGGCGGGAGAGCGTGTTCTTCGTCGCGCACCCACCGGACGGTGCCGGTGACGCGCTCATCCTCACCGCGGCCAGCCACCCGGTGCGCGGCGGGCTGGACTGCTACCAGATGGGTGTCGTCGACGAGCGGCTGATCTTCACCCGGTTCACCGGCGATGACGGGCGATCGCTCACCGCCGGCACGGCCGCCATCGACCTCGCCGAGCCGATCCGGCTGCGCACCGGGCCGCCCGCGACGGTCCAGCTCGACCTGCGGTGGACGCCACGCACCGAGCCACATCTGCTGCCGCCTGGCCGGCTCGCCGTCGACGGCGACGTGGTCTGGGAGCAGCGGCACCTGATCCAGTCGGGGCGGGTGGACGGCAGCTACATGGTCGACGGCGAGACCAGGACGGTGCGCGACTGGTGGGGCCAGCGGGACCACTCGTGGGGCGTCCGGATACACCGCAAGTGTCCATTCTGGATCTGGCTGGGAATCCAGCTGCCGGACGGCATGCTCGGTGTCTGGTGCTGGGAACACCCCGACGGCACACGTGCCTACACCGGGGGCTGCTGGGCGCCAGAGGACGGAACCCCGGTGCCGGTCACGAGTTTCGCCCACCATCTCAAGTGGACCGGCGACGACGGCTGTCCCGTCGAGTACGGGCGGGACGGCGCCGACGTGCACGGGATCGGTGGCTATGTGGAGTGCACGCTCGCCGACGGGCGATGGATCGCCGTACAGGCCGTCGGCCGGTGGGTCGCGCGCTACGGCCGGCTCGGTGGCGGACACCTGGTCACCACGGTTCGCACCAACGACGGGCGCACGGGCTGCGGCGTGTACGAGCTGACCGGCGCCCACCACCACCGGTACTTCCCCGTCTCAAGAGCGTCGCGATGATCGAGCGACCCGCCACCGCCGGGCAGCGGCTGCTGTGGCTGATGAGCCGGTACCGCGGCGGTGCGGCCAGCATGAGCGCGCCCGCGCTGTGCCGGCTGTCCGGCCCGCTGGACGAGGTCGCTCTGCGGGGCGCGCTCGACGAGCTGACCCGCCGGCACGAGTCGCTGCGTACCACGTTCTCCGGCGCCGGTCGCCGACTCACCCAGCACGTGCACGAGCCGCGCCCGATGCCGCTGCGGCACGCGTCCGGCACGGTCGCCGAGGAGCTGGCCGAGCCGCTCGACCCGGCGACGTGGCCGGTACGGGCGAGCCTGGTGGCCGCCGGACCCGACGCGCACGTGCTGTGCCTCAACGTCCATCACTTCGTCACCGACGGCTGGTCGACGGGGATCCTGCTCCGCGAGTGGGCTGCGCTCTACGACGCCATCGTCTCCGGCGCCGACGCGGACCTGCCGGCGCCCGGCCGGGTCCCCGACACCGATCCGGAGGGCACGCCGCAATGGCGCACGCACGCGGACTACTGGAAGTCCACTTTGGACGGTGTGCGACTTGGTGAGCTGCCGGTGCACATTGAGCGGGTCGACCACGACGAGCGCACGACGAGCGGCAGTGTGCCGCTGCGGCTGGCGCCGGACCTGATCGACGCGCTGACGGCCGTCGGCATTCGGGAGCGAGTCACGCTCTTTCCCGTGCTGCTTGCGGTTTTCTACGCGATGCTCGCGCGGCGGACCGGGCAGCGGGACGTCGCGGTCGCCACGCTGTTCGCCAACCGGACACGGGCGAGCGAGCTGACCGCCGTGGGGTTCTTCGCCACCATGGTCTTGCTGCGCATGGCCCTGCCGGCCGACGCGACGTTCGCCGACGCGCTGCGCGCGAGCCGGGCCAGCGTCCTCGGCGCCCTGGCGCACCAGGCGATGCCGGTGCAGATGGCGCCGGTCAGCCTGCCGGCCGGATCGGCCAGGGTGGAGGATCTGCTGTTCCAGGTGCTGCCCCGGCCGCTGCTGACGCGCCGGGCCGGCGACCTGTTGGTGCGGCAGTTCCTCGCCGAGAACCTGGCGAGCCGGTTCGACCTGGAGCTGATCTTGATTCCAGACGGCGCGGGCGGGTTCGACGGCCAGGTTGCGTACGCCACCGACCGGTTCGACCCCGCCTGGGTCGCCGACCTCGCCGACGAGTACGTCACGCTGGCGACCAGGTTCGCGGCCGACCCAGCCACCCCACTCAGCTAGCCAGTCAGCGACCTACTCGTGTCCAGCCCCCACCCTCTCCGGGGGGCGGCCCCTTGGCCAGTCTACCTGGGGGCACTGACAGAAACCGACGGAAACTGTTGTGGCGGTGGAGTTATCCACAAGTTGGGGAGTTGTCCACGGGGTTATCTGGCGGCCAGGGTCGACACGACGTAGTCCTCGATGTCCGCCACGGTTCGGATCGACTGGGCGACTTCCTCGGACAGCGGTGGCAGGCCGTACTCGTCCTCCAGGGCGAAGGCGAGTTCCAGCAGTGCCAGTGAGTGGTAGCCGAGGTCGGCCACCAGCGCGGCGTCCGGGGTCGGGGTCGCGTCGGCCGCGGGGGCCAGGCTGGCGACGATCTCCTGGACCCTGGCGCGAACCTCGGCCTGCGCTGTTGTGTCCACTTTGTACAGTCCTTGTCACGTTGGCTGGACGGAAACCGGTTGGCTGGTGAACCCGCGCAGCAGCACGCTGCGCGTCCGCTCACCTGGCCCGCGTGGCTCGATCGCTTTCGTCGCGGCGAACAGCTCGGTGAGCACGGCGCTGATCTCCAGCCTGGCCAGTCGCGCGCCGAGGCAGAAGTGTGGGCCATGGCCGAACCCGAGGTGATCGCCCGTCTTGCGGGTCAGCAGGAACTCGTCCGGCTCGGCGAAGTGGCGCTCGTCCCGGTTGGCCGAGCCGAACAGCACGAGGATCCGCGCGCCGGCCGGCAGATCCACGTCGCCGAGCCGGGTCGGCTGCGTGCTGCCGCGCCACAACGCCTGCACCGACGTGTCGTAGCGCAGACCCTCCTCGACAGCGGCGGGAACCAGCGCCGGATCGTCGCGCAGGGCGCGCTCCACGTGCGGGAAGCGCCAGAGCGCGGCGAGCAGATTGGTCATCAGGTTGGTGGTCGTCTCGATGCCGGCGACGAGCAGGAACGCACAGAACGCCAGCAGCTCCCGGTCGCTTACGCCGCCCTCCCGCGCGCGGGCGATCCCGTCGAACAGCGTCGGCCGGCCGGTGTGCCGGCGCCCGCGCAGCTGTGCGGTGAAGAACCGGAACATGTCCATCCCGCGGCCGATTCCCGCGTCGCCGGCCGTCTGGTCGAGGTCGGCGGTGATCGTGTTCGACCAGTCCCGGAACCGGCCGAGCTGATCCCGCGGTACGCCGAGCAACTCGGCGAGGACGAGCACCGGGACCGGCTCGGCGACGTGGCTGAAGAAGTCGGCGTCGCCGTTGTGCGCCAGGAGTCTCCGGACCTGAGTACGGGCGATCTCGGTGACCCGGTCGGTCAGTGCGCCGATCGCTCTCGGGGTGAACGCACCGGCCACCGCGGCGCGGAACACCTGGTGCTCCGGCGGATCCGTGGCGATCAGTACCCGGACGTTCGGCGCACCGATGCGATAGTCGACGCCGCCGCCGGCGCGTCCGAGGTCCGGGCTCATACCGGCCTTCGAGGAGAACACCGCGGTCTCGCGGAGGACCCGCGACACGTCCGCGTGCCGGCTGACCACCCACATGTCGTTCTCGGGCAGGTAGGCGACGGGCGCGTCAGTCCGCAGCCGTGCGTAGGTCGGATACGGGTCGGCGAGCAGCGTCGGGTCACTCGGGTTGAACACCCCGACCGTGCCGGTCACGTTCTGGCGGACATGCGCTGCCGCATGGCGTGTTCCACCAACGTGATCAGGGTTTCCTTGGTGGAGTCCTTGTCGCGGGCGTCGATGGTGACGATCGGGACGGTCGGGTCGATGGTGAGTGCGTCGCGGACGTCCTCGACGCGGTGGTGCAGTACCCGGTCGAAGCAGTTGATGGCCACTACATACGGCAGTCCTCGGTCCTCGAAGAAGTCGATCGAGGCGAAGACGTCGGCCAGCCGGCGGGTGTCCACCAGCACGACCGCGCCGATCGCCCCGCGCACCAGGTCGTCCCACATGAACCAG
>Ga0193742_1002325_pt1 | contig 10970 bp, 6 predicted proteins | sample L2c1metaG_FD_165511 | JGI IMG/M metagenome (GOLD analysis project Ga0193742, IMG submission 165511) | Soil microbial communities from a riparian zone of the East river system, Colorado, United States - L2c1 | ecosystem: Environmental > Terrestrial > Soil > Riparian zone | place: USA: East River... | reverse complement strand
AGCAGCATCTACCGAATGCCCGGTTGATCCTCTACCCGGATTCCGGGCACGGCTCGCACTTCCAGTTTTTTGAAGAGTTCGCCGAAGAGGCCGCACGCTTCTTCGCCGCAGCTTGAACCCAGGGCGGCGGCGGTCAGCGCAGCCGCCGTATGCGCCGTGTATTCGGTAAACACCTGATCAGGGGTCTCGATCAGGGCGTGCGTGTCCTCGGGCTTAAACACAAGATCTGGGTCAAATTGAGGTAGGTGTCCAATGGCTAACGTAGTGACGGAACACGGTAATCAAGAAGCGACCACAATGATTCATACCCACGAGACCGCTCCGACACAGTTCATAGAGGCTGACGGAATCCGCTTCGCCTATCGCCGATTCGGCGAACCGGGCACGATTCCGCTGCTCCTTCTGGGGTACTTCAACTCAAACATGGACGGCTGGGATCCGGACGTAACCAACAGCCTTGCTGCGGATCATGAGGTGATTCTCTTTGACAATGCGGGCGTCGGCGCTTCCGGAGGAAAAACTCCGCACGTGGTCGCGGAGATGACGAAACCTTGCGTTGCTTTGTGCCGAGCCCTCGGCTTGAAGCAGATTCACGTGGTGGGCTTCTCGCTGGGCGGCATGATTGCGCAGCAGTTAGCGCTTGAGCATCCTCAACTCGTCGGGGGGATGCTTCTCTTGGGGACAGGTCCGCGTGCGGAGAGGACATGACCTTCACCGAACTATCGCCGGAAGAGGCAGCGGATCCCGTGGCGTTCTTGTTGGCTGCGTTCTTCTCTCCCTCTGAAGCCAGCCAGGCTGCTGGACGCGAATACTTGAAGCGGCTCGCGTCTCGCAAGAATGATCGTGATCTTCCTGTATCTAGGGACTCGGCCGTAGCCCAGCTTGCGAAAAAGAGCCCGGTCATTTTTGACCGGGCTTCTGCAAAGGGATGAAACGTCCCTAGAAGGCGTAGCGGAGGCTGAACTGGAACTGCCGTTCGGAGCCGTAGGTATTGCCCTTGCCGGTGACCTTGCCGAAGTTGCCATCGGTGGGTCCCACGTCGGGGTTGTCGAGGTTGGGGTGGTTGGTGTAGTTGAAAGCCTCCGCCTTGAAGATCAGCTGATGGTTCTCGTGGCTGGGTGCGACATGGAAGGCCTTCTGCAACGCTGCCGAGAAGCTCTGGAAGCCGGGACCGTAGATGAGGCCACGCATTCCGCGAGGGGCGAAGGTTCCGGAGGAGGCCGGTGACCAGACGCTCGCGTCGAACCACTGATTGCTGTTTTGATAACCCGAGAATTGATGGGGTAGCTTCGGATTCGATGAGACGACCCAGAGCTGGTTGCCCGAGCCGGGACCAACGCCGGCGCGGTCGTTGTTCTGCGAGACAGTCTGAGGAACGCCGGTCTGTCCCTGAATGGTTCCAGAGAACTGCCAGTTGCCGAGCGTCGCGCGTTCCAAAAAGTTGGTCGAGTTCGTTGCCAGCGGAAGATCCCAGACGTAGTTGAGCACCAACACGTGACGCGTATCGAAATCGCTCGGTCCGTAGAAGTTCGACTTGTCGTATGCGTTGGGCAGGTTAGTGCCGTTGGAGGAGCCGAAGTCCAGGCTCTTGGACCAGGTATAAGCCGCACCGAAGAGCAGGCCCTTGGTGAGGCGGCGTTTGAAGTTGGCCTGCAGGGAGTGGTACACGGACGCTCCCTGATTCTGCGCTTCGGTGATGGTGGAGTAACCCCTGTAGGGACGGAGGTAGTCAGGCGACAGGATGTTAGCATTCGCCTGGATGGTCCCGGGCTGGAGTTGGTTAATGTTGGCAAGCTGCTCCAGGTGAACACCTCTGCGGCCGACGTAGCTGAGGGTCATGACTCCGATGTTCTTGAACTCCTGCTCGACGGTCAGGTTCCAACCCCAGGCGTTGGGGCTCGGGTAGTTGTACTGATGCGAGGTGAAGTTGAGCGGGGTTGCGTTGGTGCCAACGCCGCCTGGGGTATCCACGTTGCCGCGGGTTACTGTTGAGGAGGGCTGGAACGGCGCATTGCCGCCGACCTGCACGTTGTCGCTGATGCCCAGACGCTGAACGTAACGGCCGGCACCGCCACGGATGACCATGCCCGGCTGCGCCTGATAGGAGAAGCCAAAGCGGGGCTGGATATCGGTCCAGATGGTGGGGTGATAGCCGCGGGGCAAGTCGTGGAAGTTGGCGGCGTATCCGTTAGCAAGGATGTCGTCCGGGACATGTCCCTTTGCCGCACTGGGGAAGCCGTTTCCTGGAATCACGACGCCGTTAAGCTGCGTGCCGCCGGTGATAAAGCCGGTATTGGGATCGACCGAAGGCGCCGCAGCGGGGTTGTAATAGGTCGGATTGAAGAACGACTGGTTGCCCCACTTGGCGAAGTACGGCGTGTTGACGCTGTAGCGTAAACCATACTCCAGAACGAGCTTGGAGTTCACGCGCCACTGGTCCTGCGCGAAGCCTTCAAACATGTTGCTGCGGAACAGGGTGTAAGACCGTGTGCCAATCTCGGCGTAGGTATCGAAGAGACCTTTCGCCACGTTGGCAACAGCCACGTTGGTGGTAGGAACGGGCGCCGCTTGAGTTCCGCCGCGAGCGTCAGAAAAGACGAAGAAGCCGTTTTGATTATTGGTCGATCCGGGAATGGTGCTGGAGACGTTGATCTGGTCGAAGTTGTTCTCGCCGGCATACTCCCACAGGCCGCCGATCTTAAGGGTATGGTTGCCCCAGACCTTGGTGATGCTGTCGCCGACGTCATAGACGATACCGCCAGAGTGCGAGGGATAAGGTCCACCGTCGAGCGTACCGAAGTTGGCGATCTGGATGGTTGGGATCTTATTGGGGAGTACCTTATCCGCACCGTTATAAAGGTAAGGGTAATTGATGCCGTAGTTGGTGCGGTTATACAGGCCGGACGAGGTATCGATGCCGATGGTGACGTGATCGGCGGCAGCGGAGACATAGGCATCGTTGACGATCGTGGGACTAATCGTCCAGGTCCAGTGCACGACACCGATCTGGTTGGGGCGAGACCAGACCTGGGGCGTACGGTTGAAGTTGCCGTAGTGTGGGCTGACGCTGTTGTAGTTGTAGTTCAGCATGGCGAACCGAATGTGATGCTTATCGGTGGGTACGAAGTCGACGGTAACGGAGTCCTTGCGCTGCGACTCAGTGTACGGAGCAGAGTCGATCCAGTTATTGCTGGGATTGTTCGGCGCATTGGGCAACGGATAGGCGTTCAGCAGGCCCAGACCGTTGGCGCTGAGATCGCTCGCGGGAATGATGTTGTTTGCATATGCAACGCCGGTAGTCGGGTTAACAATCTGCACGGGATGGTTATAGAAGATGTTGGGGCCAAGGAGTTCGCTGAAGTTTCCGGTTCGCATGAGCGCGGTGGGCGCCTTCTGTTGTGCCAGGTCGTCGTGGACGTACTTGATCCACTCCTGGCCGACCAGGAAGAAGAGCTTGTCGCGGTTTCTGTTGAAGTGACCGGGGATGAAGACGGGACCGTTGAGGTTCCAGCCGAACTGGTTGAAGCGGAACGCCTGACGCTCCTGGCCATTGAAGTTACGCTGCCAGGTGTTGGCGTTCAGGGCGGTGTTGCGGAAGTATTCGAATGCGCTGCCGTGGAGATCGCTGGTACCGCTCTTGGGGACCATGCGAATCTGACCGCCGGAGGTGCGACCGTATTCGGACGGATAGCTGGTGGTCAGTACCTGAATCTGCGAAGTGGAATCAACGTCAGCTACGCCGGTGCTGGTCCCATTGGAGCGCGTACGCACCATCGGAACACCATCGAAGGTGATAAGGCTTTCCTGCGAGCGAGCTCCATTGACGTTGATGCCGTTGTCGAGGCCGAAGGAGAAGGATGCCATCGAGTTGCTGCGGACGACGCCGGGCTCGAGCTGTGAGAGGTAGATTGGATTGCGACCGTTGAGCTGGATGCTCTTGACCTGCTCCTGCGAGATGAGCTGTCCAACTGAACCGCTCTCGGTCTGCACGGTATTGGCGTTGGCTTCAACGGTGATGGATTCGGTTGATTGACCGATCTTCATGCTGATGTCGACGCGGCGTCCGATGTTAGGGTCGACGCGCACATCATTGAGAGTCGTGGCTTGGAAGCCTTGCGCCTCGACGTGCATATTGTAGCTGCCCGAGGGAAGATTGGTGATGTTGTAGTTGCCACCGTCGTCGGTGGTGATGTGTAGTTCCGAACGCGTGGCGTTATTGCCAAGCGTGATCTTGGCCTTAGGTACCACCGCTCCGGAGGAGTCAGTGACCGCACCGGTGAGGGATGAGGTGTCCTGAGCATACGCGCCCATAGCGGTGAAGAACAGAACACACGCGTACGCTAACATCGCAAAGATGTGGAAACGTCTGATATTCAAACTGACCTCCAAAGAGTGTTGCAACTACCTAGATTATTTTTTCTGTTTCGTTATCGTTAACCAGGTCCGGTCGTGCGGGCACAAGGTGGGGAATTACGCAACCATCCGCAGTGGTCGGTATGCATTCTCCTGGCTTTCCTTCAGCTTCTTTTGCGAAAGAATGGAAACCCAACGGGTATGTTCACTGAACATGAATAGTGCCAGGTCGATGACGCAGGACTTTACATTTTCGGGAGGCGTATATGCTCTAATTCTCTCTCGTAGTGAGGGCCAATCCCTGCTCAGTGAGAAGGTCATGATCTCTCCGGGCTTTATTGCGATCGATGGATTGATATATGGATTGATATTAGGGATCGTCACACGCGTGCCGTTGCGATAAAGTGCGTGCTCAGGAAGCTGACCAAGAGTCATGTCTGTGACGAGAGGTGGCTTACCAAGATCTCGAAAGTCAATCTGCACTGCACCATAAACGATGGTCTTGTCCGAAATGTTTCTGACCCTCACCTGAAGATCCTTAAGCCAAAGACCGTCGGCACTAAATGGCACATCTGGAGCGACAATCGTTTTCCCAACGGACATTTGCGTGATCTGGACCGGATCTGCGATGTTGCGACGGGCACGACGTATGACCATCTCAGAACTATTCTGAGCGAACGCCGAGCTTGGTGTGGAGCAGAAGAGAGATAGACGTATGCCCGTGAACAAGCAAATACGAGGACGAAACAGACACTTCATTACTTCTCCCGATGTCAGAGTAAGAACTATGACCAAATGTAAAAACTGGTAAGGTCATCTCGGAAGGAAGAGCAAAGAGTCCTGGATTCTTATATTTTCGTCGTCTACCCCGGCGCGCTTATAGCGGCCAGAAGAAAATGTAACGATGTGCCTGATAAATGTCAAATGGGCTTCCGCAACGGAATCCCGTACACGCGCACTTTGTGTTGCTTTGATAATTATTTGGCGTAAATATTTGAACGATAAATGGCGGAACGATCGCGCCCTAATATGCTCCGGGGTCACGTTACTGGAGCAGATTAAGACGATCGATGCCTATTTCAGGCGCTTTACGGCGCTTCTGCGTAGGCTTGCGGTTCTAAGGATTGGCTGAGAATGAGGACATTCAACTTCCATCACATTCTCTTGCGCCGAGTAGCGCACAAATATCTACGCCTCAAAGTGACCCAAGCTACACGCCTGGGATATCGAGCCAGGCGGTAAACCGGCAGTCGATTCATCTGGAGTCCTGGTGGCGGTGATCATATTACCCCTCGATAAGATCGGACCAGTGTGTCATTCGCACCGAAGCGTTTGTGAAGGATTTACCTGTGCTGCTCGAACTGCCAGCATAAGACTAGTGGTGGCTGCACAGATGACTAAAAGGAGTGTCACGCAACTGAGCACCCACGAGCCAGAGATGCTGTCAGGTGTCCAGTGTTGCAATGCCTTCTCGGTAAAGAACTTCAATAGAAGACCAGCTACGATGCCGCCGCCCACTGTCGCGAGACTTGTCTTCGAAATGATCCAAACGATATGCGCTCGCCGGGCCCCTAGAGCTATACGAATACCGAATTCGCTCCTACGTTGAGCAATGGCAAAGGAAAGAGTACTCCCAGGCCCACTAATGAAAGTACGAGGGCGAGCAGCGCAAGCTGGAAAAGAGAATGGAGAAAAGACGTTGTTGAGCCCAAGCAGGTTCGCGCTAGACCGACGCCTCCGTGATAAACCGGATTATCACGTACTAAGGAGGCATGCAACAGATGTCAGGGTTCAGACGTGGATTCCGCTTGGGAATAACGACACACACATTCTCACACTCGATTTGCAGCCGATGCGCCAAATAATTAGCACAGAAGTGCGCCACATAATGTGCAAAGCAACACTTAGTGCATTGGCGATTTTGCACTACCGACCGAAGGGTCGCAAGCAATGCCGGAATTGGACGTTCACCGTCTTCGAAGCAGAAATCGTTCGAATTGCTATTCGGCTCACAGAGCGTTGACGGGATCGACTTGGGTAGCTCGCAGGGCCGGCAGATACATCGCGCCGCCGGTGCATTTTCCCTCAACCTCGTCAAGCATGGTGGTCTACTGCGCACCCGCAAGGTGGCCACAATTGCGGAGGCCGCCGGGCTGTCGCTGTTCGGTGGCACGATGCTCGAGAGCAGTATTGGAACCGCCGCGTCAGCGCAGCTCTTCTCCACAGTCTCGCGGCTCGATTGGGGTTGCCAGCTCTTCGCACCGGAATTGTTCAGCGATGGCCTCACAGTTGAGCAACTTGTCTACCAGGATTTCCACCTTGTCGTCCCGTCCGGTCCTGGCTTCGGCATGACCATTGATCCCGACAAACTTGCTTTTTATCGGCGAGATGAGGGTAAGTACCGCCGCGCCTCGTGAACAGTGACGATGTGTGTCGGTTTTCCTTTACCTGTAGAACGAATTCATTGATGACAAGAAGCTTATGCAATTCCTAAGCCTGTAGAAATGTTCTGTAGCCTGTAGAAAAATGCCGTAACTGGCGTCACTTCAAGAAAACGGGAATTTATGTACGCTAACAATCGGCGGACGAAGAATCCAAACATCTTCCAAGCCTGAGTATTCCAAAAATCGCCTGCCTTTAGCGAAAAGGCCCGTTTGCAGGACAAGCAAGAAGAACCACCAATGAGCGCCTTTTTCGGCCCGAAACTGTCTCATAACCGGTCCGGAAAACAATGTTTAAATAACGGTAGGGCTGGACGAAGCTGGGGAACCTGCTCCAGGAGTCCTAAAACGTACGCAAATTTCCCTTTCTTGAAGTGTCCCCCTGTAGCTTTATTTCATGGAGGTATCCCTCGCAAAAGTAGAGACGGCAAAGATCGCCGTCTCTCCGAGGAAGGTTACTGACGTGAACTAGAACGAAATGCGGCCGTACAGCTGAATCTGTCTGCCGCCGACTGTCGTGCTTGTGATATTGGCAGTCTCGCCAGGCCCGATGGCATTATTTCCAGGCTGCCCGAAGCTGGCGTGGTTCAGCACGTTCCCTGCATCCGCACGGATCGTCATCTTCACTCCCCTATCAGGCCAGAGATCGAAGGTCTTACCTAACGAAGCAGCAAAGTTAGCGACTCCAGGACCATAAATCTGGTTCCTGAGAAAATTGCCATAGGTAAAAGGAGCAGGCACCGCGAGTGCGCTTAGGTTGTACCACTCCCTGAGACGTGATTTCGTGCCGCCCGGTAGTTTAATTTTCCCAACAAGGTTCGCCTGCTGTGTATACGAGCCAGACTGGTTGTTCGAGCTGTTATTACCACCGGTCGTAATGCCCATGGGGTTACCGCCCTCGATCACCCATACACCAGATACCTGCCATCCACCTAGTACCTCATCCAACAGCAAGTTCTTGTTCAGGAACTGCTTTCCTCTGCCAAAGGGAAGCTGATAGATTGCCTGACCTTTGAACATATTCCGGATGTCAAAGTTGCTGTTTGCGTAGTTGGCAGAAGGATTGAAGGCGTTCTGATAGTTCTGGAAGCCTTCACGGGCTCCCCAGCCGGACGAGTCTAGATCATCAAGGAAGTGCGACCATGTGTAATTGACGTTCAACTGAAAGCCGTGAGTGAGGCGCTTCGTCATTTGAGCCTGCAGTGCGTTGTAGTTCGAGATTGCATTATTAGTGCTTCCAGTGATCCCGAGGAACAGTGGGTACGGTTTGTTGCCCAGATCGTTGGCACTGAGCATGCTCTCAGGAACCTGATTGATGTCCACCGGGAAGCTTAGGTCCGCACCGTGATTGCCCACGTAAGTAAGAGTGGCCACGTAGTCCTGACCCAACTGGCGTTCCAACGACAGGTTCCACTGGTAGTTCTTAGGTAGCGGTGTGTGGTACTGGTTGTAGCTTACGCCCTGGCCATTGCGTGCATCAGGGGTAGATGCCGCGGTCAGATACGCAGCATTGGGCGTCAACGTATTGAAGTTTGTGCCGTTGGCGACAACCCCGCAGCCAGGGTCGATCGTATCGGGTGCGCTTCCGTTACCGTCGATCTGCGCAACCGGGCAAATGCCGTTCGTTGTGTCGCTGACTCCTCCACTGCTGCCAAAGGCGGCACCCATGCCAGCGCCATAGGTGTCGATGCTCAGAGTCGAGGCATAGATACCCCAGCCGCCACGAATGACAGTATCTTTCACAGGCTGCCAGCTAAAGCCGACACGTGGAAGCCAATTATTGTAGCTCGGCGCAATCAGCTGGCCGCGACCATTGGCCTTGCTGAAGCCGTACCACATAGCGCCAAGGCCGCCGGCCGGGTTTGCCACAGTGGGATCGAAGACAGTCTCATTGCCCTTGACCTCGTTCCAACCGGTATGGATCTGATATCGCATGCCTAGATTGATAGTCAGATTGGGAAGCAACTTGAAGTCATCCTGGATGAACAGTTGCGGGCTCTTGGTCCGGGCACCATACTCCGGCGTCACACTGGCGTTGTAGCTGTTCATCTGGCCCAGCAGGAAGTCCGCATAAGCGAAGCCATCGCCCGTACCTGAGGACTTCGTGATCTGACCGCCCTGGGAGGTGTACAGTCCGCCGAAGCTCGGAGTGCCTGCATTGAGATAACCATATTGAGTAGAATCTGCGAGGCTGATCAGGAACTCGCCGCCGAAGTGCAGAACGTGCCGCCCGCGAATCAGTGTGACCACGTCGGACGGATCGTAGACGAACTCCTTGTAGATGAATGGCGAAGTATTGCCGGTGCTGAAACCAGTCATACTACTGCCGGGCCCAAAGCCCGGAATCAGATCCGCTTTGGCCAGTTGGTACCCGACCATGGCGGGGTAGCCTTTGCCCAGGCTTTCGGGGCCAAAAAAGTTCAACTGATCGGTAAAGCCGAAGCGCGCTTCGTTCTGAAACGTCGAACTGAAGCTCCAGACTTCGGAAATTTGAGCATTTTCACGGCTTACGTCTTCGGTTTCGCAATTGATGGGACAGGCATTTTGCCCGAAATTAGCACCTGGGTTATCGCTCTCCGTCTGCGAGATGGTGAGCCGATTCTTGGAGTTGATGTCGTAGTCGAGACGACCGAAATACTTAGTAAACGGATTAATACCGGGCGCGCTATAAGCATAGTTGTTAGTCACAACTCCCTGCACGATCTGCGAAGTCCCAACATTGGTGGGTTGCTGCACTGCGTTATTGCCCAGCGTCTGGAGAAGGGCCTGGAAGTTCTTGGCAACCGGGTTGATCATGTTGACCGGGATACGGTTGCCATTGTGGTACTCGTCTGCGAAGGATTGACGGATAGCGCAGGGGCATTGCTGAGTGACTTTGCCAGCAGAGGTTGTATATGTGTGGCTACCCGTATATTGAATCGTTTGGGTGGTCGGATCGTAGATGGTAGGCATTCCAGGAGCGGTAAAATCGCCATTCGCCATCGCCGCGTTCTGGCCGAGCGGCAATGTTTCATGGCCAACACTCGTGGTGTTGTTGATAGTCTTATCGAAGTCAAAATAGAAGAACAGCTTGTGCCGGATGATAGGACCGCCAATGGCAAAGCCGAAGTTATTGAAGCGCAGTTTAGGGAGTTCCACTCCGGTTGTGCCAAACTCATAGGGGTTGGCGTTGAGTGCGTTATTGGAGAAGTACTCATATCCAGCGCCATGGAACTGGCTGGTGCCGCCCTTTGTGATCTGGTTGTAAATGATGCCGCCTTGGCCATACTGCGCCGAGAAGGCGGAGGTGCTGACCTTGACCTCCGAAGTTGTCTCAAAGATCGTGACATCCGAATTCGTGCTCATCGGCAGCGTGGTGGTGGCTCCATCGGCCAGCATGCTCTCGAAGGGAAGGTTGCCATTAATGGCGGCCACCTGGCCGGGGTTGGAGGCGCTGCTGGAGTTCTCGGGAGCGCCGGCGGCGCCGGGCAGCAACACTGTGAAAATCTCCCAGTCCGCACCAAGATTGGTCTGGGGCAGTTGCGACATAACCTCGGAGGACAGTGTAGCCTCCTGCGAGCCCGCCTCCGTGTTCAACAGCGGCACATCCGTGTCCACCACAGTCTCCTGCTGTGTCGAGCCTGCCTTCAGCTGCGCATCGATGGTCTGAATGGAAACGTTCAACATAATTGGACCGCGCACGAAGGTTGCAAAACCGGCCATAGTAAACGTGAGTAGGTAGTGGTCCGGCGTGATCGAACCGGTATCGTACAATCCGGCCGCATTGGTAACGTAAGTTTTGACTACACCCTTGTCCACGTCCTTGACCTGAACTGACACCCCAGGAATTACTGCTCCCGTGGTATCGGTGACCGTTCCGCGGAGGTCACCAGAGTTCGTATTCTGGGCAAATCCGATCCCTACAACCAGCCCACAAAAGAGAATCGTGAGCATCATACTGACCTTCATATTGTCGCCTCTCCGAATGTCTTGCTTGTATAAATTGGCTGCATCTCAACTACCGCCACATGAAGTTTCCCCACATCTTTGTCTTCAACGACAAACGTTTGTCTAGAGGTAACTCGCAGCACGCCAGCATTTATTGCATCGTGCTGCAACAGTCGTCAAGCTCCGCTTGTCAAGATTTTGTCATTATCTTGTTTGATCAATGGACGATCATCTACTTGGCACTGCTTA
>Ga0193742_1002324_pt1 | contig 10971 bp, 13 predicted proteins | sample L2c1metaG_FD_165511 | JGI IMG/M metagenome (GOLD analysis project Ga0193742, IMG submission 165511) | Soil microbial communities from a riparian zone of the East river system, Colorado, United States - L2c1 | ecosystem: Environmental > Terrestrial > Soil > Riparian zone | place: USA: East River... | reverse complement strand
AGCTAGTCCACCATATTTGTCGCACGTATTCCGATGGGAGGAGCAACTGGAAAATGTTGGCTACCATAAATTTGTTGATTGGGAAGACTTCCGAGACGAGTTCAAAAGGGAGTTTTGTCCAGTCTATGCAGAATCAGCAGCCATCAACCAATTGAAATCCACAGCCTATTTCCAAAAGAGTTGCTCTGTGGATGAATACCTCGATGAATTCCAAGACCTTATCATGGAAGCTGGTTACTCTGATCCGAAGACCATAGTGGTGAAATTCCGTCAAGGACTTGACACTCAAATTCAGAATGCTATAGCAACCATGCCTTCTGGATGTCCTTCTGACATGGTTCCAACAGACTGGTACACTGCAGCAAGGACCATTGACCAGAACAGAGCCACTAATGAAGCTTTCCGGTCTTCCTACCAAACTCCGAGTGTTGCTCTGACTCCATCCCATCCATCCACCTTCAACACTGTTCAATTTCAGGCTCCGGAGCAGAGCGTGAATCACCAACATGCTCCAACCCCTGGAAACCCTGTTCTGATGGACATTGATGCTAGTTGGAAAACACAGCCACTTCTGTTCTCTTGCTACCAATGTGGAAAAGCAGGGCACAAGGCACCTGACTGTCCTACCTGATTCAACATCTGAGAGTTGAGTATAGACGACCTCCAGACCTACTTAGAGGATCGCCTTGCAGAACTCAATGTGAAACACCTGGAGCCGACAGCAGAGGTTGAGGAGCAGGATTTTTCCCATCACAACTAGTGAACAGCACGCCCTCGTTGTCATACCACAATCATTTTTCTGTTTTACCTACATGTTCAGTTAATGAAGAAACAGTTGAACCATCCATAGACATGCAAAATTCCATATCTGAGAATCTGATCGTTGTTCCAACATAGGCACCCAAAATGGGAATGACAACTCCCATCCAAACATGTCATTGCTTTGGCGGAAGACAGTTCAACCTCCCTCAAACTGAAGGTTGAGCTTGAAACCACTGATACAGGAGAAGTGAAGTCCATCAACTCTTTTGTGGACAGTGGAGCCACCGGGGAGTTCATCGACTGCCACTACACCAAGAGCAACCGGCTCCATACTCGGAAGCTCTCCGAACCCATTCTGGTTTACAATGTTGACGGAACCCTGAACGAGGCTGGTTCTATCACTGAAGTGGTGGATCTCATCTTGAGATATCGGAATCATCCGGAACGGACACTATTCTCTGTTACTGGCTTAGGCAAGCAGAAGCTCATCCTTGGACACTCTTGGCTATGAAAGCACAATCCGGAAATTGATTGGGTGACAAGAGAAGTCAAAATGTCCAGATGTCCACCCTGATGCTGTTCTGGATGTAGAGACAAATCTCGAGTGGAGAGAATCACTTGGAAAGCTAAAATCCGATGGACAGAAGCTGTCTCCGATGGGCCTGCACCTGAACTTCACACGGACTCCAAAGAGGAAGAGCCTGAGGAAGCTAAAGAACCAATCAAACCAGGAGATCATATCTTTTCAATTGGCCTTGTTCCAGCACCTGCGGAGATCTGAGCCACTTCCAGTGTTTCTCAGCGCTTAGCTGAAGCATTCAAACATAACTCCGAAGCTTCCACCCCCTCCGGATGGCCCGTTCCAGAGTACCTGAAGGAGTTTGACAGCGTCTTTTCCAAGGAGTCTTTCAATGCCCTACCAGAGTCCAAGAAATCGGATCATGCAGTCGAGCTGGTCCCTGGAGAGAAGGCCTCTAATTGCAAGGTTTATCTGTTGGCTCCAACGGAGCCAAAGGAGCTTGATCAATTCCTCAAGGAAAACTTGGAAATGGGTCGGATCTGTCCATCTAAATCTCTGATGGCATCTCCTGTCTTTTTCATTAAGAAGAAGGATGGTACTCTATGGCTTGTTCAGGACTATTGGGCCCTAAACACAATGATGGTCAAGAAGGTATACCCACTCCCTCTCATCTCAAAACTCATCAATAAACTCAGAGGAGCCAAGTACTTCACCAAACTTGATGTCTGATCGGGGTTCAACAATGTCTGGATGAAGGAAGGAGATGAGTGGAAGGCTGCATTCCCAACAAACCAAGGGCTCTTCAAACCATTGGTTATGTTTTTTGGACTGTGCAATAGTCCAGCAACATTCCAGACCATGATGGACGACATCTTCGACAACTTGATAATGGAGGGAGTTGTGGTGGTGTACCTGGACAACATCCTAATATTCACGGAAACTCTAGAGGAGCACTGGAAGGTCACTCGGAGAGTTATGGAGTTGCTCCAGAAACATAACCTCTTCCTTAAACCCAAAAAGTGCGAGTTTGAGAAGACAGAAGTGGAGTACCTCAGAGTGATTATTTCCAAGAATGGACCCAGTCAAGGTAGCTGGAGTGACGGAATGGCCTACTCCATCTAACAGGAAGGAAGTGCAGTCCTTCCTGGGCTTTACCAACTTCTACCGCAGGTTCATCCAAGGGTTCTCTCACTTAGCCCATCCCTTGTTCAATCTCACATGGAAGGACACAGAGTGGAGATAGGGAGCAGAGGAGCAGTCAGCATTCAATTCACTCAAGGAACAGATTACAACAGCTCCGATTCTCGCCCTGCCAGACAACTCGCGACTTTTTCAGATCAAAGCGGACAGCTCAGATTTCGCAACTGGCGCTGAATTGTCTCAACAATCACCAGAAGACAACAAATGGCATCCTGTAGCATTCCTTTCCAAATCCCTTTCTCCGGTAGAGTGGAATTACAAAATCCATGACAAAGAGATGTTGGCAATTGTGAGAGCGTTGGAGGAGTGGAGGAATTTTGTGGAAGGTGTGGAGCATCACTGTGAGATCTGGACGGACCACAAGAACCTTCAGTATTTCATGATGGCCAAGAAGCTCAACCGGAGGCAAGCTAGGTGGTCCCTACTCTTAGCCCGATTTGACTTTGTCATGCATCACCATCCCGGAAAGAGCATGGGGAAGACGGATGCTCTGTCCCGTTGGTCCGATCACGGAACAGGTTGGGAAGACAATGACAACATGGTCCTCCTTACTCCGAATTTCTTCACGGTCCTAGCATTGGAAGGTTTAGAGGCAGCAGGAGAGGAATGAGGAATCCTGAAGGATATCTGGAAGGGAATGTGAGATGGGGAGAAAGAGGAACCAGTGGCAAGGGCTGCAAGAGAGTTACAAGGTTCATCAGCTCGCTCTGTTAAATCTGCGGAGTGGTCCCTAACCGATGGCCTTCTGTATTTCCGGGGCAAGATCTACGTTCCGGACACCTCCAATCTCTGTTGTCAAATCATCGTGCTTTCTCATGACTCTAGGTTGGCTAGTCACAGCAGAAGATGGAAGATGTTGGAACTGGTGTCTCAGAACCACTGGTGGCCACAGATGTCAAGGTATGTTGGCAGGTACATCTCCACCTGTGACATGTGCCTTTGGACCAAATCCTTCCGACGTCCTCTGACCAGAGAACTCCACCCTCTTCCCATTCCATTTACTCCATGGGATACCATCAGCGTGGGCTTCATTGTCAAGCTGCCACAATCTGCAGGACATGATTCCATCATGGTTGTTGTCAATTCCATCACGAAGCATGCACATTTCATTTCCACGGTCACTACAATCTCTGCTGCCAGAGCCGCACACCTTTTCCTCAACCATGTGTGGAAACATCACAGTCTCCCTTGGCAAGTCGTCTCCAATAGAGGTCCCCAGTTCTTAGTGGAATTCACCCGGGAACTCTACCGGTTACTCAAAATTAAGTTGGCAGCTACCATGGCCTACCACCCTCAGGGAGATGGACAGACAGAACAGGTCAACCAGGAACTCAAACAATATCTCTGTCTTTTTACCAATCAAAGGCAAGATGATTGGGTGGGACTCCTACCATTTGTGGAATTCCAGTACAACAACCAGGTTCATTCTTCCACTCAGCACCCTCCTTTCCTCCTCGACACCGGATGTGTTCCTCGGATGGGCTTTGAACCAGACCAGCCTTGGTCCCGTGTGGAATCTGTCAATGAGTTCAAAGACCGGATGAAAGACACCTTGGAGGAAGCAAAGGCAGCTCTGGCCAATCAAAAGAAGACATGACACTCTACTACAATCAGAAATGGTCCCCGGCTCCCGAGTTCAAAGCAGGTGATATGGTCTTCCTTGATGCTGGCAACATCCAGACCACTCGACCTTCAAAGAAGCTTTCTCACTGAAGATTGGGACCATTCACGATCGATTGTCAGGTTGGTAATGGTGCATACCGGCTCTGCCTTCCTCCGTCGATGAGTCAACTTCATCCCATCTTCAACGTGGTCAAATTATCTTTGGCTCCTCCAGACCCCATTCCTAGTGATGCCAAAGTTCGGTTCAGTTCGGTTCTTCAACCATTTTTGAAGAACCGAGAACCGAACCGACAGTCCCTTTGCCAAACTGAACCTGAACCGGAACCAAACCAAAAGAACCAGTTCTTTCAGTTCTGTTCAGTTCTAAAACCAGTTCGAACTGCCGAACCGATCCTTAAACCAAATTTACTCTACAGGGTTTATTTACTTATATACTAACTACGATACAATAATATATATAACTTATATACTAACTACATATATATCTATAGTGGCGCCTAAGCTGGACCCTAAATAATAATGAATCAAAATATAAAAAACATACCGCAGGGCCCAGATACTGCCATTCACATTGTCTGGGCCATCATCGTCATCTGGGCTGTTGTCATCATCTGGGCCAGTGCCATTATGACGGCCCTTGGTGTCGTCGTCTGGGGTGGCTGTCAGCCGAAAACGGGTGTCTGGCAGTGATATGTGATCACCTCTTCGAGATTCTCCATCCAACCCGACTGCCAATAGCGAGTAGAACTTAAAATTATAATGAAATGTTTTTTTAGTTGAAAATAATCAATCTATGAAAAAAAAACACACCTAAGGCCCAGATGATGCAAACAGCATCATCTAGGCCAGCACATCGCATCACTCAGCCCTCGGTGTCATCGTCTGGGGTGGCTGTCATCGGAAAACAGGCAGTAGTGGTGAAACATATCGAAGGGCCCAGACGATGCCATTCACATTGTCTGGGCCATCGTCATCATCTGGGCCAGCGCCATCGTGATGGCCCTTGGTGTCGTCGTCTGGCGTGGCTGTCAGCAAAAATGGGCATCTGGCGGTGGCATGTGATTGCCTCTTCGAGATCCTCTATCCTACCTGACTGCTGATAGCGAGTAAGAACCTAAAAATTATAATAAAATGTTTTGTTAGTTGAAAATAATCAATCTATGAAAAAAAAAACACACACCTAAGGCTCAGAGGATGCAAATGGCATCGTCTGGGCCAGCACAATCGCCATTGTGTCCCTCGTCATTGTCCCTCATCGTTGTCCCCCGGTGTCGTCATCTGGGGTAGCTGTCAGCCGAAAATGGGCAGTAGTGGTTGAACAACGAAAATGGGTGGCGTGGTTGGAGCTGAAAGCAGAGAACCAACAAAGCATGTTAAAATTTAATTGATCCAAAATGATTGATTCAATCTCCAACTCCCAAAATGTCAGTGCAGGATTATAATTGATAATTTATTGATATCTCACTCAATTCTTAACAGAAAAATTAGAAAAAAAAATGTACAGAAAGTTCGGTTCGAACCGGTTCTAACCCAGTTCTCAAAATGTAAAAATCATAGAACCGAGAACCGAACTGACAGCCCAAAATCTGTGGACCGAACTGAACTGAACCTGAACCGACGGTTCGGTTCTTTCGGTTCTCAGTTCTTGCATCAGTTCGGAACTGAACTTCGGCATCACTACAGGCTCTGGATCTCGAATGTGAATAAAAGACGTTGCTCGACGAGAAAGGGGAGACTTTTCTGCTTACATAACACGTGCTGTCGCCTACACTATTCTCAACCCATCTTGATAATATTTGGCCTGCCTGTTCACCCTCTGCTACCAAAAGTTGCAAAAAAAATTGGCACACACAAAACCTCGTGGGAATCTCACAAAAACACTGTTTTTAGAGGTAATTTGATCGTCCAAGTTCAAATCTGTCATCAAATCTTGCCTAGAAAATTCGCATTTGCTTGTCCGCAACTGTAAGAGGTCCTTCCTCAGCGTACCCGAGCGCATCATTCCAACTCAACGAGCTCCACTTTTCCGGGTGCGCACAAGTACATCAAGGAAATCTTTGACGGCCAAAGCCATCTGTTGTACGCACCGTTCACCAGAAATTCGACCAACACCAGTTCCCAACCCTGTCATCAAAACCTTCTGAATCCTTACACCAGTTCCAACTTGAGTCAGATCATCTACAGCTGCGTTTTGTTGTTCCAACGAATTCAAAAGAGCCCACATGAGGTTGTACACAATTTCTCGATTCCATGTGATGTTCTCTGGGATACGCATGGTAGGGCACAAGGCGATGTAAGCGCATCCATAGGAGTTATTCTCAAATGATGAGCCTTTCAGTGGTATGAGGGTGCATGAACCAGGCGGCGCATATCCTTTCCACCGTTTGTAAAGTGCGGTTTGGACGAAGCTTGTCGGTGCGGGCACGTCCTTGGCATACCTTGAATAGCTCGGTCTTGTCAGCGTCATTGTCGTCGATAACGTTAAACGATGCACAGCCTCGAGGCAAAGAGGACGAGCGCTTCTCCATTGTTGCTGATGTAATCCGCATAGTCACCAGTCTCGAGAAACAAGGATCTCGTGTTTGTCCGGTCATAGGTGCCACCGTCAGGCTGGGGCCAAAAGCAGAAGACACTTCTTTGTCAGATCCGAGTTCACCCCTCCCGAAACACTTACTATACATTCCGATCTCGTTCCTATTTCGCTCGGCCCTCAGAGTGAGCAAAAGCCCGAACGAACAACTTCCTTGGCCGGTTAGTGAGGTCGCCAAGAGAGTAGCTAGGAGTAGCTGCGCATCGTATGCGTCTGGATCCCTGGCACACAGAGTTTGAGATGATTCTCACTTCATCCAGATATGACCTTCCGTTCTCTTTGAGCTTTCCGGATGGATTTGCGACTGCGCCATGTGACATTGGGCTATACGAGGCCTTCGTTAGACCTAATATGCTATTTTCCTCTCCAATGTTTGCCTTTCCCCACGCTGTTGCAGCGCTTCTATTCTACAAGAGTGCATTTGAGCTGCGTCCTCGTTCCGTCGATTACTTGTTGACGCTGTCAGCGGTGGTGGATAGAGTTGCTCACCCTCTACGTGTACATGTAAGGCTGGTCACAGCTTACATACATGAGCATTATGTAGTCACGACGTACTTCCGTACAGTAGTTTACCTTTTGTCCTTGTACTACGTACTCCTTGTTCACCCCAACAGAGCTCAGTCCTGTTTACTTTGGCGGATTTCTGTTCTCAGTGGTTTCCTGTCATTTGCCACGACAGGTTTACAGTACACTTGTCAGGAATTCGCGGATTGGAGTAAACGGGAAGTCCGTTGGAGGATGAGCAAAAAAGTTGAGGCATAAAAAGTGGTCGATACTCATATGGCGTATGAATTTATACGCAGCTATAGTATGTTCCCTTCAGCTTCCTTTTCTGGCTACTTGACTTATGTGACTTCTGTGATAGCAACGTTGTGAAAACGAATGGTCTACGTCGACAACTAGGTCTAAACTCTGCCTCGCTTATTTCCAGAAAAGATCCTTTCATCCTGTGTAAGCGTTTATTACAACGTGTGTTCTATGAATTACGCTAGGTGTAACCTGTGAAGTTATACTGAAAACTGCGTGCCACTTACAGAAAATGAATATACTAATATTATATAGAGATAACGATAGCACTACTAGTACGTTGGCTTGATATGATTCGGGCACATGGTCAGCGCGTTGATTTTGCATGTTGGAAAACTTCCGACTTCAATGGAATCCCTGTGGGAGGTAGTAGGATGTCGCTGCCTATGTGACCAACTGCTGCTTCTGACAATGAGAATTCCAGGGATGCGACGTTCGTCATGTTCGCTGAAGTTTTCAGATTTCGAAAGACTCGACAGGCCATCGAGGAAGATAGAGCAATGTCGGGGACGCCGGACATCACTTGATAGAGCGCTGGGACGCCGGGGATTACGATGAGGAGCGCTGTGAGAAGGTTTGAACAAACGCTCATCCTAAATAAATTGGGTGGATCATCATCATCAGAAACATACTCGGGACAAAAGAACGGGAATGGGCGAAGCGTACAAATAATATTGCTGTCCACCTCTGAGGACCGCTTGCGCTAGACGTGGAGATGCTTTTCCAATTACAATTGTACGCCAAGTAACCGGTGCGTCAGGCGATGCTTGCGTTGTCGCAACTTCGTAAGATATACCCAGAAATATGCAGGAATCAAATACTAAGCGGGAAAAGACGGCGGCGGTCACGTAAGGTGCGATTTTGGTGTTAATACACCATCCGGTTTGCTCAAGTGGGCCTGCCCGACTGCCGATAGGAACTACAAACGATATCCCAATGTTTGCAACGTACAGGCACGAATAGAAATATCGGAAAAGTCTGCGCTGATAAAATACGGCGTGTGCTCTTCGAAGGAACAAGAACGAAGACGAGGCCGTGGCAATCATCCAACAAATCGCGATTCCAAGCTCTTGTGCACTACAGTGTGGTTCCGGATTGGCTGGAGGGCCTTTCAACAAATAAGTTCATTCGAAAAATGGGTGCTAGCTCACTCTTTAAAATGACACATGACAGAACGAAAGCAAGCGTCGAAACCCTGTCATTACGGTTTTGTTTAGAGTCCAAGTTGATTTGATGTCAAGCTAACGTACCTCGAAAGGCAATAGGCCACCATTGGTGGTGTAATGCCGGACTTTATTAAAGTCAAATCTTCTGGCAAGGAGATCAACATATCGGAAAGTAGAGCCTACGGAGGGTGAAATAAGTCAAGACTTTCTTTGGCCAATTGATAAAGGCCCAAATTGATGCTTACGCCCAACGTTACAAGGAAGATATTTCGAGTAAACTCAAATTGCTTCGCGACATCTATAGGGAGATAATTGAGATATATATTGGGGTTAAGGACAGGAATTGACGATGGTTCAGATATTGCTGGCATTTTGAAAAGTCTGCCTCTCAGGCTATGTGATTAAAGTGCGGCAATAGCGATGCTTCTATGGGTTTCTGAGGCGAGTTTGGTTGAAAAGCTGAGGGGGTGTTAATTAATAGAGACTTGTATGTATAGATAGTAGGAAAACCTGAGCGGTGATCCGGTATCAGATTCGAGCTGCCCTTTTTATGAATCCTCCAGTTAAGTTCTTCAACAAACGGGTACTATGAATTAGGTCGTCGTGAATTTCGGCATGTTAAATTCCTTGAGTCACTGTATGAAAATGGGTGACTTTCCAGAAGGCCCACTTAAAATTTCATTTGTAAAGAACTGTCAGATGGTGCTATTCAATAGTCTCTGAAATAGATCAATATAACAAATGATAATCAATTTGTAATGACATAGAAGTTAGAGAATCACTAGAAGTTACGATATCCCAATGAATCACTTACGTAATGTAGCTAGCCAAATATCATTGAATACATTGAGGATGTGTGCATGAAAGTCTGCAATGGTATGTGAAGCAGTGTTGTCGAAAGTGGTATTGCCATATATAGTAGATACATGGATAAGCCTGAGATAATGTATCCAATTTGCAGAAATATTGGTCGGAATCTAGCCCCCCATGTATCCAAAAGGTGAGTTTCATCAACAATGAGTCCAAACACCCGTTGTTTAAATACCTTCTCTTGTTTTATTTTGGCTTCCTATTACCCAAGTTGATTATCTCAACTAATCATGTACAGATTACGAACATACCAGATCTTCTTCAAGCGCAGTTGTAGCACGAACAACAACGAACCGTTGCGAGCATGTAGATATAGGCCGATTTCTCAGATCCTGTCGCTGAGATAGCAATTATGTCTTCCTCGTCCAACGCGTATGTGATGCCATCGAGTTGATAGTCATGAGGTCCGAAAAGGGGCCCTTCTTGGATAATCATGCGGCATATCCTCCATCCCAGAGGACTGCTGGGTACCTCTGGGGGGTTCTGAGACATTAGACGCGTCTGATCTCCCCGATGAAAATAATCAGCGGCAACACTAATTAGTGAACATGCACGGTTTAACGGGCGCGACTAAAAGCAGACTCCATATGAGGGAGATCGACTGTCATCACCATCATCATCGGAGTTGCCTACGGGAGACTAGCTCGCATCGAAATGTTCATCAATCTATATCGCCTTCATCGCCTTCATCAATGTCACCATCAGCGTGCATAGGACCCCAGATAATACTGATGAAGGCCATTTCCAAAATCGCCAAATTTCCCGGTTTTGTCTGGAAATGAACTGGCTGGGCACCCGCTTGGGGTTTCTGTCTGGACGTCGGAAACGGCTCCAAAATGCTCTAAATGTCTCTGGAAAGCCGAAACGGCCTCCTGAAGCTTCAATTTTGCACGGAATCGCACCAAATAGCAGTAGAATGAGCGATACACAATTTTTAGATACTATTAAAGAAAACAGGGTGGAAGATGGCTGGGAGCATCCTCGTCGCCCTTGTTCCTTTTTCGGTATGACAAAAAGGTTGCACAGCCCCTTTCCAATGTTAGAGCGAAATGATTTACAGGGTCTTGCACTGCCGTTTGCGAGGACCCTGGGCAATAGGAGAGACGGCAAGGTCCCAATCCGGACAGGATTTGAGATTTTTTGACCGACACCTAGGTGCAATCCGGACAGGATTCGCTGGATTTTGGGGGGCAGCCAGTGCCGGAATCCGGACAAGTTTGGGGAAATCGGGATAGGTTAGTTGTCTATCTTAGGGTATGATATAGTCTGATATAGTGTACTCTGTAGAGCGTATGAACATCTGACCATAATATTCAACAAGCTGTCTCAAGCCATTGGTTCAATTCTGTTCAATTCCTTTTATATCTCGGCGATCTCATATCTCAGTCTTCAAGTTTTCGAGTTCATGTATGCTGTTACGATTTCATCCTATA
>Ga0193742_1002322_pt1 | contig 10974 bp, 8 predicted proteins | sample L2c1metaG_FD_165511 | JGI IMG/M metagenome (GOLD analysis project Ga0193742, IMG submission 165511) | Soil microbial communities from a riparian zone of the East river system, Colorado, United States - L2c1 | ecosystem: Environmental > Terrestrial > Soil > Riparian zone | place: USA: East River... | reverse complement strand
AGGAGTCGAAGTGTTTTGGCGTCCCGAAGGTGATCTGCACCTGGTAGGGATTGTCCTGCTGCAGGTCGGCGAGGTTGCGATACGAGCTCACATTATTCGTATCCTGCACGCGTGCGCTTCGCAGCCAACGGTTGTCGGTGCCGAATGCGAGCGTATGTTTACCGTGTGTCCATGTGAGATTGTCGACGAGATTGTAGGTTGTGGTGAGAAAGTGAAGGAGCCCCTGATTGTTATCCGTGGAGAAGAAACCTGTAATCGTAAGCCACGATCTTGTGGGATCCGTGTCATAGGTCGTATTGTGACGGGCCAGATCGTTGCGGTTCATTCCAACACGGAGTTCGTTGACCAGGTTGGATGTCGGCGTCCAGACGTCCGCAATAGCAGTGTTGTAAAAGCGCAGTGGATAGACGAGAGAGTCGTCGCGGCGGAACTGTTGCTGATCCTGCTGCTGATTGTTTTGATTGAACCGGACCAGGAGGCGGTGTTTCCCAAGCGTGGAGTCCACGCGCGCTACGTAAGTATCCTCCTTGGTCGTCGTATTAATATTGCCCACGCTAAGGCCAATCAGCGGATTAGCGGTAATGGAGGTGGGAGCAGGCAGGAAAGAAAGCTCCTGCGCAATCGCGGGGTTGGAGACAGAAGCAATCAGCGCAGGAGTAGGCGTATTGCCGCTGGTGCTCGAGCCGCTTATGACGCGGTCTCCCTCGTAGTTGAAGAAGAAGAAGGCACGATCGCGAAGAATGGGGCCTCCAAGGTTTCCGCCAAACTCGTTGTATCTGAGCTTTGGAATGGGAACGGTCTTCGCCTGATGCTTGTTGGCCCAGGTATTGGCGTCGAGAATATCGTTGCGAAAGAACTCGAAGACGCTGCCGTGAAAAGCGTTGGCGCCGGACTTGGTGGTAATGGCCAGGATACCTCCGGCTGCGCGGCCAAACTCCGCCGGTGGAACACTGCTGGTGGTGCGAAACTCTTCAATCGCGCCCACTCCAATGGTGTTGATATAGGCTCCGCTGCCTGGACCGGCGCCGTTGTCTTCCCCAAAGGTCGCATCGATGCCATCCATGACGATGTTATTGCTCAGTCCAGGAGCTCCGTTGACCTCAAAGCCACCTCTGCCAGTCTGCCCGGTGTTCGATGACGCATTGACGCCCGGCTGCAGAGCAATCAGGGAAAAGAAGTTTCGCTGGTTGAGAGGAAGATTCTGTATCTTAACCGGTTCCACGCTGGTGCCAAGATCGTTTGATGTTGTGTTGATCAGCTGCGTGCTCGAAGCGGAGACATCAATCGTCGTATTCACGCCGCTTACCTGAAGCGTCAAATCAATTCGCGAGCGCTGCCCACTCAGGATCGTAAACGCTTTGGTGGTGGAGGGTTGATATCCCTCGACGCGAGCCATGACGGTATAGCTTCCGGCAGGAAGGTTTGGGAAAGAGAAAAAACCCGTCGAATTTGTCTTCGCCGTCGAGCTCAGGTTGGTGGCCGTGTTTCGCGCGACCACCTCGACATTGGGAAGAACTGCTCCTGAGGCATCCGTAATTGTGCCCTCGATTCCACTGCCGGACTCCTGCGCGAAGCCGATTGCGGACAACAGAAACAGGATAAGCAACAACCTGATCCCGGAGATCGGGATGGATGGAGAGCGGGAGAAGAGCCTCATCGATAATCCTCTGTGCAGAAAGAATCTCGAGAAAATTGATAGTCTGGTGGAGGCATGATTGTCAATGATGTTTTATTGATAATCTTTTATGGCTAGAATAAAACCAATGAAAAGAGGGGGTGAGAATGATGGACGGAGCACGTCATCGACGAATTGTCCTTCTGGTCTGCGCATTCTTGTTCGGCTTGAGCTTTGCGCATGCGGAAGAGTTCTCCAGCGCCAATCTCTGGAGCGGTGGGATCGGGGGATACGCAACCTACCGAATCCCCGGGGTTGTGGTAACCGCGAAGGGAAGCGTTCTGGTCTACGCCGCAGCGCGAAAGACGACAGGATCGGACTGGGCTGATACCGATATAGTCCTGCGGCGCAGCGCTAATGGGGGGAAAGATTTCTCCCCGTCGAGACGAATTGCCGGGGAGGGAAAAGGGACGACGGATAACCCAACGGCTATCGTCGACGCAAAGACCAGGACGATTTTTCTTCTCTATCAGACAAATTACGAACGTTGCTTCGTCATTCAATCCAAGGATGACGGGATTAGTTTTTCACAACCGGTTGAAATTACTGATGCCCTCACCGACCTTCGCAAGCAGTTCAACTGGAACGTGATTGCTCCTGGGCCGACGCATGGAATTCAGTTGAAAAGCGGTCGACTGGTTGTCCCAGTATGGATGGCTGCAGGTGTAGTCGATTCGAAAGGACATCGAGCTCACGCGCCTTCTGCTGTCACTACCCTGTTCAGCGACGACCACGGCAAGACGTGGAGACATGGTGACATCGTTCTGGCCGGCGATGACGATATGAAGAACCCAAGCGAAACAGATATCGTCCAGATGGACGATCAATCGGTGCAGCTGAATATGAGGTCGGCGTCTGATCACCACCGTCGTATTCTTTCGACAAGCCCGGATGGCGCTACGCATTGGAGCAAACCGGTCTATAACGAAGCCCTCTTCGAACCTGTGTGCAATGCCGGATTCGTGAAGTATGCTCCACATAAAGATGGAGTAAGAGCATTGCTTTTTTCGAATCCGGATACCGCGTCCAGTTCTCCGGTGAAGTCGCACTACCCTCGACGAAGGCTGGTGGTTCGCGCCTCTTTCGACGAAGGAACGACCTGGCCCCTGGCAAGATTGATTGATGCCGGATCAGCAGCCTATAGCGACCTTGCAGTGCTTCCGGATGGAACGATTCTCTGCTTCTATGAATCCGGTGCGATCGATGGACGTGAAAGCGACCCCGCCCATCTCACACTTGCCCGGTTCTCTCTGAACTGGATCCGTCAATAATTGGTAAAGCTCAAAACTAGTCTTGCAGAGCCAGCAACGAGAGCACTTCTTTTTGATCAGCGAGGGAAGGTTGCGCTCCGCGTCGCGAAACCGAGATAGCGGCCGCGGCAGCAGCAAAACGAGCACTTGCATTCACGGAGTCTCCCCGCATCAGGCTTACAGCAAATGCACCGTTGAACGCGTCACCCGCTGCTGTGCTATCCAGGGCATCTACCGCAAAGGCCTCGATCCGTTCCCTGCCGCCATCCGCTGTCGCCACGAAAGCTCCCCTACGTCCCTGCTTGAGGATCACGTTGGAAACTCCCTTGTCGAAAAGCCATCCCAGGCTCTGCTCTGTACCTTCGTCACTCCTGGAATAGAAGGCGGCTTCGACTTCGTTCGGCGTAAACCAGGTTATCTCTCGCAGCAAAGTCTCAGGAAGAGCTCTGGCGGGAGCAGGATCGAGCATGAAGGGCAGATTGTATCTATAGCAACAATCGGCGAGCCATTCGATCGTCTCTAAAGGAATCTCCAATTGAGCGAGCACCATGCCCGCATTTTTCAATATGTCTGACTTCGTATCGAGGTAGTCGGGACTAACTTCCAGATTGGCACCCGGCGCCACAATAATCGTGTTCTCGCCCGCAGCATCGACGACGATGCTGGCAACACCGGAGGTCTTCCCCTCCTTAATGTGAGATATGTCGACTCCATAAGAGTCCAGTGTCGAAAGCAGATTGCGACCAAAGAGGTCCTCGCCTACAGCACCAAGAAGTATGGAGGGATATCCCAGGCGCGCAACCGCAACGGCCTGGTTCGCACCTTTTCCCCCTGAATGCATCTCGAAGCCCGAACCGATGACGGTCTCTCCAGGACCTGGTAAGAACTTTGTCCGGGAGACGAGATCCATATTGATACTGCCGACCACAACAATTGGCTTCATGCGCGCTTCCTTAGCAAGGTAACTATCTCTGGGGAGGAAAGTGGGGCAACAGCAATCGACACTGAGATTGCGCGCCCGCATACCTCTCGTGGTGGCTTGGCGGAGCAGACCATGGACGATTCATCATCTATCCCGAAATTAGGGTTATCGGGGATTATGAATCGATTCATTAAGGCCTCATATTTTTTCTACTTTCCATCGACCTGTACGTCAAGCTCCCCGAAATGACTTTGAATCCTCCTGGTTTAGATCCTGAATCGCTCTCTCCCGAAACTCAGCGCAGAAGTAGGTAATCTCAGAATTCAGACTGGATTCCTACATCAATTGACTTGTTTTGAGGCATTTATCTTCATCCCAACACGGAGTGGAGAGTCGAAAAATTCATGTAGCTACTTGTCTATCAATTGTCAGAAGATTGTCATTCCATGATCCCAGGGGCCTCCAGTCCTTGGGAACCGGGTGACAATATCGCTATGTTGCAAAATGACAAGACCGTGATAGATATTAAGATTCCTGAGTCCCCTTCCGTCATGTCCGCCACGCAGATTCTTGTTATCGAAGATGATCCGCGCATGCAGAAGGTTCTTCATCGAATGTTTCGAGATCAAGGTTATTCCGTCACGCTTTGCGGCGACGGGCAGTCTGGTCTCGATACTTTCCGCACCCTCAGGCCATCCGCGGTTATTCTTGATCTTTTGCTCCCCAATGTCTTCGGGCGCGACATCTGCAAGACCATTAAAGCGGAACAGCCCGAGACGCCGGTAATTGTGGTGAGCGCAGTCAGCGAGGTTGCCGACAAAGTTCTTCTGCTTGAGCTTGGCGCAGACGATTACGTGACAAAGCCGTTTAGTCCCCGTGAACTGATGGCTCGGGTCCAGGCCGCTCTGCGCCGTCGCCACAAGCCATCCGCGACAGTGACTTATTCCTTTGGAGACTGTGAGATCGACTTTGCCAGGATGAGTGCCCGGCGCTCCGATAAGGCAGTCGCGCTCACCGCGCACGAGTTCAAGCTCCTCAAGTACTTTGTGGAGCATGCTGAGCGAGTTCTCAGCCGGGAAGAGCTCCTCAACGAAGTCTGGGGATATCAGTCCTACCCTACGACCCGGACCGTCGATAACCATATATTGAAGCTGCGGCAAAAACTGGAACCTGATGCAGCCGAGCCGCGCTACCTGCAAACGGTGTATGGTGCAGGCTATAAATTTGTCCCGTAAGAGAGATCCCGTGTTAAGCGATCACCACGGACCTGGGGTCCGGACCCGCGTACTTCTGTTGATCTCGCTGGTGCTGATCATCGCGGCAACCACATCCTCGAGCCTGTTCATCATTCGCAACAGGCTGCGGCAGCGTGTGCGCGAGATCCTGGCCGCAGAGCTCCAGAATTCGGTGGAGACCTTCCAGGATCTGGAAGCTAGCAGACTCTCCACACTCGAGCGTGAGAATGCTCTGGTCGCCAGTCTGCCCAGTCTCAAGGCTTTGATGACAACCAGCGATCCAGGAACCATCGAGGATGGCGCAGTCGATTTCTGGAAGACAAGCGGAAATGATCTCTTTGCTCTCGCCGATCCTGATGGCAATGTCCTGGCTGCCAACGCCAAGGGAATGGACAGCCGCACGCTCAAGAAAGACCTGCAGGACGGAATTACAAATCCCGCGCAGCACTACCTGATCAGCGGCGGACACCTGTATGAATACTCGGTTCGGCCGCTTTATTTCGGGAGCCAGAAGACCGGAACGCTGTTGGGATACGTCATCAGCGGTTACGCCATCGATCAGCGTTTCCTGCTTGAAATCGGGCGAGGAGCCGGCGCCGAGGCAGCCTTCATCACTCATGCTGGAATCGCTGTCACCACTCTGTCAAAGGGAAAGCAGGACATACTTCAGCAAAACATGCCCTCGCTCGACCGCTCCAACGAGATGATCCTTCGAACAGGCGGCGAACGCTTTTTGGCTATCAGCCGCGATCTTACCGCTATGGCCGGCTTTCCTCTGCGCCTAGTGATCATGAAGTCCTTCGATGCGACCGACCGCGCCGAACGGGAGATCAACAGGCTTGTCTCCCTAACCAGCCTGTTGGCCATGGCCGCCGGGGCAATATTGATGCTTTTGCTCGCTCGTATGGTAACCCATCCGCTGGAGCAGCTCGCAACGGGAGTGCGTGCCTTTGGAGAAGGAGACTCGCGACACTCGTTACCCCAGGGAGGCACACAGGAGGTACGCTACCTGAGCCGGGTCTTCTCAGAGATGCGCGACGAAATCCAGAAGACGAATCGCGCGCTGCTGGAATCGGAACGGTTGGCGACGATCGGGCGCATGGCAAGCTCCGTCTCTCATGACCTCAGGCACTATCTTGCCGCCGTATATGCCAACGCCGAGTTCCTTTCCTCACCCATGCTGCCCGCGAACGAACGCGCGGAGCTATTCGAAGAGATACGGCTGGCCGTAAATGGAACAACGGATATGCTCGACACGCTGTTGATCTTCGGCCGTACCGGAGCCGGTCCGCAGCGCCTTCCCGTGACCATGAACTCCATCGTCGATCACGCAGTCGCTCTGATCCGCACGCATCCTGATACCGAAGGTGTCGTCTTAAAGATTGAGAAGAGCCCCGATGACACCACTGCCGAACTCGATGCAAAGCAGATTGAGCGGGCCATTTATAATCTTCTGCTGAATGCCTGTCAGTCAGCGCGTCAAAATATCAGTCGTCGCGAGGTCATAGCTTCCGTTAACGCGGAAGAGACAACCATCAGCGTCACGATCACGGACAGCGGTCTTGGAGTGGCGGAGGGGATTCGCGAAAGCCTCTTCGATCCATTCGTAAGCCAGGGAAAGCAAAAAGGAACCGGCCTCGGCCTTACTCTGGCCTATACCGTAGCGCGGGAGCATGGCGGTGACGTAAAACTGGTAAGCAGTCAGATGGGTAGAACCATCTTTCGTCTCATCGTCTCAAGACAGATGTCCCCAGCCCCAACCCATACCCGGAGTCCCCTGCTCACACCATGAATCGCACAGCAGAACACGAGAATCTCTCTTCGAGATCTTCTGCATCCGGAATCCCCCGGATACTCCGTGTTCTCTATCTTGCCTGTTTACTCTTGCAAGCCCTTCTCTCCCCCTCGATGATTCGCGCTCAGTCAACTCCCGCGGAAACAACGGAAGAGAAGGTCCAGCGATTGACCACAGCCGTCACGCAGGCCCAGGCCCAGATGAAGGCCTATCAGGATCAGCTTCTGGAGTTGCAGAAACAGCTTGCTGCTTTGCAGCAGCAACTTGCTGCCGAAAAAGGCGGCGGGCCTGCTCCCGCAGCCACTCCGCAACCGGTCATTGCTGGCGAATCCTCCTCGCAGGGTGCATCGGCCACCTCTCTCGAGGAGATTCGCGAGCATCAGGCCATTGCGGATTCCCAGATCGCGGTCCACGAGCAAACCAAGGTGGAAACCGAATCGAAGTATCCTCTCAAGGTTACGGGGCTTCTGCTGTTGAACGGCTTCGTGAATACACGCCAGGTCGATATTCCTGAAAATCCCACTTATGCGATTGCGGGAGGCGGAAGCACGGGACTCTCTCTGCGACAGACCGTGCTGGGCCTCGAAGCCCGCGGTCCGCAGTTGTTGGGTGCTGCCAGCGATGCCGACGTCCGGGTCGACTTCTTCGCAAACGGCTCACAGTCCAACTATGCCGCCAACGGCCTGCTTCGCCTGCGGACGGCACATGCCGGCCTCAATTGGAACCATACTCGCGCCTTTGTTGCACTCGATCGCAGCGTCATAGCTCCTTATACCCCCACCTCGCTTGTCGCAGTGGGTGAGCCTCCCTTAGCGTGGAGCGGCAACCTGTGGGCTTGGGTTCCACAGATCGGCGTCTCTCAGCAGATTCCATTGCATCGTTCGATTCTGAAGCTCGCCGCAGGCCTGGTCAATGTGCCCAACCCTCCGAACCTCAACGCAAACAACACCAACACTACAACAACGTGGCAGGCTGAGCGCAGCCGGTGGCCCGGAACCAACGCCCGTATAGCCTTCGCACTGGGAAGTGCCGGAGAGGGCCCGGAGATCGGTGCAGGAGGATACTTCAGCCCCCACATGACCGGCCAGGGAACACGCTTCAATGCATGGGCCGGAACACTAGACCTGCGGGTCCCCCTTGGCCCTCACTTCGAGTTTCTATCCAATGTCTACCGCGGGCAGGCCCTCGGCGGTCTGGGTGCGGGTGGATATGCAGATTACGTCTTCAAGTACAGTCCGACAGGAAGAACTCTCTATCCTCTGGATGACATCGGAGGATGGGCGCAGCTCAAATTCAAGGCATCGGAGCGGCTTGAGTTCAACACCGCCTACGGCATCGACAATCCCTTCGCAAACGAGATCCGGTCCAGTCTGACGCCAAGCGACACTTATTCGGGACTCGCTCGCAACCGGACTGTCTTCAGCAATGTCATCTACAGCCCTAGCGCCTACCTTCTCTTTTCTCTCGAATACAGGAAGCTCTGGACAAACTTCGCCACCGGATCGACCAATACCAGCGATATCATCGGACTCGGCGCAGGATACCGCTTCTGATGTCACGGCCCATACAAGCTGTGATCCTCGCTCTTATGGGCGGTGCGGCCCTTTTCGGCCGTGGGACCGCCATTAACGCTGCAGAAGTTTCAGCACGCCTCTCGGAAAATCGTTCAGTATCTGATAAACAGCAACCTAACAAAAACCCCTCCGCGGTCATATGGCTAAAGCCATTGCATGACGACCCTTCGCATGCTACTGTCCCCGGGCGATTCACCCTTGTGCAGAAGAATAAGACCTTCACGCCGCACCTCCTCGTGATCCCTCTCGGAAGCAGCGTCGCATTTCCGAATACAGATCCCTTCTTCCACAACGTCTTTTCACTCTTCGATGGCAGACGTTTCGATCTTGGACTCTACGAGGCTGGCTCTACGCGTAGCGTCGTCTTCTCCCGTGAAGGAGTCTCATACATCTTCTGCAATATCCACTCGGAGATGAGCGCGGTTGTCATAACCCTCAGCACGCCCTTCTACGCCATCGCTTCAAAGGGTGAGTTCAGAATCACCGGGGTTCCTGATGGCGACTACGAGCTGCATGTGTGGATCGAAGGGCAACGTCAGAACGCTCTTGACCGGCAAACCCGAAGAATTCATATCGCAGGCGAAAGCGTGGATCTGGGTGAAATTCAATCCGATCAGCCGGAGCATGAACCGCATCGTAATAAATTCGATCGTCCCTACGATGTCGAATCGCATCCTATTTACTGATCTTTCTCAAGCCTGATAGACAACAAAAACCACGCCTTTCCTCATCGAACGCACAATAAGATCGCATCGCGCCTCCCTTTTCCTTCAGCGATTGCCTGTGCATCTCCTGCCCGAATCTCCATAGGGAATTCTCTATGCAGAATTTTGCATATTTCATGCGCTATAAGATCCCAGTGGTGTCTGCCATAGGAGTGATTGCGCTGGCCCTGGGCATAGGGGTCCTCTTACGGGGCAATCTGCCTGCTGCCTGGAATACGGTTCACATCCCAGCGAACTCTCCTCTCTTCTCCGACACTCGCGGCTTTACCCACGCCATCGACTGCGTCATTCAGGGACAGGATCCCTATACCGTCAGCTCCTTCGATCCTTGGCACCGGCTCTATAACTATCCTCCGGTATGGCTTCTCGCGCGTCATCTTGGCGTCACCTCTCGCTCTTCCAATTTGGTCGGCCTCGTCTTCGCGGTTGCCGCAATCAGCGCCTACCTCTTCCTCTTCAACGCCCGCACACTGCTCAGCGGAACAATTGTCTTTCTCGCGCTTGCCTCGCGCTGCGTCCTGCTCTCCATGGAACGGGGCAATACCGACCAGATGGTCTTCTTCCTTCTTGTCTTTGGCTTCTTCTTCATCTATCGTCAGCGCCCTGAGGTTCGTTCCCGCTTAACGGGCATTCTCCTCGTCATCCTGACGATTCTGAAGGTCTATCCAATCGCTGCGGCAACCGTGCTCCTACAGCGTCGCCGGGGATGGATTCCTGCAATTATCACCGCCGCGGCAGCAATCGCAGCTCTCCTTCTCACCAGCGGGCATGCACTCTCCTTCGTGATCGCCAACACGCCCCGCGATCCCGATATGTCATTCGGCGCCTTTCCCTTCTTTTACTCCGTCAGCCGCCACATATTGCACTCCCTGACCCCACTGATCGTGGGCAATCATGCAATCGCTCCACTGGCGGCGTTTCTGATCTTCTGCATCTGCATGTTTGTTGGAGCGGCCACCCGCGACCACCTCAAACGCATTCTTCCCCCACTTGATTCGAGCCAACCCCGCGGGGCAATCGCGATTGCGTGCCTTTCGATCTTCTGCTTCGCCTTTGTCGCCGGCTCAAGCTACGACTATCGACTCATCTATCTCATTGGTGCGCTCGCCTGGCTCGTCGACGACCTCGATCGAGGACATACACGGCGGTCCCTGCCGGCAGCACTTCTTATCCTCACCCTTCTCTGGAAGCCCTTCTGGCTCTCCATCACCGGTGAGTTGTTCGACGGCATCGTCTTTCTCATGAGCAGCCTGTGGCTTGGCAACGCTCTCTTTGCCCGAAGAGCGTCTTCCGAGACGACTCCATTCCGAAGCGCCGTATCGGCGGCTGCGCAAAGGAGCTATCCCGTCGCACCGTCAACCCGCTGAGCTTTCTCGCTCGACTCTACCGGCCCGCCAAAAGCTCATGCTCAGCGCGCAGCCAGTCCTCCACATGAAAACCATGCAGTCTTCCACGCGCAATAAAGTAATAATGCGCGCGCTCTGCAATCTGCGCATGGGTCGGCAGCGGAGCCTTCGATGTCTCCGTCTCCACAATGAGCCCAGCAGCAGGCGTTTCGTTGATGCTATTTGCTGCCACTTTTTTCTTGGGGGCGGCGGCTGGCTTCGGAGCAGCTGCTTTCACCTTTTTCGATACCGCCGCATCCGTCGATGGCGCTACAGCTGCCTTCTTTTTCGCCGCTGGCTTCCGGGGTTTCTTTTCATCTTCGACACTCATCGCAGAACTCTCCTCACCTGGGAATTTTCGCCACAACGTGCCGGGCATCTACCTCTAGTCTAAAGACAGGCAATGCCATCAC
>Ga0193742_1002321_pt1 | contig 10976 bp, 5 predicted proteins | sample L2c1metaG_FD_165511 | JGI IMG/M metagenome (GOLD analysis project Ga0193742, IMG submission 165511) | Soil microbial communities from a riparian zone of the East river system, Colorado, United States - L2c1 | ecosystem: Environmental > Terrestrial > Soil > Riparian zone | place: USA: East River... | reverse complement strand
TCTGAATATTTATATTTATATTTTGTTTTTTTAAAGAACAAGAAAAGAACTAGAAAAGAACTAGAAAAGAACTAGAAAAGAAAAGAAAAGCAAAGCAAAGAAAAATTTTATTTATTTAATTTTATTTATATTTTTATTTAAAGCTTTATTTATTTTTATAGTTTATTAATAAGTATATTACGAATAAAGAGACTCGAACTCTTATGAGTGTAAAATCATCAAAACCTAAGCTTGACCCGGCTACCAATTTCGGCATATTCGTATGATAGATTAAAAAGTTACAAGTTACAAAGTTACAAAGACAATTTTTATTTGTTTATTTGTTTATTTGTTTATTTGTTTATTTGTTTATTTGTTTGTTGTTTATTTTTAATAAATATAAATATAAAAATAAATATAAATAATTTGTTATTATTAGTATTTGTATTAGTATTACTATTAATGACTTTTATTATTATTATAACTATTACTATAACTATAACTATTAAATAATTAATAACTATAACTATTAAATAAATAATAACTATAACTATTAAATAACTAATAACTATTACTTGTAATATAAATATAACTATTACTATTAATATAAATATAAATATCAGTATAACTATTACTATAAATATTAATATTATTATTCTTATAACTATGATTAACTACTTTTAAGACTGGAAATATACATATAAACTAAAGTTAGTATTTTATATATAATAAAATAAAAATATAAATATAACTATAAATATAAATATCTTTATAACGTTAAGAAATTAATAATAAATAAATATATAAATATAAAATATATAATATGTAAGATTAAAATGTATTCTCCAGCGGTAATCGGAACTTATTAAAATTATAAGTAATCTAAGTCAGGAATATAAGCTAGTTAAAAACTATTTTTAAAATATAAAATAAATAATAATTTATAAACTTTATTGCTTGCCCACTCAATAACTATTAATAATTGCCAATAAGTATTAATATTGTCTTATTAAAATTAAATAACTATTTATACAAATACTAATACTAATATTAAAAATAATACTAATAACTAATTACTAATTACTAATTACTAATGTACTAATGTACTAATGTACTAATGTACTAATGTACTAATGTACTAATTTAAGAAACAGATGTATTAGTTTAAGTTCATTTAGTAATAATGTTTATATAAATTATCTATGATTACAAATATTTAATATTTAATATAAAGTTATTTATTTTATATTTTATATTTTATATTTTATATTTTATTAAACGAATGAGATTATAAAAAATTATTAAATGCGTAAAACAAAATAAACAAGATTGGAATAAAACATTTTATGCTGATATTAATAATAAATTTAAAAATGCTATTATTATAAATTCTAAAAAATAATGTTAGATATAATTATTTAGTTATTTAATTCTGTTATTATTGACTTTAATTATTTAATTATTTAATTATTTAATTATTTAAGATATTAGTTATATTTAGTTATTTAGATATTTAGATATTTAGATATTTACTTACTTTATTTATTTAGTTTTATATTTCTTTAATTATTTAGTTAGTTAATTATTTAATTCTTTAATTCTTTAATTATTTAATTCTTTAATTCTTTAATTATTAATTATTTAATTCTTTAATAGCTGATAAAATTAATATTAAAAATATACTTAGATTAATATAAAAGTTTATAATTTATTTACTTATTTTATGACTATTACTATAAATATTACTATTACTATAACTATTACTATTACTATTACTATAAATATAAATATCAGCATAAGTATAACTATAACTATTACTATATATAATATAATTAATTTAACAGTATGACATTTAAATGTGAAAGTCAATATTTTACCTTTTTACCTTTTTACCTGTAACCGTACATAAAAAAAATTATTATATCCACTAAGAATCCTAATCCCCAATAATTAGAATATTAAGAATAAAAATTAAAATAATCAAATTATAAATAATAATAATAATAATAATCCTAACATAATAATAAGAATATAACATAATAAATGGACAGGGGTTAGAATGTGTTTTTTTTTTAATTAAGTTAATTAACTATTAACTTTGAACAGATTTTACTGCTTCCAGTACTTGATAAACGGCATAAGCTGAGCCTGAATGAAATATTAAAACACAAAATAATAAATAATAAATTCATAAGTTTGTAGATCCCCGTCAAATATTAAGATATTTATTAATACCTCAGTATAGATATTTACCAAATATATAATTTTTAAGGAATTCTAAATTAATATTATTGTCAAGAATAATTTTGCAAGTGAAAATGATTATTATCATTGTAAGAAGATATATATTAATGAAGTGAAGATTGAAGCTATTTGGCAAAGTTTCTAAAATATAATTAAGCAATGAATTATCTCCTGATTCTATAGGAGAGTTAATAAATAAGTCTCTGAATCTTCAATTAAGGTCATTATTGTTTAATGCTTGAATAACATCTGATGTTTGTTGTAACACTTCTGGTATTTTTGTTTCAATTTTAAGTCCACCAAAAAATTTAGTTAATATAGTTAATATACTATTTAAACCAGCTGAACTAGTATTCGGATCTATAGAGTTAGGTTGTCCTAGTGATAATATTATTGATTTAGCTAATGAATTTGCAAATGCACAAAAATTAATATGAATTACTGCATTATATATAATAGTAAATCAAGCACCAGTTCCTACTATTGCCCCTATTTTAGGTATAGCGTATATTTTATATTTTGAAAGAATTGATGCTGCTATGTAAACACCCGCCTGGAATGCTACTGCAGATCCTAAAGATTTCAATAAATTGTTTAATACTTCTCCAGTTAAGCTCACTTCTACGTTTTGTATAACTGTTGTAATTGTATAATCTTCACAGTATATTGTTTGAAAACTAATATAAAAAAAAAGTAACAAAATAAATCCAAAATATGAAAAATAAATTGATATAGGTTGTTTTATTAAAAATCTTTTTGTAGTTTTTCTGATATTTTTACCGAATAAACCTAATTTAAATGCAACTAGCATAATAAAATTGAAAATAAGAGAGAAAATAAATAAAAAAAGTAAATCGAATGTCATAGTTTATATTATATGTATTTTAATCTAATTAAATTAATAAAAAATTAGATTTGTTAAATAATGCTTTTGCTTTTTTAAAAAGAGGTTAAGTTTTGAAACCTTACTAATAGTTTAATTATAATTAATATTTATATTTAAATTTCAAATTTAGTACTGCTTTTAATTAGTCTTAGTCTTAGTCTTGGTCTTAGTCTTAGTCTTAGTCTTAGTATTAATATTCGTATTAGTCTTAGTCTTAGTATGAGTATGAGTATGAGTATGAGGATTAGGATGAGGGTGAGGCTTAAAATTTCCAAACATGATTAAGATTATTAAAATTCAGATTAAGATTAACACATAAGATGGTGATCCTCCAGTTTTTTACTTATGATTTATATATTAGCAGGGTAATAAAAATTAAGTTTTATATTAGCAAGGTAATAGGAATGAAGAAATGTGACTTTTTAGATATGATTAATATTAATAGATAGACTCATTAGACATTGAATTAAGCCTTTTTTACAAGAGTTCATAAATAAATATAAAGGCAATAATCCTAATAAAATAACAATAACAATAACAATAATAATAAATTAACTCTCCCATAGGAAATTTCCCATAGGATTCGGCAAGTAGATTTGGATCTTTAATTTGAAGTGGGAATTTAAATAATCGTAGGACTCTTGATGAGTGTACCGCCTATTTTTAATTTTAATTTTAATTTTAATTTTAATTTTAATTTATAATTTATAATAAAAGTATCGATGACAATATTGTTTAAACATCAAAAAAAATATATAAAAACAAACATATGATTTCATAATACATAAAATTTAATGTCTTGTAAAATAAAATATAGCAGAATAGTATTCAAAGGGGTTATTAAGGATTACAAAAGCAAATTTATTAAAAAGGAGGGTATTTACCCAAAAGTTATTCATACTATTTAATTATAAATAGATTAACTTAACGAATAACGTTCCTAAGGGAAACCTTCATATTATTACTTCCCGAAGTAAAACATTTCATTAGGGAAAGGAAAAGGAAATCAACCGAGACTCCGAAAGTAATGGTGAGTGAAATCGGATTAGCCTAAAATTATTTATTAACTTGATGGTCTCTAGGGTGATTCAAGTTGAGTAGGGAGTAGAATTCCTATTCTAATGAGTTGTAATTTCGATGAACTTGGAGACAGCATTATCTATTAAGTTATTTAATGTGTAAAAATCCTAATATTGGGGACAAAGAGGGTAGACCAAATTCCCGTAGAGTAATAAATAAAAAAGTTTACATTGTTTATATTAATTATTTATATTTATATTTATATTTATATTTATATTTATATTTATATTTATATTTAAATTGTAAATTAAAAAAGATTAAACATCTTTGGTTATCTTATTCACGTTAAGATATACCGTAAAAAGTACAACGAGTGTTAACTTGTTGGAATATAGGGGATCCATCCTCTAAGGCTAAGTATAATAAATTTAGCGATAGCGAATAGTACTGTAAAGGAAAGTTTGAAACGAGTGCACTCTAAGTAGAGGCGTTGAAATAGTCAAGAATTAGTAACCCTATAAGCAGCTGAAAATTTTAAACACAATATTGTCGTTTTAAGAATAACAGTGTACCTTTTGCATAGTCCGACATGAAAGCTGATATTGATAATGAGACGTGATTGTCTCCAGATGTGTCCCTATCTGAGCCTAATATTACATGCGTAGATACAAAATCTGGGTGTGAAGGTAATATGACAATGGCCTTAATCAAAAAATTTTGATGGCTTAGGCTTAAAGATAAAAGGTTAAATGAAAGTAAAGATATGTAAATTAAGGTCGGTAAAAGGTGTTTTAGTATGATAAACTTTTTTAGTTTAACTGATAAAATTCTGGAAGGGAGTGAGTCGTTTATGCAGGCGAAGCCGGGACCCTAAAAATCCAGCCGATCATAGTATCTAACCAAAATCTTAATCATATAAAGTATCAATATCGGAACTTGGTAAGCCCAATGATTTCCTAACCGAAAGGAAGGAGATAGTTTATAACCACATTAATTTTTTTTGTGTGAAATTTCTACATCGATCAGTGGGTATGGGAAGATAGAAAAAGCGAATGCCACTTCTGTAATGGAATGGATAAGGAGATTCTCCTACACCGAAAGGTGGCTAACTTCTATTAGGTGTTCGATATCATAAATCAAATCTTTAAAGTTAAAGATCATTTAGTAGCTTAGGCCATTATAGGGTAAGTTGTATTCGTAAGAACACTAGATAGATCTATAGAGAATTCTAGCACCGAAAGATTTTGAAAAATGAGAGGTAAGTAAATCTAAAATTAAAAAGGGAGATTGAAAAGCCCCTACAAACATTCTGCGGAATAATTTGTGGTTCGAATGCTTGAGCCGTGTGCGGGGGAACTCGCACGCACGGTTCTTAGAGGGGGAAAGCCTGAAAGGGCCTACCTATCTCGACAGTGCGACAAGATGCTCTTTAAAACAATATGGTGAGATTCCATTATCCCAGACCATAGGGATATCTCTACCTTGACATGCGTTGAAAGTAATTTTAAGGTGTGAAGCTCAAGGGACAATGTAACGTAAAGTGCTAGAGAAAAATACTGAACGTGTTTAAAGACTTAATATCACCTTTTACGAAGCCTAAATTTACATATGTAAATTTAGGCTTCGTAAAAGGTGATATTAAGTCTTTAAACTTAATGGATGTAGTTAGGGTTTGTTTCTTATGCTGGCAAACTCTATGGTCTATAAAACTACCGGAGTAAAGTATGAACCTCTGTTCGCCTTTCTAATTTTGGAAAGGTAAAGTATTTAACGGTGTTTAATTGGGAACTTGGTAAACCTCATTTTCACTGATTATATTTTATTAATTTTAATTTTAATTTTAATTTTAATTTTAATTTTAATTGTAATTTTAATTTTAAATTTCAGTTATTTTAGTTTACATAATCAGAGGTATATTATAAAGCTACGGCAGAAATGTATATAACAAAAAGGAGGTAGAAGAGGATTCAAAAAGCGAATGAAGGATACACAATAAGTAACCTTATAAGCTCTAAATGAGCTAATCTGAAAGGATGCTAACTTGAATCTGGTGGTCATCATTACAACAACAAAAAACACAAACAAAAAAACATTGTAAGAACAATTAAAAAAACTTTAATCATGTTTTAGATATTCAAAAACTCTATAACTCGTTAAGTAAATTTACTTAATCAGGATTATGCAGTATCAATTTATTGAATTTTAATTTTCTAGTAACGGCCTTCAGTATGCTAACCACAAGTTATCATATATTTTATTGTGCGTAACTTTAAAGTAAATTGGATAAGTTATTGAAACAAACTACTTAATAAAACACCTTAATGATGTCAATTCCTTCATTAAAATAAAAATAAAAATTAAAACAAAAAGTATAATTTTAATCACCTTCAGCATATGGTTAAACAAACTACCAACAAAATTATCAATAATTGACATAATATTCCTTGAGGTGAAGTAATTAAGAAAGTTCGAGATCTACAAAATCAAATTGTGAGGGCAAAATTAAATAATAACATGAACTTAGTATACAAATTACAAAATCAATTAGTTAACAGTTTCGCAGGTCGAGCATTAGCAATAAGAAATACAATAACTAAATCAGAAGCAAAAATACCAGGTATAGATAATATAATCTGAAATACTCCTGAAAAAAGATTTCAAGCAATTGAAGAATTAGGTTTAATAACTAAAAATCCGAACCAATATAAAAGCTCACCATTGAAAAAAGTTTTGAATCCTAAAATTAATTCTAAAGAACTAAAACCATTTGGAATACCTACTATGATTGATAGAGCTGTTCAAGCAATTTATCTTTTGGCTGTAGATCCTGTAGTTGAAACTAGTTCTGATAAATATAGTTTTGGATTTAGAAAATATCGATCTGAACAAGATGCAATAGCTTACATACGGAGTTTATTAGATAAACCAAAATCACCACAATTTATTTTAGAAGTCGAACTTTCAAAATGCTTTGATAAAATTAGTCATGAATTTCTTATGAAAGCTACACCTATTTGCCATAAACATGTATTGAAAGAATGACTTAAATCAGGATATATTTATAAAAATAAATTACATAAAACAGAAGAAGGAATTTTACTAGGTGGAATAATAACTCCTATGTTATGTAATTTAACTCTAAATGGTCTTTGTAATGTTATAAAAAAAGAATTTAATCCTAGAAAAAAAGTTAATGGTAATGTCCCAAAAATTAACCTTGTTAGATATGCTAAAGATCTGGTTATTACTGGTGAAAATATAGATATTATTAACAAAGTTAAACAAATAATGGAAGATTACATAAAAACTAGAGGGCTAGATATTAAACATGCCAAAACCAGATTAGTTACAATATACGAAGGTTTCAACTTTTTAGGTTTTAATATTATAAGAAAAAATTTCAATTCAAGATTTAACGCTATCTCAAAACAAAAGACAGTTTTAATAATAACTCCTTCAAAGAAAGCAGTAAAATCTATTAAAGTTCAAATTAAAAATATAATTTTGAAAAATAAAGTAGAAATAGCTGGAATAATTAAGGAAATTAATCCTGTATTAAGAAATTGAGGAAATTATTTTAATATTTCATATCATTCTCAAAATACTTTTATTAAAATTGGTCATTATGTATGAGGTTCCATGATGAGATGAGTATCAAAAAAACATACCTCTCATTCAATATTTAAGGCTGTATCTAAATATATAGTAACAGGAAAAACTAACTCAAATCATAAATGAGTGTGAGGAATAAATAATACAGATAACAGCAAAATTAATAATTTAGTAATTACAAATCTAGCTGAAACAAAAATTAAAAAACATCCTTTATTAAAATTAGATTTAAATCCTTATTTATTGGAAAATCAAAATTACTTTTTTAAACGGTTAATTAAAAAAAATTCTGCAAAATTCACAGAACTTATATATATTAAATATAATCATCAATGTCCACTATGTTTAGATTCTTTACATAATGGGGAACAAGTAGAATTACATCATATTATACCAGTGAGAGAAGGTGGGAATTATTCTGTATCTAATATTCAACCTTTACATCAAATATGTCATATTAGCGTAACACATAGAACTGATAACTACAAAGAATAGAAAAATGTAAACTAAATAGTTAATTATTTAATAGCCAGATAAAAGGAAATGCGAATCTTTTTGTCTGAATGACTGCTTGAGCCGTATGCGGTGAAAGTCGCACGTACGGTTCTTAGGAGGGGAAAGCCCGTGAGGGCCTACCTATTCCAATTGGGTCAGCAAGTTAATAGGAGTAGCAAGGTTAAAAGCCTTAGCGAAAGCGACTGGATTATAATAATAATAACGGGATAAGTTACTTCTATTAGACCCGACGGTAGGTGATCTTTCGAGGTCCAGATTATAATTGATCGAACGGGTGAATGTTGCATTATTCTCCGATGAGGTCTCGAAAGCGGTAAGCGTTTTGCCCGATTAGAGAGTAATCTCTTTTTATGAACCAGCTCATTACGGTGGAACTTTTTTATTTGTTATTATTTATTATTTATTATTAATTATTTATTATTTATTATTTATTATTTATTAACAAAAAGATATAAAAAAAAATACCGTGGGAAGTTTTATTATTTTAGAAAACAACTTAAAATTTTTAAGTTATATTTCGGTTTATTAAAATTAAAATTAAAAAATTAAATTAATAATCGAAGACTTAATATTACCCCGTAACGACTTTATTTGAAAAAATAAGGCTTTCAAAATATTTCATATTAATTTTATATTAATACATTAAAAAATAGAATGATTGAAGGCAACACGCTGGCACTCTAAATGTTTTCATTTACTATGGTAAGATGCTAAAAAAAAACAACAATTGATTTCAATACTATTGCTTATAAAGGTTAGTAACCTGTTCTTCAAGTTAAACCTAAAGAATTTCAAGCCAACTTTTAATATTAAACACAATACAAATGTAAAAAAAAAATGAAAAACAAAAATAAAAAATGAAAAACAGAAAATATAAATTTACCTCTTCTTGACTAGCTGGATTTATTCAAGCTGATGGGTCATTTATGGTTGGTGCTCAAAAAGCTAACAAAGGTAAACTTGCTGTAAGTGTATCCCTTTGTTTCAATATAACTCAAAGCATTAGAGAGTTAGAAATGATGAAGGCTTTACTTAGTTATTTAGGTTGTGGTACATTATCTGTTAACAGGGATAATGTTACGATAAATGTAAGATCTATAGATGATTTATTAAACAAAATATTTCCTATTTTGGATAATACTCCTTTAAGAAGCAATAAATTATTGTGTTATAAAATTTTTAAAATTGTAACACAAATGATGAAAGCCAAAGATCATTTAAAACTTGAAGGTTTACTTAAAATATTAGATATCTCTTATTTTATGAATATAGACACTACTTATCGAACTCCAGAATCATATAACAAATTATTAGATTATTTAATAAGTAACTATGGATCTTTACCAAAATTTACACCTATTACTATACCTGAATTAATTAATATTCCGCCAATTAATGCCGATTATATTAGAGGGCAAATAGATGGTGATGGTAGCTTTAATGTATCTTTCGTAACAACACGGAGGCGAATTATAGCTAATTTTACTATCGTTCATGAAATTGCAGCAATTTCTATTTTAATGGAATTAATAAAATTTTTTAAATGCGGAAAAGTTTATAAATTATCTTCTGCAGCAGCAAGATTTCAGATACAAAGTGTAAGTGAAATATTAAATAATGTTTACCCAGTCTTTAAAAACATGGAGTTTAATACGATTAAACAAGAACAATTTAATAAATTAATACAAATTTGTGAAATTATTAACATAAAAGGTTATAAATCAAATGAAGATCTGAAATCTATTGTAGATTTAGGCTGAGATATGAACTTAGATGGAAAAAGAAGAAGATTAAGTAAAGAAGAATACCTAAAAAAATTTACTTAGTTATACATTCATTTTGTCTACTTTCCTAAAATATTTTATTCCTGGCACCACACCGCCCTCACTTTAACTAATAAGCTTAAGTTAAATAAAGTTACCAGTTTTTAGACCTAAGAAAATTCTGGACTTCCACAGGTTAAATACATTTTAACACTTACATTTCCGTTTTTTTTTAGTACGAAATAAGTATTGGCAACTTTAACACCTTTCATAATTTTATATTCAGAAGTTAAAGTATACAATTTGCTTTTATATTAAACTTAATATTCATAATTTAATTAACATTAATATTAACAGTCATTTTAAGAGTAATAATCACTTGTATCTAAAAAACTAACAAGAAAGGCTTCCTGTTGTATATTTTTGTTCAAATTTTCATAACCTCCTAAATCCCCTTTTTTTTTTCATAAGAGGAGTAATGGAAGGTAGTGTTTCTTATGCCCATTTGGGAAGTTTGGCAATTGTATAGTATTCTTTAGATATTGTTGTATATAATAATCTTAACCTAAGGTAAAATAGAGTTGAAGGTATAGTCTAAACTGTAATGTAAATTACAGAATAATTTAAATTGGAAATGCCAATCTAACCTACTTCTAGCTGGTTTTCTATGAAATATATTTAAGTATAGAGTCTATTTAAGATTTATGGAGGTACAGCACGGCAATTCCCAACAAGTATTATGTTTTGAATATTTAATATTCATTTTTATTAATAGGCGTTCAGGTTGCGGGGGCCTCGAAAACCTTACCATTGGAAGCGAATCTCGGAATTACATACAATTTTATAATAGATATTCAGACTGTTCAAGCTAAGTTGGGCAGTCAAGACGGAAACAGCCGTTAACACTGATCTAGGTCCCCCATGATTATTAAGTGAAATTAAGGATGTGGCAACAA
>Ga0193742_1002320_pt1 | contig 10982 bp, 4 predicted proteins | sample L2c1metaG_FD_165511 | JGI IMG/M metagenome (GOLD analysis project Ga0193742, IMG submission 165511) | Soil microbial communities from a riparian zone of the East river system, Colorado, United States - L2c1 | ecosystem: Environmental > Terrestrial > Soil > Riparian zone | place: USA: East River... | reverse complement strand
CCGCCAGCATCGCCTTGACCCGATCGACCGCCGGCGGCACGACCGGCAGGCCGTCCGTCCAGCCCTGTTCATAGCAATAGTCGATGGCGGCGAGCAGATCGTCCGGCGCCTCGTGGATGCGGGGAGCGAGGGCGGCCATCTATTCCGCCGCCTGCACCTTCGGCGCGTCGGGCGGCGCGATCGCCTTCATCGTCCCGCCGTAGCGGTCCTTGAAGGCCGTGGTGTCGATCTCCTCGAGATCGATCTCGCGGTTGAGCACCTGTTCCTTCCATTTCAGCAGCTGCGGATGGGCCTGCTGGAACTCCGGCATGACCTCCTTGGCGAACAGCTCGAGCGATTCGCAAATGTCCTCGTGCGTGTTGCGGCCAGCCTGGTTGAGCAGCACGACCTGGTCGATGTTGGAGGACTGGAACCGGCGCAGCTTGCGCCGGATCGTCTCCGGCGAACCGATCAGGCCGCCGCGCAGCGCCGCCGCGTGCGCCTCCGGATTGGCGATCTTCCACTTCTGGTATTCGTCCCACATGTTCACGGTGCCGGCCGGCGGCCGCCGCCGACCGGGCGCGGCCGCGTAGAAGCGCAGCGCGAACTGGAAGAAGGTGTCGCCGTCGGCGCGCGCGCGGGCTTCCTCGTCAGTCTTGGCGCACATGAAGAACGAGACCAGCGCGATGTTCGGGTTGGTCCGGTAGTCGGCGAGCTTCTTCTGCCGCTTCACGAAAGCGTTGTAGTAGGCATGCACCCAGGCGTGGGCGGCGTCGGCCGAGACGAACTGGAAGCCGAGCGCCCCCATGCCCCATTCGCCGCACTTGGCCAGCGTGTCGAGCTGCGAGCAGGCGACCCACAGCGGCGGGTGCGGCCTCTGCAGCGGCTTGGGCAGGACGTGGCGCAGCGGCATGTTGAAGTATTTGCCGTGATGCTCGCTGGGCCCGTCCTTGAACATCGGCATGACGGCGCGCACGGCCTCTTCGAAGATCTCGCGCTTGTTGTCCATGTCGACGCCGAACGGCTCGAGCTCGGTGATCGAGGCGCTCTCGCCCATGCCGAACTCGCAACGGCCGTTCGACAGCAGGTCGAGGCTGGCGACCTTCTCGGCGACGCGGGCCGGATGGTTGGTGGTGAGCTGCATGATGCCGTGGCCGAGGCGGATCTGCTTCGTGCGCTGGCTGGCCGCCGCGAGGAACGACTCGGGCGACGGCGAATGGGAATATTCCTCGAGGAAGTGGTGCTCGACCTGCCAGGCATGATCGTAGCCCAGCCGGTCGGCCAGCTCGATCTGGTCGAGCGCATTCTGGTAGAGCCGGTGCTCGTCGCCTTCCTTCCAGGGCCGCGGCAGTTGCAGCTCGTAGAAAATGCCGAACTTCATGCGCGGTTCCTCCTGAACCTTGTTCTTGAGCACCTGTAAGACGGCGACGATCCTACATCTCTTGACGCACGTCCGCCTAGCCCAGGGTTACGCTGATGGCGTGCACCCCGCCGTCGCAGAGCTTCATCCGTGTATTGCCCTGCGAGATGGGCTGTTGCACGCCGTCCATGGTGGCGGCGACGACGCCGCGGCTCACTCCGGCGAGGTTGCTGACCGAGATCTCGTAGACCGCACCGCGATAGCGCAACGTCATTTCGAAGCCCGGCCATGCGGCGGGAATGCAAGGATCGACCTGCAGCGCGTCGCCTTTGACGACAAGCCCCAGGATCGACTCGACACCGGCGCGATAGAGCCATCCGGCCGAGCCCGTGTACCAGGTCCAGCCGCCACGCCCGACGTGCGGCGCGACAGAATAGACGTCGGCGGCGACGACGTAAGGCTCGACCTTGTAGCGCAGCACGCCGGCGCGCGTGGCGGTATGGTTGATCGGATTGATCAGCGAGAACAGCTCGGCCGCCTTGTCGCCCTGGCCGAGGGCCGCGAAGCCCATGATCGACCACGCGGCGGCATGGGTGTACTGGCCACCGTTCTCGCGGATGCCGGGCGGATAGCCCTTGATGTAGCCGGGATCGAGCGTTGTCTTGTCGAACGGCGGCGTGAACAGCGGTGCCAGCCGGTCGCCGCGATGCACCAGGAGGCGGTCGAGCGCGGCCATCGCCTGGACGGCGCGTGCCGGATCGGCTGCCGCGGAAATCGCGGCCCAGGATTGGGCGATGGAATCGATGCGGCATTCCTCGCTGGTTGCCGATCCCAGGGGCGTTCCGTCGTCATAGTAGCCGCGGCGATACCACTCGCCGTCCCAGCCCTCGCGGTCGAGGGCGTCGCTCAACGCGCCGGCATGCTCTGTCCAGGCGGCGGCCCGCGCCGCCTCGCCGCGAGCTGCTGCGATCGGGATGAACGCGCTCAAGGCAGCGTGCAGGAACCAGCCGAGCCAGACGCTCTCGCCCTTTCCGCCCTCGCCGACACGGTTCATGCCGTCGTTCCAGTCGCCCGTGCCCATCAGTGGCAAGCCGTGTACGCCAGTGGCGAGGCTGAGGTCGAGGCCGCGCGCGCAATGCTCGAACAGCGACGCCGTCTCGTCGGCTTGGTTGGGCTGGAAGTAGAGATCGTGCTCGCCGGGGCGAACCGCCGCCCCGTCGAGGAACGGCACGCGCTCGTCGAGGATGGCGGCGTCGCCCGTGGTCTCGACATAGTGCGCCGTGACCGTGGCGAGCCACGCCCGGTCGTCGGAGATGCGTGTGCGCACGCCCTGGCCGGCCGGTGGGAACCACCAATGCTGCACGTCGCCCTCGATGAACTGCCGAGCGGCGGCGCGCAGGATATGCGCGCGCGCCAGGTCGGGTTTGGCGACCATCAGGGACATGACGTCCTGGAGCTGGTCGCGAAAACCGTAGGCGCCGCTCGCCTGGTAGAAGGCGGAGCGCGCCCAGTAACGGCAGGCGAGAGTCTGGTACAGCAGCCAGCCATTGAGGAGGATGTCCAGCGCCCGGTCCGGCGTCCTCACCTGAATTGTGTCGAGCGTGTTGTTCCAGAATGTCGTGGCTTCGCGATTCACGGCGCTGAGATCGATGCTGCGATAGCGATCGATCAGCGTTCGTGCCTGGTCGGTATCGCTTGCCTGTCCGAGGAAGAAGGCAATCTCGGTGACGCTGTCGCGTTCGAGCTCGATCGTCGTCTGCAGCGCGGCGCAGGGATCGAGGCCGGCCCCGACCCTTTGCGATAGCGAGTGGATGTCGCTGAGCGCTGCGGGATTGCCGGTGGTGCCGTTGCGTCCGATGAATTCACCGCGGTCGCCGGTCCAGCCCGTCTGCTTTCCGGCAAGATCCGCAAAGGCCACACGGGACCCGTGATCGATATTCCACGGATTGCGGGCGAAGATCGCGCCAGTCGCGGCGTCGCGTTCGGTCACGATCGTCGCCGCCGACGCGCCGCGGGCGAGGCCGAGCACCCATTCGACATAGGCCGTGACCGACAGGCGGCGCGACCGGCCGGAGACGTTGCGCAGGGTGAGCCGCGAAATCTTGATCGGATCGTCGAGCGCCACGTACTGCAGAAGCTCGAGCACGACGCCGTTGGCTTCGACCTCGAAACGGCTGTACCCCCGCCCGTGACGCACGATGTAGCGCGCCCGCTCGTGGCGGATCGGCAGCGCCGTCGGAGTCCAGACGTCGCCGGTGTCGAGGTCACGCACATAGAGAATCTCGCCGGGACGGTCGCTGATCGGATCGTTCGACCAGGGAGTGAGCTGGTTGTCGCGGCTGTTCTGCGACCAGGTGTAGCCGCCGCCCTCTGCTGCGACCTGGAATCCGAACGACGCATTGGAGACGACGTTGATCCACGGCGCGGGCGTCGACTGGCCCGGCCCGAGCACGATCACATACTCGCGGCCGTCGGGCGAGAAGCCGCCCAGCCCGTTGAAGAACTGCAGATCCGACGGCGGCGCCGGGGGCACGTCAGCTTTGGCTGCGGCCTGGAGGGTTGGCCGGCGCCATGGTGCCGGCAGCGCGCCACGTGGCGTTTGCAGCCGGTCGAGCTGATCGGCAAGGCCACCGCGGCGGCCGAGCAGCACGACGCGCGCCAGGGCATACAGCAAGGTACGCGTGTTGGCGGCAATCAGGTCGCTGCGCAGGACGAACACGCTGCCCAGCTGCCGCTCGGAGCCGAGCTGGACCGGCGACGGGCGGATGCGCACCTGGGTCTCGATCGCGATCTGCAGATCCTGCGCATACGAGGCGCCGTGCTCGTTGAGGATGACGAGGTCGACCGCGAGGCCCTTCAGTCGCCAATATTCGTGGGCGCGAAGCATTTCGCGGACGATGTCGGCATCCTGGAGGTCGTCGATGCGCACGAGCACGATCGGCAGGTCGCCCGAGATGCCTTGCGCCCAGAGCACCGGTGGCGGCGCCAGGCCACGGCGGATCGCGTCCGACGACGAACGCATCGATGGATTGGCGTAAAGGACGTGCCCCGCCAGACGCTGGTAGAGGTTCGCCTGGGTCGGACCGACATCCAGATGGCGGAGCTGCACTTGCGCCTGCGTCCAGGCCAGGGTTGCGGCGCGTTCGAACGCATTGGCGTCCTGGTGCTTGTCGACGGCGTCGAGCAGTGCCTCGCGCGAGGAAGCGACCATGGTCCAATAGGCGAGCCGCACGGTGCCGCCGGGCGGGACGCGCAGCCGCCGGCGCAGCGCGAACACCGGATCGAGCACCCGGCCCGCGGTGTTGGACAATCGTCGTCCGTCGTTCGCGGCAACGGCATTGCCGATGTCGTTGCCGCGGCCCAGGAAGCGGGCGCGGTCGGTCTCGAATTCGACCTCGCCGATCGCCTCGCCTTCGACGACCGCGAGATGGGCGGCCCAAACCTCGGCCTCGTCCGGGCCGCGCCGTCGGCGTGTCGCCAGGATGGCGCCCGCCGCTGCAACGTACTCGGTCTCGACGAAGAGCTTGGAAAAGGCCTGATGGGCGGCGTCGGCCGCCGGCAGTGCGAGCACGATCTCGGCATAGGACGTGAGCTCGATGACGCGGGCCTCTATGCCCGAATTGGCGATCGACACGCGGCGCACCTCGGCCGCGTCCTCCGGCGACACGACGACGTCGAGGGTGGTGGTCAGGCTGCCATCGCGTCGGATGAATTCCGCCCGATCCTCGGCGAACATGACGTCGTAGCTGTCGGGGTGCGCGCCGCTCGGTTGCCAGGTGGCGGACCATGCCTCGTGGCTCTCGACATCGCGCAGGAAGACGTAGCTGCCCCAATCGTCACGCGTGGTGTCCTCGCGCCAGCGTGTGACGGCCCGATCGTTCCAGCGGCTGTAGCCGGAGCCGGCCGCCGTCAGCATCACGGCGTAGCGGCCGTTGGACAGCAAATGAACGGACGGGCTGGCGCTGTTTGCCGTGCGCAGGCGACGCACGAGCGGGGGCTACAGATCGCTCCCCGTGGCGCCGGCGCTGACTTCCTCGGTCCGTGGATGCGCGACCGCGACGTCACGCGGCGTGCGCTCCTGCAGCAACAGCTCGGTCGCCTGCACGATCGGCTCGGCATGGAAGCGGGTGCGCATGATGCCGTCGAGCAGCGCGTTGGCGATGGCCACCACCGTCATGCCCTGGTGATGCGCCATGTAGGCGCGCACGACCGCCTGCGCCTGACCTTCGGGCAGGCGTGACGGCGTGAAATCGAGCGCTTCGAAGAAGCCGTAGCGGCCGCGCCCGCCTCTCTCCGCCAGCGTCGCGAAGTTGGCCGTGGCGGCGGCGGGATCGACCATGGCTGCGAGTGCGGTCGCGTAGGGTGCCATGACGGCGTTCTCGCTCAAGCCTCGCTTGAAGCCCAGGCCCGGCACACCGAAGTTGGAATATTGATAGGTGAATTCCTTGTCGCGGGCGTTGTAGGCCGACTCGGAGATGCCCCACGGCAGGCCGAGGCCGCGCCCATAATCGATCTGCCGCTGCACGATCAGCTCGTTGGTCTTCTCGATCAGGCTGCCGCGCGGCGCTCGCATGATCAGCGACGGCATGAGGTACTCGAACATCGAGCCCGACCATGAGACCAGGGCCGCGCCGTGTCCGACCGGCGTCACCTCGCGGCCCAGGCGGAACCAGTGCCGGGCCGGAATCTCGCCCTTGGCGATGGCGAAGAAGCTCGCGAGCCTCGCTTCCGAGGCGAGTAGGTCGTAGCAATGCGCATCGAGCCTGTCCTCGGCACAGAGATAGCCGATCGAAAGCAGCCGGCGGTCCGGATCGAGGAGGAAGGCGAACTCCATCTCCATCGCCAAGGCGCGGGCTGTCGTCTCGATCGTCTCCAGTCGGCGCTGGAGCGCGGCGATGCTCATTGCTGTCTGTGCGATGTCGCGACGGCAGCTCTCGATCGATCGCTGCGCGGCCTCGACCCAGAACAGCATGTCCGTGCTGACGTCGTCGTCCCGCTCGCTGCTGAGCGCCCGGGCGAGGTCGGTGGCGGTCGCGGCATGCTGCGCGAGCTCGTCCAGCTGGCCCGACAGGTTCGCAGCCACAACGTCGAGGGTGCGCTCGAGCTCGACGGAAGATACGAGCTGCGTGCGCCTGTCGTCCGGCAAGGCGAGCAGGGCCTCGCGGGCGAGCGCCAGGCTGTCGCCGGCGCCGGCCGCGACTCGCGATGTATCGGCGGGCATATCGCGCCACACCGCGCAGGCGTTGGCGACGGCGATCAGATGGCCGGCGAGATTCCCGCTGTCGACCGACGAGATGTAAGGCGGCTCGAGCGGGCGAAGGTCGCCGGTGTCGTACCAATTGTAGAAATGTCCGCGAAAGCGCTTCAGCCGTCCCATCGTAGCCAGCGTCGCCTCGAGCCGCTCCACGGCCTCGAGCGTGCCGATCCAGCCGAAATCGCGGGCGGCGACGGTCGACAGCAGCAGGAGGCCGAGATTGGTCGGCGACGTCCGCGGAGCGACGACCGGGTTGGGATCCTCCTGAAAGTTGTCCGGCGGCAACATGTTGGTCTTCTCCGTGACGAACGTCTCGAAGAAGCGCCATGTCTGCCGTGCGATCAGCCGAAGCGACAAGGCGTCGGCCGGAGAGACCGACAGGCTGCCCGCATCGGTGGGCGACAGGCTCACCCAGCGCGCGATGGATGGCGCGAACAGCCAGGCGACAATGAAGGGGACGGCGACCGGAGCCGCCGCGGTTCCGAAGCGCCAGACGAAGAGGGCGGCAAGGACGCCGATAGCGACACTCCCCGCCATCTGGACGTAGAGGCCAAGCCAGCCGGCGCGCAGGCTGCTCTTGGACTGGGCCGCCGTGATCCACTCGAGCATCCGCCGTTGGGTGACGACCAGTCGAAACAGCGTTCGGCTGATCGCGTCCACCATCAGCCAGGCATGATGAGCGAGAAACGTGACGAGAAGCGCGGTCTGACGCAGCGCCGACACGATATCCGTGCCGAGCGCTCCGACATGGCTGCGCAAGGTGATGCCGGCGTGCCGCGGCAGCAGCGCGCCCGCGACCGGCAGGAGCGTCGGCAGCGCGATGACGAGCAGGATGAATCCCGTCCAGACGAGAGCGGCCGGCAGCGGCAAGGTCCAGCCCGCCAGCAGGGCTACGATCGCGGCCGGCGTCGACAGGGTCCGCCGGAGATTGTCGAACATCTTCCAGAAGCCGATCGCCGGCACCAAGCGAGCGCTCTTGCGCTCGCCGGTTCCCTTTACCAGACCGAGCATCCAGGGCAGAAGCTGCCAGTCGCCGCGCGCCCAGCGATGCTGGCGTGCGGCCGCCACGTCGTAGCGGGCGGGAAACTCCTCGACCACCTCGATATCGGACGCGAGCCCCGACCGAGCGAACACGCCCTCGAAGAGATCGTGGCTCAACATGGTGCTGTCGGGCACTCGTCCCTTCAGCGCCGCCTCGAAGGCATCGATGTCGTAGATGCCTTTTCCGGAATACGAGCCCTCGCCAAACAGGTCCTGATAGACGTCGGAGACGGCCGACGAATAAGGGTCGATCCCGTTGTTGCCCGAAAATATGCGCTGGAACAGCGAGCCTTCGGCACCGACCGGCAGCGAGGGCGTGACGCGCGGCTGCAGCACGCCGTAGCCCTCGGTGACGCGATGCTCGAGCAGATCGAGGCGCGGCCGGTTGAGCGGATGCGCCATCTTGCCGACCAGGCGCGAGATCGCGTCCCGAGGCAGTCGTGTATCCGAATCGAGGGTGATCACATAGCGTACGTTGGTCGGCAACGAGCGGTCGCTGGCTTCGAGAAATGTCGTCTCGCTTGAGCCGCGCAACAGGTGATTGAGCTCATGCAGCTTGCCGCGCTTGCGTTCCCAGCCGATCCACTGTCGTTGCGCCTCGTTCCAGCCGCGGCGGCGATGGAGCAGGAAGAAGCGATCGGCGCCCGAGCCGTTCGGATAGCGCGCGTTGAGCTGCGTAATTCCGTCCGTGACCGCGGCCAGCAGGGCGGTATCTTCCGCCATCGACTCGGCCAGCGCATCGGTCCAGTCGGACAGCAGCGCGAAGTAGATCTCGCCGGCCGGATTCGAAAGGTGATGAACTTCGAGTCGCCCGATCTGCTCGTCGATCGCGGTGCGGGTCGACAGCAGGATCGGGATCGCGACCATGGTGCGCGATTCCGTCGGCACCCCGTCGCTCAGGGCCATTGCGGGCAGCAACGTCGCGCCGAAGCCGCCGGTGACGGCGCGGTTGACCAGCATCAGGGCGGCATCGACCGCCGGCAGCAGGCCCACGAAAGCCATCATCACGAGGGACCACCCACCAACGCCCAGCCCCGCGAGGCCCAGCATAGGCAGGACAAGGACGATGCTCGCCATCAGCGCTACGCTGCCGACATAGCCTGCGATGCCGCTCCTCGCGAACCGGCGGCGCAACGCCAGGCCGGCGGTACGAAAGCCGATCGACTGCTCGAACGCCGCGCGTCCGTTGCCCAGGAGATAATGTCCAGGATCGCGATTGCGTAGATCGCCGTCCGCACTTTCGGGCGCGGTGGCGGCGACGGCCAGAGCGCGCCGGGCGATCTCGGTCTCGGCCAACCCGGTGCCGCGCGCCATCTGCTCGATGGCGGTGCGGTAGAGGTTGCGGGTGACGAAATCCATCTCGCCGAAGGTGCCGCCGGCCCGCAGTACCTCGTCGACCGGGCTCACCGTCTCGAAGAATTTCGTCCAGTCGACGTCGGAGATCAGGCGCATGCTGGTGATGATGTTGCGGACGGTGACGTTCGTCGCGCCCTGGAGCTGATGTTCCTGGCGCACCAGTTCGTCGGCATTCTTTCCTTGCCGAACCAGGCGCTCTTCCAGCCAGCCGACCGCGGGAGTCACCTCGGGATCCTGGTCGCGCAGCCGCTTGACGAGCTGGACGACGAAGCCGTCGGAGAGTGGCGCCTGCGCGTAGGGCGCCAGCGCCGTCGGATCGGCGGCGATATCGTTGATGCCGAGCAACTTGTCGGCGACGACGTCCGCTTCCTCGCGGGCCGACCGCCAGTCCATGATATGCCGGGCAGAGCGGCTGAGGTTTTCGACCAGGACGATGCGCAGCGTGATCGCCACCGCCCACAGCTCGCCGATGCTGAGCGGCTGGACGGTCTGGTAGGCGCGCACGAAGCGGACCAGCATCTCTGGATGGAAGCGGCTGTCGGTGTGGGCGATGAAACCCCAGGCGAGACCGAACACCCTCGGATAGCCGGCCAGCGGCCCGTCACTCAGCTTCGGCAATTGGCGATAGTAGCCCGCGGGCAGGTCGGTGCGGACTTCGCGCACCTGCTGTTCGACGAGATGGTAGTTGTCGAGCAGCCATTCCGCGGCCGGGGTTATCGTGCGGCCTTCCCCCGCCGCCTTAGCGATGCTGCCGTAGGCATCGAGCAGAACCCGCTCGTTCTCGCGCAGCCGGGTCACGAGGGACTTGCCGGAGGCTGCCTTCCGATGCGTCGGCTGGTTGGACGCCAGGCTCTCTGCATGCTGCTCGAGCCGTTCGACGCTGAACAGCTCGCTGCGAATGGGCTCTTCATCTTGCGCCAAAGCAGGTCGGGCGCGCCCGAGGGCGCGCCGCAAAAATGATTTCAAGGGTCAGTGCCTTTCCGGCATTAACGCCAACCGCAATCTCGACGTTGCGGCGTGCATCGGTGAAGAGCCCTGCACGAGGTCGCTGCTGGACGCCCCACCTTACCGCGAATCGCCGGCATGGACGAATCACAGAAACCTGCAGAGACTTGGCCGAACCGGCTGACTTCGATTTCCCGTTCCCACGGGCAGCAGCACGCTGCCGGGCCAGGCTTGCGCGGACTGCTTTGCCATTACGTTGGGCGTCTCCAGCTCTGATCGGCGAACGCTCTCATGTTCCTCCCTGCGCAAAGCGCGGGGAGGTGGCGCGTCGGCGCTTTCGCACTTCGTGCGATAGCGCCCTATCCGCGACGGAGGGGTCATGAGCCGATGCTGCTGCCCATGACCCCTCCGCCCCTTCGGGGCACCTCCCCGGCTTCGCCAGGGAGGAGAGGCCATCAGACAAATCCCCCGTCATCCCGACCGAAGCGGAGGGATTTGCTCATGTACGTCGACCCACAGACCAGGTCCCTCGAACCTCGTCGTCGATGCTACAGGTCCCGCCAGTCGAAGCTGAGCGGTGCCTCGCGAAAGGCGAAGCGGTCGAGGTGGCGCGCCACGGCTCCCTTGAGCGCGTCGAGCTGGCCCACCGTGCTCGCCTCGAGACGGCATTCGATGCCGTCTTCGTGGGCGTGCATCTGCAGGGTGGCGTCGCCCGGCCAGTCGGCGCCGCGTGCATTGCGCGGAAAAGTCACCGTGCCCGTCGTCTCGTTGAACGCGACGGTGAGGTTGTGGCCCCAGTGCTTGCAAAGCTGCTGCAGGTAGCGGCTGGCGTGCAGGGTTGGCACCCGGGCAGTGCTGATGATGGCCGTCGTCGTCGTGTCGCTCATAGCCGTTCGATCCTTTGGGCGGCCTCGTCGAGGATCGCCGCCGCCTGATGAAGCGTTTCGGCCGGCACGTTCTCGCGATCGAGGCGATCCACCAGCACCGTGCGCAGGTTCTGCATGGCTCGACGGATCGGGCCGCCATCGGTCCGTTCGCGCGCGGTAG
>Ga0193742_1002319_pt1 | contig 10985 bp, 7 predicted proteins | sample L2c1metaG_FD_165511 | JGI IMG/M metagenome (GOLD analysis project Ga0193742, IMG submission 165511) | Soil microbial communities from a riparian zone of the East river system, Colorado, United States - L2c1 | ecosystem: Environmental > Terrestrial > Soil > Riparian zone | place: USA: East River... | reverse complement strand
ACCTTCCTGTTCTCAACGACCGACGACAAGACGGTGCCGGTGGCCAACAGCGTCATGTTCTATGAGGCCTTGGTGCGGGCCGGAGTTCCGGCGGAGATGCACCTGTTCCAGCATGGAGCCCATGGCGCGGGTCTGGCAGCAGCTAACCCGCAGCTTAGCGTATGGCCGGAGCTCCTGATCAAGTGGATGCGGGAGCGGGGCTATGCTGCGCCAAACCCGGCCCCGGCCCAGTAGGAGAACCCGATGATGACCGTAGCGGAGTTCAGAGTGGCGAATCCGGAGCAGCTCAGGGGTGCGCTGCTTGCCTTGTGGTGGGATGCGCAGGGCAACTGGGATCGTGCACACGAGGTGGCCCAGGAGATTGAGGATGCGAGCGGAGCCTGGGTGCATGCCTACCTTCACCGCAAAGAGGGTGACGAGACCAACGCCGCTTATTGGTATGGGCGCGCGGGGCACCGGCCAGCGACCGGGGATTTTGATCGAGAGTGGGAAGAGATCGTCGAGCAGATGCTGGCAGGGCGGTAGCGCAGAGGATCGTCTTCGACAGGGCAAAGTCTCTTGAGCGCTGCGAAGTCTTTTTAACTTGTGCGGGACGGTTTGATTTCCCGCTTTGTGAATGGGCTTCGGCTTGTGTAGATTAAAAAGACATAAGAAAGCACCAAGTCTTTGCTCCCATGCCGCAGCGAAGGCCCTGGACTGCAGTTTGCCGTTCCTCTCCGAGCGTCTCAGTCTGCACGTCTCTCTTCCGAACTTACAAAATCTTTATCTGGACAGGTGATTGATCCATGCGTGTTGCCGTAGTGAAGGTGTTTCTGGCTCTTCTGCTGATGCTGGGAGTAGGCGGGTCTGTCCTGGCCGGACAGACGGCCATGGCTCAGGCTCCCGTTGCGGCGGCTTCCGCGCCCCAGGCAGACCGGCTGGCTACGCTTGAGAAGCAGACCGCCGACAACGCGACGGCGATCGCCACGGCACAGACCTCGGGCGATAACGCCTGGATGCTGGTCTCCGCGGCGTTGGTGCTGATGATGAGCGGACCCGGACTGGCACTGTTTTACGGCGGCCTGGTCCGGAAGAAGAACGTCCTCGGCACCATGATGCAGACCTTCGCCATGATGGCGATGGTGACGGTGCTATGGGCTCTGGTGAGCTACTCGCTGGCCTTCGGTGAGGGAAACGCCTTCATCGGCGGCTTTCACAATGCGTTTCTTCACGGCGTAGGGCTGGCGCCGGACCTCAAATACGCGGCAACCATTCCAGCGCAGACCTTCATGGTCTACCAGCTGATGTTTGCCATCATCACACCTGCTCTGATCACCGGCGCGTTCGCGGAGAGGATGAAGTTCTCCTCGATGCTGGTCTTCATGCTGCTGTGGACGCTGTTCATCTATTGCCCCATGGCCCACATGGTCTGGGGCAAGGGTGGCCTGCTGAACGCTGCGCTCGGCGGACGCATTCCATGCCTGGACTTCGCCGGCGGAACGGTGGTGCACGTAACCTCGGGAGTCTCTGCGCTGGTCACGGCGATCTATCTTGGCAAGCGTCTCGGCTACCCGAAGGAGCCGATGCCGCCGCACTCCGTGGTTCTCAGCTTCATCGGGGCCTGCCTGCTGTGGGTGGGCTGGTTCGGCTTCAACGCGGGTTCGGCGCTCTCCGCTGGCACGCTCGCCACCTCGGCGTTCGTAGCGACCCACTTCGGAGCGGCTGCGGCGGCCGTCGGTTGGAGCGCCGCCGAGTGGCTGCGGCAGGGCAAGGCCTCGGCGCTGGGAGCGATCTCGGGCGCGGTGGCGGGGCTCGTCGCCATTACCCCGGCGGCTGGGTTCGTTACCCCGATGTCGGCTCTCTGGATAGGACTCTTCGCAGGTATCTTCTGCTACCTGATGGTGGTGAAGGTTAAGGCATGGTTCGGTTATGATGACTCGCTCGATGCCTTCGGCGTTCACGGCGCAGGCGGAACCCTAGGGGCAATCCTGACAGGTCTCTTCGCCAACAGCACCATCAACCCGATCTTCGGCGCGGGCAAAGCCACAGGGCTGCTGGAAGGGAACTGGCATCAGCTCCTTAACCAGTTCGTCGGCGTCGCCATCGCGTGGACTATTTCGATCGTGGGTACGCTTGTCATTTTGTTTGTGGTGGACAAGTCGATGGGGCTTAGGTTGAGTGAGGATGACGAACGCGACGGCCTGGATCTCTCACAGCACGGCGAAGAAGGTTATGACTGGGCGCACTAGAGTTTGAAAGGGCGATACGAATATGCAGAAGATTGAAGCGGTGATTCAGCCGTCGAAGCTGGACGCGGTGAAGGATGCTCTGGTGGAGATCGGCGTCGACGGCATGACCATCCTCGAGGCCAGGGGGCATGGCCGGCAAAAGGGACACACCGAGGTCTATCGCGGCCGCGAGTACGCGGTGGACCTGCTGCCCAAGGTCAAGCTCGAGATCGTCGTCACCGATGACATGGTCGATCGCGCGGTGACCGCGATTATCTCCGCGGCCCGCACGGGAACCATCGGCGACGGCAAGATCTTCATCTCGAAGATCGACGAGGCCATCCGCATCCGCAACGACGAACGGGGCGAGATCGCGCTTTAGCCCCTCCTCCGGGCGAGGTCTTATTCGGCCGGAGATTATTCTGAAGACTCGGGGAGAGAAGAATGCAACCGAACGAGTCGAACGAGCCCAGGGATTCGGGAGAGTCCAGACCTGCTGAGCGGCGCACTCTCTATCAGAGAAGAATGCTCGAGATTCGCGGGGCCTTCGAGGCGGGAGCCTCAGGCAGCGCGACCCTCGCAGCCCGGACCGCCATCGTGGACGAGCTGGCCGGCGATCTCTGGCAGCAGGCTCGGGAAGGGAATCCGCGGCTCGCCTCGGGGGTCGCTTTGCTGGCCATCGGTGGCTATGGACGCGAAGAGCTGTTCCCCTGCTCGGACGTCGATCTGCTGTTTCTTCTCGACGTCAAGGTCAATGAGAAGGATGTAAAGGAGTCGCTGCGGCGGTTTGGCCAGGAGATGTGGGACTGCGGCATGCGCGTCTCGCAGACGGTGCGCAAACTCGCCGAGTGCGAGCGGTTCTCTGAAGAAAATGCCGAATTTACCCTTGCCTTGATCGACCACCGCCTGCTCAACGGCGATGCCGGTCTCTTTGCGAAGCTCTCCGGGGAAACGCTGCCGAAGCTGATGGACCGGGATCGCAAGGCGATCCTGACGCGTCTGCTGGAGCTGACCCGGGAACGCCACAGCAAGTACGGCAGCACCCTCTTTCACCTTGAGCCGAACATCAAGGACTGTCCCGGGGGACTTCGAGACGTTCACGTCTGCAGCTGGATCCGAACCCTCGATGGCCAGGCAGGCGAGACCGTGGCTGCGGCGGAGAACGCAGGATTTCGGCAGGCGGTCGAGTTCCTGCGCCTGGTGCGCTGCTTTCTTCACTATCGCCATGAGCGGGATGACAACACGCTTGACTGGCAGGCGCAGGACGCGGCAGCTGCGGCCTCGGTCGGGCTTAATGGCGATCGTGCGCAGTCGATCGACGCGGCCTATTGGATGCGGCTCTACTTTCGTCATGCGCGCCGCATCGAGCGCGCTCTCAAGCGCGGCATGGAGGAGATCCCTTCTTCGCAGAAGCGTCCCAGAAGGTTCACGCTGAAGCGCGATGGAGCCTCCGAGAGCTCGCGAGGTTTTCGCGTCGAGCGCGGACAGGTTGTTCTTGCCCCGGCCCCGGTAGCCGGGTCCAACCAGGAGGATCCTGCGCATGATCCGGAGATCGTGCTCGAGGTCTTCGCAGCCATGGCACGCACGGGAGCCACGCTTGGCCGCGACGCCGAGGACCGTCTCTCGCAGGCGCTGGCACTCATCTCGGCCAATCTCGAAGAAGGGCCTTCTTTGTGGAGCCGCCTGCAGGAGATTCTCACCGGTTCTCACGCAGGCGATGCCCTGCGAGCCATGCATGCGGCGGGCATCCTCGAGCTGCTGGTGCCTGAGTTCCATGGCATCGACGCCCTGGTGATCCGTGATGCCTATCATCGCTATACCGTCGACGAACACACCTTTGTGTTGATTGACACGCTTCACGGTCTCGAAACGGCTCCGGCTATCTCGAAGCTCGAGTGGGGCTCGCGTGAAGAGTGGGCGTCGCGCTTCGGCAGCCTGCTGCGTGAACTCCCTCATCCCGCGCTGCTCTACCTGACGGCGCTGCTGCACGATACCGGAAAGGGCCGAAGCACAGGCGATCACGCCGAGGAGAGCGCGCGGATGGCTCGCGGCCTGCTCTCACGGCTCGAACTCGACTCCTACGAGAGCGATCTTGTGCTCGCCCTGATCGCGAACCACCTGGAGATGTCTTCCACGCTGCGCCGCGACATCTTCGACGCCGAGACCGTGCGCGCCTTTGCCGGCAAGGTGCAGACCCCGGAGCTTCTTCGCATGCTCACCCTGTTCACCTATGCGGATATCAACGCCGTTCATCCCGATGCTCTGACGCCATGGAAGGCCGAAAACCTGTGGCGGCTCTACATTGCGACGTCGAACGATCTGGACCGGAGCGTGGACGACGAACGTGTCGGCGCTCAGGAGGCGCATGAGCTGGTCGCTCGTGTCTCGGCGCTGGTTCCTGATCAGCGCGCTGCTGTAGCGGAGTTCCTGGAGGGACTGCCCGAACGCTATGTCCTGACCCGCTCTCCGGAGCAGATCCGCACGCACTTTCGCATGGCGGAGCGCCTGGGAGCCGATCGGGTGCAGCTGGACTTCCGCTATGCGCCGGCGGTGAGCGAATTGACGGTCGTCACACCCGATCGCGCGCTCCTGTTTGCGAATATGACCGGTGCGTTCTCTGCATGGGGGATGAACATCGTCACCGCGGACGCGTTTTCAAATCGCAACGGGATCGTCGTCGACAGCTTCCGTTTTACCGACAGCTTCCGCACGCTGGAGATGAATGCTTCCGAACATGAGCGCTTCGTCAAGAGCGTCTACGACGTGATGACCGGCGCGATGCCGATAGAAAAGCTGCTGAGCGGCCGGAGACGGGCCCGACGCCGGGCTCCGAAGGTCGTGGTCGAGCCCCGCGTGGAGTTCATTGAAGGCGCGTCGTCGCACAGCACCCTGCTGGAGGTGATCGCGCAGGATCTTCCCGGCCTCCTGCGGGCGCTCAGCCTTACCCTCGCCGCGCACGGGCACAACATTGAAGTTGCGCTGGTGGATACCGAGGGCGAGACCGCAATCGATGTCTTTTATCTGACGCACAACGGCGCAAAGCTCGAGAAACCGCAGCAGCGGACGTTGCGCGAGGCTCTGCTCACGGCGATGGAAGAGAACGCGCAGTAGTAGAAGAGCGAGTCAACAAGGGGGAGGTAATCGAAAGATTTGAACTCCGCTCATGGAAAAGATCGCACTCTGGCTCCCATCGGTTTTATGATGGAGTCATGAGCACAGGATCAGCAGAGAACACCAGCACTGGGCGCCCAACCGAGGTTCCTCAAAAGGGAGACAGGTATCTCTTCGGCAGTCTCGACAGCTTCGGGAAGAACCAGGAGAAGCTGAAAGAGGTGAACTGGGGTTACGATCAGCCCGAAGGAATCGTGCTGGCCTCACTGGATGCGGCGATCAACTGGGTACGAAAGAATTCAGTCTGGCCAATGACCTTTGGGCTCGCCTGCTGTGCTATCGAGATGATGTCGATGGGCGGATCGCGTTACGATATTGCACGTTTTGGCGCGGAAGTCTTCCGGCCTTCGCCTCGGCAGAGCGATCTGATGATCATCGCGGGACGAGTCTCGCAGAAGATGGCCCCTGTGATTCGCCGTCTCTATGAGCAGATGCCGGAGCCGAAGTGGGTGATCTCCATGGGGGCCTGCGCCACCTCGGGGGGCGTCTTCAATAATTACGCCCTGCTTCAGGGAGTCAATCAGGTCATCCCGGTCGACATTTATGTTCCCGGCTGCCCCCCACGGCCCGAGCAGTTGTTGTACGCTATCACCTTGTTACAAGAGAAGATACAGAACGAGCGTGGAAGCCTTCGCAAGACCCTGAATCTGACGTGATTCAGCTCGCGTTTAGGCTTGATGTTGTGCCACGCCGTAATAACTTGGAAGGTTCTCCCTACCGTCTGCCCATTTGGAATGGGTGTAAAGTATTGAAAATATAGTTACCGGAGAGTATTTTTTACCGGTACAGCTAGCAACCTGCGGTAAGCTTTACTGAATCGAAGCACCATATCAACAAGATTGAGCCCTGAAAGCTCCCTGGCATTTTGGAAAAATTTGAGCGGAGGAAGTCGAATGGTTTATAGCCCGTTACGTAGTTTTGGCCGGTTCGTTCTGGCTGCATGTGCAGTCAGTTTAGGAGTGGTGAGTCTGGGTGCGCAGACTCCCAGCACAGCCGCCCCCGTGGGCGCCAACCCCTCTCGCTTCGACCTTTTCACGGGTTACTCCTACTTCGGAGCCCACGGTCAGTTGAAGCCGCTAGGTGTCAATTACGACTCGATTGACCTCGGCGCAATCGGAAGCGGCGCCTATTACTTCAATAAGTACTTTGGCGGCGAGATCAACTTTGTAGCCCATCCGGACGGCAAGAACGATGGACTGTACAGCGCCTCCGCCGGTCCGATCTTCCGTGCACCGATGCAGAACTTCACACTCTTTGCCCATGGTCTTGCTGGCGGAGCGAAGCTTGTCGGCCCGAACTCCTACCACTCGTTCGACTACCACAACCCCTGGACTTGGGGACCGACGCTCACGGCTGGCGGCGGTATGGACTATGACCTTCCGTTCTTTAACAATCGCTTTTCTTTCCGCCTGTTCGAAGCGGACTATCGCTATGTTCACGCCAACTTTGGTCCCTATACGCCTCCTCCGAGCGGACCGACAGGTGGACGCGCTAACCTCAGCGGCATCGATCTGAGCACCGGTATCGTGACGCACTTTGGTCACATCATTCCTCCTCCGCCCGTCACCTTCACCTGCTCGGCTTCGCCTGCGACGGCGTATTCGGGTGACCCGATCACCGTGACCGGAACGGCCGCGAACCTGAACCCGAAGAAGACCGCGACCTACAACTGGACCTCGGATGGCGGCACGGTCGCTGGCACGGAAGCTACCGCCAACGTGACGACGACGAACCTGAACCCAGGCAGCTATACCGTCAAGGGTCACATCTCCGAAGGCGCCAAGCCCGGCGAGATGGCGGACTGCTCGGCTCCGTTCACCATTCAGCAGTTCCAGCCTCCGACGATCACCTGCTCGGCGAATCCTTCGACCGTGGCTCCTGGCGATTCTTCGACCATCACCGCGTCCGGAACCAGCCCGCAGAACCGTCCTCTGACCTACAGCTACAGCTCGACGGCTGGATCGGTCACCGGCAATACCTCCACCGCGACCCTCAACACCACTGGCGCAGCCCCGGGAACCATTACCGTGACCGCGAACGTGGTTGACGACAAGGGCCAGTCGGCCTCCTGCACCGCACCTGTGACCGTCAATGCACCTCCGCCGCCACCGGCGCCGACGACGACCAGCCTCTGCTCGATCAACTTCGATCGTGACAAGCGCCGTCCGAACCGCGTCGATAACGAAGCGAAGGCCTGCCTCGACGACGTCGCCCTCAACCTGCAGCGCTCCTCGGATGCCAAGCTTGTCGTTGTCGGCAATGCCGCCAGCACCGAGAAGGCAGGAGCCAAGGCTGCCGCCGCCCGCGCTGTCAACACGAAGGACTACCTGGTGACGGAGAAGGGTGTCGACGCCAGCCGTATCTCGGTCTACACCGGATCGCAGGACGGCAAGACGGTCTCCTCCACGCTGGTACCGACCGGCGCAACGCTCGACCAGACTGGCCTCACCGCAGTCGACGAGAGCGCTGTGAAGGTGGTTCCTCGCACACCTCCGGCCCGTCGCAAGAAGAAGTAACGAACAAGCACCAATAACCAAAGCTGGCCGGGATCCTTCCCGGCCAGCTTTTTTTGGGCCCCATTTTTGTCGCTCTATTTGCCCCATTTTTGTTGCTCTATTAGTTAACAGACAGATGAATCTCCCTCCGCTAGACTGATACCAGGATCATGCGACACATAAATAGATGGACCTCTCTTCTCGCACTACTTCTCGCCCTGGTTGTTTTCCCGGCCCGCTCCCACGCTAGTTCTGCAGATTGGCTTCCCTATGGCCCCGACGGAGGAGACGCCCGCGCCTTCGCTGCGGATCCCCATGATAATCAGCATCTCTATCTGGGAACGGCCAATGGCTGGATCTATGAGTCCAAAAACGGAGGCGCGGACTGGAAGCGGCTGGCTCGCATCAGCAACCGTGACGACCTGGTCCTGGACAATATCGTCCTTGATCCGTCGACTCCCGGTAGGATTTTCATTGGCGCCTGGGTTCTGAGCAGCGCCGATGGCGGCCTCTATATGAGCAGCGATAACGGCGCGACCTGGACGGTTGCGCCTGAGATGAAGGGACAGTCGATCCGGGCGCTCGTCAACTCGCCCTCCGACCCCAAAGTCTTCGTTGCTGGAACCTTGAAGGGCGTCTACAAAACCACCGACAGCGGAGCCCACTGGAAGCTCATCAGCCCAGAAGGCAGCCAGGAGCTCCACGAGGTCGAGTCGATCGCCATCGATCCCAAAGATCCCAAAATCATCTACGCCGGAACCTGGCATCTTCCCTGGAAGACAACCGATGACGGCGCGCACTGGTCGAATATCAAAGAGGGCCTGATCGACGACTCCGACGTCTTCTCCATCATCATCGATCCCAAGGACCCGAATGTGGTCTACACCAGCGCCTGCTCGGGAATCTACAAGAGCGAGAACGCCGGTTCTAAGTTCGTCAAGATCCAGGGAATTCCTTCAACGGCCCGCAGAACCCGCGTCCTGATGCAGGACCCGCAGCACCAGAACATCGTCTTCGCCGGCACGACCGAGGGTCTCTACCGCACCAGCGATTCGGGCAAGACGTGGATTCGCACCACCGGTCCTGAGCTGATCGTCAACGACGTCTACATCAATCCCTCGGATACGAACCGCATTATGCTGGCCACCGACCGCGGCGGGGTTCTGGTCTCGAACGACGGAGGCTCCAGTTTCCGCGCGACCAACCAGGGATTCTCCTCGCGTCAGATCACCTCCTACGTCGAAGACCTGCAGCATCCCGGGACCATCTATGTCGGCCTGGTCAACGACAAGGCCTGGGGAGGAGTCTTCGTCAGCGCGAACGGCGGTCTGACCTGGACGCAGAAGAACTCCGGGCTCGAGAAGCATGATGTCTTCAGCCTCGGTCAGGCCTCCGATGGAACTCTTCTCGCAGGAACCCGGCACGGAATCTATCGCATGAACGGAGATCTGTGGACCAAGGTCGATAAAGTATCGCTCGAGCTTCCCGTCACGGAGCCGCCACCTCCGGTCGCGAAACCGGTCACAGTCAGGAAAAAGGGAGCTCCGGTCCGCAAAGTTGCTCCCAAGGCCGCTCCCGCGACGAAGAAGCCGGCTCCAAAGCCATTTGACGGCACTGTATTCGCCTTCGCGCGCGATGGCGAGCAGATCTTCGCAGCCACCTCGGACGGCATCCTGAAGAGCGTCGACGGAGGCCAGAGCTGGACGATTGTGACGGATCCGCAGGGCCACATCTGGTACGCGATCGCCTCTTCCAAGTCCAGCATCTTCTCCGCATCGCTCTCGAAGGCATCTTTCTCGGCTGACGATGGAAAGACCTGGGCCTCGGTCAATCCTCCCTCCGAGCTGACCCAGATCACCTCGGTTGCGGTCGATGGCTCCGGGGGCCTGTGGATCGGTGGACGCGAGGGCGTCTATCTCTCCGAGGACAAGGGCGCGACCTGGCAGGTGGTGAAGAACCTCTTCGTCCGCGACGTCAACAGCATCTTCTACGACGAGAAGGGAGAGCGGGTTCTGATTACGGCGAACAGCTCGACGACCATCGCCTTCGCCGCCCATCTTCCGGACAAGAAGGTGAGTTACTGGAACACGGGATGGAACCTGCGGCTGTTGCGGCCCATGGGAACTCATATGGTGGGAGCGACGCTGTTCGACGGCGTCGTCATCCAGCCGGAGATGGTGAACTCGACCGAGGTGGTCGAGAAGCACTGAAGCCCTGCTTCGCGGCTGCGTCGAAGGGGTAGAATCGATCCATGAGCGTTGATACAGCCACCGCCGGTCTCCCGTCCGCGTCTTTGCGGCCGCGTCACTCCTTCCAGACGGACGATCGGGCGCTGGAGCCGATCGCGGAGAAGGTCCTGGCCGGCGAGCGGCTGAACTTCGAGGATGGAGTGCGGCTCTATCGCAGCGGCGATATTCTCGCGGTGGGCTGGCTGGCGAACTACGTGCGCGAGAAGCTGCACGGCAACGTTGCCTACTTCAACGTCAATCGACATATCAATCCCACCAACGTCTGCGTCGCCTCGTGCCGTCTGTGCGCCTTCGGCCGCAAGAAGGGCGAGGCGGGAACCTACACCATGGCTCTCGAAGAGGCATGGGAGACGGCGGGCGCGGGCTACACCGAGGCGGTGACGGAGTTCCATATCGTCGGCGGCCTGCATCCCGATCTTCCGTTCGAGTACTTCATGGATCTGGTCAGCGGACTCAAGGAACGGTTTCCCAAGGTCCACATCAAGGCCTTCACCATGGTCGAGGTCGCATTCCTTGCCAAGCGCGGCAAGATGACGATCGTCGAGACGCTGGAGCGGATGAAGGCCGCCGGCGTCGACTCCATGCCGGGCGGAGGAGCGGAGATCTTCGCCGATCGCATCCGGCACATCATCTGCGACCACAAGATCGACGGTTCGGAGTGGCTGGAGACGGCCCGGGCAGCGCATAAGATCGGGCTGCGATCGAATGCGACGATGCTCTACGGTCATGTCGAGAACGAAGAAGACCGGGTCGATCACATGATCCGGCTGCGCGAGGTCCAGGACGATACCGGCGGCTTCCAGACGTTCATCCCGCTCTCGTTTCATCCCGACAACACGGCGCTGGCCCACATTCCGCGGACG
>Ga0193742_1002318_pt1 | contig 10986 bp, 8 predicted proteins | sample L2c1metaG_FD_165511 | JGI IMG/M metagenome (GOLD analysis project Ga0193742, IMG submission 165511) | Soil microbial communities from a riparian zone of the East river system, Colorado, United States - L2c1 | ecosystem: Environmental > Terrestrial > Soil > Riparian zone | place: USA: East River... | reverse complement strand
TTGATCCTGGGCTGTATATTCAATGTCAGCGCAGTGGAGGCGACCAGACTGTGGGAGCGTGGAGAATGTAGGAATGGGGGTGGACCTCATACGCTTGGGGGGGCAATACTAATGCCGCTTGCTTCCAAAGCAGCAACACTCCTAGAAAAATAAAAAAATGTAGAATATACTAATGTAATTACTTACCTAGTGATGCGAGAGGGCTTGGCAGCAGCAGCATCTTCGTTTGCTTGCATGACCAAGGTTTTTCTTCTGTGGGGGGGGTGAGCAATGTGGAACGATGGAGTTGGGGACTTACCCATCCTTCTTCCTCCCTTTCTTTGCTTTCCCTGTTCCCTGCACCTTCTTCGGCCTTCCCACTTCAATTCCTTGGTCGTTGTCGGAAGCATCAATCTTGGTTTTTTTGGAAGTGGTGGTCTCAGCATCATTGGTCAATGTGGCACGTTTCCTGGTACTCGGGGGTGGCGATCCACCATTGTTACAGCCACTGTGTGTTGTCGAAACCTTGGAGCGGGTGTCAGGCATTGTTGTTGATGTTGTTGAGTTTTGGTGGTGGTGGTTGTAATCGATGAAAATGTTGATGCAACATTTGTTGATGAACTATGGCACGTGATCAGCTGCTGTATGTAGTTGTATTAGGTACAGCTGACAATAATGGTGCTTTAGACTAATGGTTAATTGTGCTATGGGTATGCCGTTCTGATGTCCAGGGTTCGATTCATGCATGTAGATTATTTTTTATTACTACTTATATTAAGTAAGGCAGTGTATTGTACTAAGTAGTTGTAGATAGGTATAAACAAATATTTTATTTGTTTTCACAGGGCAAGACAACGAACGTCCGTTCGCCGTTAGTCCAAGCAAGTGGTTGGTTTTCGGTTGTGTTGATCAATGAAGTCACGTGATGTTTGTTTGTAAGCGCGATAGGCACTCGGAAACTGGTGTGTATTGGTATGAAAATGCAGTAAGATACTTTGTTAAAAGTATCTTGTGAGAATGAAATCTGAGCTGAGGCTAAACTGTGACTTGTGGGTGAACTTTTCACTGAGTATTTTACAGTACATGGAGAAAAGTAAATTTTAGTGAATAAGAAAGGATTTTCAAATTGTTTACTGAATAGAAATAATTAATGGGTATGTTTTAGGTGGTTTGATGTTTTGGTAATTTGGTGATTGTGACGACTGGGCTATTTGACAAGCGCTTTTGTTCGGTCCGTTTGCCGAGTGTCTGAAATGTTTAGCGCGGTGACGTAGGTGTTCGATTCTGGTGCATGCGCGTTTTTTCCGATTTATTTATTTATTTTTCTGCCTAGACCTTTGAGGGTTCCTCACAGCAGTGGGCAGTCCAAGTTGCAGACAACTTGGACTGATTTCAGTCCTAGTCCGAGTAAGTGAATTTGAGCTCGGACTGTCTGTATGGACTGCTCGGAGTCCGAGTAAATTTACTCGGACTCTGTGCAGACTCTGTGCGGACTCTGAGCAGATTCACACAAGTAAATTGAGATGAAAAAATCTGTTCAGACAGCTTGGAGTCTGTGCGGAGTCCGAGCAGTCCAAGCAGTCTGTGCGGACTCACACAGAATATGTGGGGGAGTGTAAAGACCTTGTCTTGTGGAGGCTAAAAATGTACTAGTATATTTTATTTATCCTACACATAATGAATTTTGGGTGGTAGAGGCATTTCAAGAGGCCAGAGAGATGAAGAACTTGAGATTAATATGTAGTTGCTGTTTTTGGTAATTAGATTTTGGCTTAGCCAGCTCTGGTGGCTCATTAGCCAGGTTGAGCTGATGTAAGCAGCTCAGGACCCTGATCCAAGCCTTGAGCGAGCCAAGCTGAGCCATGGCAACACTAGCTGTATCAACAGCAGTCTAGGAAGACATCATCATACTGGGAAGTCTGGGTAATGTGGCAGTGCCAACTAGGTGATTTTGTAGATTTGCCAGAAAGTAGACAGAGAGAAAAAAGGAGGGAGCATAGGCAGCAGCTGTGCAAGGCAAGGTGCAAAGGCCTTCAAAAGGCTCCCTACCCTTGAATCTGCCTTTACATTGATCATAGTTCACATGATTATGTGTCCCAGTTGAAAGTCCACCTTTCCATAGATTTTCTAAAGAGAAGAATTTTTCAGTACTTTACCCTCTCCCACACATTCCGAGTGGATCTGAGCAGTCTGAGCAGATTTCAACCAAATTCTGACCAAATTCCGAGCAGAAAATCACTAATCTAGGTTAGGTTAGGGTTAGGGTTAGGGCTAGGGTCCATTTAAGGTCCAGTTAGGGTTCAGTTAGGGTTAGGGGGCATATTTAAAAATATGAAGAGTTTGGGTTTTAGGGTTCAATTCCTAGCACATTCCTACCAGTCCAAAATTCTTACCAAATTCCACTCAGAATACACTCAAATTTGCTCGGATCCACGTGGAATGTGTGGGGGAGAGTAAAGACCTCAAATTTTTGTCCAATGAGGTGGGATTTGCAGACAAGTTAAGTGTATCAGAACCAGTCTTGGGCAGCTCTATGGGCAGCCCAATGGTCTCATAGGATTTCTCTCTGACTAGGTACATCTACAACAAATGTATCATAGATAAGGATGTGAGTGGGTGAGCAATCAGAAAGATAGGTCCACAATTGCTCAGATCTAAGAGAGTCAATGAACTAAGGGATAAGCAATGTAAACTATGGAATATGAGAGGTCGCTCTTACCTGGGAGAGACAATGAATGGAGGGATAGTCAAGACAAGTTCAGGAGAACTTTTTTTGTACCCTCCATCATGTCTCATCAACAGGAGATGTTGACAAGAGATGTTCTACATCTTCATTAATCATCTAGTGTCCTTGCTTATGTGCATATAACAAGATCTTGTGCTACCAGAGGCCCATGACCATCACTCATTGAACTTGTGTAAATATTATCTTATTTAAACCTGATAAAACATACTGCAATTGAAAGTAGATATCACAGACTACCTTTGACTAGTTATTCAGATATTGATTGACACTGTACTGAGTTATAATGTATTCTCTTTCTTATATTCATAACTTCAAGTTCCAACTGACTTGCCTTATTCAAGTTCCCCTGATCATAGTATATGCTTGTGTAATGGTGTCTAGATGTTCTGCATCAAGCACCTTCTTCCTGATGTCCATGACTTGAACCTCCAGCTGCTCTGCCTCATTCCACCTTCCCTGACTCTGGTATGTGCTTGCTAGATTTGCCATGCTTGTCAGAGTGTCTGGATGTTCTGTACCAAGCAGCTTCTTCCTCATGTCCATGACTTGAACCTCCAGCTGCTCTGCCTCATGCCACCTTCCCTGATTCAGATAGGTGCTTGCTAGATTTGCCATGCTTGTAAGGGTGGATGGATGTTCTGTACCAAGCAGTTTCTTCCTCATGTCCATGACTTGAACAAACAGCTGCTCTGCCTCATGCCACCTTCTCTGATGCAGGTAGGTGCTTGCTAGATTTGCCATGCTTGTAAGGGTGAATGGATGTTCTGTACCAAACAATTTCTTTCTCATGTCCATGACTTGAATATCCAGCTGCTCTGCCTCATGCCACCTTCCCTGATTCCAGTATGTGCTTGCTAGATTTGCCATGCTTGTCAGAGTGTCTGGATGTTCTGTACCAAGCAGCTTCTTCCTCATGTCTATGACTTGAACAAACAGCTGCTCTGCCTCATTCCACCTTCCCTGATTCAGGTATGTGCTTGCTACATTTTCCATGCTTGTCAGGGTGTCTGGATGTTCTGTACCAAGCAGCTTCTTCCTCATGTCCATGACTTGAACCTCCAGCTGCTCTGCCTCATTCCACCTTCCCTGATTCAGGTAGGTGCTTGCTAGATTTGCCATGCTTGTAAGGGTGGATGGATGTTCTGTACCAAGCAGTTTCTTCCTCATGTCCATGACTTGAACAAACAGCTGCTCTGCCTCATTCCACCTTCCCTGATTCTGGTATGTGCTTGCTATATTTGCCATGCTTGTCAGGGTGGATGGATGTTCTGTACCAAGCAGCTTCTTCCTCATGTCCATGACTTGAGTAAACAGCTGCTCTGCCTCATCCCACCTTCTCTGATTCTGGTATGTGCTTGCTAGATTTGCCATGCTTGAAAGGGTGTCTGGATGTTCTGTACCAAGCAGCTCCTTGCTCATGTCCATGACTTGAACCTCCAGCTGCTCTGCCTCATTCCACCTTCCCTGATTTCGGTATGTGCTTGCTATATTTGCCATGCTTGTCAGGGTGTCTGGATGTTCTGTACCAAGCAGCTTCTTGCTCAAGTCCATGACTTGAATATCCAGCTGCTCTGCCTCATTCCACCTTCCCTGATTCCAGTATGTGCTTGCTAGATTTGCCATGCTTGTAAGGGTGTCTGGATGTTCTGTACCAAGCAGCTTCTTCCTCCTGTCCATGACTTGAACCTCCAGCTGCTCTGCTTTTTTCCAGTCTCCATTCTCCATCATTACTAGTGCAAAGTTACTCCATTGATCATCATTGTACTGCTTGATAAGTCCCATCTGGCTTCCATATAATTCATTTGCCTTGATATGTGGAAAAATCAACCGTCGCAATGCATAATCTTGGCTTGTAAATCTCCATGATACTGCACAGGATAGGATTGTGCTTCCTATCTGATATATTCTCTCTTGCTCAGATTTCAACATTTTCTCCCGACTCCAGCAGTGAACCAAAGGGTGAACCAACAACATTTCAGATGATTGTCCTCTTTTGATCAGGGAGAAGGATACAAGCACACCAATACCTTGTCCAAAGATGAAGTCATCCCAGTGACCATCATTGTCCAAGGCAAGCAGGGTATGGTCTAGTGAACTTATTGCCTGGGGTAGTTGTTTAGCTACCTGATTATTGACAACATGCTCTCTAGACTGCTCAGCAGCAGATCGGAATATGTCTTCAGAAATATTACTATAATGGTAAAAAGCACATATTTGAAGAATGAGGATCGCAGCCTGTGCTGCTTGTGCATCTCTGGATTTTTCACCAGACCTCTTTTCTATCTCTTTAAAACATAGATCCCAAGTCCCATACACATTTTGATTATAATCGGATGCTCCCATGAATGTAGTGTCTGACATAAGTGTCTGACGATGTAAGGAGAATTGTCTCAGATATCTTTTGATATCACATTTCCCAGCTGCAATATAGGCACCAGCTTGATCAACAGCAAGGGGAATGCAACCAAGTTCAGTGACAATATTCTTAGCAGCTTGTTGATGCTGAGGCAATGGATCCAAACAGCTAGCCATGAGAAGTAGATTTACAGCATCTGGCTCCTCCATTTCATTGATCTCAATTCTATTCTCAAATGACACCAGCCTTCCCATGGATTTGTTTCGGCTAGTGATCAGGATATTACCTCTGTTACCTGGGGGAAAGAACTCAGCCACCTCCTGAGGAGAAGGATCATCAGCATTATCAAACACAATCAACCATTCCTCTTGGATATGAGATATCCACTGGAGGATAGACTGAACTGAGACATCCACACCAGAATCTCTTGCAGCAGAAATACCAGATATACCCTTGAGAGATAGTGTAATGCTCTCATGAGAGGAGGCATCAATCCAGAACACATGTGGAAAACTAGAGCAAGAAATGAATCCAATATCACAGGTTGTGAATGGTAATGTGAAGCCAGTTACCTGTCAGACATATCTCCTGTAAACTTGAGACAGATCTGGGTCTTTCCAATCCCTCCCATTCCCCAGAGGAGACAAGAGCGCCTTGACATCAGTTGACCATCAGTACGACGAACAAAAATTTTCCCTAGTTTGTCAAGTACAACTTTCTGTCCAGTAAAGATTGGGCTGGGGTTTGGTTTTTGAGGTACAGAGATCTTCATCTGCCCGATATTGGCAGGGAAATTATTAACAATATTGTACTAGCGGATGGATAATGTTCAATTATTGTCAAATTATTTACACAGCATACAAGAAAGACTTACAAAGGTGCCACCAGTGAAGAGTAAATCATGGGCATTCGCAAAGAGACCCGAGCCAGAATGCTGAGTCTACTGATCATCAAAAAAAGCTGAGAACACAAGGTGTTAGCAACCCACCAAGGAAGTTTGTTCTAATTCCGTAGATCCCAGATTGGTTTGCATTATGGCATTAGGCGAGAGCAAAACTTCTTCCGAACGGGCTACAGGAGCAACTGCCAAAGTGGAGACCGAAGCGGAGACTTGGAGTTCATGGGCAGTCTGATCGACGACGAAGATTGAGTACATATGGATGTGATGGGCTAAGTTGAACGCTTACGCGAGAGGCAAGAGCATCGATCTCCAAAGTCGAAACCGATGCGGGGACTCGGTCATGGGCAGTCTAATAGACGGCGACAATTGAGTTATTATGGAGGTGATGGACTAGGTTGATTGCATACAGTAGCATCAACTTGGGCGCGAGCAAGGCCTTTAGTCTCCGGGGAGGAGACTTGGAGTCCATGGTCAGTCTGATCGACGACGATGGTTAAGTGGTTATGGATGCGATGGGCGAGATTGAACACTCACAGTAACACCAGCGGCTTGAATAACTTGAACGCTTGTAGCCGTAGAAATAGCAGGAATAGATGGCTTGGGATCAGCGGTGCTCATTATGATTGTCGATGTCGAAGATGCTACTTCAGGGCTTGAGCCAAGAGTATCGGCGATGGTAGGAGATGGTTGTTTTGCTCTCTCGGACTTGCGAAATTTCTTTAAAACGCGCTTCATATCGTTGAACAGTGAGTTGTGGTACTTGATACACACACAGCGAGCAAGGTGGGGGCAAAAAGAAGGACGCTATCGATTATATAAGCAAGTTGTTACTTGTGACCATCTTCGGTCAGTGAAGGCTATTAATATTATTGCTCCTCTTCCGCCCCAACTTAGTGAATTGATTGTAAGAGGCGTATCCAAGGGTCAACGTTGCACTGCTGGCTAACGATCCCACTAATACCGCAGCCTCTCGTTTCTCCATCTCATTATGGACTCTCCGGCTCCTGGTGATGCCGACAAATGAACCCATAAATATGATACTCAAGAACTATCATGGCGTCCGACGCTCGATGGGTCACGGAAAGGATATGAATTGTCGACGGAGCCTGGATCGATATCTGATGATGTCAGGATGTGTAAGTGTTGCTTGCTTCTGAAGAATGATCGTAATCGCATGGACTTACCCTCTATCCAGTGCCACTGCATCCAAGCCTTCAGCTTCGCACTAGATAGTGTCGGTGTCGAGGAATCGGGTCTTTTAGATTTTGGTCCAAGGTTCGTTTAATATACGATTGCGAAAGAGATGAACTAACGTTCACATTGTCATCACTTTCCATACCAACCGTCTGGAGGACGGTTCAGCACCCTTCATAAAAACAAGAGCTACGATCTAGGATCTAGTTCAAACCACCGACCTGTCATATTTGGTGATGGCGTGCCTTCTCGTATGGACATCGAGTAGGCGAGAGTTTCGTGTGCTGGCGTGACGATCCCACCGTTGACTGCAAGTAGGTTCACTGCCATGACGCATCTTATCACTTCTATACGCGTCACCACCGCTGCTACTATCTCCTGCTCATCCAGAGGCACCAACCTCAACTTCAAAACCACCTACGTTCGGAGGCTGGTGCAACGCCATCGGGACAACAAGACCTACTAGGCACCTGATTCTAATTATCTTTAAGTGATGGTCCTACGTTAATTCCGGTCTCGGAAATAAAACAGTAAGTATTCGTGCTGGTATGATAATCATCTCAATCACTTTTATCAACATCTACTATGGCTCACTGGCATCGGATAACACCCATTTTTCTAACTCGATACAATGTCTTTTGAATCCAGCTATTATTTGATGTTCGATCGCAGGAAACGCGTCTGTTGGGTTCGGGTTTGGGTTCCGTTTTGAGTAGGCGAAGATTCCGTGTGCTTCCACGGTAACCTCACAAAAGGTCTGTCTAAGTACAAAATACAATTTTTTCTACGTTTTCATATTCTACATATCAAATCGTAGAATTAACACAACTTCTTTCCTAATCCATCCTCTCTTCATCACCATCCGAAACGAGTTCCTTACCAAACTGTCACAACATTTTATCTTCACTTGCCGCAAGGTTCTTCTATTTCCCTTACCTATCAGAACAACGCGTTTTGTAGCACTGTCGCATAGGCCGTGATGTACTGGTACATCACGGCCTTCTTCCTTCGCACTAACGGTTTCAATAACCCAATTCTCATAGGACGACGCCTCCCGGCTGGAATTTAATACGTCAACGTGTTTTACATTTTGAGGTTCCGATTTCTCTCTTTCCCCCCGGTATCGCATTCCATGGGTATCGACATATGTTCCTCGATGCAAACGACATTCATCCTTTAAAGGAGGTTCGTTTTGAATTTTTTTCATCGTCTCGAGGCTTGGGGACGTCGAACTGTGCACCGTTCCTTGCCTAATATTCGCAGCATCCTGTGCCGTCCAAACGACGACTCCGAGCCCTTAAGACGAACTTGGCTCGGCTCTCCGGTTACTGTGGCCTCTGGTCGTAAAGCACCATCTTTTTGGCTGTAGGAAACGCGTTATGGGCGTGGGTGACTATAAGAGGTGGGCGTACACATCCCCGGAGGTGTTTGCGAAGTGAAAATGAAGTGGTAGCCCGTTTGAACTACTCTGTATGGTGCCTTCAATACCATCCGTTCTGTACTTTTCGTCGAGAACCCACCGAGCCCGACGTTTTCCAACCGTTCAAAGCCATGGCACGATGAACCGCATGCCCTGGCCACCTTTCGACTCATTTACAACCAACCCTTAGACTTAATGATGGACATGGTTTGGAGAAATACCATGTAGGGCTGGGTTAGATTGCTTATTGACCTTTTTAGGCTTTTCCACAACGATGGGCCTGCACCCGCTATCTGACCCCTTCTCCCATTTTGACAAATAGTAAGGTCCGATCATTGGGAGAAAAAGGACCCTCTTACAACCTGGTTTGGATGCAAAAACGTTTAGAGGAGAAATGAGAGAGAGAGAGAGAGAAACGGGATGCATTGCCGGTCCATCTGCGATTAATAGATGTGGGAAGTTGAAATTTGATCGGTGACCCCGAGAACACATGGTTCTTTAGATAGAATGAACGTTTAAGGAGGACTAGGCCCTTGTACACCCCTACGGGGCTGTATACCGAAACGGCGAAAAAGTAAAGCCTCGAGTGAGCTACATGGGAAAGATCAAGGATGATATTCTCAAAGTAAAGCTGGGCGCAAGCCGTAGGGAAAAAAAAAGACTAAAAACAAAACCAACCAAATATCAAGGAAAACAAAATTATACAGGAGAGATCAAAAAAAAACAAAAAAACTATGTGACCCTATTCCATTGATACTCGTCTTGTTTTTTTTCGGACTAATTCTTGAGGTGGCTATAAAAAAGACCAAAAATGAAATATGTGAAAGTTAAAATGTGCATTGACTAGAATCAAAAAATGATATGGCAACTGACAGAAGTGACACCTTCATGGGAACCTGTGGACCCTCTGCCTCCTTGCCTCGGACATAAGGGGAAAGCGTGATACCCAAGCGCCAATCGATTATGTCGTTGGTCTTCTCAAAATGGAATGCTGGTAAGAGCACAGACATGACGGTTTCTTAAGAAAAAAGGGAAAAAGAAATAAGACACACACACGTTAGTGATATAACAAAATTGGAGAGAAAAAGGAGAACCATACTAATTTCCAATAATGCGAACTTCATGCCCCTGTAAAAAAAAAGAAATTCCACCGAGTCAAATGAGTTATATATATGTCGGATCAAATTCAATTGGTGTAGACTGACGGGCAAGCGCGTCCCCCTCCCAAAAAGGTCATCCTAAGTTTTTTTTTTATTGAATCATCACAATTCTCCTCCAAGGCTGATTTTTGTAGTAGAATAATAATAATAAAATCCCTTACATATTTGAAAAGATACCAGGTGTCTTGATCTTCCCGATAGTGCTTTCATGCGCGTATTGACCTATCCACCTTTTGGGTTTGAATTCGGCAGCGTCGTCTCCCCAGAGAGAGGTCGATCGATTGGTTGCTCCCAAACCAATATAGACTGGAGTTCCTTTGTAAATGACGATGTCGTGGATTTCTTTCCCGGTCTTCTCGTCGTTGATCGGGAATTGCAAAGGAACAACAGTATCCTGCACAGTCCTAAACAAAAAATTCAGGGTACAACATCACCCGAAAAAAAAAAGAAGGAAAAAAAACGAGAAGTATACGCACTGTCTCCAGACAAAGGTTACAGGAGCAAATAAACGCAGCGCTTCTCGGCAAGTAGCATCCAGGCGGGGAAGGGCATTGAGTTCATAGAAATCCAAAGGGACGCCGTTTTTTTTCTACCGAGAGGTAGGAACACCGTTAGCGCTTGAATCATTTTGCTGCAATTTTCGGTCACATACAGCCAATGCTTCGGTAATCTCCTCACGCAACCATGTCTGGAGGCTCGGATTAAAGGTCATCAAATCCAGGAGCCGCGACATAGCGCCAGAAGTCGTTTCTTGACCTCCCAGAATTATGGCACTGGGGAACGAAAAAAAACCGTCAGAAAATATATTCGATTGCTTTGGATCTTGAAAAAAAACCTCATGTTGGCAATAACAGTTTCGTCAGGCATTCTGTCCTCTTCATCCGCCTCCGCATTCGCTTGCACTGGTGAGGTTGCAATCATCAGCCAACTCAATCATTGGCAGTACACTGCCGAGGCGAGACTCACTGAGTAAAGTAGTCAGATCACGACCGCCGGAAGCAGTGTTAGTAAGTGCCTCAATTCCTCCTTTGTTGAACGCCTCCTTCTTGTCATAGAATGCTTGAGCAAAAACAGGGTGAGTTGCATCGATTGATGCCTTGAACTGGCGTAAAGATGGCCAGGGAAGAACATATGCCAGGTTCGCCAAAGACCTACGCAACCACGTGGGTTCAGCCTTCCTCCAGAATTCAAGGAATGGGAGAAGAAGGAATATTCTGCTTCCCGAGGGGG